>VOFG01001283.1_pt1 | contig 155550 bp, 248 predicted proteins | sample 5384171 | NCBI WGS metagenome assembly VOFG01 (sample SAMN12384726, study PRJNA508395) | human gut metagenome | isolation source: healthy gut F | host: Homo sapiens
GCGTCCGAACAGTTTTCGTCCGGACTTTCTCGCTCAATCATAAATCAATTGCTCTGCCAGTGACCGCACGATCAGCTCCATGCGGTTTCGTGCCGCTTCGTCAATCTCGGCACAATGTTCAAAGAGCTTGTCGGATAGCACCAGTTCATTGAACAGTATCGGGCGGTGCATTTCCAGATACGCTTTGCGGAGTCTGCCGTAGTGCCCGAGGGGCTTGGTCTTGCGGATAATGATGTTCGGGATAAGATAATCGCCGTTCTGTGTGTAAGTGATATTCATGCTGTTTGTACTCCTTTCATCGGCTCTCTCTGAGGTAAACTGCTGACCGGGACGAACACTCCCTTTGCAATGTCCTCCGCACGAATGGCGGCTTTCTTAGCTTCGATTTCCGCCTTTTTCCGCTTTTTGATTTTGTCCTCGTATCGCTTCTGGGCACCGCTGGCTTTACGCTTCACGTAGTTCTGATGAAGTTTGTCCTTGCGTTCCTCTCGTTTGCGGATTTCCTCTAATTCCTCCGGGGTCAGCTCCACTTCTCCAAACGCCGGGGGAACAAAACGCCCGACAAAATTGAAGTAAATTTCGACCTCCTGTGTGGTCTGTATACTGCCCTTGCGGTCACGCTCATGCACAAGGATTTTCTCGATAAACTCGTTGAGCATGGCAATGGTCAGCTTGTCGAAGTTCTCATATTTGTCAATCAGAGCGATAAAACGGTCAGCGTCCTTTTCGTGCTTCTCGTAGTTCTTGACTGCCTTTTCCAGAGCAGAGATTTCAGCGGTAAGCTCGGACTGTTCCTTTTTCGTATTGAGCGTCCAGAGTGGCGTATCTGCTGTCGGACAGCTTGCCTAAAATGTTGTCCTCATAGATTTTGCAGAGCAGGACTTCCAGCTCGGAAACTCTCTGCTTTGCTGTGGCAAGGCGTGTGCGCTGTTTTCTGACCTCTGCCGCCTGCTGACTGGACTGTGCTTCTTGTACCACTCGGACAAACTCGGCTCGGTCATGCTTTGCATACTCGGCTATAGCTCGGAGCATATCGGAGACAAGAGACAATACCACATCTTCATTGATACGGTGCTGTGTCTTGCAGAGCGTTCCAACTGGGACTTTGCTGTACTGGGAGCAGGTATATTGAGAAATACGCTTGCCGTTGTTGGTGCGGTGGACATACATCTTGCCGCCGCAATCGGCACAATAAAGCAAGCCTGTGAGGGGGCTGCTTCGCCCCAGCCGTCCGGGTAGCGTCTGACATTCCCACGGATTTTCTGCACAAGGTCAAAGGTCTGCTGGTCAATGATAGGCTTCATGGGTATTATCGAAAATTGTCCATTCGTCCTCCGGGACATAATGGCTTTTCTTGTCCTTGAAGTGCTTTCGGGTCTTGAAATTGATGGTGTGTCCCAGATATTCACGCTTTTCAAGAATGTTGCAGATGGTGGAAGAACCCCAGCCGTACACATCTTTGAAAGTCTTATTTTTGTTCACGCCCTCGCCGTGTTGGGCAAGGTAAATAAGCGGACGGAATGAGGACTTTTTTCTTCTTTCAGCTTGCTGGCGATCTGATACGGACCGTAGCCGTCAATCGTCATGGCAAAGATGCGCTTGACCACCTCGGCGGCTTCGGGGTCAACCAACCATTGGTCTCTGGCTTCGTTCCAAAGATAGCCGTAAATGACCGTGCCTGTGAGGTGCTTGCCGGACTTGCCTTTGGACTGGAAAGTGGAACGGATTTTACGGCTGGTGTCTCTGGCGTAATACTCGTTCATAATGTTGCGGAAAGGGGGTAAAATCATCGTCACCTCTGGCACTGTCCACGCCTTCCCAACCGCTTGATTAAGAAGTCTTTTAGAGCATACAACACCTGCTGCCAACTTCAGAAAGAATAAACGAGACCAGCCCCGGCCACTACTCCGAAATTCTTATAAGGCTTGTCGCCCCTGTCCGAACCTCGGTTGGCCTTTCAAGGCGCCCTCTCCTCCGGCCCAGTTGAAGCTGACGAAGGGAACGAGAGACAGGTTCTTGGCACCCAGTTTCACCGGAAGTTCAGCCTTCAGCCACCAGGCCTGGGAACCGTTGGACATAAAAAGGGATTTATTGTCAAAATAAGAGGAAGTGGCAGACATCCCGGCGCTCAATACAAAATCGATGTCGGAGCAGATAGCTGCCTGATACCCCACATGCGGCCGGAACCACCAGCCGGTCATGCCCTGGAAGGCATAGCTCATGGTTACGCCGGCAAACCAGTTTCCGGGCAAACCGTAATCCAGCGTCAGATAAAATTCCTGAATGACGGAATGGGTATTCCTTATATACACATCTTCATCACTCATCCAGGTGGCGTTATAATCATACCTGGCAAAATTCCCCAAGCAGGCCGCCGTGAATCAGGTTCCAGCCAAGCGTCGTGGACAGGTTCTTCAGTAAACCATCCCGGTTCTTCCATCCAAAAAAGAAAATCGGTCTCGTTATGAAAAGAGAAATCTCTTTCCCCTGCCATGTGGTGTCCTGAAATCAGGAACGTACAAGATGCCGCCCCAACAACGGAATTACAATCATCCAGCTTATAATTCAAATCCACACTGGCAGGAATAATTCCATCTCCTTCCGTCAGTGAATGAGAAGCCACAATGCCGCGGCAGGTGTAATTGGAAGCATACCCGGCATCAACTTCCCCGGACAAAGGACAGTCCTGTTCCACGGGAACAGAAACCGGAGAAACAGTTTTAACGGAAATTTCCGCAAAAGCGGAAGCGGCAAAAAAAACGGCACTCCCCGCAACACCAATGATATTTCTGAATTGCATCATCACGCTTCAAATGAAAATCTGGATATCGGCGCATTGCAAAAAACGGAGTTCATAAAAACGATACACCGCCAGCAATTAAAAAAGCGCGGCGGATTTCTCCGCCGCACCTGAAAATATAATTCAATCGCAGGCCGGATGGCTTAGAAAGAATAGACAAGGCTGGCTCCAGCCACTACGCCGAAAGTTCTTGTAAGGCTTGTCTCCCTTATCCAGGCCCCTATTGACCTTCAACGCGCCGCAGCCGGCCCAGTTGAAGCTGACGAAGGAACAAGGGACAGGTTCTTCACTCCCAGCTTCACCGGAAGTTCAGCTTTCACCCACCAGGCCTGAGCGCCATTGGCCTGCTCGAACGCAGCGCCAAAATAGCTGGACGTGGCAGACATCCCGGCCGTCACGACAATGTCCGTGACGGGGCAGAGGGCGGCCTTGTAGCCAACATAAGGTTGGAACCACCAGCCGGTCATGCCCTGGAAGGCATAGCTCGTGGTTACGCCGGCAAACCAGTTCTGAGTCAGATCGTAATTCAGATTCAGGTAAAATTCCTGCGTGACGGAATGAGCATGGTCATACTTGGCAAAGTTGCCCAGCAAACCGCCGTGAATCAGGTTCCAGCCAAGCGTCGTGGACAGGTTCTTCAGCAAACCGTCCTTATTCTGCCAGCCAAGGTTGAAATTGGTCTCATTGTGGAAGGAAATATCCCTGTCCCCCATGAGATGGTGGCCTGAAGTCAAGGTCGTATAGAAGCGGAAGCCACAATGGAGTTGGCATCGCACAGCTTGTAATTCAGATTGACACCGGCGGGGATGACGCTATCCCCTTCCGCCAACGCGTGGGAAGCCACAATGCCGCGGCAGGTGTAATTGGAAGCGTAGCCGGCGTAAATATCGCCGGACAGCGGGCTGGAAGTCGCCACAGGAGCGGGAACCGGAGTCGGAGCAACAATCTTGACGGGAGTACCCGCAAGAGCAGCTCCGGCAAAGGATGCCACAACTGCCGCAACACTGATGATGTTCTTGGTTTGCATGACTATTACTTGGTTAGGGTATTAATTGTTGATTTGCTAACATGGAAAGAAAAATGCTTTTTCCCCCTTGTTAAGAAAAAGTGAAACATTTTCGTCACAAAAGTAAAGAATTTTTCTCTTGATAAATCAACAAGTCATTGATTTCACATTATTTACATCCACCAGCCCCATGACAAAAAATCCAATTCTCCATATCTTGCCAAACCTTCCCTTCCAAGGCCTTGCTGGATACAGACACTCCGCACCATCCAGAAGCCTGTCTTCTTTCAGGGCAGGAGAAGGATTCACCAAAACCTTCCGCCTGCAGGAAAGCAGCATGGGCAAATCCGCGGCACTGTCGCTGTAGGCAACGGCGTTTTCCAGAACACCATGTTCCGGCAGTACATTCCGCTCCCGCAGACGTTCCACCTTCACCGCCCCCTTATTATTACCGTTCGGCAGTTTCGGCATTGCCGGCATGCGTTCCTCCAGAAGCACATCCGTTCCCAGAACTTCGTCAAATCCCAGCAGTTCACCCAGAGGCTTCACGTAAAATGATGGAGAAGCGGAAACCATGAGACACAAATACCCCTTCTTCCGATACTCTGCCAGCCGCTCCTTCAGCTCCGGATAAATCCATTCCTGCGCCATCTCGGCAAACTTCCGTCCATATTCCCGCACCGTTTCAGCGGGAAGCCCCCCACAAATACATGAGATAAGCCCTCTTCATCCGGTTCTCATCCCATATTCTCAAAATATAGAGCGGGATACAGGCCAGGAAAAGAAAAAATCAGCAAGCGTCTCAAGGATGGCGCCTCACCACAAAACAGGAAAAACATATTGCGTATCCCAGGAAGGAGCGTGCCGTCCATATCGAAAAGCGCTGCGCCTCTTTTTTTCCAATCGTCCGTCATGCTTTCATCCTATATCCGTTTCCCTTAACTCTCAACACCCAACTCTTCCATTACTCCCCCTGAATGCCCAAAACCCCGGCCGCCGAAAAGCAACCGGGGTTTTGAAGCAAATCCAGAAGGAAATAAAGATTAACGGGAGTAGAGATTCCACGATGAGCTGCTCGTTGACGATGGGAGCAATCTCTTCCTTGGAAGGCACGCGGGCAATCTTGCCCGTGAGCTTGTCACGGTCACATTCCAGCCAATCCGGAACCACAGTAGCCTGAGTCAGGTCAAGGGAACGGGTAACCAGCTGCTGGGAGGAAGCCTTGCCGCCAACGGCAATGACATCGCCCGGACGGCAGGAGTAGGACGCAATGTTCGTCTTTTGCCGTTCACGGTGATGTGGCCGTGGGAAACGAGCTGACGGGCTCCGGCGCGGGTGTTGCTGAAACCGAGGCGGTACACAACATTGTCCAGACGAAGCTCAAGGAGCTGAAGCAGAATATCGCCGGTAATGCCGCGGCGGCGGGCGGCTTCTGCATAATACTTGCGGAACTGGCCTTCAAGCACACCGTACTGGAAACGCAGCTTCTGTTTTCAGCAAGCATCACGCCATAGTCGGATTTCTTCTTTGCGGCCGGCGCGCATGCCATGCTGGCCGGGGGGAAGGGGCGCTTTTCAAGAGCCTTGGTGGAACCGAAAGGGCAACGCCAAAACGGCGGGACACTTTATCGCGGGGACCGGTATAACGAGCCATGATATATTAGATCTATAGGAAAAGGATTCTCAATTAGACACGGCGGGCCTTCGGAGGACGGCAGCCGTTGTGGGGGAATGGGAGTCACGTCCTTGATGGAGGTGATTTCAATACCGATCGTCTGCACGGCACGTACAGCGGATTCACGACCGGAACCGGGGCCCTTCACACGTACTTCCACTTCACGCAAGCCGTGGCCCATGGCCTGGCGGCAGGCGTCCTGGCACACCACCTGCCCGGCATAGGCCGTGCTCTTGCGGGAGCCCTTAAAGCCCATCTTACCGGCGGAGGACCAGCCGATGACATTGTCGCGCTGGTCGGTCACAGTCACGACGGTGTTGTTGAACGTGGAGGAAACGTGAACCACGCCCGTGGAAACGTTTTTGCTGCCCTTGGCCTTCAGGATTTTAGGCTTGTCGTCATCGCCGCCCAGACCAAGTTCCGCAAAGATGTCCTTGCGGGGTTCGGGCTTCTTGATTTCTTCAGGAGCGGAAACAGCGGCGGCCGGAGTTTCAGCGACGGGAGCGGGAGTTGCCGCTTCCACAGGCTGTTCGGCGGTTTCGTTGGTGATTTCTTCGCTAGCCATAGTAAAGCTATATTAAAATTCAGATTGGCGGATTACTTCTTCTTGGCCTGCGCGCCAACAGTCTTCTTCTTGCCTTTACGGGTGCGGGCATTCGTACGGGTACGCTGGCCGCGTACCGGAAGGCCCGCGGCGGTGGCGCTGACCACGATAGCAGTTAATGGAGGTCAGACGCTTGAGAATGGATTGCTTTTTCACGACGAAGGTCACCTTCAATCAAAATGCCGTCAGTGGTGATTACTTGAACAATCTTCGTGAGCTGTTCGTCGGTAAGCTGTCCCGTGCGGATGTCGGGATTGATGCCTGCTTGTTCCAGGATTCTCTTAGAAGTCGAGCGACCAATTCCGTAAATATACGGAAGGGAAGCCTCGATGCGCTTCTCGTTGGGTATTTCTGTACCGAAAAGGCGTGCCATAATGGATTGGATTTGCTAGATGTTATTTTTCTCTGCCTCGCGCAGAGCTATTGCTTGGGGCAAGATGGATACCATAAATTGAGGTTTTGACAAGACCAAAACATCATTTTTCTATTTTTAATCTCTTGCACCGCTTGAAGATGCATGCCGCCCGTAGCGGCGGAGGATGCGCTCCACAGCCCAGGAAGCGTGTTCCTCCACCAGAGGAGACTCCCCGTAAAGCGCCTTCAGAAAATCAATGTCATCTGGAGTCCCCGCATTCCCCAGCACAACGCAGCCGTTACGCAGCAGCCCTTCCCTCTTGAGCCTTTTCAACGGGGAATTCCGGAACAGGGCCGCAAAACCGCCGGCATCCAGGGAAAGAAGACCGCGCAGGGGAATGGAAGCCAGCAGACGGGACATGCGGAACCGTTCGTCAACATCCGGCAAAGGCTTACCGTTCCAGGGACAGACCATCACGCAGGTATCGCACCCGTACAGGCGCGTGCCTATCAGGGGACGGATTTCTTCCGGAATAGCCCCCGGTGTTCAATCGTCCAGTAGGAAAGGCAGCGTCCGGCATCAACCTGACCGTTTCCCATAATTGCGCCCGTCGGACACAGGGCCGCACAACGGCGGCAACTGCCGCATCCGTTTGAAACCGGAGCGTCCGGTTCCAGTTCCAGCGTAGTCAGCAGGGTAGCGATAAAAAAGCGGGAGCCCCCTTTCCTGCGCACGATCAGACCGCTTTTCCCGCGCCAGCCCAGGCCGCAGGCCTCCGCATGGTCCCGTTCCATAACGGGGCCGGAGTCCCATACCCCTTCTGCTTCCCGCCGTAAATGGAAAGCAGCTCCTGCAAATCCGCCAGTTTTTCCTCCAGAATCCCGTGGTAATCCTTTCCATGGGCGTAAAGGCAAATGCTTCCTCCCTCTCCGGACGCCTACCGGGGCTGTCATAATCATAGGACAGGCAGATGACGGAACGGCATCCGGGAAGCACTTCCGCAGGATCCGTGCGCCGCTCCGGGGAACGCGCCATCCACTCCATCCCGGCGTGCCATCCGCGCTCCAGCCATTGAAACAATTTTTCCGCATGCGGGCTTTTTTTCCGCACGGGCCACCCGGCAGCCGGAAAAACCAAGCTGCCGGGACACGGCGCACAAGGAATCTTTAATAACAGAGGAATCCGGAGTCAGCACGCCGGAATCATGAACAAGAGCGTGCCTCCCACCAAGAATTTTTCTTCTGTCCGGTGGAAATTGGATTGCCTGCACCCCGCCGCCGCTTCATAATGCCGCATATATGAACATCCGGATTCTGAGCGATGGGAAACAGGGCCACCTCAACCAGTCCCTGGGGCTGGCGCAAGCTCTGATCTCCAAAGCGGGGGGAACTGTGGAAACGGTGAACCTGCAGGGGCTTTCCTTTTGGGGAAAATCCGGAAGGTCGTCTCAGGCAGCGACATTCCACGGCCGGATCTGTTCATTTCCGCTGGACATGCAACGCATATCCCGCTCATCTGCGCGCGGCACCATTTCAAAACCCGGGCCATCCTCTGCATGAAGCCCACGCTTCCCTGCTCCTTTTTCGACCTCTGCCTTATTCCCCGCCATGACCTGGATTCCGGCCGCGATTACACGGATACGAATATCTTCCCCACCCAGGGAGCTCTCCACCCCATGAGACCGGATACCTCCGTACCAAAGGATACCACACTGATTCTCATAGGAGGACCCAGCAAAGATTTTGACTGGGATGACGAAAGCATGCTCAACCAGCTCGCGTTCATCAGCATCCACACCCCCGGACACCTCGTTCTGACCACCTCGCGCCGGACGCCGGACGGCTTTGCGGAAAAATCCGGACGGCCGTTCCGGAACTAACCGTTGTTCCCGTGGAGGAAACCCGGCCGGGGTGGGTAGCCCGGCATCTGGCGCACGCCTCCGCCGCCTGGGTCAGCCAGGACAGCGTCTCCATGGTATATGAGGCTCTTGGCTCCGGCGCTCCTGTAGGCATCCTTTCCGTACCGCGCCGACATGGCAGCCGCAAATCCCGCATCCTGTCCGGCCTGGAGACACTGGAAAAGGAAGGCATGGTTACTGGATACAGTGACTGGAAAAAACAGAACTTCCGCCTGACGGCTCCCGGTTCCCCGCTTCTGGAAGCGGACCGTGCAGCAGACTACATCCTCTCCAGATTTTTCCCTCAGCTCCGCGCCTTATGAAAATAGTACATCTCGTCCCCTCCATGGAATCCGGAGGCGTGGAACAAGTCGTTATGGAACTGGGCAGCGGCCTTTCTTCCCGGGGCGTGGAAAATATCGTCGTTTCCGGAGGCGGACGCCTGGTGCCCCGTCTGGAAAAGGAAGGCTCCCGCCACATCCTGATGCCGATAGGCAAAAAAGCATCTCCACTCTCTTCCGCATCGGGGCCCTCCGCGCCCTGCTTCAGGCCGTCAGGCCGGATATCCTGCATCTCCATTCCCGCGTTCCTGCGTGGGCAGGCTACCTGGCATGGAAAAAAGCTCCCGCCGGAAGACCGTCCCGGCCTCGTCACCAGCGTTCACGGCTTCTACTCCGTCAACCGGTACTCCGCCATCATGAGCCGGGGAGAGAGGGTGATCGCCGTCTCCAACTGCATCAGGGACTACATCCTTGACCATTATCCGTCCACCCCTCCGGACCATATCAGAATCATACCCAATGCTATTTCCCGGACCAATATCACCCGGCCTACTCCCCCTCCCGGGAATGGCTCACGGGCTGGTTCATGTCCTATCCTGAACTGAAGGGGAATTCACCCTGTGCCTGCCGGGCCGCATCACGCGCTTGAAAGGGCATCTGGATCTGATTCCGGTCGTCAGGCAGCTTGGAACAGGGAATCCCGGCCCACGCCGTCATTGTAGGAGAAGCAAAGAAGGGAAAAGAAGAATATAAAAACGAGGTCCTGCGGGCAATAGAACGTTCCGGCGTCTCCCAGTCCTTCACCTGGACAGGACATCGCCAGGATCTGAGGGAAATCCTTTCCACATGTTCCGTCACCCCTCTCCCCTGACCAAAGCCCGGAAGCCTTCGGCAAATCAACCCTGGAGGCGCTCGCCCTGGGCAAACCCGTAGCCGGATACGCCCACGGCGGAGTCAAGGAACAGCTGGACGCCTTCCTTCCTGAAGGGAACGTCGCCGTAGGAGATACCGCCGCCATGGCGGACCTGCTGGCCCGCTGGCATGCCCAGCCCCCCCTGCCCCGGCAAATTCTTCCCCTTACAAAATGCAGGATATGATTCAAGCCCATCTGGACGTTTACCAGGAACTGACCACCTTATTCATGACACCCCGGGAAGCAGCCATAGCCCTGAACCTGATACCGGGCCTGGGCCCTGTCAGAATCATGCGTCTCCTGCAGGTATTCGCCTCTCCGGAACTGATTCTGGAATCCCCTTCCTCCCTGTTGATGGAAATTCCCGGCGTGGGGGCGCAGCTGGCTTGCCGCATTTCCTCTTGGCGGAGCACCGTCAACCCGTACAGGGAACTGGAACTGGCGGATAACGCGGGGGCCGCGGTAACCACGGTTTTTGACGACTCCTACCCATCCTCCCTGCGTGCTCTCCCAGACCCGCCCATTGTCCTCTACTCCTGGGGAAACTGGACCGGAACGGATGCCGAACGCTCCATTGCCGTCGTCGGCTCACGGATGGCCACCCATTACGGCAGGCTTTGCGCCAGAAACATCTCCCATGACCTGGCGGAAGCCGGAATAACTGTCATTTCCGGACTGGCGCGCGGCGTGGACACGGAAGCCCATACCGGGGCCATGGACGCGGAGGGGCGCACCATCGCCGTTATCGGAGCAGGACTCAACAAACTGTATCCTCGGGAAAACAGAAATTTGGCGCAGCGCATTGCGGACGGGCATGGAGCGGTAGTCTCCGAGTTCCCGATGGACTTGCCCCCCTTCCCGCACCACTTTTCCCATGCGCAACCGCATCGTGAGCGGCTGGAGCCGCGCTACGCTGGTGGTGGAGGCGTCCGGACGCAGCGGAGCCTTGATCACGGCCCGAACGGCGGCCGAACAGGGCCGGGACGTTTTTGCATTCCCGGACCGGTTGACCGGCATTCTTCCGACGGATGCCATGCCCTCATCGGGACGGAGCCATCCTGGCTACCGGAGCCTCCGATATTCTGCAGGACATGAACTGGGCCGTTCCGGAACAGGGACTGCCTCTCTTCTCGCCATGTCCCCCTTCCGGAGCCTCCACCCCCACCGCTTCCCACTTTGGAAGAAAAGGAGATTCTCCACGCCATCAGAATGGGTTTCAATACTATTGACACCCTCTGCACCTCTCTGGGAAAAGCGGCGCATACCATCACCCCGCTTTTTGGCCAAAATGCAAATTGCAGGGCAAATTACTCCGGACGCTGGAGGGTATTTCTCCATTAACAGCAGGGAACTTTAGGAAGATTCCGCTTTTCCGCCGGGGAAAACGCCAGGTCGGGCCTCCTCTCCCTGACCATGGAACCGGAAGGGAGCGCCGTCCATCTCCCGTATAAAAAACCTTTCCATCCGGATGCAAAAAACGTCTTAAAACAGTCGCCAAATCCTCTCCTTCAATAATTTTATTCCAAAAATTAAATATATCGTCAGGACATCCCCGGCATTTTAAATGTCTGCGGCAAAATTTACATGCCCGCGAAAAACAAAATATGTTCGGAAAAATCTCTGCTATATTTACGGGACACAGGCTCGGGCGCATACGGCAACACCTCTTAAAAAGAACTGTTGACGAACATATTTTTGAACGCATCTCTCCTGCCTAGAGTCTCATCCTTCACAAGATCTGTCCGACGGATGGAAAAAGCAATTCAAAATCCGTTCAGGGTGGTTTTTGGTTCCATAGGTAGTTAATAGAGAAAAAAGGCCGCGGATTATCCGATCCGCGGCCTTTTCGTCCGGCTCTCTTTCAAATGCGGAGTTTGGGCTTGATGAACGAAACTTCTTACTGTAGCAACAAGACATGCGTTTATTCGCCCTTCTTGCAGGATTCTCCTTTGCCTGAGCTCCACAAGCTGCCAATCGTACGGGGATTCAAGTGACTACATCCCCCTCGCAACGCCCGTTCCCCCACAACTCTCCCAGCCGGTTTCCCATGCCCTCCCCCCGACCGGCCAATTTCCCACACGCCCTGTAGCCATCCCCTCAAGCGCCCCGCGCACGCCCCGCTGCGCCAGCGCCTGCGTCATGGACGCCCTTACCGGCAAAGTGCTCTTTTCCCACAACGGCCTCCAGCACCGCCAGGTAGCCAGCACGCAGAAACTCGTGACAGCCATGGTCGTGATGGAACACGGCAGCCTGGACAAAAAAGTGGTCATCCAGCCTTCCGATACCAAGGCGGACCCCACCAAACTGGGATTCCGGGCGGGGAAGTCTATTCACGCCGCGAACTGCTCAATGCCATGATGATCCGCAGTTTCAACGACGTAGCCCTGGCGCTGGCCCGCGATACGGCGGGTTCCGTTCCCCGTTTCGCCCAGTTGATGAATGCCAAAGCCCGGCAGATGGGCATGTACAACTCACGCTTCGCCAATCCCAACGGCCTCCCGGCGGATCAATATTCCACTGCCATTGACATGGCCCGCTGCGCCTATTACGTGTACCGCAACCCGGAACTGCGCAATATTATCTGCAAACGCCAATATGCCTTTACCCGCGCCAACGGCAGAACGCTTCTGCTGAGAAACACCAACAAGCTGCTCACCCAGAACCCCTGGGTTACCGGAATGAAAACCGGATACACGAACGCCGCCGGACGCTGCCTGGTTTCCTCAGCCGGCGTCAACGGACGCCATATCATCGTCGTCGTCCTCGGCTGCCATCCGTCCCGTATCTGGACGGAATCGGAAAAACCTGATCAGATGGGCTCTGGGATACGCCGTATAAATGCCCGTCGGCAATTGGTATTTGACTTTCACGGCGTGACCCGCTATCAGTCCTGCCTATGTTACAGGCAGGCATTGTAGGTCTCCCCAACGTCGGCAAATCCACTCTATTCAATGCGGTCACCGGACGCGCAAGGCCCAGGCGGCCAACTATCCCTTCTGCACCATTGATCCGAACGTGGGTATGGTAACAGTCCCGGATCCCCGCCTGCAGGTTCTTTCCGACATGTCGGTTCTGAAAAAATCATCCCCACGCTTATTGAATTCGTGGATATTGCCGGTCTGGTCAAGGAGCCTCGGAAGGAGCCGGCCTGGGCAACCAGTTTCTGGCGAACATCCGTGAAGTGGACGCCATCGTGCAGGTAGTCCGCTGCTTTGACAATGATGATATTATCCATGAACTCGGTTCCGTGGATCCTCTGCGCGACATTGACATCATCAACTCGGAACTCATTCTGGCGGATATCGCCACCATGGAAAAGAGACTCTCTTCCCGCGAACGCAAGGCACGCAGCGGCGACAAAGGAAGCCAAGGCCGAAGTGGCCCTCATCACCAAACTCCTGCGCCACCTGAACGAAGGCAATCCCGCCCTCACCCTTGAACCGCAGCTGGACGACGACGAACGCAAGCTGCTCCATTCCTTCCAGCTGCTTTCGGATAAAAAAAGCATTTTCGTCTGCAATGTCAATGAAGACGAACTGGCGGACGCCATCTCCAACCCGGACGCCCATCCCTACGTCTCCCAGGTGAAAAAATACGTAGCGGAACACCATAACGCGGAAGCCATTGTCATCTCCGCCCGGATTGAAGAGGAACTCATCGACGTCTCGGAGGAAGAATCCCGCGAATTCCCTGGAATCCCTGGGTGTGAAGGATTCCGGCGTTTCCGACCTTATCCGCGCCGTGTACCACCTTCTGGGCCTGCGCACCTACCTCACCACGGGAATCAAGGAAACGCGGGCCTGGACCATTCCGTCCGGGGCAAAAGCACCTCAGGCGGCCGGCGTTATCCACACGGACTTTGAACGCGGTTTTATCGCCGCAGAGGTAGTGCACTACGACGACCTGGTTTCCTGTGGCGGCAAGGCCGGAGCGAGGGAACACGGCAAGCTGCGCATCGAAGGAAAAGAATATGTCGTCAAAGACGGGGACGTTATCGAATTCCGCTTCAATGTCTAGACGGAAGCGTTACCGGAATTCCATTGACTTTTACTGATATAAGGGGCAGATTGCTCACAACCTTCACATCGCCTCATGACTGATACAGACGTCAAATCCACCCCCCTGGCAGCTAAACACGTTGAACTGGGAGCCAGAATGGTTCCTTTTGCCGGCTGGAATATGCCGGTGCAGTACACCGGCATTCTGGACGAACACAAAGCAGTGCGCGAAACCTGCGGCATCTTTGACATCTCCCACATGGGGCAGTTCACGGTAGCCGGCGATTCCGCCGCGGCCTGGCTGAACTCCATGCTGACCAATGACATCAACAAATTGAATGTAGGGCAGGGGCAATACTCCGTCATGCTCAATGACAGAGCCGGAGTCATTGACGACCTTATCCTGTACCGGATGGAACCGGAAACCTTCTTCGTAGTGGTGAACGCCTCCAAGATTGATGAAGACTTCGCATGGCTTTCCGCCCATCAACCTGCAGGCGTAACCCTGGAAAAACAACTCCGACGAATACGTGGGGCTGGCTGTTCAAGGTCCCGAATGCGGAGAAGTATTCTCCCGCGTCATCCCCGGTGTGGAACTTCCCCCCGCAATGGAATTTCCCGCATCTCGGCGGAAGGGACGGATCTCATTGTCTGCCGCACCGGCTATACCGGGGAAGATGGTTTTGAATTCTTCTGCCCGGCTAAGGAAGGCGTCAAATGGTTTGAAGCCTTTCTTGGAGCAGGAGCAAACCCTGCGGCCTGGGCGCCCGCGACAGTCTGCGTCTGGAAATGTGCTATCCTCTGAACGGCTCCGACCTCTCTCCGGACAAGACGCCTCTGGAAGCCGGGCTCGGCTTCTTCTGCGCGCTGGATACGGATTTCATCGGTTCCGATATCCTCCGGGAAAAAGCCAACGGTCTCAGCCAGCGGCTGGCGGCTATTGAATACACCGGCAAGGGAGCCCCTCCCCGCGCCCATTATGCCGTTCACGTCCCCGGCGGAGAAGCCATCGGAGAACTTACCAGCGGCGTGCTCTCTCCTTCGCTGATGAAGGGTATTGCCCTGGCCTACCTGCCTGCCGCCCATGCCAAGGTCGGCACGGAGCTGGAAATTGACGTAAGGGGAAGGAAATTTCCGGCCGTGGTCGTAAAAAACCTTTTATAAAAAAGGCTGACACGACGGCGCAAAAAATAAACTGACAAACACCTCATTTTACTACACTCTCACTTCAAACAATTACATCTTATGCACGACGTACCAGAAAATCTGCTGTATTCCAAGGATCACGAATGGATTGAAATTGACGGGGACATCGGCACCATCGGCATTTCAGACCATGCCCAGGCCGAACTCTCCGATGTCGTCTTTGTAGACCTTCCCGAAGTAGGCGCCACCGTCGCAGCCGGCGACCCTGTCGCCGTCGTGGAATCTGTCAAAGCCGCCAGCGACGTGTACACCCCCGTTTCAGGAGAAATCCTGGAAGTGAATGAAGAGCTTTCCAATGACCCCTCCCTCATTAACTCCGACCCCTACGGCGCAGGCTGGCTGTACAAAATCCGCCTGGACGTTCCCACGGAAACGGAAGACATGATGAACGCCACGGACTACGAGGAATACTGTTCCTGACCCGTTCCTCCCTCCCCGCCCCGGTGATTCCATCCCGGGGGCATTTTGTTTAACCCGCCCCGCGGCCGGGCTCCATTACCTGCCAGAGATACCACATGAATACCCACTCAGACTTTGCCAGACGGCACATCGGTAGGGGGGGGAAGAACGCCGGGAAATGCTTGACAGCCTCGGCTACCGGACGCTTGACGAACTCATTGCGGACATCGTCCCCGCAGATATCCGCATGAAGGCCCCGCTGGACCTGCCCGCAGCCAAATCGGAAACGGAAGCCCTGGAGGAACTCCGTTCCATTCTGCGGAAAAACAAGCTCCTGAAAACCTTCATTGGCCAGGGCTATTACGGCACCATCACTCCCTCCGTCATCCTCCGCAATGTACTGGAGAACCCCGGCTGGTACACGGCCTACACCCCTTATCAACCGGAAATCGCCCAGGGACGGCTGGAAATGCTCATGAATTTCCAGACCATGGTCTCTTCCCTGACAGGGCTGCCGGTAGCGAACGCCTCCCTGCTGGATGAAGGCACCGCAGCAGCAGAAGCCGTCACCATGTGCCGGAACGCGCGCCCCAAAGCAAACACCTTCTTTGTGGCGGACACCTGCCATCCCCAGACCATCAGCGTCATCCGTACCCGCGCCGCCTTCCAGGGCGTTAACATCATCGTGGGAGATTGCTCATCCTTTGACCCCGCATCCATCGGTGCGGATCTGGCCGGAGTGCTTGTCCAATATCCGGACACGCTCGGCCGCATCTGCGACTACACGGACTTCTTTTCCCGCGTGCATGCCACGGGCGCGCTCTGCGTCGTGGCGGCGGATCTCATGGCCCTTACCGTCATCCGGGAACCCGGCGCCTTCGGAGCCGATATCTGCATCGGCAACACGCAGCGCTTCGGCATCCCAATGGGCTTCGGCGGCCCCCATGCCGCCTACATGTCCCTGCACGGACGCTCTCAAACGCCGCATGCCCGGCCGCCTTATCGGCATGTCCATAGATACCCTGGGCCGCCCGGCCTACCGCCTGGCCCTGCAAACGAGGGAACAGCATATTCGCCGCGACAAGGCGACCTCCAACATCTGCACCGCCCAGGTGCTCCTGGCCGTGCTTGCCGCCTTTTACGCCGTATACCACGGACAGGAAGGCCTCAAACGCATCGGCACGGAAATCCACTTGAAAACCAAAAGCCTGTACAAGGCGCTCACGGAAGCCGGCATCGCCATTGAAAACAAAACTTCTTTGACACCCTGCTGCTGTCCGTTCCCGGACAAGCGGACGCCATGGTGCAAAAAAGCCCTGGAAGCCGGGTACAACATCCGCAGGGTGGATGCCGACCACGCAGCCATCTCTCTGGATGAAACCGCAACCTGTGCGGATATAGCGGCACTGGCCTCCGCCCTTGCAGGTGCGGAAACATCCGCTGCCTGCGATTGCGACGCTCTTGCCTGGGATCCCGTCCACACGCGCCAGACGCCTTTCTGCACGGAAAAAGGCTTTTCAACTCCTACCATTCCGAAACGGAAATGATGCGCTACATCCGCCGCCTGGAATCCGGGACCTGGCTCTAAATGAAGCCATGATCCCTCTGGGCTCCTGCACGATGAAGCTGAACGCCGCCTCTGAAATGATTCCCATCACGTGGCCGGAAGCCAACTCCCTGCATCCCTTTGTTCCGGCGGACCAGTCGGAAGGCATCCGGGAAATGCTCTCCGTCCTGTCCGACCGTCTGGCGAAAATCACCGGCTTTGCCGCCGTATCCCTCCAGCCCAACGCCGGCGCCGCAGGGGAATATGCCGGACTGTTGGCCATCCGCCGCTACCAGAAGCACGCCGGAGAAGGCCACCGCAATGTCTGCCTCATCTCCCACCTCCGCCCACGGAACAAATCCCGCATCCTCCGCCATGGCCGGCCTCAAGGTGGTGCCCGTCAAATGCGACGAAAGAGGCAACATCGACATGGCAGACCTGAAATCCCAGGCGGAAGCCCATAAGGACAATCTCTCCTGCATCATGGTCACGTACCCCTCCACGCACGGGGTATATGAACAGACAATCAAAGGAACTCTGCGACATCGTCCATGCCAATGGCGGCCAGGTGTACATGGACGGCGCCAACATGAATGCCCAGGTAGGTCTGACTTGCCCCGGCTGCATTGGCGCGGACGTCTGCCACCTGAACCTGCATAAAACCTTTGCCATGCCGCACGGCGGCGGCGGTCCCGGCATCGGGCCCATCGGCGTAGCGGAACACCTCGTACCCTTCCTGCCCGGGCACCTCACGCTGGGCCATGAAGAAGGGGCCGTAGCGTCTGCGGCGTGGGGAAGCGCCTCCATCGCCGCCATCTGCTGGATGTACCTCTCCATGATGGGGCCGGACGGCCTCAGGGAAGCCACGGAAATGGCCATCCTTAACGCCAACTACATTGCCAAGAAACTCGGACATCTCTTCCCGGTTCTCTACCCGGCAACAAGGGGCTGGTGGCGCATGAATGCATTCTGGATCTGCGTCAGCTCACTCATGACGCCGGCCTCACGGTGGATGACATTGCCAAAAGGCTCATGGACTACGGCTTCCACGGCCCCACCATGTCCTTCCCCGTTCCGGGCACCCTGATGGTGGAGCCGACGGAATCGGAACCCAAAAAGAACTGGACCGCTTCATTGAAGCCATGGAACGCATTCATGCGGAAATCACGGCCATTATCAACGGTACGGCAGACAAGGAAGACAACGTCCTGAAAAACTCGCCCCATACCGCAGAAATGGTCTCCGCCGACGAATGGCGGCACCCCTACTCCCGCAGTGAAGCGGCTTATCCGGTCTCCGGTCTCCTTATTCACAAATTCCTGGCCGTATGTAGGCCGGGTGGATAACGTGTACGGAGACCGCAATCTGGTCTGCACCTGCGACACGGTGGAGGAATTCTCCAAGGCCGTAGAGTTATAAAATCTCATCCTTCCTTTCAAAAAAAAGGCTGTTCCATTCATTTGGGGCAGCCTTTTTCTTATAGTTCAAGAATCGGATTTCCAATCCGAAGTCAACACTCTATTTTGAGAACAAATGGGTCCAAAATGCAATATGGGAGGAAAAGCGGGTGGGAAAATTTTCCCACCCTTTTTTCAACCCATATTGCTTTTGATGGCTTAATTGTTTTCTGGATATGTTTGCTCTTTTCGGATTGGAAATCCGTTGAGCTACGTCTCAGATGAGCTTTTTCTCTGCCCTTACTGTTCCTGGCCTTCAACAGCATCTTTCTTTTTCCAGGGAAGATTCCGCTATCCTCAAAGGGTATGGAATTCTCTTCATGATCTTTCATCATGTCTTCGGCTTATACGCTCTACCCGCAGGTGTGGATACGGCATGGATTGCTCCCCAGCTTACCAAAGCCGCTCCCATCTTTAAAATTGCGTGCCCATTTTTATTTTCATCACGGGGTACGCTATGGGATGGAAAACAAAAATTCATCCCCAACCTTCGGTTCCCTCATTAAAACAGGCTTTTCCCATTACTTTAGATTCTGGAAAATTATTTCTTATGCCTCCTTCTGGCTATTCTGGTTTCCTGGGCATTCCCCTTGCCCATTTTGCCATCCGTTGCCGACATGGGTTGGAAAAATGGCCTGCTTGTCGTAACAGGATTGAGGCCCTGTTATCCCGACTGGTGGTACATGGCTCTTTTCGCGGCAGCCACCATGGCCCTTTATCCAATCTGTGCGTGGATCACGCATCACATTGCCTGTCCCGTCCATGGCAGCTCTGCTGGGAGTGTCCCTTTTATTTCAAAGTACGGCCCACATTCCCAGCCTGCCGGGAATCGCCTATTCCTTCCCTCCTTTCCTGCCCTGCTTCATTCTCGGCTACATGTGCGCCTTTCTGGCTTCACGCCTCTCTGCTCTTTCAATTTCCCAAAGCTTGGGAGCAATCCTGTTGCTGGCTCTTGAAATACTATCTATCCATCTCTTCAGTTTTTCAAAAGCCAAAACCCTGACGGTTATCTTTCTCTTCACCCTCTGGTGTCTGCCTTGGATAACCCGGAAACTCCGCCTCACACCGCTCTTGACGCTGCTGGGAACTTATTCCGCACTTATGTGGCTGAATCACAGATTCATTTTCGGCTACCACTTCAGCTGGGACCTCTATGGGACCCAAAGCATCAGCGTAGTATTCATCGTGACGCTGGTCTCCTCCCTTCTGCTGGCCATGGCCATGCAAAAACTTTTTAACCGGATGATTCCCTCAAATCCGCAAACGCAGTCAAAAACTTTGTAGCAACTTTACAAGGTCCGGATTCCAACCCCTCTTAATTCCAAGGGGGATCTCCGTACTTATTTTCTCCAATCCGGCTTTCCCCATGGGATAAATACCACAACAGCAGCCACCCTATGAAGGGACCGGCCAGAAAACCAGGAAAAGCCGCTCCTCCCGACATCATGCAGACGCCGGACCATGGTAGCCGCCAGCGGAATAGACAGCACGGCGAGCACCACGTACAGCAGAGGGGAAACCAGCTCAACCCACGGAACCAGGGACGGGAAAAACCGCATTCCGCAAAAGAGGGGACTCCCGCCACGGCCAGCCACGCAACCCCACTCTGGAAAAAACCTCGTGCAGCTCCCCTTTCCCGGCACGGCCCTCAAAACGGCACCATGCCTTGATGACGCGTATCCAGTACTTCTTCCTGCTCCAGCCGGAGTCGGCGCCTCCAGGCTCTGAACCGGGATCCGGCAGAACGGAGGGCTCCCCATCATCATCCATAACAGTCATGGAGGGATAAAAGAGGCCAGAGGCCTCCAGTCTCCGCCGGGAACCTTCCGGACCAAAGTCCGGTTGGACAGGCGGCCGAGGTTACGGGCCCGCAGCAAAAGCACCAGGTCAACCGGGCCTTTGGAAGAACCGTCAATTGCCTGATACTCGTACAGATCGCTCATGGGGATGCTTACCTGGATTCCTTCCGTGGCTGAAGGCGGAGGGGGAATCTCCTTCTTGGACAAACGGGACCTTCCCACTTCAAAACCAGTTTGGAGGCAGTACCGGAGTTCCCCACATAGCCAATGCGGATGGGATGAAGTCCAGCTTTCAAATAAACGGGATTCTTCCGGTCACCCAGATCGGAGGAGACCTCGGCCCCCGGCTCATAAGTTTTGTCCGCGTCAATCAATTCCATGCCGTGCAGACGGACAAAAGCCTTGCTGCCCTTATTTTCATCCGTGGTCAGATAAAACGTATATGCTCCGTCCTCTGGAATCTTCACATATCCCGTCAGCTCCACACCGCGCTTGTCCGAACCGTTCATTTTCACGGATGGGGAAGGCGTCACGCCATGGGCGGAAGCAGGCTTCTTCCACTGGCGGAAATCCGGTACCCAGGGAAAATCCCCCTCATACAAGGCCCATCGCAACCCGGGAGAAACGGTTCCCTTCACATCCACGGCAGGCACCAGCGCAGAATCAAACACTGTTTTGGAAGGAAGGAAGCCCGGCGATTGGACAAAGCGGCGGCTTTCATGCGGGCCTGAAGTTCCGGCTTGGAGGATGCGAGATCTTTGCTTTCCTGCGGATCATTCAAAGTATCAAAATCATGAAATCCTTGTCCGCATCCTTCACCCCCATGCGCAAGCCTTTCAATCCATCCACAAAAACAATCTGCTGCTGGCCTCGCTGCGCTCCCTTGTGTTCGCCCAGGAAATCCTTATACTCCGGCGTTTTGCCGGCGAAATTATATTCGGCATAAACAATGCCGGGCTTCTGCTGGTCCGCATGACCGGTCAGCGTCGGCAGCAGGGAAACGCCGTCACTGCGGGCTGGAACCGGCACCCCGGCGACATCCGCCAGCGAAGCCAGCCAGTCATGGAACTGTCCAGGATGCAGGCTGATCTGCCCTTTGGGAATGCGGGCGGGCCAGCGTACCAGCGTAGGCACGCGCATGCCTCCTTCCCAGCAATCGCGCTTAATACCGTCCATCATGCCATAACTCTTGAAAAACTGCGGATTTTGCGCCCGTGCCAGTGCCTGGAGTCGGCGCCACCCTCATTGTGGGGGCCATTGTCGGACGAGAAAACGATCATCGTATTATCGTCAATCTTCAAATCTTTCAGCAGACGGATCAAATCAGCCACGGCATCGTCCCGCGGCGGATCATGGTGGAATGACGTTTGGCCACATCATTCGGGAAACGGAATTGTCCGGATGAATATAGGTATCCTTATTCTTTTCCGCCTTGGCGTCAAAAGCCGTATTCACGGATTCCGTGCCTTCCTTCTTTACCCATTGCAGGCCTCCTTTCAATCCGCCGCCGGAAGGATAGGGAACCCCGGAACCACCAGATTGCCGTGGGGCGCCGGAAAGCCAGGTACAGGAAAAACGGCTTTCCGGTCTTGCGGGCGAACTTGCGCTGGTCCACAATCCACTGCTTGGCGCGGGCGGCAAATAAATCCGTGGAATAAGCCGTCTGGGGCACCTGGTCCTTGATATTTTTCCACTCGGGATTGGAAGCGTAACCGTTGTATTCGAAAACGTCACGGGATTCGGAAGGATAGTGAAAATGCCCTGCCAAATGGTCCAGGATACCGTAAAATAATTGAATCCCCCGCTGATGGGGGCCGGCGGTCATGGGCACATGGCTCTGGCCTCCGCCGCCTACACCCCATTTGCCAATGGCGGCAGTATCATACCCGGCATCACGCATCACGGTACCCAGCGTATGGGAATCTTCAATAGGCTGGTCGAAACGGTTGTTTCTCACCACGCGGGAATTCCCCTGGTGCACCCCCCCAGCAGCAGGGAGGCGCGCGCCGGAGCGCAAACCGGAGCGGCGGAATAATGACGGCGCAGCTGAATCCCCTCCCGAGCCAGAGCGGACAGGGCAGGAGTCTTGAACTCGTTCTTTCTCTCCACCGTCCGGCCATTCAGCTTCTGCTGGCTCCAGTTGGAATCCAGATCACCCCAGCCCATGTCGTCCACCAGAATGAAAATAACATTGGGTTTTGAAGTTTTGACAGACCGGGCCGCCGGCGTCGTTGCCTGCCCCGAAGCACCCATGCACGGAACCAGGGAAGTCAGAAGAACGGATAGTAAAGATACCAGCTTCATGATTCAAAGAAAATAGACTCTAAAAAGACGTTAAAATAAAGCGTTATCTTACATGGAAATTTTCTCATCCCTCAAGAAAAATTACGAGGAAAGGGCACAGAGGATTGAATCGCCAGTATTATCGGCAAAAAACATCAGGGAACCAGCCTTCACAGCCGGAACAACTACAACCCGCCATACTGCACCAATGAGCGGCTTTTCTGGCTGAAGCCAGGAATGGGGAGAAAATTCCTCCTGCATTCCCGGCGCCCCGGTCACCAGCCCCGCCCGGCCATGCTTTATCCTGAATAAAACGGCAATCCCCCCGCCGGGCAGAAAATACAGAAACCGGCGGAAACAGCAATCATGAACCGGAACGTTCCAAAATGTCGCGCCAATTCCGGAACAGCGTTAATAACCCTGTCCGGAATAGCGAAGGCATCAGAAACGCTTCTTCCTGTCGTCCCTGCGGGAACGTTCGCCCCAGCGTTCGCCGCGGTCACTGCGGAAGCCCCCGCGGTTTCCCCTGAATCCGCTCCGGTCACTGCGGTCCCGCTCTCCGCGGTAACTGTTGCGGAATCCTCCATTGCGGCGGGAAGAGCGCGGAGTTCCGGAATATTCCGGAGCCCCCTTGTCTTCACGGACATTAACTTCATAGCCGCAGACGGTAGCCGTCGCCAGGGCCTCCAGAAGCAGGGGCGCCACGGAAGCGTCCACTTCTATCAGGGAATGCTTGGGAAAATCCGGATATCGCCCACGGCTCCCTTTTCCATTTCCACCGTATTGTAAAATAACCCGGCTATGTCTTTGGGCCGCAAGCCAATCATCCGGCCTCCATTCATAAACAGCGTAACCGTATCCCCCTTATGCTGCCAGGAATCACCCTTCTGCGGGCTCTCCGCCTCCTCCCCGGTCTGCGGCATACGCCGCGCCCTGCGGGCGGGCTTGTCTTCCGGAATGGGCTGCACTTCCCGGTGCGTACGTTCCCGGAGCAAGTCAAACAGGGCCGCAGCCATGGCCTCCGGCGCAGCCTCCACTTCCTTCAATTCCTCCGGCAGCACGGCATCCGGCTTGAGACGTTCCAGGATATCATCCACCAGGGACTCTGTCCGGAGCTGGTCCACCTGAACGGCAGTCAACACAGGTTCCGGAGTCAACTTAACGCCGATGAAACGTTCAATGCGGCTCATCAGGGAAAAATCACGGCGCCCCACAAAAGTGATGGCCTTCCCCTTGCGGCCGGCGCGTGCCGTGCGGCCGATGCGGTGCACGTAATCCTCCGGATCACGCGGCAATTCAAAATTCACCACGGCATCCACATCGTCCACATCCAGGCCGCGAGCGGCAATATCCGTCGCCACCAGAAGGCGCAGGCTCCCCTTGCGGAAGGAATCCATCACGCGCTCCCTCATCATCTGGGGCATATCCCCATGAAGGCGATCCACCGGATAACCGCGGGCCGTCAGACCGTCCACCACGTCATCCACCACCTTTTTGGTATTGGCGAACACCAGCCCCATTTTAATCTTTCCGGTGTCAAGCAGCCGGCTGAGTACCTCAATCCGGGAGGAAAACACCACTTCGTAATAAACCTGTTCAATGGTAGGCACCGTCAGCGTAGGCCGTTCAATGGAAATCTGGATGGGCTCCTTCATGAACCTGCTCACCAGACGGTTGATTTCCGGAGACATGGTAGCGGAAAAAACAGGGTCTGCTTCGTTTCCGGCATGGCCTCCGCAATGCGTTCGATGTCTTCCAGAAAACCCATATCCAGCATCTCGTCCGCCTCATCCAGAATCAGCATGCGGAGTCCGTCCAGCCTTAATGCCCCCGACTCCATCAGATCCATGACGCGTCCGGGCGTCCCCACCACAAACTGCACCCCGCGGCGCAGGGCGTCCAGTTGCGGACGGAAAGAAGCCCCCGTAAATGGGGACGGCGGAAACGCCGTCCATAAATAAAGCAAGCTTGTCCACCTCCCGGCAAATCTGAACGGCCAGTTCCCGAGTAGGACAAAGAGCCAGCACCTGAACGCAGCGTTCCTCAGGCTCAATGCACTCCAGGGCCGGAATGGCGAAGGCAAGCGTTTTTCCGGAACCCGTATGGGACAGCCCCACAATATCGGCCCCACTGATCGCGGCGGGAATCGCCTGCTCCTGAATGGAGGAAGGAGTATCGAAGCCGAGCACTTCGATAGCCTCCAGAATCTCCGGTGAAATACCAAGAGCCGAAAAAAGAAGATGTTTGAGTCATGGGGAAAAATGATCTGTCAAAGTCACGGAAGAAGCTGAACATTCTTCCCTCCCGTGTCCAGCCAAAAGAACGGAAGATACCGTAGATGCCACGATTTCCGCAAAGCCGCCTGCGAATAAAAAAACGGCTCTCCCGCTTCTGGTCTTTACTGTCACACACGGGGTTGCAACTTGCAGGGGGCGCATTCGCGTATGATACAAATATTTCCTCCGAATTCATGGATAAAACGCCAAACAAATCACAGTCCTCCCTGCTGGGGATTTTCATCAACATCCTCCTCCCGGTGTTGATTCTGGACTATTGCAGCGCGGGGCCCGCCAATCCCCTGGAACGCCCGGAAGGAGAAAATTTCTGGCATATCGGCCCGGTATGGGCCCTCGTCATCGCCCTTTCCCTCCCCTTGTCTATGGTATCCGTTCCCTGGTCGTCTCCAGGAAATTTGACCTGATGTCCGTCGTAGGCATGGCCGGCGTGCTGCTGACGGGTGTCATCAGCATCTTCGTCATCGGCCCGGAAGGGCGCATCCACAGCGCCACACCCCTGGCTGTTCGCCGGAAAAGAAGCCCTGATCCCCCTTATCCTGGCGGCGGCGGTCGTCGTCTCCCGGTCCGCCGGCACGCCCCTTCTCAACATGTTTATCTACACGCCGGAGTTATTCGACGTGCGCAGAATAGAACAAACGGTGGCCGCCAACGGCGAGGAACGGGCTTATCAGAAACTGCTGGCAAACTCGTCCTGGATTCTGGCGGGCACGCTGGTTGCCTCCTCCATCGGCAATTTCTTCCTGAGCCTCTCTTTCATGTCTTCCGTCATACAACAGCCGGAAGCGGAACAGCAAGTGGCCTACAACGCCGCCATCGGCAGCATCACCTGGTGGGGCTTCCTGATCATCGGAATCCCCATCCTGGCAGCCCTTGTCTTCATCATGACCCGCCTGATTAAACGGCTCGGCAGGCTGACCGGCCTCTCGCGGGACGAACTCCTTCTCAAATAACCCCCAAACCATGCGCCTCCATACTTCATGCATCCTGGCTGCCGCCATCGCCCTTCATGCGGCGTGGGCGGACACGCCCCGGTTCGACCGGGTCTTCGGTTCCCATATGGTACTTCCCCACGGGAAAAACATTCCCGTTTCCGGTACGGCCGCCCCCAACAGGGAAATAACCGTCACTTTTGGAAACACTGCCCTGAAAAACAAAAACCGACTCCAAGGGGAAATGGAGCGTCACGCTGCCCCCATGCCTCCCTGCGGCACAGGCCAGACGCTGGCGGCCGTGCAAAACGGGGACTCCGCCAAATTGGAAGATGTGCTCGTGGGAGAAGTGTGGCTGGCTTCCGGCCAATCCAACATGCTGTTCCGCCTGAACCAGACCACGACGGCCAAAGAAGACATAGCGGCTTCCGGAGACGACCAGCTCCGTCTGCTCAACAATATTCCGCAAGCCCACACCAACAACGCCCCTACTCCGGGAAAGATTTTGACGCCGTCACCACGGACAACTTCTATAAAGGGCAATGGGCCGCCAGCTCACCCTCCACTTCAGGGCCAATGACTGCCGTGGGCTACTACTTCGGGAAAAAACTCCGCGAAGGGCTGGGCATTCCGGTAGGCATCATCCACTCCTCCCCTGGGAGGCTCGGAAATCGCAGCGTGGATCCCCCGGCAGGTTATTAATGCCAACAACAGCTTCCGCACCCTGCGCGGTAATCACTGGCTGGACTCCCCCTTATCTCCGACTGGGTGAGGGGACGGGCCAGGAAAACATCTCTCCGCGTCTGAACCAGGGCTCTCCGGACCATCCCTACAAGCCGGCGTTCCTTTACGAATCCGGCATCGCATGGACAACGGCCCTCCCCATCACGGGCGTCATCTGGTATCAGGGCGAATCCGATGCGGAGATCATTGACAATGCCCAAAACAGCATGCTGCTGAAAACCATGATCTCCTCCTGGAGAAAAGCTTTCCGTAACCCGGAAATGCCTTTCGTCATGATCCAGCTCCCCCGCATCAACGACCCGTCAAAAATCCGTGCCGGATGGCCGGAATTCCGTGAAATGCAGGACGCCGTGGCCAAAACCGTTCCAAAAGTTTACAGCGTCAACACCATTGATCTTGGCTCCACCAATTCCGACGTTCATCCTCCATTCAAGCGCCCTGTGGGGGAACGTGCAGGAAATACTGCCCTGAACAAGGTTTACGGTAAAAGATCCCCTGTGAAGGCCCTGCCCTCAAGGCCTTCAAACCTTCCGGTTCCAACATCCTGGTTCAACTGGATCAAGCTGCCGGACTGACCACCACGGACGGCAAAGAACCGGCCCAGTTTGAAATTGCCGGGACGGACGGAACTTATCATCCCGCCGCAGCGGAAATCATAAACAGAAAAAGGCAACACAGCCGTTATCCGCCTCTCATCACCGGAAGTAAAATCCCCAAACACGCCCGGTATTGCTGGAACCGTTTCGTGACCCCCAACCTGGTCAACGGCAACCAGCTCCCCGCCCGTCCCTTCCGGACGGACGAACCTGTTCTGAAAAAATAAACTTTTACCACACCATCACTCCATGAACCTTCATCTTATCCTCGCTTCTCTGACAGCCACACTCTCACTGGGCATTGCGGCACAAGCTGCTCCCGCCAAAGTAGCCTGTGTGGGGGACAGTATCACCTTCGGCACCGGCCTTAAACCCGGAGAAACCCGGTATCCGCAAGTGCTCGCCACACTCATGGGGCCGGACTTTGACGTCAGAGGCTTCGGCAATCCCGGAAAAACGGCAGGCGACTACCCGGGCCAGGCAGGACGCTGGTACGGCAGCACCAGGGAACACAAGCAAGCCCTGGAATTCAAGGCGGATATTTATATCTGCAACCTTGGCATCAACGACACGGGCCGCTGGTGGAACCCCCGAACTGTTCTCCAAAGGCTATGACGCTCTGCTTCATGCGTGGAAAAACGCCAATCCCAAAACACGGTTCTTTGCCTGGGGGCTGCTGGGGCCGGACTACCGCGGCCCGCTCAACAAAAAGGCATTTCCGGCAACTGCTATCCGGACGTACGTAAATATGCAGGCTCGGACAACGGCTCATCCGCCAACCGCCCGGAAGCGGAAAAACTGATCGCCGCCGTAGCGCGCAAGTACAAAGTCAGTCTCTTTGACGCGCTGCACCCGCTCTCCGACCATCCGGAATGGTACGTTGACGGGTTGCACCCTACGGAACAGGGCGCACGGCGCATTGCGGAAATCACCTTTGCCAAGCTGGCAAAAGCCTCAGGCTTAAGCAGCCCCCCCCCAGATTGGAACCGGGCACCGGCAACGTGATTATCAACAACCCAGGCAACTCCGGCATCCTTTTGGATGGATGGAAACTGACGGACGGAACCAATACGCTCATCTTTGAAAACTCCACCGTCATTCATCCCAAGGACAGGCTTATCATCGCCATTGGCCGGAAACTCAAAAAGACCCGACCAAGCCCCTGCAAATCAAGTCCTCCCAATCCCCCGCAGCTTTCCGCCTCATTCCTGCGAAAAAATATTAAAACTTCCAGAACCGCTTATGGGAACATGCGGAACTCCTGCATGTTCCCATAAGCCCGGCACACGCTATTCCGCCCGCACACACCCGCGGCAGGCGGCATGACTGCGTCACAGGCAGTTTCCCCGCTATCCCGGAAACTCATTTCTATCCTGTTTTAATTGAGCATTTCTGTCTCCAAAACGGTCTACAGTGCATGGAACAGAATAAAAGCAAATCATCCGCATGCCGCCTGCTTGGCCCCCTGGCCACCAACACCAGTATGGACTTCGGCGTTCTGTTGCTGCGCCTGGGCGTAGCAGTCATGATGCTTGTGCATGGCATTCCCAAACTGGGCATGCTTATCAGCGGAAACTGGGCGGCGTTCCAGGATCCTCTGGGAATCGGCAATTTTCTGTCCCTGCTGCTGTGCGTAGGCGCGGGATTCGGATGTTCCGTCCTCCTCTTGCTGGGATTCCTCACCCGTCTGGCCGCCCTTATCCTGATTATTAACATGTGTGTAGCGCTCTTTCTTGTCCTTGGGCTTTCCGGCTGGGGAGCGCAGGAACTTGCGGCCATCTACCTGCTGATCTATCTGACCATCTTCTATACGGGACCGGGTAGAAATTCTCCCTGGATGCCTGGTGGCTCCGGCGCGACTGCAAGATAGAAGTGGAATGAAAACAGCTCCTCCCGCGCGGTCTATGGCAAAAATACTTTTTTTTCACTCGCCGCGGAGGGAGCCTTCCTCTAGGATGCTGGTACACCCAGTTCATCCGTTCAATGTCCGGCAAACTAACCTACAAGCAATCGGGGGTCGATACCAAAGAAGCAGCCGCTTTTTGTATCCGACATCAGCTCTCACGTTAAAGAACGCAAAAACAGAGATCCCTTCACCAGGCCTTTGGCCTTTCGCCGCTGCCTATGATTTGAGTTCCTATAAGGAACCGGTCATCGTCACCGGGTGCGACGGCGTAGGCACCAAGACGGAAATTCTCTTTGAACTGGACATGGTGGAAACCGCCGGCAAAGACCTGGTGGCCATGAACGTCAACGACATTCTTACCACGGGCGGCGACCCGCTCCTTTTCCTGGATTATCTGGGCATCTCAATCTGGAACGGGAACGCTCCCGCATCACCCGCCTGGTGGCCGGCATGTGCGACTACCTGGAATCCTGCAACTGCATCCTGGCCGGAGGGGAAACGGCGGAAATGCCCGGTGTGGTGCCGGAATCCATCGTGGAACTCTCCGGCTTCTGCATCGGCTGTTGTGAAAAAAAGCAAACTGATTGATCCGAAAACCGTCCGGCCCGGAGACGTATTCATCGGCTACAAATCCGACAGCTTCCATGCCAACGGCTGGAGCCTCATCCGCCGCATTCTGGAAGAAAATCCGGATGTAGTTGATGAAGAGGAACTCCGTTCCCTTCTTCAGCCCACCCGCTTGTACCATGACGTGGTGGCAGATATGCGCCGCTTCAATGTCACCCCCCGAAGGCATACGCCCATATCACGGGGAGGCCTCCCGGAAAACCTGGAACGCTTCCTGGGCGACTACGGCGCAGACCTCTCCATTCCCTATTGGGACAACACCGCCGCCCAGAAAATCCTGAAGCATGTGGATCCGCAGGACCGCTTCAACACCTTTAACATGGGCATTGGCTGGGTAGCTATCGTGAGACCTGAAGATGCGGAAGCCGCATTGAAGGCAGGTCCGGGCGGCACGGTCATCGGCACGCTGAGAGAAGGCCGCGGCATTCATGTCAAAGTACAGGGCGAATAAAAACACCATCTCCTTGCAACGGATACGCCACACTTACAGGACAATCTTTTCATCATCATCCCATGAGCGATTTTCTTAAACACGAGTGCGGCGTAGCCGCCATTCGTCTGCTTAAGCCTCTCTCTTATTTTCAGGATAAATACGGCTCCACCCTCTGGGCGTTCAACAAACTGCTCATCCTGATGGAAAAGCAGTACAACCGCGGACAGGACGGCGCGGGCATAGGCTGCGTCAAGCTGAACATGCCCCTGGGGCAGCCTTATCTGTTCCGCACCCGGGACGCCAGCAAAGACGCCCTTACGAGCATCTTCAACGGGCAAATCAAGAAGCTCAATAAAAAAGTTCGCCGCGGCCTGGTCAACCTGAAGGATGCGGCAGATATCAAAAACAACTTCGACTACGGCGGGGAAATCCTGATGGGGCATCTCCGCTACGGCACCTCCGGCCTCTTTGACGAAGGGTCCTGCCACCCCTACCTGCGCCGCACCAACTGGCCGACCCGCACCCTGATGGTTCTGGGCAACTTCAACATGACCAATACGCCGGAATTGAACCAGCGCATGATTGAACGCGGCCAGCACCCCGTCTTCGGAACGGACACGCAGACTGTCCTTGAAGAAATAGGGTATCACCTGGATGAAGCCCATACGGACCTCTACCGCGCCTTGCGGGACAGCGGCATGCCCGGCCCGGAAATTCCCCATGCCATTTCCTCCCGGCTTAACATTCAGGAAATCATCCATAACTCCGCCAAGCAATGGGACGGCGGATATGCCATCATGGGAGCCATCGGCAACGGGGACTACTTCTGCCTGCGGGATCCGCACGGCATCCGCCCATGCCACTACCTGATTACGGATGAATTCATTGCCGTGGCTTCCGAACGCGTTCCCCTGATGACCGTCTTTGAAGTGGAAAGCGAACAGGTTCAAGAACTTCCGCCGGCCAATATGCTCTCCATCAAAGCAGACGGGACACATGCCATTACGGAATTTACCACCCCTCTGAAACCGGCTCCCTGCTCCTTTGAAAAATTTACTTCTCCCGCGGGAACGATCCTATCGTTTACCGGGAACGCAAAGCGCTCGGCGCGGCGTTGACCCCCAAATCGTGGATTCTCTTGAAGACCGTTTTGACAAATCCGCTATCACCTACATTCCCAACACGGCGGAAACCGCCTACTACGGCCTGCTGGAAGGCTTGCGCGTCTACCGCCGCAAGCGCGTGCATGCCCAGCTCCTGGAGGCCCTGAGAAACGGCACCCTGGATGAAAACATGCTGGACAGCGCTATCCTGAAACGCTGGCCGCGCGGTGAAAAAATCGCCCACAAGGATATCAAAATGCGCACGTTCATCACGCAGGAAAAAAGCCGTGCGCAGCTGGTTTCCCACGTATATGACCTCACTTACGGCGCCGTAGGGGCCGGAAGATGTACTCGTCGCCATTGACGACTCCATTGTCCGCGGCACTACGCTGAGAAGGTCCATCCTCCGCATCCTGGGCCGCACCAATCCCCGGAAAATAGTCATTGCATCTACTGCCCCGCAAATCCGGTACCCGGACTGCTACGGCATTGACATGTCCGAGCTGGGCAACTTCATTGCCTTCCAGGCGGCCGTCTCCTGATCAAGCAGCACGGACAGGCCCGTCTGCTGGAAGAAGTATACAAGGCATGCAGGGAAGAACTGGCCAAGCCCAAGGAAGAACGGCGCAATTGCGTGAAGGCTATTTACGAAGGGTTGACTGAGGCTGAAATCTCCCGGGAAATCACCCGCCTGGTCACTCCGCATGACGCTCCGTGCCCCGTGGAAGTCATTTTCCAGACCATCGAAAACCTCCATGAATCCATAGAAGGCCCCTGCGGCGACTGGTATTTCACCGGAGATTACCCAACTCCGGGCGGATACACCACAGTTAATGTGGCATACATGCGCTGGTTTGAGGGTAAAGGGGGGCCGTGCATACGATTTGCCCCTTGTAGCGGCTCCCTTTTTTTTGGGTATTCTGCCGACAACATGTCGGCACCCATTTCATACACGACCTTGGAAGACACCGAACTGGTCGCCAGGGCACGGGAAGGAGATTCGCGGGCTTTTGACGAACTTGTCATTCGCCACAGCCGCAAACTCCATGCTACCCTGTACCAGATGACGGACAACTACGACGATGCCTATGACATCGCCCAGGAAGCGTTCTCCAAAGCCTACCGGGCCTTGCGCTACTTTAATGGACAAAGCGCCTTTTACACATGGCTGCACTCCATTGCCGTCAACCACGCCAGAAACTTCCTGAAAAAACGCAACCGCAGAATGACCTACAGTCTGGACGACGACGAGTACGGCGACCATACGGAAAAAAGGACATGAACATGGCGGATGAAACGGACGGGGCGGACCCGGAACGCCGTACCCATTTAAATGAATTGCAGCTCAAAATCAACGAAGCATTGAAGAAACTTTCCACTAAACACAGGGAAGTCGTTGTTCTTCATGACGTAAAAGGGCTCAACCATACGGAAATATCCGCCCTTCTCGGTATCTCTGAAGGAACGCTCAGATCACGTCTGCACTATGCCCACAAGGAACTCCAGGGGCTGCTGGCGGAATATCTAAGTTAATCAGGGAAAAAATATTGAACGTCAATTCCCGCCGCCATGTCAAACGCATAGTTCCAAATTCGGGACTGACACATTCTAACTTCTATTATACTTAACATCAACGACGATGGATAAACAATCCACAGATCATAAAGAGGAAACTCTGGTGGCCATGCTGGCATCTTTCCGCAAGGAAGCCTGTTACCATGACACCTTCGAGGAAGATTTCCTCCGCAATTTTCATCTCAGAAAGGAAACCGATCAGGCTGCCCACTCTGCTTGGAAATTGCTGCTCGAACGCCTGGACAATTATCTGCAGAACTTTCGTGGTTGGCAGTGGGTCTATGCTTCCATGTCCATCGTGACATTAGCTGCGGTAGGCGTTATTATCGCATCCGGAAACATGGATGAACCTTCTGAATCTTACGTATCCTCCACCAAGGATAAGGAAGAAATACTCCTGACGGAAAAAGCCGTTCCCGTAAGTAAGGAAACTATTGAACGAACCTCAACCGAAGTTGCTCCCACGGAAAAACCTGAATTCACCACGGGAGACTCTTCATATGAAACATCGGCCAAAGACAACCAGCTGAAACCTGATTCCCATGCCGATAAAAAACCGGTATCCCGCGTTCTCATTGAGATGTAACAATCCATGATGGACCTGGCTCCGATATTGACGGGCATAGCCGTTGCAGGCCTGATTTGCCAGGCAACGGCCGTGCCTGTCCCTTTAAGGTAAAGCCATCCTCCCCAGGCGGAAGGAGCGCCGTATGCGACCATGGCGGCGCAAATCGGTAAAGACATGCTGGCCTCCTTGATTCCCTACCGGGTTTTAAAAACGGAGGCGTGACTTACCATCTCGGGGACAAAAGTACCCCCGCCCCTTCAGGTTTGGGCCCAGGAAAAGCTCACAGGCCTGACAATCTTTAAGGTGGAGCCAGCCCGTATATACGACGGGCAGGCAGACCTGACCCCTCCCGGTATTCTTAAACGCGGCGACAAACTGTCCTTTGCCAGCAGCAAAAATGAGACCACGCAGGGAATTTACGTGGGCATGGAACATTCCATCGGGGACACCAGTTTCCCCTGCGGCTCATCCGCGCCCAGTTCCCCAAGCTGGCAGTCCCCCATCGGCCAACCATGCTACGACTCTGAAAACCGTCTGGTCGGCATTGTTCTGGGCGTTTCCCGCAAAGGAACCTGCCACCTGCTGCCCGCCCGTGCCATCTCCTTCCTGGCAACTCATCCGGAAGCCAAAAGAGTGCGCCTGGGTTGCCTGCTGGACATCAACTCCTCAACCCCCGTCATTGAGGGCCTTATCAACGGAGGTCCTCTTGCACGGGGAGGAATTCAGACCGGGGACATCCTCATCAACATCAACGACACGCCCATTCGCAACTACGGAGACATGCTGGACGCCACTTATTACCTAACAGGAGACAAACCTCTGTCTATCGAAGTCATCCGCGGCACCCAGGTGGTAACAAGCAAGGGAATCCTCCCCACGCAGGATCCCCGTTAATCCAAATCCGGGCTCAAGTAAATGCCAGGGCTTCGGCCGGCTCCCGCTCAAAATCGCCCAGAACCTTCTTTCAGGCTTGAACTCGCCCGCCGGCGCACTTAAAAAAGGGCGTGCTTCAAATCGTCTTCAATAAAATCAGCGCTGCGGAAGTATCCAGCATCCCCACCTTGGAACAGTTGGATCTGCTCGGAGACTTCCAAGTCTCAGAATCCACCCTCCAGACCCTGGATGACGCCCGTTTCGGCAAGATGGAAAAGGATGGTAAATTCTTTATCGCTACGTCGCCAAAGATTACCGCATTTACTTTGAAGTCATCGAAGGCAAAGTGATCGTCCACCGCGTTCTGCACGCCAACAGCCTGAACGATTTCCTGTTCCGCACCAATATTTCCCCGACTGCCGGGGAAGATGAAATCCTGAGCCAGTCCAAGCACTTCTGGAAACTTATCGACGAAGGCAAAAACGCCTCCAAAGCCTGACCTTTTTCCCATTCATGGCCTGCATCATTCTGGGCGTCACCGGCTCCATTGCCGCATACAAGGCGGCGGATATCGCTTCCGCCCTGGTCAAATACGGTCATGAAGTGCACTGCGTCTGCACAGCCAAGGCCCTTGAATTCGTCACCCCTCACCCTGCACACGATTTCCCGCAACCCTGTCTTTTCCTCCTTTGAGGATGAAAAGACGGACTGGAATTCCCCGCACATCCAACTGGCCCAACGGGCGGCTCTTCTGCTTATAGCCCCAGCCACGGCAAACACCATGGCCAATTTCGCCCATGGCTTCGCTCCGGACATGCTCAGTTCCCTCTACCTGGCTTGCCAATCTCCAGTGCTTATTTGCCCGGCTATGAACGTCCACATGTGGGAACATGCGGCCACGCAGCAAAACGCGGCCGTTCTGAAGCAAAGGAAGGATCATTACATCCTCGGCCCCAGTGAATCCGGAATTCTGGCCTGCGGAGCGGAAGGCGCGGGAAAACTCATGCCGGTGGACAGGATTATTCAAAAACACTCTCCCTTCTGCCGTAAGGACGGCAAAAATCGCTCCATGCCTGTTTATTGGTTTGCCCCCGGAGAACTAAATCTTCTATCATGGATGCATATGAAAATGCTCCTGTTCCTCTTCGGTTCCCTCATGCTCTGCTCCTGCGGTCCGGATAAATATCCCATCAGCTTTCATATGGAGACGGGGCGACGGACAGCAAAAATTCGCCTTTGAAAGGGACGGCCATTACTATAGCAAGGCCCCTTTATTTCCCATAAGGACATTGAATCCTATTATTCCTTCCCTGCGCCGGACAACACCTACGGCATCGTCGTCAACGTCCGGAAAGGCCTGGGCAGCCGGGTGGAAGGAATAACCGCCTCCAACCTGGGCAGGCAAATACTGCCCATCGTCAACGGCCATGCCATGCAGCCCCTGCGCCTTTACAGCAAACCTGTCACCTCAGGAAAACTGGCAGTCATGGGAGGGTTCTCCCCGGCGGATCTTGCCGCCATGGCGGGAATTTATTCCCCGGCGGATCCCAAGAGAGAAGAACCCATCAACAAACTGGCCGCCGTTACCAAGCCTCTTCTTCCCAGCAAGGACCCTGCTCAGGAAAAGAAGGAGGCCAAAGACCCTGAAGAACACAAAGACCGTACCGTGATCAGCACCCGCCGGGGGCGGATCTGAGCCAGCACCCCTCGTATCAGCATGCACGGCAAATCCTTTCCTCTCCTGACCGGCATTCTCCTGTTCCTTTGGGGCATGCCATTCCTGACGGCGGATATTGTAGTGCGCTTCCCCACGGAAAATACAGCCCTGCTGGACAACCGCCCGCAGGACTTTTACATGTATGTAGACCGCAATTTTGAAGGGAAGAAATCCCAGCCGTGGGAAGCTGGAGCCTACGGCTTTACCCGGACCCTCGTCAGAACCCAGGCAGGCCCCGTATCCGTCAAATTTCATGAGGGTATCGACATTAAACCTCTCAGGAGGGATGCTTCCGGCACGCCGCTGGACGACGTGCACCCCGTAGCCGGAGGCACGGTAGTCCATGCCTCCGCCAACCCCACCCATAGCAATTACGGCCGCTATGTGGTCATTGAGCACCAGCTGAAGGACGGCCCGCTTTACAGCCTGTATGCCCATCTGGCCTCCGTCTCCTGCAGGAAAGGCGACCGGGTAGGAACCGGAAACGTTATTGGAAAGCTGGGATACTCCGGGGTGGGTTTGAACAAAACGCGTGCTCATGTGCATCTGGAACTCTGCCTCAAGCTACAAGATGACTTTGAAAACTGGTATTCCAGTCTGAAACTGGGCACTCCCAACCGCCACGGTTCCTATAACGGACTCAATCTGGCCGGTTTTGACCCGGCACCCGTCCTCCTGCAATGCAAGGACGGGGCGGAATTTTCCCTCTCTCGCCATATCTCCTCCCTGCCGGTCCAATACGTCGTGCGGTCTCCCTCTTCCGGCGAACCGCCCAGCCTTGTCAAACGCTACCCCTTCCTGCTGAAGCCGGGGCCCTCCGACCCCAAATCCTGGGAAATCAGTTTCACGGGAGAAGGGGTTCCCGTTTCCGTGACTCCTTCCAGCCAACCGTGCACGGAACCCGTCGTCATCCGGGCCGTTCCGCATCCTTTCTCCCAACTGTACAGGACCTGCAATCGCGTTTCCGGCTCCAGCAAGGACCCTAAACTTACCGCCGCCGGCAAACGCTACATCCGGCTCATCTTCATGGGGCCTGAATCATAATCCTACGATGATGCAAACCTTTTCCAGCTTCCGTTTTCCCCATGCCGTTCTCACATCCTGCGCGGCTGTCCTGCTTTCCCTGGGCGGCGCTTCCCCTGCAGCTGCCGCCCCCTCTGCGGGAGACACCTTTCCGCAGGACAGGCAGGACCTCCTAAAAACAAAAAATACCAGCAGGGACTGAAAGCCTTGGAAAACCGCCTTCCCTGGAAGCCAGCAAACACTTCCAGGAATGCCTGTCTTCCCAAAACCTTGCGGAATCACAAAAGCCATAATCCGCCCTTTTCTGGCAGAAGCCCTGATCCGCGCCAAAAAACGGAAGAAGGACTGAATGCCTGGGAGCAGCTGCCGGACTCTCCCATGAAATCCTACTGGACGGCGGTAGGCCTCTTCAATAAAGGCTCCTTTACCAAAGCCCTGGAAAAACTTACCGCTATCCCGGAAACGGATCCGCTTTCCCTCTACGGGTTTCAATTGAAAGCCCAGCTTGCGCGCCAGCTTCAGGACCGGCAGCTTTTACTGGAAACCCTCAGCAGGCTGGGGCAGGCGGAATCCCCGCCGTTTCCACCCCGCGCGCCTTCTTCTGACGGATGTACTGGTGAATCAGAAATGTTACCAGAACGCCGCCGCTATTCTTTGAACAACTCAAAACGGAAACGGAAGACGGGACGGACAGCAACCGGCTCATACGTTCATACGCCGAGCTCATAGAAGGCAAGCTGGCCGGCAAACAGGGAAATCTGGACCAGGCCATCAAAACCTTCTCCGCCGTTATGGACAACAAATCCTATCCGGAAAAAAATTCGTGATCTGGGCCGCCTGGCTCTCGCCAAGGCGGAAATAGCCCGGGAAAAAGCAATCCGGAACAGGCGGAAGAGGAAACGCGGTCCCAGCCTCAGGAGGAGGAAGCTCCGCACACCGCCGGAACGGCGGAGGAACGCCTGTTGGCGTTCATTGGCGGCAAAGCGGAATCCTCCCTGCTGATGGACGCCTTCAACATCCTGCTGGAGGAGGACATCTTCCGCACCAATCCCCAGGCGCTGGAAAACTCACCGGCTGGGTAGAATGCCAGGGATGCGGGCCGCCAGCCGGCAGCCATGTATGCCATGGGAAGCCTGCTTCTGGCAAAGGACGACCTGGCGGGAGCTGTCAAAATGGCGGAGGACGGCCTCTCAAATATCCTCAGAGCCTTCCCGTCCAGACCCTTTCCCTGAATACCATTACTGTTTTGCTGGATAAAAACCGTCTGCAGGATGCGGAACGTCTTATTTCCAAATATCCCGGTTCATCCCCTGACCTCGTCTTTCAACAGGGAGCCCTGGCTTTCCTCAAAAAAAGACTACTCCCTGGCGCAGAAACTTTTCCGGGAAGCGGCCCGCCGCGCTTCGGAAACAACGGCGGAAAACGCCTTGTTCAATGAAAACCTGGCCGCCCTGAACGCCAATGACGCCTCCGGAGCTGCCGCTCTCATCAAGGAAGCCGCAGGCTCTTCCCTGGCTCCGGGAGAGCATCCTCTTTGAACAGGCCCATTACGCCGCTAAAAGAATGGCCCTCAGGCTGCTGAATTGCTGGCAAATTCATAACTCTGGCGGAAACTCCGGCCCTGAAAACCCAGGCGCGGCTGGACCAGGTGGAAGTAGCCCTGAATCTCAACCCTCCGGATCTGGAAACCGTGCAGGCTATCCTTCCCCTGTTGGAAAAAGAGCAGTTGTCTCCGGAACAGACCATGCAGCTGGCGCGGCTGAATATTCTGGAGGCGGAAAGCCGGCAGGAATGGCCCAACGCCATTCAGTCCTGCCGACGAGCCATTGCCCTGGATTCGGAAGGCAAACAGGCGGATATGCTTTACCTCAAACTGGGAGAGCTTCTGTACAAAAACGGAGACTTCCATGAAGCGCAGCTTGTCCTCCAGCCCTTCCTCCAAATACCCTGACAGCCCTCTTCAGGCGGCAGCCCTCTTTCTGGCAGGAAAAGCCGCCCAGCAAAGCAATACCGGCAGCACGCTGAACGCCGCCCTGAACATCTTCAAAACCCTAGGCACGGGGGGACACCCCTTTGCCCAGCCTGCCAGAATAGAAGAAGCCTCCGTTCTGCTGCGCATGGGGAAAGCGGACCAATGCATCGCCGCCCTGGAAAACCTGCTTTCCTCCCCATTGCCGCGCTACATGCGCCTGCTGGCCCTCTCCATCCAGGCGGATGCCTGGGTAGCTAAGGAAGATACCCATTCGGACACTCTTTGCAAGGCCATCAACCTCTGTACGGAAATCCTGGACACGCCCAACCTGGGACTGGCCTGGAAATTCAAAGGCTCTGACCCAGCGGGCCCAGTTCTATGAACGAATGAACGAACAAAAAAAGGCACTGGATGACTATGCCTCCATTCTGGCCCATACGCCCAGCGGAAGTTCCGCCAACAAACGCAGGGACTGGCACTGGTTCTACAACGCCGGCTTCGCCTCCATCCGCCTGCTGGGCCAGCTTCAGGACTGGGACGGAGCCCTGGCACTGGCAAAAAAACTGGCGCAGACTTCCGGCCCCAGAGCCAGGGAAGCAGCGGCTTACGCGCGCCGCATCCAGCTGGAACATTTCATTTGGCAGGATGAACCGGAAGCCTCCGCGCCGGAAAACGGAAAGCCGGCAACACCGGATCAAACTGCGGATTAAGAAACCTTTCCTCCTGCCATGGATACCCCCCCCACAGCAAAAAAACTGGAGACTCAACGCAGCAGCCATCATCATGGACGCTGAAGGCTGTGTATTGCTGGGCAAGGACAGCGGCCGCAACCCGTACTGGCACTTTCCGCAGGGAGGCGTCATTAAACATGAAAGCATTGAACGGGCGCTCGCGCGGGAGGTATGGGAGGAAGTGGGCCTGCGTCCCACGGAATACACCATTGTCAGTCGCCTCCCCGGCCTGCGGTACAAATACCCCTCCGGCAACCGTAAAGTTACGCGCTGGATAGGCCAGGAACAAACCTACTTTCTTGTGCGCTGCAAAACCAGACGCCCTAAAACGGATTTGCACCGCAGCCCCGAATTTTCAAAAACGAAATGGATACCCCTCCAGGACCTCAAGCTGGAGATGTTCCCCAAATTCAAAAGGAAAGTCATCAAGGACGCCCTTCAGCAATTCTTCGGGCCCGGCTTTCCTTCCAAACATGCCGCTGTGAAAACATCTTCCCCCTCCTCACCCTCATCTTCAACACTAACTTCGCGTACGATGAACCGTTACCTGGTGCCTCCGGGCAAAAACTACGTTTAAAGGATTATTCTCCGGATGACAAATCTCTTTTCTCCGGAACCAAGGAAGAATCCCTGATTGAATTCGACAAACTGAGGGAAGAACTGCAGGAACTGCAAAAAAAACTTTTTGCCCAGCACAAGCACAAAATTCTGGTTATTCTTCAGGCTATGGATGCAGGGGGGCAAGGACGGCTGCGTCAAGCATGTCTTCTCCCGGGTGGATCCGCAGGGGCTGCACGTAGTACCCTTCAAAAACCCACTACTGAGGAACTGGACCACGATTTCCTGTGGCGCGTTCACAAAGAAGTCCCCGCCAAAGGGCAGATCGCCATCTTCAACCGTTCCCATTACGAAGATATCATTGCCGTCCGCGTGAAAAAATCTTCCCGGACCCAGTCTGGAAACGCCGCTACAAGCATGTCCTCGACTTTGAATCCATGCTTGCGGAAGAAGGAACCGTCATCATCAAGCTATTCCTAAACATCTCCAAAGAAGAACAGAAAAAACGGCTGGAATCCAGACTTCAGGACCCGGATAAACTTTGGAAATTCTGCATGGATGACCTGGATGACCGGAATCGTTGGGATGAATTCAGACAGCCTACCAGGATCTCATTGAAAAAACGTCTACTCCGGAAGCTCCCTGGTACATCATCCCGGCAGACCGGAAATGGTACAGAAACCTGGTTGTCGCCCGCCTGATGGTAGAAAAACTGCGCCATCTCCAGCTTTCGCTCCCCCACTCCCAACTTTGATCCTGCCTCCATCATCATTCCAGATTGATAAAATCTGTCATAACGATAACTAATTTGTGCATCGTAAAATTATTTTTGTACATTTCTCGGTATTCCGTTGTCCCATTATTACAAAATCTGCATTATTCACAATAACAATCAAAACTTAGAATTTTAACGCTTGACTGTTCTAGTGAAAAATTGTTAGAAAACAACTTAACGCCTAGAACGTGTAAACATTCTACATAGAAAAACAAAATCAAATGTATTTAGCATCCCAACGCAAGGAGTTCATTCTGAAAACGCTGGCTGAACATGGAGCTGCAAGGACCATCGCTCTGGCCAAACAGATGAAGGTCACGGATGAAACGGTCCGCAATGATTTGATTAACCTTGAAAAACGCGGCTTCCTCAAGCGCGTCCACGGCGGCGCTCTGGCGCTTACTCATAAATCCCTCCATGAAGACATTGTCACTCAAGACGATGTGTCTATCAGGATTGCAAAAAAACCGTTCAGAATATTCCCGCTTCCGTGGTTATGTTCATTGACAGCAGCACCATGGGCTACCAAATATGCAACCACATCAATTCCAAGGATACGCATGTGGTTTCCAACAACCCCACGTTGCTGACCCGGCTTGAAGGCATTCCGAACCTGAGCTTCTATTGCACGGGCGGACACTTCGACCGCGAAGCCCTGGTCTATGTAGGGCAGGACGCCGCCAAGGCCGCCGGATCCCTGAGCATTGACATGGTCGTGCTGACGCCGGACTGCTACTCCCCCAAGCATGGCGCCGGATACAAGAACATGCTGCAATCCGAATTCATCAAGAGCGTCATCCCCGCGGATGCCAAGGTAATCATCGCTATGCCTTCCACCAGCGTAGCGAACAACCCGGCATTCTATACCGTTGCGCCCTCCCAGGTTTCCATGCTCATCACTGATGAGGCCCTTTCTCCGGAAATGGCCGACCAGATTGAAAAGAGCGGCCTCAAGGTGGAGCTCGCCTGACGCCGGCCTGCTTTACAGGGGCGGAAGTTCTTCGGAACTTCCGCCTTTTTATGATGATCATATACTCTCTCCTTTCCATTCCGTCCAGTACTCCCGGCTTCCCGTCAGCTCATCTTCCCTGGAGCCGATTTCTTCAAACCCTCCGCGCCGATAGAATGCGCGGGCGTGGGCATTCTCTTCATAGGCCCCTACCGTCAGCATTCCCTTGCTTGTTCCTTCACCCAATCCGGCAACGCTGTGCCTATTCCTTCACACTGGCGCTCCGGCGCCACAAACAGAGCGGCTTCTTCCCCTTCCCCCACCAGGCAGGCAAACCCGACAACACGGCCGCCGTCCCTGCACATCCATGACCCTTACGATTACTTAGGAATGCACCCTTACCGTGATTTATGGCCGGTCACACCATTTTTGAGCTGATAACAGTTTATACTTGACCATCCCCTGAATTTATCTAAAAAAGGAAAATCGCTTATTTAGTATTTGAAAATGAGTAAAGGTAGGCTTGTTTCAGAATTGTATAAATAAACGAAAAACACCATAGATTTTCTGCAATAAACATGGAAAAGATTGCTGCTTCCTGTTGGCGACAGCTGGTATTGCCTGCGCCCAAACATACAACTACGATTCCTCCTCTGAAACGCTTGTGATAACAGGCAAGGGCAATACGGTTGCCGACCGCATTACTCTGAAGGACCAATAACCCCCGGGAGCACAGTCCCTGGGACTTCGGAAATATTCGGAGACACAAAAAGAAATTATCTTAAAAGACGTTTGGACATCTCCCGATTCGATCCGCATTAAATATGTGGAGCCGACTTCTGAGGGAAACAACACGACGCTGAAATTAGAAAAATTCGCGTTTGGGCGCATCGGGGGACTTTGATAAAGGCGGCACGGGGTTAATCCTTATTTTGGATTCCCAATCCAGTCTTGAACTATACGGGAACCGCCTCACCAACACAATCAGAATCGAAAACCAAGGCAACATAAAATGCACAAACGGCACTGTAAGTGCAAGCTCGTATTTGTGGGACAACAAGACAACCACAGGTTCTTCAGGCGTTCTGGGCGGAAGTGGATATTATAGCTTCGGGAACGTTTCCTCTATCGAGACTAATAAAGATTTCGGACTCATCAAGACCAGCGGTCAAATTACAGACCTCAATTTCGGGGAATTTACACTGTGGACGGAATTCCGCAAAACAATCGGCGACGACTCCTACATCGTGGGTGTGAACACGTCGAGCAGTTCCGACGGGCAGGCGATGACGATTTCGGGTTCACTTACAATCAATGCAAAACAAGGCACGGGGATAGGTATACTGGCCAACCAGCTCGGCAGCGACGACGTTTCGCTCAAAAATAACTATTCGGGCCAATTTACGTGACAGCAAAAGACGCCTTCGGTGTAAAAGTTGGTAAAAACGCGGCCATGGACCCCTCTGCTGCGGGCGACATCTACTCGCTTTCCGTGGGCGAACTCGACATCGAAAGCACAATCACTTCGGGCAGCACGCAGGGTGAAGCAACGGGTATATACGCAAAAGCGTCAAGCGCGATTTGACAGCAAATGCAATCACAGTAAAGGGGTACACCAATGCAACCGGTATCCATCTGACGGAAGGCGGCCGCAACCTCACCATATCCGATATGCAAGTAAGCGCGGGAATCAGCGGCAACGCAGCAGGCATAATCGCCGCGCCAGGCAGAGATAACCCTGTTTCCACAGCCGGAAACCTCGAAAACATCAGGATAGATAATTTGGAGGTTTCAGGCGGCGCAGATGCCACGGGTATCTTTGCAAACTCCATTACAAAATCGGGTCAAAATGAAAACATCATAGGCAACATTACGGTTTCGTCTGAAAACGGATTGGCAAACGGTATTTTTGCCGACAACGCTGACATCACCCTCGGCGGCAAAATCCTATCCTCAAGCGAAAACTCCAACGCCTACGGAATTTGGGCGGAAAACGAGCTTCACTTAAAAATGCTTGATGGTTCGGAAATCTCGGCAATCGCTGCAAACGAAAACTCCAGCACCCAGGCAATCCGCTCGAAAAACCTCTATCTGACATTCGACGGCAGCGCGACGATAAACGGCGACCTCATGGCGGACGCCGGCATGGAGCTAAACAACGGAGGCAATGTAGTCGTCAACGGCAATATCGAGGGTAAACATCTTGCCGCAGAATCAACAATCGGCACGGTTTCAGGCAAAATGAAATTCGACTCGGTTGCCGGCCTGAACATTACCGCATCAGTGGGTTCGCTCGAAATCGGTATGTCGGGCGAGGATTCGGGGTATATTAAAGTCAACACAGTCGAGACATCAGCAAACATTTCAAACGCCGTTTTGGTGACAATCGAAAACGCAAACGGCAACGTCTCGTTCAACTCGGTTAATTCGGCGACGGTAAACAACGCCGTTGGCGACATTTCAGCAACAAATGTCACTAACGGACTGAACGTCGGCGATGTCGGCAACATCCGCGTAAGCGGTACGAATGTCAATGTGCTTGACGGCAAAACTGTGAGCGGCGACATCGTTTCGACGACAGACCTCATACTGTCAAACGAAGGTTCGGCAACACTCACGGGTTCAGTTTCGGCGGGCGGGAACAGACTTACGATAAACAGCGTCTTCGGCATAAACTCTTCAGCCGCGACCGTAATCAGCGCGGGGACACTCGGGGGCGCGGGCTTGCGCGGCACCATCAACAACCACTACGACAACATCTTCGGTTTCTCCGCAACCGACGACTCTTCGGGAAGCCTCACCGCCGCAACCGCCTTGAAAGGCACGCACGACGTCGTCTCGAACAACATTTCGGGCATGATCGACGGCGACTTGGATCCTTTGAAAACACCTACATCACCGTGAAGTACGTCAACGTCGGCAGCAATGTCGGCTACGAAATCGAGAAGAACACCTATCTTGCCGAAGCAGTTGCGACAAACGAATTCGAAAAGGCGTTGGCAAAAACCTACGACGATCTTGAATACATCGACGGCGACGACGCGGCGAACGAGGCGGCAGTTACCAAAAACGTAATTTCGCCGCAATGGTAAAAAGCGGCACACTGGGTGCGATACTTCCGCAGTCGGTAGTGCACAGCGTGCGCATGAACATGGATCTTGCCGACATAATCCACCTCGACACGCTCAACCGCACGAGCGCGGCAATCGACGGCCTCGGCGCAAAAAGCAGCGGTACGGAAGTTTCGGGGGCGTTTTTCAGGCATTACCGTCCGCAACATAAACAGGTTTGCCACCTACGGCGGCGATGAAAACATGGATGGGTCGAGCGACTATATTTCGGGCGGCTTGGTGAATTTTGAATACACGGCGGGTAACACGTTTCTTGCGGGCTTCGGCTTCGGCGGTTTTCAGGCAAAATCGTCAGGCAAGGGCAACTGCGGCAAGGCGGAAACCCAAAGCCTTGCGGTCAACGCCTACACCGACTGGCGGTTCTTCGGCAACTTTGACTGGTACTTCGGCGCGACCTATGCTTTCGGCATGAACAAAGCCGAAAGGATGAACATCCTGAACAAAAGCAAAGCCGATTGAATTCAAACCTCATCGGTGTCTTCACGGGCGTTCGATACGCGTGGAAGCCTTTTGCCGACACCGGATTTTACCTGAAACCCACAATCGGCGTAAACGCGGACTTCCTGATGAACCCGTCGTTCACGGAAAAAAGCGGGGAAGAACGCATGAGCGCGGAATCAGAAAACTATACAAGCGTAAAGTCGCTTGTGGGAATCGAGGGCACTTACGCGTTTTCAAACGGCTTCTACTTTACGGGCAGAATGTTCTACACGCACGAATTCTGCGACGACCGCTACGGAGTAAACGCCATGCTCGGCTCTTCCTTCATAAGGGTAAGGGGCTGGAAAATGGACAGGGACGCTGGCGTATTCGGCGCAGGCATCGGATACAGCATCACGGAACAGTGGAGCGTCTATGCCGACTATGCCGCGGACGTTTCGGACAAAGTGCGCCACAACGTCAATATGGGCGTCACGTTTAAATTTTAAGTCGATTCGCGAATGAGCAAAAAATCTGCAATATATTTCTGCCGCAATAGAATCGCCTCATAAACATCTGTAAAAGCATTGATAGGGAGGGAACCGCTGTTACTGAGCTCCGGTGTCATGGAACACAAACGACTTTCTGTAAAAGCGCCCCAGCCTCTCAGCCCTTCCATTCTGGCCTGTACACGAGCACCGGGCCGGTACGCGAAGACTGAACGCCGCGCACCTTCCGAACGGCGGAGCCCACCAGGGCGGCAGCCTGTTCCACCTCCTCCTGCGTCGTCATGAAAGACAGGGAAAACGCAGGAGGAACGTACCGCCTCATCAGACAATCCCATGGCCGTCAGCACGTGGGAAGGCATCGGCTGCAGCGTATGGCAGGCAGACCCAGCCGAACACAGCAGGCCGGCAGGTTCCAGCAACAGCATCAGCGCTTCCGCCGTACATCCGTCAAACGCCAGATTGGAAGTATTGGGAATACGTTCCGTTCCGCCGGAATGCACCGTCACGCCGCCCACCTGTGTCCGCAGGAGAGACTCAAAAGAATCCCGCATCCGGGACAGCCGTCCGGCGTCCTCCTCCAAGTGCCTCAATGCCGCCCGCGCCGCCGCACCAAAACCAATGATTCCCGGAACATTCTCCGTGCCGGACCTCAAGCCGTACTCCTGCCCCCCGCCGAACAGCAAAGGGGAAAAAAGGAGCCCCCGCTCTCCTGTACAGACATCCAATCCCCTTGGGGCCATGGAATTTGTGTGCGGATACGGAAGCATAATCTACTTCCATTCCATGCAAATCCACGGGAATTTTTCCGGCGCACTGCACTATATCCAAATGCACGGGAACTCCATGCTTCCTGGCGGAGGAACACAAAACCGGCGCATCCTGCAATGCGCCTGTCTCATTATTGGCCCAGGCAAAAGAAACGCCGGATACGCCCCCTGCGCACATCGACTCCCATTTTTCCGGAATCGCTCTCCCTTCCCTGTCCACGGGGCAGACACAGCCGCAGCCCAGGGCCAGGGCCGTCTTCAAGGAGGCGTCATGGTCCGTGGACAAAACGCCTATCCCCCCTCCTGTCTCCCGGCCATCTGGCGGAAAGCCATATTGACGCTTCCGTTCCGCCGGAAGTAAACACAATTTCCGAAGGAAATGCGCCCAACAGAGCGGCAACGGCCGCACGGGCCTCCTCCACCGCCTCACGCACATGCCTGGCACAGCCATAACCGGCGGACGGGTTGAAAACCGTTCCTTTAAAAACGGCTCCATGGCCTCGTAAACCTCCGGAGCCAGCGGTGTGGTGGCGTTATTATCCCAATAAATCACGCCTTCATAACTCCCCCAATCGCGGGAAGGAGTCAAGCCGGAACATAATGCGCAGCTGCACAAGATCACTCTTCACTTTTACCCGTGATTCCGCATAATGCCTCTCATGCGTTTTCTTATCACGGCAGGCCCCACCAGGGAAGCTATTGACCCCGTCAGATACCTCACCAACCACTCCTCCGGGAAAATGGGGTATTGCCTGGCGGAAGCGGCTGTTCACGAAGGCCACAGCGTCCTTCTCATCTCCGGCCCCACTTCCCTGGACATTCCGCACGGCGTGGACTTCCTGCCGGTTGAATGTGCACAGGAAATGTATGATGCTGTCAAAAACCAGGCTCTCCTACGCCGACGCCGCCATCCTCAGCGCCGCCGTAGCGGATTATCGCCCCGTCTCCGTTACGGACCGAAAAATCAAGAAAACGGGGGATCGCATGATTTTGGAGCTGGAACGTACTGCGGACATTTTGGGCTCCATGCGTGCGGAATTCGGCTTCAGCGGCATTCTGGTAGGCTTTGCGGCGGAAACCCATGACGTGGAAAATTACGCGCGCGGCAAACTGGAACGCAAGCGGTGCGATATGATTGTGGCCAACGACGTTTCCCGCAGTGACATTGGTTTTAACTCCTCTGAAAATGAAGTGCTGCTCGTTTACCCGGACCGGACGGAGTTTCTGGCAAAAGCGCCCAAAGCACAACTTGCCCTTCAAATCATTGAGCGCGCTTGCCGTCTCGCACTGGGAAAAAGCTCCGTCATGGCGCACGGCAGACCCGTTCCACGCTTGAAGCGGCAGGAGTTTGCCCCACGATCCAATGCCGGCATATAAATGCCGGCCACCTTTCCCAGAACCACATTTTCACTTTTCATGCCCGTCACTCTTCAGGATTTAGGCTGGAACAACCATTTTCAACGCGCTTTCGACGCCGTTGCCAAACCAGGCTGGATGCCGGGGCGTCTCATCCGGGAAACGAAAATCAACTTCACTGCTCTTCTGGACGGCGGGAAGATGTGGACGCCGTCGTCAGCGGCAAACTCTGGCATGATGCGGCCACGGATGCGGAACTGCCCGCTGTTGGAGACTGGGTGGCGATTGATCCGGGAGAAGCGGGAGACGAAGCCGTCATACGCACCATTCTCCCGCGCCAGACCTGTTTTTCCCGCAAAGCTCCAGGGAAAAGCAGCGCGGAACAGGTATTGGGAACCAATGTGGATATCGTGGCCGTAGTGACGGAACCGGGAACGGATTTCAACCCCAGGCGCATGGAGCGCTACTTTACACTCATCCGCCGCAGCGGAGCATCTCCTCCTCATCCTGCTTAACAAAACGGATCTTTTTTCCAGGGAGGAAGTGGAAAACGCCATGCAGATTCTGCGGGAGCTCTCCCCGGAATGCGCCATCATCAGCATCAGCGCCCTGCACAACAGGGGAATCACGGAATTCCCGCAAATGCCTATCCAAGGGAAAACCATCTGCATCGTCGGCTCCTCAGGCGTTGGGAAATCCACCCTGGTCAATACCCTGCTGGGGGATGAATGGCTCTGGACGGGGAGAAGTCAATGAAGTAACCGGCAAAGGGCGCCATACGACAGTGGCGCGGGAACTGGTGCTCCTCAAGCATGGGGGTTTGCTGATTGACAATCCCGGCATACGGGAAATCCAGATGTGGACTGATGAACATACCCTCCGTGAAAGCTTTGCGGATTTGACGGAGCTGGCCCATGAATGCAAATTTGCGGATTGCAGCCACGGTAAAGATGCCGGCTGCGCCATCAGGAAAGCCGTGGACGAGGGGAAGCTGGACAAGGAGCGGTACTTAAACTTCCTGAATTTGGAAAATGAAATCGCCCGGCTTGCCAAACGTCAGAAAAAAAAAGGCAAATGAACGTGGAACGGGCCGGAAAAAGAGACCGGAAAGTGCAGGCCCGGAACTATGAAGACCGCGTGGAACTGGAACGCCGCCACAAACCCAACCACCGCAGCCATGACTGATTCGCCGTCAAAATTGGCTTGTCAAACTGCAAAACACACCTAATGGTGAAGAATGCTATTTTCACGCGGCCTCATCCGAACTTTCTTCCTGGCTCTTCTGGCATTGGGGGCGATTCCCTTATCTGCAGAAGAACAGCCGCTTCCTGCTCAAGGCGGTCCCGTCGTGTCCATTACTGACCTGAAGCCCGTAAAGCTGGAGAGGGATGCTCACAGCAAGCTTCTTGTAGCGCAATGCACTGTCAATGGAGTCCCATGCAATCTTATTGTGGACACGGCGGCTTCCCACACCACATTTGATATCAAATTCATCAAAAAAGAATTTTCCCGGCCTGCCGCTTGAAGACGTTCAAATAGCCCCTGGTTCCAACGTCCATGCCGTCCCCCGGCTATTTGCCATGCGGTCCTTCTCCATGGGAGGGCTTCATATCAAAAACTTCTTCGGCCTTGCCCTGGATCTTACTCCCCTGCAAAAAGGACATGCAGGTGAAGATAGACGGCATCCTGGGCATCAACTACCTGGGGTTCTCTCCGTTCCTGCTGTCCGTCAGGAATGCTTCCCTGCAGTTTCTGGAACGCTCCTGCTTCCCCCCAACACAGGAAACCGCTGGATGTGGAACGTGATCCTTCCGAATTTTTACATCCGCTGTTCCCGGGGAGATACTTTCCCGCTGGCTCTTGACTCCGGCTCTTCTCTTTCCATGGCCCTGCTGGAACAGTGGCCCGCAGATCCGGACGGCAATCAGCTCACCACCAAGGCAACCGACATTAACGGACACAATGGGGACTGCACTGTTATGAAACTGGGTATCCTCCACGCCCGCATGGGACCGGACTTCCAAATGGACGGCCTTTCCTTCGCCGTAACGGGGAACAGGGGGCCGATACCAGATCGGCGTGGATACTTTCCAGCATTTTGACATCATCATTGATGCTCCGCAGGGGGAAGTCTTCGCCCTTCCTCCCCATTCCAGGCCGGAGCCCCAGGGGCAAAAAGCCCCCGATATCAAACAGGAATCTTGAGCATGATGCAGATCATGCGAATGGTCCGGGCCGTAGCGCCGAAATGGGCCTTCAACGCCACCTGGGCGCGGGAAGACTGGGCATGAGCCAGCAGGGGTTGTCCAGCATCTCCTTGAGCACGTCTGCCAGGCGGTTTTCATCACACCTGGCAATTCCGTCCACTCCTTCAAGCAGCTGGACCAGTGCATCGAAATTTTCCATATGGGGCCCCGTCAGCACGGGCACGCCACAGGCGACGGCTTCAGCCGGATTCTGTCCACCGTCCGCCAAAAAGCTTTTTCCGATCACGGCTACATCCGCCAGCGCGGTCCAGTCCCTCAATTCCCCCGTCGTATCCGCGATGTAACAAACATGATCCTTCAGGGTTTCTGGAATCTCGCCATCAGTCCGCAGCACGCACTGCCAGCCCTGGGCCTCCAGTTCCCGCACCACGGCATGGCGGCGTTCCGCATGCCTGGGCACGATCAGGGGAAGCCCCCGCCTTGCGCGCCGCTTCTGCGATCAGAACTTCCTCCCCGTCATGCGTGCTGGCGGCCAGCACTACAGGCTTGCCGCGTTTCAGTTTGTCCAAAATGGAGGCAAACTCCGCATTAGGCTCCCTGCGCTCCGCCATTTGCTGGTCAAATTGATGCTTCCCGTCACGTGGATAATGGAGGAACGCACGCCCACGGATTCAAACCTCCGGACATCCCCCTTGTCCTGTACGCCCATTGCGTCAAGGAAGGAAAAATAATACTTTGAAATCCATTTAAATGCGCGGTAGCGGCTCGGACCTTGCGGACATACGGGCATTAATCATCGCCATGGGTATGCCGCGCACCTTGGCTGCACGGGCAAAATTCTGGCCACAACTCGGCCTCCACCAGGACAATGGCCTCCGGTTCAAAACGGTCAAAACACCTCCCGGCAGCCCCAGAAGGTCAAAGGGGCATAAATCACGCGCACGCCGGGAATCTGCGCACTCACTGCCGTAGCATGCCCCGTAGCCGTACTGGTAGCCAGCACGGCGGAACCTCCGCGTTCCCGGAGCCACGCCCGGAGAAACTTGAGAGCCAGCACCACTTCACCCACGCTCACGGCATGCACATACAACACCCCTTTCGGCTCCCGGTTATAGGAGACCCGGTACAGCCCGAAACGCTCCAGAAGCCCCGTGCCGAATCCGCCTCTCCTCTTCTGCTTAAGCAGATAGGAAGGCAGCGTTACCAGCCACCCGACGGTATACAGGATATTGTAACAGAAGGAAAACAGGAAGGCTTTCATCTTACTTCTCAGGCAATTGGTAGAACAGCAGCATATTTTTCCCGTACCGGCGGGTATCCACCAGATTCAGGCCGTCAATTTCCGCGGCGTCTTCCCTTCCGGTACCCCAGCCCTCCTGCACTTCCGCAATAAACACGCCACCACCCTTCAAAAGTCCGGCAACTCCGGCCTCCGCCAGTTCAACAATAAAGTCGCGGTCCGCCGGCCCCTTGCAATAAGGAGGATCTGCAAAATAATATCGTACTTCCTGCCGGCCAGCAGTTCCCTTCTCACGAACTGGACGGCATCTCCCTGGATGACAGTTCCGCCTTCCAAGCCCGTCTTGACGAGATTGGCCCTGGCCGCCGCGCAGGAGAGACGGGAAAAATCCACCATGCGGGCGTCTCTCGCCCCACGGCTGAGGGCCTCCAGGCCGAAGGCGCCGGACCCGGCAAATAAATCCAGCACGTCGGCCCGGTCCATCAGCGGGTTCAGGATGGAAAAACGGCTTCCTGACCCGGTCTGTCGTGGGACGAACTTCCCCCTTGGGAACAGACAGGGTTATGCCGCCGGCCTTTCCGCTGATGATACGCATTGTTGTCTTACCGGAAATGAAAGGAACATCATATCCCTACTGGCGAGCCTTGGCCTTGGCCTTTTCCAGCAAAGGGTCACCCGCGATGCGGGTAACGGAACACGCAGAACGATGGACTGGTTGGCAATGGCAACGTTGTCCGGGTTCTTTTCAGACATGTTGTAAACGAAATAGGCATACTTGCCGTCCTTGGTCTTGCCCGCAATGATAGTCTCCGTCAGGGTGGAAAGAATGGTTTTCTTTTCCATTGTCCATTCCTTGCCACTCCACGCGCCGTATACATTCAGATCGTCATAGGACACGTCCCCTTTCAGGGTCAGGGTTCCGTTGGGAGAAATCCATGACTTGGTGCTGGAATCATACTTCAGCGTGCTCATCGGCAACGGCCCCTGCTGCGCCACAGCAGCCAAATCCCAGATATTCCGTTCCCCCGAGGCGAAAATACCCAGGGCCACAGGGGCCACTTCCTGCACCTGCTTCAGCTTCCAGCACTCCAGGTACTTGGCATATTCGTCCTTGGTCCAGCCCAGGCGCTCATCATAAGGAACGGGCTGGCCGGGGACAATCTGGCTGACAAGCTCCTTCTTGTCCTTGTCGGGCAGGGAGGCGAAAACGCCGTCTATCTTTTCCATGAACGGCTGCAGGCTTTCATCAAGCACAACGCTGACGGCGGCGGCTTCCGCCATTTTGCCGACCGGGAGATATTCATCGATTATTTCCGGCTTTTCTGCTGCGGACAGGGAAGAAACCAGAACGGGGACCATCAGTGTTAAAGCCAGATTGCGGAGCGCTTTCATAACGTGTTCGTACATTTTACTCAACAAAAGACCCTTGGCAAGAGTCAAAGTGAGTGTTATCCGTATGTACATCATGAACTGGAAGTTACCTTTTCTGACTACCCTGGCCAGCCGCTCTGAGCCTGGTGGAATCCCGGACAAATTGCTGAAGGAATGTCCGCCCCCGGCATCCGCCGTAGCGCGTTTCCTAATGCCGTCTAATCCCCGCCCCTGGACGGGGGGCGTTCCAGTTTCTCCCGAATTTGGGAAAGAACTCCTTCAATTCCCGGAAACCTTCGGATATTCCAGCCCTCATCTCCGCCAGGGCCTCCACAATGGCGCACATGCAGACAAGCCGGGAATACCATTTGTTGTCCGCCGGCACCACATACCATGGAGCCTCCGGGAAGAAGTATGGCGTATCATCTCCTCATACGCTTTCTGGTACTGGTCCCGAAGAATTCGCGTTCATGAATATCCCCCTTCAGAAAACTTCCAATTTTTGTCCGAGTATCCAGCCGTGCCAAAAGGCGTTTTTCTCTGTTCCTCTGGGGAAAGGTTGAGGAATATTTTCACAATGCTCGTCCTGTTGGCGAGCAGGTGGCGTTCCAGGTTATTGATGGATCTGAACCCCTCCTCCCAGAAAGCACTTTGGCATGGGAGGGATTAAATCCCTCTCCGGCCAGAAACTCCGGATGCACGCGCACGCTAAGGACTTCTTCATAATAGGAACGGTTGAAAATGCCAATCATCCCCGCCTGGGGAGGCGCGCTACGCACCTCCACAGAAAATCATGGTCCGTTCCAGCGGAAGGCTGCTTAAAGCTGCTGACTACGCACCCTTGCGGATTGACGCCTCCCATCACATGCTTCACAATGCCATCCTTTCCCGCGCTGTCCATCGCCTGCAGCACCACCCAGCAGCGCATGAGACTCCGCTGGCATACAATACTTCCTGAAGCAGCTCCAGCAATTGATTCCCTTTTCCAGCTTATCCACAGCCTCTTTTTGCTGTCTTTGCCCAGCTTCCCGAGATCGCCGGGATCATAGCGGGACAACTTGAATCCCCTGCCGTCCGTCACCCGGTACGGTTCAATAAATTTCCTGCATCTTTGACCAGGCGGGAAGAAATATCCATCATTTCTATAATGACACTGTCTCTTCTCAAAATGTTGAAACAACAGCAAAAACATCAATACCCCTCTCGTTGGGAGATTCCACCCCGCCGATAGACGACAAACCCCCGGCATAATTCGGAACGTTCATACTTGCCGGAAGACTCTATGTACTGGAGAAAAGCAGCATAATCGGATGGCCGGGAAACTACGATCACCTTATAATCAGACCATTTGTCCTTTAACGGGCCGGGAATCCATCCATAAAACTCCTTTCCGGCTCCATTGCATAAAAGTAAAATGTCAACATGACTGCTCTGCAATAATTTGCAATAAGATACCGCAGAGCGGAAATCTTCACGGCCATACAAATCATTGCAACGAATACGAATATCGCTCACCGCCCAAACAATCATCATTAATAGGAACAGGATAGTTTGGGCAATCCTGGGAACGACCAATCCCATGACGCCACTAGGGACCAGGCCAGACACAATACAGGCAATAACGGCGCGCAATGCCGTCCGGAAAAACGGAAATCCATCATTTCCGTTCCATAAAGGAATACGGCCCCTGGAAGCAATATCAACACCAGCAAGCAGGAACCAAGGGCCTCTCAGCCCGCTTATTCCAAAAATGATGCCGCAGGCAGAACCGGCCAGAAGAATGGCGCCGGAGATCATCCCCTGCCCCCAATCCGTTCATATTCCATAAAGCATCAGGAGTCATGCACATCCTCAATTCTAGACGGAAGGCCCCATGCCGGCCAATCCCGATAACTCGTACATGGAAGCGCATGCATTGACTATCCAGGAGGAAGATATGGAAACCGCACGGGCGCCCAAGAAAAGAGTGTAAAGATAATATGCTCCCCAACCCGGAAAAATGGAAAAATCCACCAGAGCAGGGCTCGCCGAAACCTCCGCCCTCCAAACTGCCGGAATGCCATGACCATGAATGCCGCGGCAAAACCGAGCGCCCATACAACCCCTGTCAGGCTTGTAAGACATAAAAAACAGAAAACCAAAAAGACATGGAATTTTACCGGTTCTCCCGGCTAACCTGCCAAAACAACATGGAGACAGGCGCAAGAGGCCGCTATCTGCAACATATAGGGCCGCAACTCGTTAGAATAATAAACAAAAACGGTGAAATCAAAAGAATCACCAGCGCCTTTGGTTCCTTTTCTGAAAAACCAGGATGATAAAAATACCCAGAATATATTAAATAACCTCAGCATCCATTCAGACTCCGCACCCGTCAGATGATGCCACAAAAATAAAAGGTAGTAATAAAAGGCCATTTGAGCATCGCTACCGCCAATTTCACAAATCTTCTTCCAACATCCCTCCATTCCCTGCTGCATGGCGCACAATGCAGTACAACATTCATCAATCCAAAAACTTTGGTTATTCAGGGAAAAAGAAAGACAAAAAGGTAAAATCCACCAATATTTGATGACCCCGTCATTGCCTTCCGGCGCCCTCTTTTGTCCCCTGCACATAGTGCAAGGCAACATAGCGGATTGCATATCCGCCGCCTGCTTTTTTGCAGGAAGAAATCACATATCCATATGAATATCAATAGATAAATATGAAAATAGATTTGTTTTTTTCTTCTTATCTCTGCAACTTTGAAAAGTTATTGATGTTTTTATCTTAGAAAAATATGTTGCCACCGGATATGCAATCCGCAAAAAAATGTTGTTTATACGGATATTGCGTAAAATAAAAAACTTATCCACCAAAGCGGACCTGATCTGATGGGGTATTTTCCAGCTTGCAGTCCTCAAGGGTCCATGTGCGGGGAGGCAGCACCTTGTTATCTTTAATCAGAATATTGGCGCATCTTCTGAATTGGAAAGGTTTCTGCCCCCATCCCTTTAAACTCGTCATTGTAAATGACCTTATTATTGATGAACTTGAGGTTGTCCGTGGAAATGGCGAACAGCAGCGGCACATCGAACGTCTTGAAAACATTATTTTCTATCAGCACATTGCGATGATAGTAATCCCTCTGCCTGTCCAGCTGCTTGACTTCCGGGTAAATGGAAATGATGGCATTCGTAAACTGGTAACGCGAGGTCAGGTTATTAATGAATGTATTTTTGCGGATCACCACTTCATGGCAGGCGCCGCTTTCATACCACCCCTGGGCATCCCCTGCCAATAGAATGGCGGAGCCGGAGGAATGGTCAAACAAATTGCCCTCCACCAGCACTCTCTCCGGCGTTGTAAAAAAGAGATCCTCTGGCACGGTTGTTGCGGACGATATTGTTGCGGAAAACCACGGAAGGGTAAAAATCCGCATTCTCCACGGCATCCCCGGCCCTGACGGAGGAGGGGAGCGGCTCTTCCACCGTAATCACCATCTCCGCGTAATTCTTTTTCACTGCCGTCTTCACAGTGGCCGTTCCGCCGGGTTCCAGCGTAGGACCGTTGATGAAACGGATTTTTTCACCGGGAAGAAACACCTCAAACCCCACCGCCTGCCGATGCATGTATTTGCACTTCAGGGTATGTCTGTCCACTACTTCCATCACGCCCAGGCAGGTGGAATGAACATTGATGGCATCATCCATCATCCCTTCGAACAGGGCTTTCTCCACCACGATTCCGCCCCGGGTATTGGAAAATGGGTTGCGTCCGCTCCGGCGGTGTGTACGCGCCCTGTGCCTTTCCTGACCATGACTCCGCCGCCTTTCATATGAAAGTCCTCCGATCGCTGGACCAGCAGGGCCATGCCTGAGCTCTGGTGCAGAGATACGTCATTCAGTGATGTTTTCCGAGCCCGGTACACCACGCATCCCGGATGGGGGCGGTTATAATTCCGAAGAACCAGCGTATCCCCCGGCTTGATTCCCTTCTGCCTGAGGTTCCAGGACAAACGGAGACGGCTCCCGCCCAACGGCTCCACATGCCCGTTCCAGCCGATGTCCGATGTATTGGCGATAATATGCCCCGTCCCTTTCTCAAAGGCCATGCAGCTTCCCATTCCTTCTTCCCAGCCTTTCCCTGGAAAACGAACCTGTTGTTCCGGATTTCGTAAGGGTAGGCCTTTTTGTCTATTTCCACTTCCGTGAACCGGTCATCCGTCTTCACGACGCGCGCCTCCGTACACCAGGACCGTTCGTAATCCACGGCCAAACGGTTGACGCTGACATTTTCGCAGTCCATCACCAGCAGGGGAACCACCTTGCCGTGAAAAAGAAACAGGGAATCATTGCCCTCCACGCGGACATCTCTCAAATCGGCCAGGGGCACGCACACCGGATGAATCAGCGGCTGGTCATGGTTGGAAATATGGAAGCTCATGTTCAAAGCCCCTCCGGATAAAAATGGTAAACGCCCCCGGGGATGTTCAAAACGCCTCCGCCCTGCTTTCGGAGAGCGGAAACGGCTGCCCTCAGCGCCGGCCCCTGGTCTTTCTGACGCCGGGAACCATGCCGAATTCAGAGGCATTCACCACAGCCCTTCGCCCCCTGCCCACTTCCTACCGTCTTCCAGGCCAGATCTACCCAGTCCGCATGGTCGTAGGAATTATTGTCCACCCGGTCGGCCATCAGGTAAAGATGCCGTATGCCGTTTTCCGCCACCGGAATGGAAAACTTCTTCGCGGCCATCCCCTTCATCACGCCGGAACTCCACAAAACCCCGGAACCGCTCATCACGCGGAATTCCACGCTTCCGTCTCCATCCGCACCGTCATCAATGCCGCATGCTCCTTCCAGCCTCAGAACTTTCGGGGTTTCCGGAACGGGAAGGGGAATCATGGACGTAGCGTGCGTACCGATTCCCGTGGCATATTTCTTTGCTGCCTATGCTCAACCCCGCATTACTGAAAGAACGGTCCAGCCGGGTTTCTCCCGTCTCCTGGCGGGCCATCAGCAGGCTGGAGGCAGGCACTTTCACGGCGATGGCTCCAGATTGGGCAGCTTCTTCCCCGCCTAGGGACTGCGCCGGGAAAAATCCCGCCAGACACGCTGCCGCTGCAAAACTCCATGAAAACATCCGGATGAACATATATCCTTTATACCCTTTTCCCGTTTTTCTTCTATCGGAAAAATTTCAATCCCTGAAAAAAAGGCCATCATTAAGAGAAAAGAGAGATTGCCTTCCCCGTCATTCAGGAACACTGTTTCCATGCGATCAGCATTCTTCCTACTGCCCGGCATCCCGCTGGCACTTTCCTCCTGCGGGCGAGGAGGCGCCACGCTTGAAACGGATAACGTCCAGGCGGAATGGTTCCCCAACGGCAGCAGAACGGAGATTGTCCTGAAAGGGAAAGCGAACCCGTTTCCGAACGGGAAATCCGGCATTCCCCTTCCGGCATGACTCTTTTTACCATTCGCTGGGGGAAGGAAGAGGAACGCTGGAAAGCACAGGAAGGGGGGGACGGAAACGGCTACAGTAACATACAGCCGGGGAGCCTCTTCCACAGTGCTGCATTTCAAAACGCCTCCCGGGAAGTACTCCTAAATGATGTAAGCCGCCTGACGCGGACGGCAAAACGGCCCTCCTGAACGGCTGGAGCTGCCTGAACGGGCACAGCCCGGCTCCGCACCGGGACAGCCGGAACCATGATCACGAAGAAAAATTCTCCCATGAACCTTCTGAGGCTACTGAAAACGGGAACATGGAAAATCCCGTGCACACTTCTGCTTGCCGGAGCGCTGGCCCTGGCGTGCCTCCAGTGCTCCGTCCGCTCCCTGGTGTACCTGCCGCCCCAGCCCAGGGACAAAACCGCGTATCTGGAAAAACGGGCCGCCTGGGAACCGCATCGGCGCACCTTCCACCATAATGGGGCCAAACTCAGCGGCTGGCTTATTGAAAAGAAGGGGCAACCCTCCTGGTATATTACGGGGGAAACGCCATGGACATCTCCATGATGCTTCCCTGGACCTGGACCGGTTTCCCATGCTAAGCTCCTGGTCAATTACCGCGGGTACGGGCTCAGCACCGGCATCCCCACGGAACAGGATATCATGGGAGACTCCCTGGCTATTCTTGACTCCGTGCTGAAGGAAACCGGAAGAACGCCGGATGACGTCATTCTGGTCGGGCAAAGCCTCGGTTCCGGAGTCGCTACCCAGGTAGCCTCTGTCAGACACGTGAAAAACTGGTGCTGCTGGTTCCTTTGACAGCCTTTGGAAACCGCCCGGGGCCTTTTCCGTACCTGCCCGTCAGGCTTCTCCTTCCGGACCACTTCCGGTCGGACCTGGCCGCGCCCAAAGTCGCCTGCCCTGTCAGCATTCTGGCCGCGGGAGCGGATGAAGTCATTCCGCCGAACCACGCCAAACGGCTTCGGGACTGTTTCTCCGTACCGGTCAGCTACCAGGAATCCCCGGAGCCATGCATAATACCATCTGGTCCAGCCCCGGCTTTGACAAAGCATTTTCCCAAAGCATCGGGTACTAATCCGTTTCATTCCGCAGGGGCCAGAGACACGCGGCGCAGGCAGCTTCCTTCATGTTCCAGCAACAGCCATGAGGCTTCTTCCGGCAGCGCGTCCGGAAACAGGTTGGCCCATTCCACAATGAGCACCGCCTCCCCGTCCAGATACTCTTCCCACCCTATGCCGGTCAGCTCGGACTCATCCTTCAGGCGGTAAAATCAAATGGCACGCCCGTAGGCGCCCGTCCGCATGCTCGTGCACCAGGGAAAACGTCGGGCTGGCCGCCGCATCGGAACTCCCCAGCCCTTCCATAATCCCTTGAGTCAGGTGCGTCTTTCCGGCCCCCAGCTCACCCACCACGCCCAGAATTTCACCGGGCATTAAAATTTTACCTATTCGCCTTCCCAGTTCCCTCATTTCCTCCGGGGAATGAGTCAAAACGGGACCGTTTTTTAAAAATTTTATGCCATTCGCTCATTTTTTCATGAAATTTTGCTTGTCTAAAAAGAAAGTCATATGGTTTATTGCGGCTCCCGCATCTGCGGGCGAACCTTAACAGTGATAGCAATGGCATACGCAATTTTCAAAACAGGTGGCAAGCAGTACCGCGTCCAGACGGGCGACGTGATCGACGTTGAATGCATCAATACCCTTGAAGAGGGGCCGAAGCAAGCTTCGATCAGGTGCTTATGGTGGAAAATGACGGAAAAGTGACCGTCGGCGCCCCCATGGTGGAAGGAGCTACAGTCTCCGCCAAGGTGGTCAGCCAGTTCCGCGGCAAAAAGATCATCGCTTTCAAATTCAAGCGCCGCAAGGGCTTCCACAAGAAAAAGGTTCCCGCCGCGCCATGACGAAGCTGGAAATCACCGCTATCAACGCCTAATCTCAACCCTTAATTTTTATTATCTTATGGCTCACAAGAAAGGTCAAGGTTCTGTCAAGAACGGTCGCGACTCCCGCAGCAAGCGCCTCGGCGTTAAAAAATTCTGGCGGACAGGAAGTGATCGCGGGCAACATCATCATCCGCCAGCGCGGCACCAAGTGGCACCCCGGCAAGGGCGTAGGCATGGGTCGTGACTACACCATCTTCTCCCTGGTGGACGGCCGCGTGTTCTTTGACCGCGAAGGCCGCCGCGTCAATGTGGCTCCGGAAGGATCTGAAGCCGCCAACTAAATTACGGATTACTCTATCTCCTGCAGGGGCGGCCATCCACAGGGATGACCGCCCCTTTTTTCTACCCTTCTCCGCGCTCCAACAAATAACAGGAATTGTTCTTGCAAAACAATTACCCCTCCCCCACTATCCACGCAGAGCATGAAAAATAAGATATGAATCCCAAAACAGATTCCAAGCAGGCCGTCCGCACCGCCTCTACCCTGCCGGTCATTTCCGGGTTGAGGCTTACCAAGCAAAAGGCAGGAAGTTTATCAGGTTCTTCTGGAACAAAGGGATCATCCAACAGCCAATGAAGTTTACCAGCGGGTACGCAAAACTCCCCCAGCATCTCCCTGGCCACCGTTTATAACTGCCTGAGGCGCTGGTGAACCACGGCCTGGTCAATCAGGTCAACTTTGAACGCAGCTCTTCCCGCTTCTGTCCCAATCTCGTTGAGCACGGCCACTTCCAGGACACCCGACCGGACGCATTTATGACATCACCATCAAGGAAGGCGTGGACCTGAAGGAATCTCATCAACCTGCCCGACGACGTGTGCGTGGAAGAAGCCCAAATCACCCTGAGGGGGTCCATCACCACGCCGCAGGGCTAACTCTCTTTCATCATCATGAGTCTGGTCATTAAAAATTTGCACGCCAATGTGCAAGGCACGGAAATACTTAAAGGCATCAATCTGGAAATTCCCAAAGGAGAGGTGCATGCGATCATGGGGCCCAACGGTTCCGGGAAAAGCACTTTATCCAAAGTGCTTTGCGGACATCCCGACTATGAGGTAACGGAGGGGGAAGCCTGGCTGGACGGACAGAACCTGCTGGATATGAGCATTGACGAGCGCAGCAGGGCGGGACTCTTCCTGGCATTCCAGTATCCCATGGAAGTTCCCGGCGTTTCCAACGCCAACTTCCTTCGTGCGGCCATGCAGGCCCGCATGCCCCACGGGGAGGAACTGGATGCGGTCACCTTCTACAAAACGCTCTATGCAAAAATGGACCAGCTCGGCATGGCCCGCAAATTTACGTCCCGCGCCGTTAACGAAGGTTTTCCGGTGGAGAAAAAGCGCAATGAGGTGCTGCAAATGCTTCTTCTGGACCCCCTGTACGCCATTCTGGATGAAACGGATTCCGGCCTGGACATCGATGCCCTCCGCATTGTCTCGGAAGGGTCAACTCCATGCGGTCCCCTTCCGCAGCTTCCTGGTCATCACCCACTACAAACGCCTGCTGGACTACATCAGGCCGGATGTGGTCCACGTGCTGGCTGACGGGCGGATCGTCCGGACCGGAGGCGGAGAACTGGTGGACGAACTGGAAAGCAGGGGATACGAGTTCCTGAAAGACACGGAAACAGCGGAAAAGGCGTAATGCCGCCATCCGGCCATCAATCATGAGCGATACACCTGACATGCCAGAGAACGGGAACACACAGAACCTGTTTGACTTCGACCGGAGCAAGGGAAACTTCTCCTTCCCGGAGCGCCATAATTTGATGCCGGATACGGCCTGACGGAGGCCACCATTGACTACATCTGCGACGTCAAGGACGACCCGGAATGGGTGCGCCAGTTCCGCAAAACGCGCTTGCCGTTTTTGAAAGCAAGCCCATGCCCATCCACTGGGCTTCTCCGGATATTAAAAAAATAGATTTCTCCCAAATCCGCTACTACCTCTCCGACGGAGAACGGCCCAAACGAAGCTGGGACGACGTGCCGGAGGACGTCAAGCGCACCTTCGAACGCCTGGGCGTCCCGGAACAGGAACGCCAGTTTCTGGCGGGCGTGGAAGCCCAGTACGACTCCGAATCCGCCTACCCAACATGAAGGAGGAACTTCGCAGCCAGGGCGTTATCTTCGTCAACTCCACGGAAGGCCTGAAACACCATGAAGACGTCTTCCGCCCCTGGTTTGGAAAAGTCATTCCCACGGAGACACAATTTCCGCCCTGAACAGCGCGGTATTTTCCGGAGGCCTTTATTTACGTGCCCAAAGGGGTTAAACTGAAACATCCTCTCCAGGCCTACTTCCGCATCAACTCGGAAAATTTCGGGCAGTTCGAACGAACTCTCATCATTGCGGACGAAGGCGCGGAACTCATGTACATGGAAGGATGCACGGCGCCCCAGTTTGAAACTTCCACCCTCCACTCCGCCGTTGTGGAGCTGGTCGCGCTCAAGGAGCGAAAATTCAGTACGTCACCGTGCAAAACTGGTCCTCCAATGTCTTCAACATGGTCACCAAACGCGGCCTTGCCATGGAAGATGCGGAAATCCGCTGGATAGACTGCAACATTGGCTCCGGCCTCACCATGAAATACCCGGCTGTGGTGCTCAAGGGCAGGCGCGCGCGCGGGGAAGTCATCTCCATCGCCCTGGCAAACACGGGCCAGCATCAAGATACGGGGCCAAAATGATCCATGCGGCGGACGACACTACGTCCAACATCGTTTCCAAATCCATCAGCATTGGCGAAGGCGCGCCAGCTACCGGGGCCAGGTAATCATGGGCAAAGGGCTCAAGGGTTGCAAAAACAACACGGAATGCGACGCCCTTCTTCTGGCGGCCAACAGCCGTACGGACACCTACCCCGCCATCACGGTAAAAGGGGATGGAGGCACGGTGCAGCATGAGGCGTCCGTCTCCCAGGTCTCCGAAGAAATGCTTTTTACATGCAGCAGCGGGGCATTCCGAAAGCTGCGGCGATGTCCCTGGCCGTCAATGGATTCATTAACGACCTCGTTCAGGAATTCCCCATGGAATACTCTGTGGAGTTGCGCAGGCTCATTGATCTGGAAATGGAAGACAGCATCGGATAAGGAGGGAAATAATGGATCATTTGCTTAACGAAGAACAATTCCCCGCAGGCTTTCTTCCCGCATGGTTTGAAGCCCGGCGCCGCCATGCCCTGGAGCAGGCGGAACAGCTTCCGGAACCTTCCCGCCATATGGAATCCTGGCGTTTCGGCGCCCCCGGCAACGAATCCCTGGAACATGTTGAAGCGGCTCCTCCTGCAGATCCGGAAACCTTGGCCCCCATCATCAGGGAACGTGCCTCCATGTCGGAGGCCCTCCGCATTGTCTACGCCAACGGAATCCCCGTTTCCATCCCGGAAGAACTGCCGGAAGGGCTTTCCGTAATGGATATGGAAGACTTTGTGCTGCAATGCCCGGACACCGCCCGGAAATACCTGGAAACAGAAACGGAAACGCTCGGTTCCGAAAAACTGTCGGCATTGGCTACGGCCCTCCAGCACAACGGGCTGGTTATTATGGCGGACAGGAAAATCTCCCTCCCTCTGGAAATACTCCACTTCATTTCCGGAGATAACGTGGCCGTTTTTCCCTCCACGCTGCTCATTGCGGAAACCGGAAGCCGCCTGCGTATTCTGGAACGCCACATTAGCGCAGACCATGGCCGCCAATTCTGCGGAGCGCTCCAGCAGTACCATCTTTCCTCCGCGTCATCTGTCAAATACGCGCTGGTTCAGGAACTTAACAGCCGTTCCCGTGCCGTGGAGCTTTCCCATATGATGGCGGATGATTCCGCGGAAATGGAACATCTCGTCAGCCATCCCGGCGCGGCATGGGCCAGGCAGGAGACGGTCTGCATCCTGAACGGAGACGGCGCAGGAGTCCGTCTGCTTTCCGCCAACCATCTCAAGGAAAACAAGAAGCTGGACCAGAGAACCTGCCAGAAGCACCTTTATCGCGGAGCCTCCAGCAACCTGCTTTACGCCAACGTGCTTGACGACGAAGCCAGCAGCATTTTCAGCGGCATGATCCTGGTGGCGGAAGGAGCGCATGACACCAGCGCCTATCAAAGCAACCGCAATCTCATTCTCAGCCCCAGGGCGGAAGCCAACTCCATTCCCGGCCTGGAAATCCTGGCGGACAGAGTGCAGTGTTCGCACGGTTCCGCCACATCCTCCATTTCTCCGGAAGAAATCTTCTACCTGCTTTCACGGGGAATTCCGGAGCAGACGGCGCGCAGCATGATTGCCCAGGGCTTCCTGAAACATGCCTTGGACCAATTTGGCGATGAGACCATACGTGCCGCGGTAGAAAGCCTTATCCTGCCCTGACCGCTATTTCATGAAAACAAAAAAGGCGGAGAGAAGGTCCTCTCTATCCTCTCTTTCCCGTCCTGGCATTCATGCGCCGCTGCAAGAAAAACTGTCACAAGCAGAAACAGGGCCGTTCCCCCATCATGCTGTAATACCATTCACGGTAAGGCGTATGGTACTGAAGGAGGATTTCCGTCTGCTGCTCCGAATCCGGGACAGAAACAAGAATGGAATAACGCTCAGTACTGGATAAAGAAAGCTCTTCCCCCCTTCCCGGTGCGGGCGCTCCATCCCCTGGAATAGCTCTCAAGCACAGACAGTTCCTTTGTTCCTGACGGCACGGTGACATGGATTTTATTATTCGTTCTCCAATCCGGAACAACAGGGGAAAAATGATTTTCTTCCCCTTGGGCGCGGACGAAATAGCGTCCACGGTACAAGGGATTTTCCAGCAAGAAGAAATTTTCCCGTTTCCTGAACCAGAATCCACCCGTCAAGGCGTGGTTTTCCGGCTCTGGCATCGCACAGCAAATGGGAAATGCCGGCCATGGCATAATCTTTCGGATGATAATGTCCATCCGACAAAGGTCTCAAATATTTGGGCTGTACCGTTTCATAGCCTGAAGCCAATCTTATTCCATATGTGGATAAATGATTGGTACATAGAAAAATCCAAATCATTATGAGGATTGACGATGACAACGGCGCCATCCCCCACATGACCGCGGAACTCGGGCATCCATTTCGGTTCTTTATAAAGACAGCCACTTTCCGGTTTATCGGAATAGGCAAGCCAAGAAGAAGAAAACACCAGCTGCTCCCCAAAGGTACATAACACCACAAGTCCCGCCCACCACTTCGGATAACGGCTGGACATATTCAGGCGGGAACAAGCCCAGCCCCCTATGCCGACCAAAAAATTAATGAGACATTGCGCCAATCCCAAATCATCAACTGGTCCAGGAGACGCTCGCTTCTGAACAAATACCAGGAATGACGGTATTGTTGCTGAGAAGTCGTTATGTTTCCGTCAATAAAGCCATGCAATTTTAACAGCAATGCTTCATGGAAGCACTGAACGGCTACCGACACGCCAAGCCATACGCACAAGATTCCAATTCCCCACCAGGCAAGTCTGCGCCAGACAGGAAGAGCTGGCTGCCGCCCAAGGTCAAATAACTGCCATCCGGCAAGCCAGCTCATTCCAAAGGCCATCACAACCGTGGAACGTGAATAAAGAAAAGTAGAAAGAGGAGTGCATGAAATAATGAAACTGACAAGAAAACAGAACTTGGCCGTCAACGGCGCCCGTCGGTTAAACAATGCCAGAACAGCCAGCACGAAAACAACTCCTCCACCAAACTTGATATCGAACAAATCAGCGCCGATCACTTTGGGAATACTGATTGTCTGAGGAATGCCGAAGAGCGTCGGCACCACAGACGTGACCAAAAAGGAAGATTTTCCAGTCCCCAGACAAACGGCAGGCTTTTACAGCCTTCCATACGCGGCAGGGTATCCACAAAAACGTCCAAGGAAAGCAACGCCGCCAAAAATCCGGAGATCAAATAAAAAGAAGATGATTTCAGAAAAACTTTCCAGGACCAGCGATCTGTCCGTTTCCACCAATCCGCAAGAAACACGCACAGCACCAAAAGAAAAACAAAGAGACACGCTTGCAGATGGCCGCCTCTGAATCCAAGAGCAATAAAAAGAATAGAGGGAATATGCACCCATTTGTTTTTTCTTCTCCCTTCCAACAGGGACCAGACAATCAACGGAGCCCAAATCATTCCACCAAGCCACCGGTCATATATCCACATAATAAACTGGGAATAAAAACTGAAACTCACGGCTCCCAGCAATACGTACGGAACGGAATTCCCTAGATTTCAGCAGAAGGATCATCCCCAGCCCCGCTATAAAAAACTGCATCCAGATTCCCGCATCCCATGCCGTCCAGAAAGGAAGAAAACCAAATAACCAATGATGCCAATCCCCGGGCTTAACATGGTGTTTTCCGGCATGGAAGTGCCATTGTGGGTATAAGGGTTCCATCCCATATATCCGTCACTTTGCCAGGACTGCTGCATCGCCCAGCTATAAGGCAAATATTGCGAAGCCCCATCCACGTTATATTGGTTATGGACTTCCTCCATTGGCTGAACCGCGAAAGGTCTGAACAGGCACTCCACACAATCCACCGGAGCTAAAACCTTTCCCCGAACACGGCAGGAGCAAAAAAGCAGTACAAGCGCAGCCCAAATGATTATCCCCACCACAAGGAAACTTTTTCTATTTTTTACAATTCATTTATCATAAAATCTGGCATTGGCCCCATGCATACCCGAATCAAATCCCTGCAAAGGAACGAATGAATTTTTCCCACAGAATTGTTAAAAACCGGCATCTATCGTTCTCCTTCAATTCAGGAATCAAATCAACGTATCGGAACGCCTTTTTTTGGATTTACAATCCGTTACGGATAGGAAACGGGAAAAGTCATCTTGTTCTCAGAGAAAGTGCCGATCTTCACAGTTATTGAAACGAGGCTCCGCTTTAACATGCAACGGACTCCATGAAAGAGGATTTGCCAAAATTACTTCAAGCCCGGAGATCGTAGAAATTTTCCGTGTTCACGTCACAAGGGTGCGCCCAGGCAGATTTTTGTTCTGCATAAAATCCCCTGATACGTAAAGGAACAACGTTGCAAGTTCTTTTCCTTAGAGTTACAGCTTGACTCCGGATTGTAAATCCGCCCTCCCCTCAAGGAAGAGCTGTCTTATTGAAAAACGCTTCACCAGGAACTATTTTCATTCTGAATTTCCGGTTCAGCATCTTGAGCAATGCATCAAAAAAAATCTGGCGGGGATGATAAGAAATAGCCTTGCCGCCGGTTGATGACCTGTCCGACAAATAAATTGAGGGAACAAATACTGGTGGTTCGTCATTCCACATAAAGAAAAAAAGAACCAAAACAAACAGGAACAGCGTGAATAAATAAGTAATCCGAAATAAAAGGAAACCGGCAGGTTCGCCATGTGAGCCTCTATCCGGCAAGGAAAGCGAAACTGTTTTTTGAAACAGGGGAGAGTGTTCCTCCGTTATTATTATCGTATGGTCACCTTTTACAACATCACTCTCTCCGCCGCCTTTTCCCTGCTGATGCTGTCTGTGGCGGAAGCGGCACGGCCCAATGTGGTCCTCATCAATGCGGATGATCTTGGCTGGGCGGAAGTGGGCTGCTACGGCCAGCAAAAATTAAAACCCCGAACATTGACAGGCTGGCATCCGAAGGACAGCGATGGGTTTATTTCTATTCCGGGGCTCCGGTTTGTTCCCCCTCCCGCAACGTGCTGATGACGGGCAAGCATACGGGCAGCTGCGACGTACAGGATTTGAAACGCGTGGACGCAGGCGAAAACTGGCGCGACCTCAAAGGAGACTGGCCTATCGAAGAAAAAACCTACACTCTGCCGGAAGCCATGAAAAAAGCCGGTTACGCCACAGCGGTGTTCGGTAAATGGGGTATTGGGGATTTCGGTTCCACCGGAGCGCCGGACAAACACGGCGTGGACAGGTTCTATGGCTACACGGACCAGAAAGCCTGCCACACCTACTATCCTCCATACCTCTGGAATGACGGAAAGAAGGAAGTTCTCAACACTTCCTGACAGCCGCCACCATCGGACACGGTTCCCAGCCCAAAGGGGAAGTTCTGGCGGACACCTACCGCGCGGAACAGCACAGTTCCGATCTTATTGCGGATAAAATGCTGGGAATTTGTGAGGGAAAAGGCCCATGGCAAACAACCGTTTTTTCCTGTATTACGCCCCGCTGGAACCCCATGTGGCTATGCAGCCTCTTCAGGAATGGATTGACCGCTATCCCCGCGAATGGGACAAATCCCCTACCGCGGCAACCGGGGCTATCTGCCCCATCCCCGCCCCGGGCCGCCTATGCAGGCATGATTTCCCAGATGGACCACAACGTGGGACGCCTGCTGGACACGCTGAAAGCCTGCGGCCTGGACAAAAACACCATCGTCATTTTACCAGTGACAACGGCACCACCCATGATGCAGGAGGGTGGACCACCGTTTTTTCAACTCCGTAGCCGATCTCAAAGGGTTGAAAGGACAGCTTTATGAAGGCGGCATACGTGTCCCCGGCATTATCCGCTGGCCTGGGAAAATAGCTCCGGGAAAAACCATTGCCCAGCCGGCCTTCCATGCGGACGTGATGCCTACGCTGTGCGCTCTGACGGGGGCGGATGCAGGTTCCCCGCTGGGAACGGACCTCTCCCCTGTCCTTCTGGGCAAAAAATCCGCCCTGCATGACAGGAAACCCCTGGTTTGGGCAGGAGGAGGCTACGGCGGCCAGGTAGCCGTCCGTTTTGACTCCAAGAAAGTCATCCGCCGCAACCTGTTTCCCGGTAAAAACCGGACAACTGGGAAGTGTACGATATCGTGAAAGACCCCGCAGAGAAAAATAATATCGCCGCAGAAAACCGTGACCTGATCAACAGAGCCATCGCCATTCTGGACAGGGAATACCAACCCGCCCCGGCTTCCAGGCCCTGCGTTACAAGGCCCCGGAACAGTAGCCGAATAAGAGAACGGGAAAGAAGGTTCCACGATCCGCCTCCTTCGCCATTCTGACCTTGACGTGAATGACGCCGGGATTAGTCTTTCACGCATGAGTTTGACATCTTCCCTCCTTTCCAGGGTTCTCGGGGGCGGTTCCTGCTCCAGAGAAGAATTGATAGCCCTTAGCCGGGAACCGCTGGAAGAGTTGTGCCAGGCGGCCAACGCCATCCGGGAACATTTTTGCGGGAATGTCTTCGACCTCTGCACCATCATCAACGGCCGCAGCGGCAAATGTTCGGAAAACTGCAAGTACTGCGCCCAGTCCGCCCATTACTCCACGGCAGTGGAGGAATATCCCCTTTAAGTGATGAAGCCTCCTGGCGGGGGCCAGGTACAATGACGAACGCGGCATTCTGCGTTACTCCATCGTCACCTCCGGCAAGAGGCTGACGGATGAAGACGTGGACCGGCTCTGCGCCAGTTACCGGCACATCGCCGAACATTGCGGCATCTCCCTCTGCGCCTCCCACGGCCTTATTTCCAAGAAACACTGCGAGCAATTGAAAGCCGCGGGCGTTTCACGCTACCACAATAACCTGGAAACCTCCCGCCGCAATTTCCCAAACGTTTGCACCACCCATACGTACGACGACAAACTGCAAACCATCAAATGGGCGCTGGAAGCCGGGCTGGAAGTTTGCAGCGGCGGCATCATGGGGCTTGGAGAGACCATGGAGGACCGGATAGACATGTACATGGACATTGCCGCGCTGGGCATCAAATCCATGCCCGTCAACTTTCTGACCCCCATTCCCGGAACGCCGTACGCGGACATGACTCCTCTGGGAGAGGAAGAGCAGCTGCGCATCGTGGCCCTGGTGCGGTTCATCATGCCGGACGGCTTCGTCCGCATCGCCGCCGGAAGGAACACCATGAAGGACCACGGCAGGAAAATCTTCATGTCCGGAGCGAATGCCGCCATCTCCGGAGACATGCTTACCACCGCCGGCGTCACCATCCGGGAAGACCTGGCCATGCTGGCGGAACTGGGATATGAAGTCCGCATGAAATAAAATCCGCCCCACTTCCGCGACTTTTGCCATGAATCACTCCGACTGGTCAAAAAGATCTGGAATACATCTGGCATCCCTGTTCCCAGATGAAGGATTACGAAACGCTGCCTCCTATCGTGGTCGACCACGGGAAAGGCGTCAGCCTGTATGATGTGGACGGGAAACGCTATCTGGACGTGGTCAGCTCCTGGTGGTGCAACCTGCTGGGCCACTCCCACCCCAAAATCAACCGCGCCATCAAGGAACAGCTTGATTCCCTGGAGCATGTCATCTTCGCCAACTTCTCGCACAGGCCGGCTATCACCCTGTGTGAAGAACTGATGAAGAAAATCCTGGGGGCTCTGCAAATTCAATTTCTCCGATAACGGTTCGGCATCCATCGAATCCGCGATGAAAATGAGTTTCCAATACCACTACCAGACCGGAAACCGCCAGAAAGTACGTTTCATGTCCCTGAGCGACGCCTATCACGGAGAAACCCTGGGAGCCCTCTCCGCAGGAGGCCTGGATCTGTACTCGGAACTTTACAGGCCTCTTCTGCTGGACATCGTGCGCATTCCCTGCCCCGGATTGCTACCGCTGCCCCAAGGGGAACAAACGCGGCTGCTGCCAGGCGGAATGCATTGACGCGGCACAGGCGGCCTTTGCGCGCCATGGAGACGAATGCGCCGCCCTGCTGGTGGAACCCCTGCTCCAGGGCTCCGCGGGCATGCGGATGTATCCTCCCGCCTATCTGGCAAAACTGCGCTCCCTGTGCGACGCCTACAACGTGCACCTCATCGCGGATGAAATCGCCACCGGTTTTGGCCGTACGGGGAGCATGTTCGCCTGTGACCAGGCCGGCGTTTCCCCGGACATCATGTGCGTCTCCAAAGGGCTCACGGGCGGTTATATGCCCATGTCCATCACCATCACCACGCAGAAAATTTACGACGCCTTTTATGCGGACTACAGGGAAGGAAAAGCGTTCATGCACAGCCATACCTATTCCGGCAATCCGCTGGGGTGCTCCGCCGCTCTCGCCGTGCTGAAGGTCCTGGACGAGGAACAAATCATTCCCCGGGCGCAGGAAAAGGCCCCTCTTTTCCGACGGATGATTATGGAGACCCTGGGGATCATCCCCACGTGGGGAAATACGCAGCCTGGGACTGGTGAACGCCATTGAACTGGTGGAAAACAGGAAACCAAAAAAGCTTTCCGTCCGAACAACGAATGGGATACCGGATTTACAGGAAGCCCTTAAACGGGGACTGCTGCTCCGCCCCCTGGGCGACGTCCTGTATTTCAATCCCCCCTCGTCATTTCTCCGGAGGAAATGGAGGAAGCCGTATCCATCTGCGCTTCCTGCATCCGCAAAGTGCTGGGATAAATGTTCATCCGGCACAACAAGACGAACTGTTCTTTCTTGAAGAAGATTGTGAACCACCAATATAGTGCAATTATAATTTGACAAAAGCCGGGATGCGGCAGCTACAATACAGCCGCCGCGCCCCGGTTTTCTTATGAATGCAGATACCAAAATGTTACGCAATAGAACGGCATTTTCGGGAGTAAAGGTATAAACCTTATTGTCTTATTTCCCCGCCCGGAAAGCCGCATAAATCAAGGTTTTTTATCCCCTATCGCGTCACATTCGCCCGCTTTTTCCTCATGTGCTCGGCATTATGTCTGCGGGTGATCCCGTTGTAAGCACTCTTGAATTTTGAAGTATGGTATCAACAGGAGCTGCAAATACAATATTTCCGCAATGAAGTTGACAATAAAGGAGAAATGCTTATGGGACCAGTCAATTTGTTGAAAGCTAAAAATCGTGATGAGTTAAGGCAATGGCTTGAACAAAATCATAAGACTGAAAAAGAATGTTGGGTTGTTGTAAAACGTGGTAAACCAAAAAAAGAGAATAACACATTTTGGTATATTGACGCAGTAGAAGAAGCTATGTGTTTCGGCTGGATTGATAGTACAACAAAAAACTCGATAATGGTATCACTGCACAAAAACTGGCTCCCCGCAGAACAGGAAGCTTATGGTCTGAACTAAATAAGGAACGCTGCCGCAGGATGGAAAAATTAGGAAAAATGACGGAAGCCGGACGTTCTGCTTTACCCGATATGTCATCTGCAGGTTTTATCATAGATAAAGAAATCCTAAAGCATTACAAACTGATAACGAAGTGTGGAAAATTTTCTTAAATTTCCACCTCTTTATCAGAGGGTACGCATAGATACTATACAGATAAAAAGAAACAACCACAACTTTTTCAAAGCAGATTGCAAAAAGTTAATTAAAAATACAAAAAGGGATAATGTATGGCGAATGGAATGATAATGGGCGATTATCAGATTATTAGCTCCGGCAACCACGTTTTAAAACAAAAGATGCAACTTTTCTTCGGGACAGGGGTTTGTAAGGATACCTTGCAATCTAATACCGCCATGATACGCCTCACCCCGCTCCGCAAACGTCCGGCGCTTTCCGCGCTGGTGCTTCTCCTTATGGGCTCCGGCTTCTGCCAGGCTCAGGAAATGCTTACCGATTCCGCAAGAAAGGAAGCTTCCGAATGGCTGAAGGGAGTCAAAGCCGGCTACCTGAACACCAGTTCTTCCCGCATCCAGAAGGCCGTGGCCGCCCTTACCGCAGCCACCAGCACGGAAAACGCCGCCATGAAACTTTACGTGGACGCCATGAAGGACCGTTTTTAAACCCCACCAGCATGATGTCCCGCATGCTGAACCGGGGTGGAGGCTTCCGGATGATGCGCATGCCGGGTTCCGGAGGGAAGGGAGGCAACAGCAGCAAGCCTGACAGCCCCAGCACCGCCTTCTCCAACTGGCGCAAGCAGAACACGGGAAACAACGTGGCCCCCGGTTTTAAAAAAGGCCCTTCAAATCCAGTGCAAATGGATGCTGCTTTGCCTGAGAAAAGCGGATGCGGAAAAAACGAGCGTGAACTCAACGTTTCCTCCAGCGTCCTCTCCATGCTGGATGAAGTTGCCGCCAACGCCAAGGACGTAGGCGAACAGCTTCCCATGGTAGGCGGAGCCAGCGAAGTCATCCGCACTTACCTGAACATTGGGGACTACCGTTCGGAAACCCTGCCGGACAACCTGATGGACCTCAACACCATCTTTGACCGCGTGCTGCTGGTTCCCTATAAGGAGAAAAAAAGATGTGGAAAAATTTCCGGAAGCTCTGGAACAAACGCATCGCCTTGGAAGCGACTCTGCTTCAAAACAACTCCGCCAGCGATAAGAAAACGGCGGAAGCGGAAAGCCGCTTTCCTGACCAAAAGGCAGTGGGACCGGGAAAAAGCCTGCTTTGAACTCGGTGACCAGGTAGCGGCCCTTGAAAAATGAAAAGCCTGATTTCCAGCATCAAGGAACCTTCTGAAAAACAGCGCGCCATCCGCGACCTGGAATTTCTGCTTCTTACCCCGGCGGAACAGGCGAAACTCCGCGAAGAGCGCATGAACAGACGCATGCCGGGCGGCCCGCGCTTTTAACAATCGTCGCCAAGCCCCAACCTCCCTCCTTTCATCCCCCGTTGCGTAACGCGCATCGGGGGATGTTACATTGCGGAGAGTCACACTTCCTTGACGGAGGCAGCTTCCTTCCTGCCGGGCTGGAACCATGTCTTGCGCAGGCGGTAAACGCGCACACCCTGGATATTCTCATCCAGATGCCAGGCTGTGCGAACGCCGTGCTGCTCCCAGATATGGCGGCTGAGCATCCCCATGAACTTGCTGTCCATATCGGAAACGTCCCCTTGCGGCGTGAGACAGACAATGTACACATTATCCCTGCACAGGTTCAGGGAGGACTGCCCCGCCCACCCCATCTCCTTCAGTTTCCGCTGTACGGGTTTCAACGGAAAATTCCCAGCCGCCCAGCGTGACAACGTTCTTCCGGGAACAGCTCCAGGCCTTGCGGAAAACAGACTGCCCCGGGGCCAGATCGTCAATAGTGCCGCCGGACATCTGGACGCAAAACAGGGAATCGGGCTCCCGGTCCACCCGCTCGCATAACAGGCGCCCGGCATCCGGGGAAAAAGACTCCAGATTAGCCTCCCACACGGCGGCGCACGCCTGGGACAAAGAAACGGAGAACGCGCAAAACATGGGCACGCCGCCCGCAAGAGCTCCCTTCCCCGTCCAGTTGATGCGGATGGGACGATATTTATCCGACCACAGCAGACACAGCCCTGCAATCAGGAACGTTGGATAAACTACGCGGAAATACAGGCGGTCTATGCTGGACATATACAGCAGAATCAGCACCAGCAGGGAGCCTACGCAGTACACCAGGGCCGGAGAATCCCCGCGCCGGAAAGAAACGCGGCATGCCAGACCAAACAAAATCCAGCAAGGGAGAAGATCCATAACGGAATCCCATGAAAACAGATGCAAGGCTTTTCTCTCCACGGGCCCACGCCCTGGGCCAGAATTCACCTCCGTCCCGCGCCAACAGAAGCCTTTCCAGATAATCCGTGTTGAATACATCCATATCGCAATTGGTAAACATCCGGACCATCCTGATATCGTTGGCGAACACGCCGTACTTTTCACACTGGTAGGCGCTCTCCTGCCTGATGGGACACGTGTCCGAGAGAAGGGCGCGGGCCTGGTTCCATGCCGCCACGTCACATCCCTCCAGCACATTCCGGTGGGCGTATTTATTATATTCATTCAGACTGAAGGACGAAATGAGCACACAGGCCAGAGCCAGCCAGAGACGACTGAGGGCAAACAGCTTTTCCCTGGACGGCCTGAGCCCTTCCAGGCTGCCTGCCAACAGGATGGCCCCCCAGAAAGCGTCGCACACCAGGGCGGCATCCAGCCGGACCATGCTGCCCAGCACGCACAGGAATACTCCCGCGCACCACCCCCTCCAGGAAGAGCCGTCCTTCAAACACGCCAGCACACCTGTAAATCCTGTCAGAAAGGCGGCATGGCTGAATTGCAGAGCGGCGTAAAAGCCCGGCATGATCAGAAGCCACACCAGCAGCAGAACCAGCGTATTGAAATCATATCTGCGCGCCTTGCGGGCATGCGCCGTCAGCATCGTGAAAATGGCCGCCCGCTGGACAACGTGGCAAGCGCCAGAAACACAGGCCAAACGGACACCCCGCCAAGGACAGGCGCAACTTTCAACAGAAGACCGGTCAACAGGGGATTGACGAAAATGACATGGGCGTCCGCATAAGAGGGACCCCCCATCCGTCGAGCACGGACGCAATCACCAGATCGTCATTGGACTGGTACGCCACGCCCACAAGGCTCCAGGCCAGAACCAGAAGCAACAGGTTGAACCATACGGGATGGAGCAGAGGAAAAAGCGATACCCATCTCCAAATCTGTTTCAACATAAGCAAATTCCCTGACTTTGCGGGCTGTTCTCCCTGCCCGGGCCCGCATACTAGAAACGGATAAAATGAAAGTCAAGAGCCGATCCGGATGAACAAACCGGAGGGGCTAAAAGGCTGCAAACTCTTCCTTAACGGTTCAGGCAGACGATAATGCCCGCGATAATCATCGCGTTGCCGCCCACTTTGCGCATGGTGATCGGTTTTCCAAAAAAATCCGGTCAAACAAAAGGATATATACATATGCGGAGCATTCCAGCATGTTCACCGTAATCATCGGCAGGTGGGACAGGCAGTAAAACGTGAGCAGGCAGCAGCCCAGGAAAACGGAATACGCCGTCACGGTGGCCGGATTCACGAAATAGGAAAGGCCGGACAGCCGTTCGTTCATGGCGGACTTTTTCAGAACCACCTGTGTGCAGGAGGCCAGAAAAACGGAAAACAGGTTCAGCCCAATATAAATTCTTCACTCATGCGCCTCCTCCGTGGAAACCAAAATAATCCCCCCGATGACCAGAGCCGCTCCCGCCGCCAGCGTCCAGGAAAGAGCCTCCCCCAGGCAAAGCCATGCCAGCAGGATACCCCAGATGACAACGGCGGCACGGTTGGCATAAGCCACACCCAGATTGAATTTTTTCAGCATGACCTGCCATCCCGCCGCATAAATTCCCAACAGGAACAGCACGCCGGCCAGCAGGGCGAACCGGCGCCAGTCCGTCCAGCCGTAGGGGGCAGCCATGCGCCCCAGCACGGTATTCAGCGCGTAAACGATAAACAGCAGGTGCAGAATCAGGTAGTTGATCATGAAAGAAATAAAGAGCCGGGAACAATCCACTCATACCGGCGCGCCACCACCACGGCGGGCCTATGCTTGGTTTCCTTGTAAATCTTGGAAATGTAAATGCCGATAACGCCCAGGCTCATCAGAATCAAGCCTCCGACCAGCCAGATGGAGGCCACGGAAGAGGCCCAGCCGGGAGGGGCTACATTATACAGGAGCTGGCGCACAACCACCCAGGCGACATACAGCATGGCTACCAGGGTGACCGCCAGGCCAAAGTAGGAAATATACACCAACGGCCTGGCGCTGTAGGAAACCACGGAATTCACCGCCAGCGCCATTTTTTTGCGGAAAGTGTAGGTAGTTGGAGAAGAGGATGCTTTCTTCACCCCTGCACGGCACCTGCCGGAAACCGGCGGAAACGCACAGCCCAAAGAAAAAAAGGCTCCCGGTCCTGAATTTCAGCATCTCCTGCAGGAAACGCGCGCTCATCAGCCGCGCCGTAACCATATTCCTGGTAATCTGCTGGTCGGAAAGCAAATTAAACAATGTGTAGAACAATTCTCCGGAAACGGCTTCAAACAAGCCGCCCTTCCTCTTCTCCTGCACCCCTGTACACCACATCCGCCCCGGTAGAATCCATCTCACGGGAAAAATCAACCAGCCACTCGGGAGATTCCTCCAAATCACTGTCAATCAAGAATACTCGCTCTCCCCGGGCTGCTTCGCAGGCCACGTACATGGCCAGATGATGACCGAAGTTGCGGGATAAATCCACCACGCGCACCCGGCCGTCCTTTTCCCGTTCCTTCAACGCCTGTTCCAGACCGTCCCTTGGGCAGCCGTCATTCACCAGCACCACCTCCGTGCGGGAGGGGTCATAACCCGCCTCAAGCGCGGCGGCGAAACTGCGGGAACAGAACTCCGCCAGATAACCGCCCGTACAATACACGGTAGCCACAATGGACAATTGAACCTGTGGATCAGTCATAACGCTTTTGCATACATGAGAACGCGTTTCCTTTCCCCGCTTTTCACGCACACCTCGTCCTTTTCCGGAACACGGACAAAACCCATGCGCTCATGAAAACGCACGGAAGCCGCATTGTCCTCCAGAATCCGGGCATATAGCCGTTCCAGGCCCAGCTCCCCTGAGGCCAGCTCCATCATCCCGGCATATGCGGCGGAAGCCGGGCGCAGTTCCCTGAATGCCCTGTCGTAAAGATAAATGCCTCTCTCTCCGCAACGCGTATTCCGGTCAAACCAGGGCAGGTAAACCAGACCCAGCGGAACCTGGTCCGCATAAATCACGCAGGCGCGGGCATCCTCCCCGCGGACGTTCCTTTCCAGCCACGCCCGGTGCTGCTCCTCAGTTACCTGGTCCAACAAAAAAACGGGCTGACCTTTTCGGAATTGCGCCACACGCGCAGGCGGCTGCGCATGGCCTCATCCACATCAGACACGTTAACCAGGCAAATTTTTCATCATGATTCAACTCCCTCCAGCCCGAAGCCGGCCCGCAACACCTCCCGGCAGCCTTCTTCCCCAAATCGTAATACAAAGGAAGCCTCAGCAACGTATCGCTGGTACGGTCCGTATGAGGCATGGCCCCGGCAGAACGCCCGAATCTCATCCCGGCAGGGGAGGAATGGAGGGGAATGTAGTGGAACACCGCTTTAATCCCGTGCTCCGCCAGCTTGTTGATCAAGCGCGTGCGCTCCTCCATGGAACGGAGCAGCACGTAATACATGTGGGCGTTATGCGTGCAATGCTCCGGAACGCACGGACGCCGCAGCACCCCTGTTCTTCCAATGGAGCCAGAGCGCGGTGGTACATATTCCACCACTTCAACCTTTCCCTGTTGATTTCCTGCCCGTGTTCCAGCTGGGCATACAAATAAGCGGCGGTCATCTCTCCGGGCAGATAGGAGGAACCTACGTCCACCCAGGTGTATTTATCCACCTGCCCGCGGAAAAACCTGGCACGGTTGGTCCCTTTTCCCGGATAATCTCCGCGCGTTCCATCAGGGAGGGGTCATTCACCAGCAGGGCTCCTCCCTCTCCGGAAATGACATTCTTGGTCTCGTGGAAACTGTAACAGCCCAAATGGCCGATAGAGCCGAGCCGACGCCCTCTGTAGCAGGAACCGACGCCCTGGGCGGCGTCTTCAATCACATACAGGCGGTGCCTCTCGGCAATTTCCATGATTGCATCCATTTCACAAGCCACACCCGCGTAATGAACCACGCAAATGGCGCGGGTGCGGTCCGTGATGGCCGCTTCTATCAGCGTCTCGTCAATATTCTGCGTATCCGGCCTGATATCCACGAATACGGGAACGCCGCCGCGCAGCACAAACGCGTTCGCCGTGGAGACGAACGTATAGGAAGGCATGATAATCTCGTCGCCCGGGCGGCAGTCGATCAACAGGGCCGCCATCTCCAGTGCGGCGGTTCCGGAATGAACCAGCAGAACCTTTCCGGCGCCGGTGCGTTCCGCAAGCAGTTCATGGCATTTTTCGTGTAATAGCCGTCTCCGCATAAATGGGCGCGCTGGATGGCGTCCCGGATATAATCCAATTCGGGACCGTGCAGGTGAGGTTGGTTGAAAGGAATCTCCATGGCTTCAGAAAAGACCGGCCCATAACGGACGCCCGGCGCAGGCATGCCGATCCCGTGCGGGAGGCGTTCCCCGCCTCCCGCACGGGGAGACCCTACTATGAACGGAGGTCTGAAAACAAGCCTAGACCTTGATGAAGGTCCGGTTTTTTTTTGTACATGTAATACAGCACGCCCCAAATCAGGGCATAATTGCAGAGATAAAAGACAAACCTGTCCGCATCCCCGAAACACCCGCTAAACCCGGTAAACAATACCCGGGAGAAATTGCTCGTAGGGGGGCACAGAGATACCCATATGTACACGAAAATGGCATTGCTCCCTATTACGGAGAAAAAGAATGTCAGCCAGTTCAATTTCAGCACATCCGTCAGCAGGTAGAACAGGGCCAGCAGCAAATAGCACCATCCCGCCGCCCACAACACCATGGAACTGGTGAACAAACGCTTGATTATCGGGAAATCCAGGCTCCAGACATACCCCAGCGCCAGGCAGCCCGCGCCCGAACATAACAGCCACGCCAGCTTTTTCCCATGCCCCTGCACCCGCTTCAGAATCTGGCCGCCCAGCAGACCGAGCATGGTCATGGCGCCAAAACCGAACTGCGCCAGAATCCATGCATAATTCGTTCCATCCTGCCAGTTTCCCATCAGGTATTTATCCAGCAGCAGGGCCAGATTTCTCCCCGGTTCAAGCATTCCTGCCGCACAGGAACCCACCGCTGGGTCAGAAAAGGAAACAAACTTCATGACCAGCCAGTACACAGCCAGCAGCCCCCCGTTGCCGCTACCTGCCACCGGACGGACAGATGAAGAAGGCAAATGGCCGCAATCAGGTAGCCGGAAGCGATGGCCTGGAGCGTATTGCAGTACAGGGACATTTTGGACGGTTCAAAACTCAGCAGATTTCCCTGCACCACCATGCCCAGCAAAAAAAAAAAGCACCACTACCCGCCTGGCAACTTTCAGGTAAATCTTCCACAGGGGTTCCGAACCGATGCGCCTGGAAAAGGAAAACGGCATGGCCGTTCCCACAATAAATAAAAAGAGGGCATCACCAGATCCCAAGCGGCGAATCCCTCCCAAGCCACGTGCGTGCTGTGCTTCACCAGCCACTCGGGGCTCCGGTCGTAAAAAGATTGATGCCGGCCACAACCAGAGCCAGGCCCCGGTCAGGAAAAACATGTCAAATCCCCGCAGGGCGTCAATGGCCGCAATCCTCTGCGGCCTCGTATCGGAAAGTGAACTCATGGCAATATCCCAACTACGGCGTTATGTACGCCAATCTTTCCAAAGACTTTTCTTTTTCTCAGGCTCCGTAAATAAACGGCTGTTTCCGGAAAAACCCATCCTCTGCGGCAACCCGTCATGATGACCTTCTCCGTATTTCCTTCCCCGCGTTCCGTGCTATGCTCTCCCCGCAGCATGACCATCGGGAACGACCAATCCGGCGAACGCGACAGCTTCCGGAATATTGAAACTTACGCCCGCCTGAAAATGGATGAACTTGGTCTGGCAGACTGGCAATTCGGCTGGGACCGGGCCAAAAGAAGGCTGGGCGTATGCCGCCTGCTGGAAAAAAGCATTACGATTTCCATCCACTTCGTCCGCGCCAACCTGGAGACCCCCTCATGAAATCCGTGACACGATTCTGCATGAGATCGCCCACGCCCTGGCATGGACCCGCCACGGAGAACGCACCCACGGACCGCGATGGAAACAAATTTGCAGGGAAATAGGGGCTGTCCCGTGTGCCTCCGCCAAACCGGACGCCATCCGCGTCACCACGTACAAATATCTCCTGCGTCTGAAAACGACGGGAGAAATCGTCGGCAAATACCACCGCCGCCCCTCTTTCGCCAAATACCTCAAGCGCATGGCCCTGAAAGGCCGCCCCGATACGCTGGGCCAGCTGGAGCTGGCGCCTTATGAAGAATAACGTCCACAAAAGCTGAAAGAAACGAGCCGTTTCCGGTATTCTCCAGCATCAACGATCATCCCATTCCGGGCATTTCCATTTTTTACGTCTGCTCATTATCCGGAACAGCAGAGGAAACACTCAAGGTGCGCTGGCGTACGTAATCGTACACCTTCGGGTCGCTGTCTCCGGCTGCCCAGACTACCCGCAGAAAGTCGGCGGGATGAATGTTTCCATGGTCCCGGAAGAAACGGCGGTCATTCTCACAGCAGTAAATGATGTCATCCCCCATGGAACCGACGAGCTTGGCCCGCGCCTTGGCAATCAGGCGCGGAAGGTAGGGGAGACCGCAGAGTTCGTCGCCGAACCCCGGCAAATCATACCCGATCACAGGTTTCCCCTGGTAAAACTGCCCGTGCTGGACAGTCAGGAAGAAGTCCCAGCGCGCCGCCGCCATCAGCAGAACCGTGGTGGGGAAGGTTCTCCCGTGCGGGCATAGGTTTCTACAAAATCAAACAATTCCCGCGTGCGGCAACCGATGGAAGACAGAAAGATAATTTCCTGATCCGTAAAGAAGCCGTCCACATTCCTGTGGCCTTCATGGTAGCGCCCCCCACCGCTTCGCGGAAAAGGTCGTAAAATGTATCGTTCCAATCTTCCTCCATCATCGGCCCGACGATTTGTGTTTGCGCTTGAAGTTAAGCATCATGATCTGCTTGGTCAGATTGGCTTCAAAACGGGCCTGTTCCTCGCGGGACATTTCCGAACGCGTCTTGAGCACCTCCTGCGCTTCCTGAATGGCCCGCTCCACGCTGCCTTCATCAATCTGGGAGGAATTGATCGCGAGGTCGGTTACCATGAGGACCTGGTTTCCATTGACCTGCACAAAGCCGGTGCCTACCACCATGCTTTCCTCCGGGCCGTCCATGGGCTTGTAGCGGAGCTCCCCGGTTCCAGGGAGGTAATCAGGGCCGTATGATGTTCCAGCACGCCCATCTCCCCGAGGCTGCCGGGCAGATAAACGTACTCTACAGTAGCGGTAACCGCCACTTCATCCGGGGTAATGACTTTGAACTCCATGCTCATGGTTCGGAACGGCGGGAAAAGGGTTATTTGGCTTCCTTGAGAACGTCATCAATGCCGCCGCGCATGAAGAAGGCGTCCTCCGGAACCATATCCAGCTTGCCTTCCAGGATTTCCTTGAACCCCGGACGGTTTCCGCCACGGGCACATAGGCGCCGGGAATGCTGGAAAAGACTTCCGCCACATGGAACGGCTGGGTCAGGAAGCGCTGAATCTTGCGGGCGCGGCTCACGATGAGCTTGTCTTCTTCCGAAAGTTCGTCCATGCCCAGAATGGCAATCATATCCTGAAGGTCCTTGTAGCGCTGCAGCACCATCTGCACGCCACGAGCCACTTCATAATGCTCATTCCCCACAATTTCCGGGGCCAGGGCCTTGGATGTGGAAGACAGCGGCTCCACCGCCGGGAAGAGCCCCTGGGCCGCCAGAGAGCGTCCCAGCACCACCGTGGAGTCCAGGTGGGCGACGGTTGTGGCCGGGGCCGGGTCCGTCAAGTCGTCCGCAGGAACATACACGGCCTGCATGGATGTGATGGAACCGTGCTTGGTGGAAGTGATGCGTTCCTGAAGATCCGCCATTTCCTCCGCCAGGTTCGGCTGGTAACCCACGGCGGACGGCGTGCGGCCCAGCAGGGCGGACACTTCCGACCCCGCCTGGGAGAAACGGAAAATATTGTCAATGAACAGCAGCACGTCCTTATGCTCCTCGTCACGGAAGTATTCCGCCATCGTCAGGGCGGACAAGGCCACGCGCAGACGGGCGCCGGGAGGTTCATTCATCTGTCCGTACACCAGCGCCACCTTGGATTCTTCCGGTTTTTCCAGGTTGATGACCCCGGACTCTATCATTTCATTGTACAGGTCGTTCCCTTCACGGGTACGTTCCCCTACCCCGGCAAAGACGGAGAGGCCGCTGCGCGCCTTGGCAATGTTGTTAATCAACTCCATGATGAGCACGGTTTTGCCTACCCCCGCACCCCCCAAAGGCGCCGATTTTGCCGCCTTTCAGGAAGGGCAGATAAGGTCAATGACCTTGATGCCCGTTTCCAGCACTTCCGTGCTGGTGGATTGTTCGTCCAGCGGCGGAGCGCCGCGGTGGATGCTCTTCATGCCGGCGCAGGAGAGTTCGCCGCGCTCGTCCACAGCTTCCCCAGCACATTGAAAATACGTCCCAGCACGCACTGCCCCACAGGCACTTCAATAGGGCGCCCCTGTGTCGCGCACCGGCATCCCCCGCCGCAGACCGTCCGTAGAACTCATGGCCACGGCGCGGACCCAGCCGTCTCCGATGTGCTGCTGGACTTCCAGAACTAGGGTCTTGCGCCTGCCGTCAACTTCATAGTCCACTTCCAGCGCATTGAGCAAGGCGGGAAGCGTTTCTGCCTGGGAGAAGTCCGCATCGACCACAGCGCCGATGATCTGAACGAGAATGCCTGTGTTATTCATCATGGGAAAAACTTGGTGTTGAAATGGAGAAGAAAGAATGTTCTGTTTGAAAGGCGGGTAAAGAAAGCGGAGCCATGTTATTCCATAGCGCGCATGGCCGTGGTAATTTCAGAAGTTCGTTGGTAATTTGCGTCTGACGCGCCTTGTTGTAGTCCAGGTGAGGCCGCCGATAATGTTTTTGGCGTTTTCCGTGGCTCCCTTCATGGCGACCATGCGGGCGGAGTGTTCGGATGCCCGGGCCTCCAGCACAATCTGAACCAGTCCGTGGAAAACATAAAGAGGCAGGATGGTATCCAGCAGAGCAGCGGGGCTGGGTTCCAGCAGGAATTGCTTATGGGCTTCCGCTCCGTCCAGGAAGAGCCCCCGGCCTTCGCCATGTTCATCAGGGGTTCCGGCTCAATGGGAAGAAGCTGGCGAAAGACAGGCTTCTGAACCATTGTGTTCACAAAACCGGAGAAAGCCACGAAAACGCGCCCATATTCCTCCGCCTTGAACTTTTTGCACGATGAAATCAAATACCGGCTTTAGTTCCAGCAGAGAAAGGGGATCCGTCAGGCTCCAGGTGGCCTCCAACCGTTCATTCAATTTGGCGAGCGCAGCATTCAGCTTGCGGCCGATGGTGATGTAATGGGCGTTTTCCGGGGCCTGTTCCCGGACCATTTTGATCAGGTTGGCGTTCAGGCCTCCGCAGAGGCCGCGGTCCGTATTCACCAGCAGCACCAGATCCGCGCCGCCGTGGGTTTGCATCAGGGGGCTGTTGCTGGTGTCAATTTCATCCTGGAGATGGTAGAGCACTTCCGCCAGGGCGCGGATGTAGGGGCGGCCCTTGACGGCCTGGTCCTGGGCGCGGCGCATTTTGGCGGAAGCCACCATCTGCATCGCCCTGGTGATTTGGGACGTGTTTTTGACGGACTTGATCCGGCGTCTGATATCTCTCAGATTGCCCATGTGTCAGTACTCCCGTAATCGTTAGTTCCAGCTGAGCTTGAAGGATTCGATGGCGGCTTTAAGCCCTGCGTCTATTTCCGGCGTCAGGTCTTTTTCCTTCAGGATGCTTTCCAGCAGATCCGGATGCTGATCCTGCATCACCGCTTCCCACGCGTTCTGGCATTCCTTGATCCTGTCCACCGGAACATCGTCAAAGTACCCCTTTGCATGGCATACAAGTCAGCGGCCTCCAGCCCCAGGGATTTGGGCTCATACTGGTTCTGCTTAAAAGAGCTCCACGATGCGCTGGCCGCGAGCCAGCTTGGCCTTCGTGCTGGGGTCCAGATCAGACCCGAACTGGGCGAACGCCTGCAATTCCGTAAATTGGGCCAAATCCAGCTTAATGGAGCCGGCCAACTTCTTGATAATTTTCGTCTGGGCGGAAGAACCCACGCGGGAGACGGAAATGCCCACGTTGATGGCTGGGCGCACCCCTGGTAGAACAGGTCCGTTTCCAGGAATATCTGGCCGTCCGTGATGGAAATGACGTTCGTGGGAATGTAGGCGGAAACGTCGCCTGCCTGCGTTTCAATAATGGGAAGAGCCGTCAGGGAACCGCCGCCGTGTTCCTTGTTGATGCGCGCGGCGCGTTCCAGCAGGCGGCTGTGCAGGTAGAAAACGTCCCCGGGTACGCCTCGCGGCCGGAGGGACGGCGCAGAATCAGGGAAATCTGGCGGTAGGCCACGGCATGCTTGGAAAGGTCGTCATAAACGATAAGGGCGTCTTCCCCCTTGTCCATAAAGTATTCCCCCATCGCGCAGCCGGCGTAGGGCGCCAGGTACAGCATGGCGGCGGGATCGGAGGCGGAAGCCGCCACGACGATGGAATATTTCATGGCTCCCGTTTCCTCCAGTTTCGCCACCAGGCGGCTGATGTTGGCGCGCTTCTGGCCGATAGCCACGTAAATATTGTAGAGGGGCTGGTGATCCGGAAGCTTGCCTTCCTCCGCCAGACGGTTCTGTTCCGCCTGGGCAATCATGGTATCCATGGCAATGGCGGTCTTCCCGGTGGCACGGTCCCCGATGATGAGTTCGCGCTGGCCGCGGCCGATGGGAATCATGGCGTCAATGGGAAGGATGCCCGTCTGGACGGGCACGGAAACGGACTGGCGGGGAGATGATGCCGGAGGCGATTTTTTTCCACCGGGTAATACGCTTCCGCCTCAATCGGCCCTTTGCCGTCAATAGGTTCTCCCAGCGTGTTCACCACCCGGCCCAGCAGGGAGCGGCCCACGGGCACGGAAAGAAGGCGTCCGGAACACTTGACCGTGTCCCCTTCCTTCAACTTGGAATCATCCCCCAGAATCACGGCGCCAACCTCATGTTCTTCCAGGTTCATCGCCAGCCCCATCACCCCGCCGGGGAACTCTATCATTTCATTGAGCATGACGCCGCTCAATCCTTCAATCTTGGCGACGCCGTCCCCCCACGGAACGAATGACGCCCACGTTTTCCTGACTGACGGAAGCCGTGGCTTTTTTTATTTCTGCTTCGAGTTCTTGAAGTATGTTGCTCATGGGAAAAATTCGTTGGTTAATTGGAAAGGGTGCGGGCCATCGCAGCCAGGCGGTCGATTCTGGAACGCACGGAACCGTCCTTCACGTCGTCCCCTACCTGGATACGGACACCCGCCAACAGAGACGGTTCCACCTCCCAGCGGTAGTAGAGGGCGCCGCCATATCTGGCCTCCAGTTTGGCCTGAATCAGGGAACGTTCCTCTTCCGTGAGGGGCACGGCGCTTTGAATAGTGGCTGTACGGCTTTTCACCGCATATTCCACCATGCCGGAAAAAGCTTTCAGCAGAGCGGCATAATTGCGGGCTTGCGTTCCGCAATTTTCCGGGCGATCAGACGCACGCGGTCCTCCGCCACGGCATTCCCGTCCATACAGAGCCGGAACAGCCTGCGGGCGGCATTTTGCGTGTCCTTTCCGATCTTCATAAATATTTCAGGAATCCAGGCTGTCGATCGCTTCCCGGTTGATTCTCCGCTGGTCTTCTTCCGTCAGCATTTTTCCGGTAACCTGGGCCGCCGCCAGGGCCACCAGCTGGCCAAATTGTTCTTTTTAACGCTTCACGCTCTTTCTGCTGTTCCAGTTCCGCAAGCTGGCGGGCCTTTTTTATGATTTCCTCAGCCTTCCGGGAGGCTTCCGCTTCCCTGTTCTTCCAACAGGCGGGCGGCGGCAGCCTTGGCGGCGTCTATTTTTTCCTGTCCCTTTTCCCCTGCTTCCACCAGCATTTCATGCGTCTGTTCCTTTACGGAAGCCAACTGCCGCTCGCTTTCCTCACGCATTTCCTCTCCTTCTTCAATACGCCGGCGCCTTTTTCCAGAACATTCTGGATGGGTTTGAACGCCAGATAGCGCAGGATCACCACCATCAGAATGAAAGCGATCAGGTTGGCAACAAAAGGCTCCCAACTCGTTACCCCTGAAGGGAGCAAAAGGATTCCAGGCTTGGTCAGCTATGAGATTCAGCATAAGATGAGCGGTTTGAACATGCCGGAAATTTTCCGGACCGGCAGGGGACGGGCGCGCGCCCCGGAGCGGAAAAGCTCCCTCCGGGGTCGGAACTTCCGTTTTATTTCACAAAGATGGAGATCAGGGCCACGCCTTCAATCAGGGCCGCCAGCGTGATGGCAATCACCATAATGGGGGAGGAAGCTCCGGGGTTGCGTCCGGTGGCTTCCGCGGCTTTTTGCGCCAATGAGGCCAATGCCGAGGCCGGCGCCGATGGTGACGAGGCCGAAACCTACGTTGCCGGACAGTTCGGCCAGGGAGGTCATTGCGATAGGATCAATCATGTTATTGGTATGGTTTATGTTTTTGTTGAACGTTCCCCACAGGTTGCCCATGGTCCGGAACGGAAAGCTGGCGGTACGGTTTATGAGGTTTTTCCAGGCGGCAGGCGGTCCGGCACGGGAAGTTCCTTCTCCTCATTTTTGGAAGCATGGCCGTGGGCGTCATCGTCCCCCACCTGAAGTTTCAGGAAAATCGCCGTCAGAAGCAGGAAAACCAGGGCCTGAATGAACCCCACCAGCAGTTCAATCGCCAGAAACGGCAATACGCACAGGGAGCTGAGCACGGGCCCGAACATGTGAGCCATGGTGTCAATAATCGTTTCCCCGGCGTAAATATTGCCGTAAAGACGAGCGGCCAGCGCAATGGGGCGAATCGTGATGCTCAGGACATCCACCAGTCCCACAAAAATGAAGATGAACACCAGCACGAATCCCATGAACCCCGGCAGTTTCCCTTGGGGCCGAACAGGTGAATAAAGAAGCCTTTCAGCCCCTGCTCCCGGATAGACCAGTAAAGCCACATCAGCGCATAAAAAATACCCAGGAACATCGTCACGTTCATGTCCGCATTCGCGCCGCGGAACAGCGGCACCCCTTGATAGGTGATGGTTCCTACCCCGGGAAGAAGCCCCATGTAATTGCTGACCAGAATAATGGTGAAAATAGTTCCGAAGTACCAGAAGTACTTGCGAGTCAGGCGCGGCCCCAGAAGGGACTGGACAAAGTTGTACAAAGTCTCAAAAAAGTATTCCACCGCATTCTGTAAACGGGAAGGCAGGATGCGCATGGAGCGGGTGGCGGACCAAACGACCACCCCTATCAGAAGAACCGCCAGAAAAAGCATCAGCATCGAGTTGGACACCGGGAGCTCAATGCCTCCGGGCAGAGGTATGGAAAACAAATGGGGAGCGGCCTGTTCCAATCCGTGCTCCGCTCCTTCCTCCGCCGCACAGGCGCTGCCGCCCATAATGCCGGACACGGTCAATGCCGCCAACCACAGGAACTGGAAAAATCTGCTCATTGTCTGTCTTTTACCATTACTCGTGCCAACTCCTGTAAATACTGAAAAAGGGAATCCATGCCCTTTATTTGACGGTTTTGATTGTGGACTCTCCTCTTTATTTTGGCAAGCCCAAAACTCGGCACGCACACAAATTATATACATTTGTACATAATCTTAAAAGAAACCTGAAGACCGTTACAACATCAACAAAATCTTTTCTCCATCAACAAAAAAGCTTCCGGGAATCCATCCCGGAAGCCTGCAGGAAGAACTGAAGGGGCGTTACTTGGCGGCGGAAATAATATGGATGTGGTACACGTCTCTGCCGTCCGCGGCCTTGCGCCCCGTGGCATGAATTCCCGCAACATCGGAAGTGATTACATCCAGTGTTTCCACAGCATTCCGAAGCTCCCTGCTGCTTTCCGCCGCGCTCTTCAGGGCGTCACGGACCGGAACCAGGTTAAGCTGAAATTCGAGTGGGGCTCCCTGTGCCGGAGATTTCACGGATTCCCTGAGGACTTCCATGCCGAAGGCCTTCGGCATACTAATCGCCCAGCGGGTATCGGAAATGCTTACCACCGGGTTCAGATCGGCGCCCAAAGGACACTGGTAATCGTAGGTAGTGATATCCCCGTCCACAGAAGACTGGGGAGCGGGCAACTCCGCCATTTTACCCTGGCTGACCAGAGTGACGACGGTTTTGGCGGCATTAGCCACTTTCTGCCAGGCTTCTCCCAGGGCAGCGCGGTTTTTCACTTCATATGCAGCGGAGAAACGCGGCGCCGGCATTCTTGAGCATGGGACTGGGAGCGCCCTGCATGTCCATCATGAATACGCCTGAACCCGTAAGGCCGGAAAGAGCAGTTTTATAAGCCTTCCAGAGCTCTTCAATGGTAGGCCTGGCCATCTGGATCATAGGGGCGGCCATGCGCACCTGATCGCTCACATCATGCTTCGGATTGGAAATATAGGCATTGCCGTAGTCCCATACAATCTGGGCAATATTACCGCACAGGGAACAGCCCATATCCATCATCTGCGGATTGACCGTGCAGGAGGAATACAGCACCGTGGACGCGCCAGGACGCACGGCACTCATGGCGGAAGGAGCGTCCAGCTTGTAAAATTCAAGCGGATATGTGCATGCTTCCACATGCACCCCTGGTCCTGCCACGCGTAGTAGGAAACGGGCGTGGCATTCCGGGCCAACTTTTCATACATGCCAAGCATGCTGGCCTTGATGGAATCAAGCGCGGCCATGGAAGGAGCCAGATCGGCAATCTTCCAGTCGGTGCCTACCGTCTGCATCAGGTCCTTCAACCCGGAGAACATGCCCTTGTAGTAGGCCAGATCCATGTTAATAACCCCTTTGACGGAGGCTTTGTCTGCGAAGAGCAGACCGTAGGCCGGATACTGGGACCGGGCATCGGCCATGGAAAAATCAGGACGAGACAGCACGGAGTCCTGGGGGGAAGAGGCTATGCGGACCTGTTTTTCAGGATTGGTGGTTATAAAGCCTACCAGGGTATCCTCCACAAAAGAGACGGCTACATACAGCCTGGATTCATCCAGACGAACGAGCGCCGCCTTGAGGCGGTCCATATTTTCCTGGGAAATGTCCATCTGCCCCTTTGCCTCCTCCAGAAGCTCTTCCAGCTTCGCGCGCACCTTTTTGCAGTCCACTTCCGCCACCTTGCAGGCCAGGCCATTGTAGGTCTTTTCGTACAGGGAAACCATTCCATGCAGCTCCATATCCTCCTGAAGATTGGCGTCCTTCAGGAAAGCTTTGGCCTGGGCCAGGGCTTCCGGCGTCAGTTTGGCGGCAATCATCACGGGCGCCGTCGCAGCCTGGGAAGGGCGTAAATCCATCAGCTCAGCCCACTGCGCAATCATCTCGACCCCTGGCCGCCCATGGCCTCCGCTTCCGCGCCATCGTCATCCCCGCTTCCATTCTTTACTCCCTGGAAAAGCCTGTAAACGGATAAAATTTCCTTCATCTGGTTCAGGCCCATCCTGGTAAAAGAGGACTGCGCGCTATCCAGCCACGGAGCCCATTCGGGGCCCAAGCCGATCATCGCGTCAATGACAGGACTGCTGAAAGAACATTTCCGCTGCACGGGTTCGGGGGCGTCTTCTCCCGGAATGGCTATGGATTCATCGGCCACCTCCCCGGATGAACAGGAACTCCAGGTTTTAACCATGTTCAAATTCTGAACGCTCTTCATGATGCCGGGGATATCGTAAACCCCCGCTACCACCCCATATCCTTGGGAAAGAGGGCGGCTATTCCGAGGCGTTCGGCACGCTTTGCCACCAGATCGGAAGCAACGGAAGTCAAAGGATCAGGCGAAGCGGCGGAAGTCAGGCCGGCCGTATCCTGGCCGGCCTTGGCGGAAGATGATTGATGATCGTCAGAGCAGGCGGCAAGAGCGCAGGTCAGCACAAAACAGGGTATGGAGTAGAAATAATGCTTTTTCATTATCTTTAAACATGGGGTCATGATGTCATCTGACAGGAACGCCGCTCCTTGCGGCAACAGTCTCATCAGCGCACCGTCTTCATTATACAGGCGTTTCCCCGCACGACGCAAGCACAATGCAAAACATTAACGCCACTCAGGGCGCGCAGGGCGTTGACGCATGGAGAACCTTTCCGCGCCGCCCCTTTCCGCATCTTCCCGGGATTTTCCGGGAACCGCAAAAACGCTCCGGATTTCCCTGAAAAACGGATTAAAGGGGTTCCGCCATGGGAATATCATCCTCCGGCAGGGGAGACTGCGGCGCGGGAGCGTTTACGGGAGTGGAGCGGTTGAGATGGCGGGGAATCTGCTGGGGCAACCCGGGAATGTAATCGGAGTCTCCCCGGCGCGGCGTGAGGGGGGCCGCAGAAGGCTCCTCCGACAACGGGGGGCGCCGACGGCCCGGCATGCCCTGAGGAGCCGCCCACCGGGGTTGCCTTGATTTCCGCATCGGAAGAGTCATCCAGATCGGCAGGGATTTCATCAGCCTTGATCGGCTCCATCCCTTCCGGATCATACAACCCGGGGGCAGGTTGTCCGGCACGACGGCAGGGGCCCCGCCCGTTCCCGAAGAGCGGCCGCGGCCGTTTCCGGGGTTTCCTCCACCGGTTCCGCCACCGGAATGTCGTCCTTGGGCGGGTCAATAATAGCCTTGATGTCTTTTTTTCTCCGTTTCGAAAAACTCCTTGACGATGGGAGCGGCGGCGGCCCCCCTGCCCAGCCGTTCGTGGGCGCGGCCTTCATACAGCACCACATAGGCAAAGCGCGGATTGTCGCAGGGCATGAAACCGGCAAACCACGCCAGACGCTTGTCTTCCCGTTCCGGCCCCCATTGGGCCGTTCCTGATTTGCCGGCGATACTGGAATAGGACAGGCGCGCACGCCCCCGTACCGGCTTCAACCACTTCCCTCATCCCCTTGCGCACGCTGGACAGAGCACGCTCATAGGCAGGCAGCGGGCGCTGAACTTCCTGGGGCTTGGGCGCGTAAACGACACATTGGCGTTGCCGTCCTGAATTTGCTTGATGAGCTGGAGTCTGGGCAGATACCCGTTTGCCACGCCGGACATCATGTGCGCCACCTGGAGGGGCGTAACCAGCAGCGTCCCCTGGCCGATGGACAAATTGGCGGCATCCCCGGACATGAAATCGCGCTTGTAATTGCGAATCATATAATCACTGGTCGGCACCAGGCCGGGATCGTCCGGAATGGGCAGGCCGGTCCGTTCCCCCAGGCCGAAAGCACGGGCCGTATCCATCAGGGCTTCCGCACCCAGCTTCAGGCCCATCTGGTACATGAACGGATTGTTGGACATCGCCAGGGCGCGGACACAGTTGATATCCCCCAGGGGAGTCTTGCTCCAGTTTTTTGAAAACGCGGTTGCCGATCGTCACGGAAGCCGGGCAGTAAACGAGCGTATTTTCCGTGATTTTGTTGTTCCTCAAGGCACTGGCTACCGTCAGGACTTTAAATGTGGAAGCGGGGGGATAACGGCCCTGGAAAGCACGGGCGCCCAGAGGACCGGCAGGATCATTGCGCAAAGCGTCGTAATCCTTCTGGGATATGTTTGGAATGAACATGTTCGGGTCATAGGACGGCGTGGACGCCATCACCAGAACTTCACCCGTCACGCAATCCAGCACCACCATGGCGCCGCGCCTCTTGCCGCGGGAAAGGATGCGTTCCGCATCCTTCTGCCATTTCAGGTTGAGGGTGGTGACGACAGCTCCGCCGGGCTTGGGGCGTATTTGCAGTTCATCCAGAATTTTATTGCCGTCTTCATCAAACATCAAACGCCATACGCCGGGCGTTCCGGTCAGATTTTTATTGAATTCCTTTTCCAGCCCCGCACGGCCTTCCACCTGCTCCCACAGCGGGTCCATGTGGTTGATGGGGCCGGTTGGCAGTTTTCCCTTGGATCCCACATAGCCGATGATATGGCCGGCGATTTCCTTCTCCGGATAGGAACGGATGTAAATGGGCAACAGCTGAAGGCCGCGCACGCTTTTCACTTTATCCTTCAGCTTTTCCGCTTCCTCCGCACGAATGACGTTCGTGAGCGGAAGAGGCAGCCAGCGGCGGTGCTCATAATGTTTCCAGAGCTGTTCGTCGGAAAAAGACCACGCCTTTCCGGCAATTTTTTGGCCTGTTCAAGCAGTTGCGCCCGAATCCCACTACGCGGGAACGGTCGGGGTTTTCAAAAATTTCAAACCGCAAAGCCAGCTGATAGGCTACGGACGTCACGGCCAGCGGTTCCCCGTTGCGGTCCAGGATGGGGCCGCGCGGCGCGGGAATCAGCAAAGCCATGGTCCTGGCGGAAGGGCGCGTGCTGGTGTGCGCTTCCCGCGCGGCGTCCAGCCGTCCCCCGCCGAGGAAGGAATCAGGGACAGGGAATCCAAGCCATTCTGTTCCTTTTCCGTTTCCCGGGCATCTCCGGAGCGGCGGCCACGCCTTCCCGTTCTCCGGAGGCCGTATCGGAATCCCTTTTTCCTGTCTCCCAGGTCAACCGTTTCCACAGCGTCATCCTCTCCGCGCTGCTCCACCGCAGCCCGGCCAGCAGCCGCTCCCCCGAGAAGACGAACGGCGCGTGGAAGCCTGGCCCCAGGCCGTATCCGCCGTCCACGCGGCCAACCCGGCCAACAATACCAGGGAACGTATCAGAACCTTTATTTTCATCAGTTTGCAGGAGTGTGGCAAATATACCGCAAGGAATCAACGATTATTCGCGCTCACGCTTATTCCTGAACGATGACGGCTGTTCCCAGGCCGCATTTGTCAAACAGGATGCGGCATGCCTCTACCGGAACCCGGATGCACCCATGGGAGTTGGCATCCCGGTACACGGTGCCCACATGCAGCCCTATCCCGCCATGAATGCGCATCCACAGCGGCATTTTGGCGCCGATGAATTTACCGCCGGGCGGCACGCGGGAAGAAGAGGTAGCGTCCGGAATTCACGCACAGGCCGCTTGCGTCAAACACGCTGCCGTAAGACCGGGAACGGTAATCCGCATCTTTTGGATGATGGAAAACTTGCCGCGCGGCGTTTCATGGGCGGATTTGCCCGTGCAAACGGGAAAGTTCATGGCCGGCTTGCCGTCAACCCACAACACGCCCCCGCTGATCATTCAGATGAATGACGATTCTGCTGTTCCGCGTCCGCGCCTGCTGGATGCGTTCGTCATGATACCAGATATCGCGCGTGAAGCGGTACTGGGGGTCCGCGACAAAAAGCTTCATAGGAAGACGCATACCTGCCATCCTTCATCAACGGCTTTCCGTGAGGCGTCCTGGGGGTAGAGGAGCAAGCGGACAAAACAGGAGACACACAGAAAAAAAAAAGGGAAGGGTGTGCGGCATGCGGCCTGCTTTTACCTTCTTCCCCGTGGAAATCAAGCACGATTCCTCCGTTCCTTCATGTTTGGAGGAATCCTGATAGAAACTCCTTTTTTTTCCGTATGATGCTTTTAAATGGCCTATTCCTCTTCCCCCCCCTCCCGTTCTCCCCGCCTGCACTCCCTGGACGCCCTGCGCGGCTGGACATGCTCATTATCCTGGGCCTGGACGCCCTGGTTCTGCTCCTGGCTTCCAGAAATCCGGAAAGCGCTTTTCTTCAGGAAGCCGCACGCCAGATGACGCATGCCCGCTGGGAAGGATTGCACCTGTACGACCTGGTATTCCCCCGTTTTCGTCTTCATTTCCGGCGTTTCCATGTCCTTTTCCCTGGGGAAATACACCAGCGGGAACGCTTCCTCCGTCCCCGGGCTTCTCCATCTCTGGAAACGGGCTCTCGTCCTGGCTTTTCTGGGGCTACTGGTCAATGGAACGCTTACCTGACGGAAAGCATGCGTTATGCCTCCGTTCTGGGACTGATTGGTTTTCCTGCGCCATTGCAGGAACCTGCATCCTGCTGTGCCGCCGAACGGGAGCGGTTGCCTCTGCGGCGGGGTTCACCCTGGCCCTCATTACCCTGCTCCAGTTCACCTGCGGCAACTTCACGCCGGACGGCTCCGTCAACTCATGGGTAGACAGGCACTGGCTCCCCGGTCGTCTGCATGGGGAGTTTTTGACCCGGAAGGCCCGCTCTGCGTCGTTTCCGCCTCCGTCCTGTGTCTGGGAGGATGGCTGGCAGGAAATTTTTTTGAAGGAAAGCCGGCTCTCTCCCGTGCACCTCTGCGCGGCAATGGCAGGCAGGCCTTCTCTCTTTTCTGCGCCGCCAGGATGCTGGACGGCCTCTACCCCATCATTAAAAGCATGTGGACAGGCACCTTCGTCCTGGCCGCCGCCGGCATCTCCCTGACGCTCCTTTCCCTGTTTCATCTGGCCGTCGATGTGTGGAACAAAGGGAAATGGGCCCTATGGGCGTTCCCCTCCGCGTTATCGGCATCAATGCCCTGGCCGCCTACCTCATTAACTCTCTTCTCAACATTCATGCACTTAACCGACGCGTCTTCAGCGGTATAGCAGATTTTTTTCACACCTTTCCAACCCGTCTTCCTGGCTGTGTCCCTGCTGGTGCTGCAATGGCTCGTCTTGTACTTCCTTGACAGGCGCCGCACTTCCTCGCCCCAAAAGCGGCCAAGTAACCGGGCGGCGGAACTCCCGGCCAGGGCGGCCGGTGTTCTCTGAAAAACGAAGTTCCCCTGTGAGACGGCCGGCCGACGTTATTTCTTTCCCTCAACGCCCTGAAAAGAGAAATAAAGCGGAAACATCATTTTTTGCTCGTTTCAGGGAAAAGCTCTGCCATCTTTTCCGAAAGAGGCAAAGCACGTTCCTTCCACAATTCCCCGGGGTCCCCTGCCCCATTTTCCAACCCCTGTGATCATTCCATGAAAGCAATCATGTTCCCGGTCCTTGCTTTGGCGGCCCTGAGCGCTTGGACCAGCGCCGCCCAACCCCGGACATCCGCCATTCCTCCCATATCGGGCAAAAAGGCGTATCGGCTTCCGCTCCCCCGCCCTACCAGGCCTTCTGCTGGTTTTCAGCGGATCGCGGCCGCTGGCCCGGAGACGGGAACCGGGTTCTTCCCTGGTTCGGACGGACATCCCCCGGCAACCTGCTGGACAGCAGACCGAATCCCAGCACCGCCAAACCGGGGACCATGCCATGTTCGCCCTGTTCCACCTCAAAGACGGCAATTTCATGGCCGTGCTCCCCGTCGCCGCCCCTGATTCCCTCGCGTGGCTGAAACTTGAAAGGGACGGGACATTCTTTGTGGAAGCCGGTTCGCTGGGAACTTCCCCCGCCAAACCGCAGGCCGTCCTGGCCGTCACCGCCACGGACAAGGATATTTACCGCGCCTGTTCCGCCGTATGGAACAAGGCCCTTTCCCTCCCCTTCCATCAAGGGCAGAACTTTGCCCCGGAAAAAAGAAAATTTATCCGGAACCGTTCAAGTACCTCGGCTGGTGCAGCTGGGAACAGTATAAAAGAACATTTCCTCCAAGCTGCTTGAAGAAACGGCCAAAAACTGAGGCATCCCCCGTCCCCGTCCGGTGGATGCTGGTGGACGACGGATTCCAGACCCAGGAAAGGCTTCAGCTGGTCAGTTTCCAACCCCGGCAGGACCAATTCCCCCGGGGCTGGCAGCCCCTGATGAAACACAAAAGCCCCAAATTGAAAAGGATGGGCCTGTGGCACTGCTATTACGGCCTCTGGAACGGCATCCACCCCAGGCACCATCTGGATGACGAGACTGCCCGCGGTCTGGTCCGTACCGCCAAAGGGAAAATCCTCCCCGGTGACGGCCCCGGAGGAGCCGGAGCGTTTATATACCCCCTTCCTGCAATCCGTCAAAGACGCCGGATTCGACTTCGTGAAAATTGATGTGCAGGCGGAATACCTGGAAGCATGCGGACGGCTGGACAACCCGGTCCGCCACAATACCAGGTGCTCGGAAGCCCTGGAACAGGCCTGCCTGAAAACAGGGCTCAGCCTGGTCAACTGCATGGCGCAGGGTACCGTCAACATTCAGAACACGCGTTACAGCGCGGTCACCCGGTGCAGCATTGACTACAAGCTGGGAGATGAAGCCATGGCCAAATCCCATATCCTCCAGTCCTACGCCAATACCCTCTGGCTGGGACAGACCGTGTGGCCGGACCATGACATGTTCCATTCCACAGACCCCTGCCTGCGCCCGCCTCATGGCCGTATCCAAAGCCGTCTCAGGCGGCCCTGTCTATCTTTCAGACCCGGCAGACAAACTTAATCCGGAAAAACATCATGCCTCTCGTCTGGTCGGACGGTCTTCTGCTGCGCCCGCTGGCTCCCCGCCGTGCCCCTTCCGGATTCCGTCTTTCCGGATGCTCTGAACGAGAACCGCCTGTACCGGGTAATCGCCCCTCTGCCCGGTCAAAGCGCCGCCGTGGTGGTGTACAACCTCAAACATCCTTCCCCGGCGAAACCGGTACGGGGGTACTTCCCTGGAGGATTATAAAAAGCGCGGCGGCCCTGCTGAACGGCAACGCGGCGGAAGCGTATGCCCTCTCCCGCCGGAGGGCATCGCCGCCTATTCCGGAGAGGGAGGCCGCGCGCTGACTCCGGCACAGCCGGATCTGGACGTAGAGCTGACGGGATTCAAGGACCGCCTGTTCATCATGGCCCCTATCGTCCAAGGCTGGGCCGTCATTGGCAGAAGGGACAATTTCTTTCTCCCCTGCGCCCTGGATTCCGCTCCCGGGTACAGGGAGGACAGCCTCCGCTTCCGCGTGAAGGAATCCGGGCCGGTCGTCATCTGGCGGGGAAAAGGCCCGGTCAAAGCGGGGAACACCCCGTCAGAAATCTGGGGAACGGGTTTTATGAATTGCAATTCCCCGTCTCCAACCGCCCCTGGACGTTACTGTAACAACGGAATAATTCCGCACATTTCCTCTCATTTTTCCCTGCTTCATTTTCCATGAACCCGCTGTATCCCCTCCTTGCTTTCTCCATGTTGCTCCCGATCTGCCGGCATTCCATGGCCTCCGACGCGGTCCCGACTGCCATTCCTGCGCCGAAACCTGAGACTCCCAGGCAGGCGATAGAACAATTCCTGGGTCTTACCGCCATCTGGATGCTGGAAATGGAATGGACCCACGCCTATGCCAATAAAACGCCCAAGGCGGAGGATTTCCGGAATGCCATGCTGGCGGCGGGCCTTCAGCAATGCCCCGCGGACTTTCAGGAAGCATGGCTGCGGCAAAACGGCCAGGCCGGGACGCAATTATGCGGCTCCCGTCCTGCGCAAGTACGGCGTCAGCCTGAAAGACCTCAGGGAAAGGCTCCAGGGCAAACTGTTCAAAATCAACCCTCGGGTGCATCCACCCATCCCCTTTACGACGAAGGGGAACAAATTCCACGCATGGACCCGCGCACATGCGGAGACCCCAAGGCTATCCTGGAAGCCCTGGCCGCCCTGCGCGCCCAGGTCATGGGCCTCACCCCGGCCCAGCTGTCCCAAGCCAGACAGTCCATTGAACGAGTCATGCTGGAATTCACGCTGGCCTACATGGAAACCGCCATCTGCATGGATACTGCGGGCATCCGGGAAAGCCAGGTCAGGGGAACTGTTCGCCCCCATCAGAACAGAAGGATGCCCGGAAGACTTCCGGCGCGCCTGGCAGCACGATCTGCCTTTTCTTTCTCAAAGGCCGCTTCACGGGGCCGGGCTGACTCTCTCCACCGTCTGCAAAAATACGGAGCCAACGAGCAGGAACTCTTTCTCAAGGTGCGACGAAAAATGAAGGAATGGGATATCCAGCCGCCTACGCCGCAGACGCAGGACGCCTTCCGCCGGGACATGCGGGAAATCCGGGAAAACATGCTGGGAGGCAGATAGAAAACAGCCTTTCCGCATGCAGCGCCTTCCGGGAACCTTCCCGGATATCAGGCCAAGGTCACCCCAGCAGCCCGGCATCCATTCCTTCGTTATATTCCCCAAATTCCCTGCTCCACCATAAACGCGCTCCAGCTATTGAGCAGTTGTTCAAAATAGGCGGCATTCACATTGAAATGGTAAAATGTGTGGTCCGCCACGTCCAGAAGTTCAAATCGGGAACGGTTCTTCTTTTTTCTCCACAGCTCCGCCAGCCTTTCGCTGTTGCGCCACGGCAGCAGCCTGTCCCTTCCTCCATGACTCGCAAACAGGGGAGGAAGCCCCTCTGCACGCGCCGCAGGGGGTTGACGGCATCCCTCTGGTCCGAGGCATCATGCCGCCCAGCTTAAAAGCGGACTGCGCCGTCAGGTCGCACACGCCTCGGAACAGGGCCACGGCGGCGGGGCCAGGAGGAAGGGGAGCCTTTTGCGGAACAGGGACCAGCGGGCGGGTGATCCGGAAGGGCCACATGCAGAGCCATCAGCCCTCCGGCATCACTTCCCGCCACAGTAATGCGGGCCGGGTCCAGCCCCAGCAGTGCGGCGTTCCCATGCACCCAGGCCCAGGCTTCCCGGCCCTCTTCCAGAATGTCCATCGGCTCCACTTCATAATCGCCCGCGTGCGGAACATGGGGATAATGCCTGCAATACCCTGCTGGGCAAGATGGAGCGCCCACGGCACAAAAGCCCCCAGGCTCTTGCCCACCCACATGCCGCCGTAAAAAAAGAGCACGGAAGGGCGGCGGCTTCCGCCCGGTGGCCGGGGAAAAAGACGTACGCCATCAGCTCCTCCCCGTCTGAAAACCGCCTCCACACAAAGCCGGGCTGTTCCCGCAACAGTTTCCTGTACCGGGCTTCCGCCAAATGATCGGCTTCTGTGAACAATTCCATAAGAACGGCTTCATGATGCAATTGTGTTGCACTCCGCGCAAGTTTGATGTCTAAATAATCGTGTAATGACTTTCCGTTCCATTTTCTCCCTGGCCCTGCGCCGCAGCCTTCTTTCTCCCGCTTCCGCAGCTCCCGCCCCGGAGACGCCAAACTGAGAGACGACCTGGACGTGGCTTACAATACATGGCGTCTGCATCTGCTGCGCGGCAATTATGACGGCTGGAGAGCCACAACCTCCGCCTACCGCCAGGTGAAAGTGCGCAATCTGGCCGTTTCGGAAAACGCCCCTTTCCCGCCTCCCTGTTCCGGCAGCCCATGGCTCCCCGCGCTCGCTCCGCTGATGTACGTAGGTTCCGTCGTAAACGGCCCCACGGCCGCAGCCACCTACTACGGCAAAGGTGGATCTGGGGCTGGGCCAGGAACCCACTGATTCGAACGCCCTGGTGCTGCTGTTCACCCATGAAAACGGCAAATGGAAATATGACCAGGCGCGCTTTTTTCAACCTCACCCGCCTGCCCGCCGTCAAAGAACGCCTCAAACGCGGAGACGCCTCCGTGCTGATGGAGCAGGACGGGTTCCAGCCCTTGGGAAAATTCCCGCCGTGCCGCCTGTCTGCCCGCCGCCCAAATACATCGCAAAAATTACTGGTGGACTGCCCCGGACGCACCGTCCAGGCGAACGTAAACAATATTTCCCTGCATGAATTTGACAACACCCGCCTGGCGGAAGTCATTTCCGGAGGACTGAGGGACGGAACCAATTCACTCACACTGAACTTTTCCGACAGCCCAAACGGCAAAAAGGCGCCGTACTCGTGGAAGTGTACATCATGCCGGAAATCCCGGGCCACCTGCCCGCCAGGGCTTTTTCCTACTTCGTCCCCCAGGCGCACCCCAAAAGCGGCCCTGTGCTGATTAACGTCACTCCGGAATTGCTGAAGACCATGGAGCCGAAGAATTCTTCCCCGAAGGCAGCCGCCGGCAAATAAAATCGTCATTCTTCAACGTTTCCGTTGCGGGCCCGGTCATACCGCCATATGACAACTCAACCTCAAGTCAGCAGCTCCGCGGTATCCGGCAACTCATGGTGGATGGGTATCCTTGGCGTCATCGAGCTATTTCTTGGCTTCATCGCCCTGGCCTCTCCCTGGATCGTCGGAGCCAGCTTCATTTGGGTAATCGGCATCATGCTGATGGTTCTGGCCGTCGTCCGGCTGATCCAGGTCTTCACCGTCCCTTCCTCCCGTGGGTGGAACCTGGTGACGGCCATCCTGTACGGCATCGCCGGCTGGTTTCTGTTCGGGACCCCAATATTTCCCTGGCTATCACCACGCTCATCATCGGGTGGGGCCTGGTTATTGCCGCCGTATTTCAGGGGGCCATCTGGCTTCAAACCCGTTCCCTGCCCGCCAGCGGGTGGCGGCTGTTCAACGTGATCATCACGCTGATCCTGGGCCTCATGGTCATCTTCGGCTGGCCTGAATCCACGGCCTGGTTCGTAGGTACTCTGATTGCAGTGGAACTGATCTTCTCCGGGTGGACGCTGCTCCTTTATGCATTCAGCGGCAATTCCGCCCGCCGTTAATCCCAATGACGACAATGACCCTCACCCAGGAAGAAACCGAACGGTACGCCAGGCATCTTTCCCTTCCGGAACTGGGAGAACAGGGCCAATACAAACTCAAACGGGCGCATGTCGCCCTGACGGGCCTCGGGGGCTTGGCTCCCCGGCGGCCCTTTATCTTGCTGCCGCAGGCGTGGGGCGCCTGACCCTGATTGACCCGGACGAGGTGTGTCTTTCCAACCTCCAGCGGCAAATCCTGCACGCCACGGATGCGGCGGGCACGGCTAAAACCGCCAGCGCCGCCAGACGCCTGTACGCCCTAAACCCTCCGTACGCATCAACACGGTCCACAGGCGCCTTACGCCGGAAAATGCCGTTTCCCTGCTGGAAGGGTGCGACCTGGTCCTGGACGCTTCAGACAATTACGCGGCACGCTTCGCCATGGCGGATGCCGCCTGCACCCTGCGCATTCCGCTGGTGTACGGCGCCGTGAAGGGCTTTATCGGGCAGGTGGCCGTTTTCGCCCCCCATCAGGGAACCGCCTGTTACCGCTGCCTCTTCCCGGCAGATACGCCCATGCAGGAAAAAGACACCGCCTCCGCCGCAGGCATTCTGGGTGCGCATGCGGGCATCATCGGTTGCATCCAGGCCATGGAAGCCCTGAAATATCTTGCGGGCATTCCCTCTCCGCTGGTGGGCGCCATGCTCACTGCGGACACGCGGCGCATGCGCTTCACCACCATCCCTCTGGCGCCTAATCCCGCGTGCAGATGCCGGACTAACGCGGGGTGCGGAGCCGCAATGAAAAATTGACGGCGTCGGCGGCATCTGGCATCATCTCCGGCAGGTATGAATCATTTAACACGCGCCAAATCCGTTTTTGAAATGGAGATTGAAGAACTGCGCGGCGTCCTGTCCCGGCTGGACGACAATTTCAACAAGGCTGTGGACCTCATGTCCCAGGCTCTGGACCGCGGCAACAAGATCGTCATTGTAGGCGTAGGCAAATCCGGCAACATCGGGGCCAAAATCGTCGCTACCCTGAACTCTACGGGAACGCCCACCGTTTTGCTGGATTCCCTGAACGCCCTGCACGGGGATCTGGGCATCGTCCAGGACGGGGACGTCTGCATTGCCATGTCTTTCTCCGGAGAAACCTCGGAGCTGCTGACCCTGCCCCCTTCATCAAACGTTTTGAATTGCCCATCATTTCCATGACGGGCAACACGGGCTCATCCCTGGCCAAATACTCGGATATCGTTCTGGACACAGGCGTTTCCCGGGAAGCCTGCCCGCTGAACCTGGCCCCTACTTCCAGCACCACGGCCATGCTCGTCATGGGAGACGCCCTCGCCATGGCCCTGGTGGAAGCGCGCCACTTCACCGCGCGGGACTGCGCCAAACGCCACCCCGGCGGTTCGCTGGGGCGTGCCCTGCTCACCCGGGTGAGCGATATCATGCGCCGTGGAGAAGAAATGGCCATGCTTCCGGAAACCGCCTCCGTGAACGACTGCCTGAAGGCGATGACCACAGCCCATGCCGGCGCCTGCGTCCTGCTGACGGAGGACCGCAAGCTGGCCGGCATCTTCACCCACGGAGACTTTGTCCGGGCATACGGGGCGAACCCTCTCATCGGAGAACAGCCCGTCAGCGGATTCATGACCCGCAATCCCATTTATGTCATGGAAGACGACCTGGCTGCTGAAGCGGCGAAGGCCGTGAGCAACCGCCGTATCGACGACCTGGTGGTGCTCAATGCGGAAATGACCCCCGTGGGCATCATTGACCTCCAGGACCTCGCCAGGCTGAAACTGGTTTAAGCCCTACTTCTCCCACTCCTTTCAGGCATCCGTGATTCAAAAGTAACAAATCAATCACGGGTGCCTTTTTTCATTGAACGGAAGCTTCCGTTTCCACAATCTTAGTTCCATAAACATGTTCCTGAAATTCACCATCTCCCTGCTTGCCTGCACCTGGGGTTTTTCCTGCGCACAGGACATCTCCGGCCCGGAGGAAGATTCCAATGCTCCCGCTGCGGAGGAGGCCCCGCGGGAAGTCCCTCTTCCGGACGGGAAAACGGTTCCCAAATTTGAACCCCTGGATGAGCACCGCATCAAAATCGGCAATGTGATTGTCAACCATAAGGAGCGCACCGTCAGTTTTCAGGCTCAGGTCAACATGAAGGAAGGAATTCTGGAATACGTCTGCTGCATGCCCAACGGCAAGCTGCATGAATCCCTGCTGGTGACGGAGGCGGATCCCCTGCATATCAGCCTGGGAATGACGCTGCTCTGGGCCCCGCCGCTTTGAAAAAATTCTTCCCGGTGCGTGATGAAAAATTTTGAATGGCTTCCCTTCACGGAACCCAAGCCGGAGGACTATGCAGACTCCTACGTGCAGATTGTCATGACCTATACGGAAAACGGCAGAGAACAGAAGAGCGATTTTTCCGACATCGTCGTGAACTCACAAACACGGAAGGGCCTGAATCCCAACGACTGGCTTTACACCAATTCCTTCTTTTTACGAGGGCGCCTACCAGGCCAGCCTGAGCGGAGAAGTAATCTCCATCTTCGCCAGCCGAACCTCCCCATCAATTACATCGGAGACTTCCATGACGGCGTCAACGATACAGGCTGGATCGTCAACCCCAAAAAAACCTGCCTCTTGGCACAAACGTCACTGTCACCATTTCCCAGAAACCGGTTCAACCCAAGCAATAGCATCCTATGTTCAAATCCGTACTTTCACTAACGCTGGCCGCCGCACTGGGCACAGCCTCCTTCGGACAGACCACCCTGACGGCCGTTCCCGGAGAAGCGGCAGCCGCCAAATACGCCTCCATTAGCCAGGAAATTCTGCGCGCCATTGAAAAAGGGAACGAATACCTGAAAAGCAAACAAAATCCGGAAGGTTACTGGGCCCAGCCGTCCTACCCTGCCCTGACAGCCCTGGCGGTCACCGCCTACATGCGGGACCCCGCCAACCAGGGAAACCCGTCCCGGAATACATCCGGAAGGGGTATGACTTCATCCTGAAATCCCAGAAGGAAGACGGCTCCATTTTCAACCGCGGCATGTCCTCCTACAATACTGCCGTGTGCATGATGGCCCTGCTGGCCGCCAACAAGGAGGAATATGCCCCCCGCCATTCTCAAGGGCCGCGCCTACCTTATCAAGCAGCAGAACCACTTTGCCCCGGACAACCCTTATAACGGAGGCATCGGCTACGGGGATAAAAAAGCCCCTCCCATTGCAGACCTTTCCAACACCTCCCTGGCACTGGAAGCCATTTACTACTCCCAGAAGCTCGCCAAGGACGGCAAATACGGGGAACAGCCGGATCTGGACTGGAACGCCGCCACGGAATTTATCAACCGCTGCCAGCAGAACCCGGCCGTCAACAAGGAACCGTGGGTCTCCAGTGACAAATCCCAGCTCGGAGGCTTCGTGTACCGCCCGGGCGTCGCCAGCGCCAGGGACAGCAAAAGCGCCGCATTCGACAAAGCGGAACCGCCCAAGGCCTACGGCAGCATGACATACGCGGGCATGCGATCCCTCATTTACGCCAATGTGGACAAGAACGACCCCCGCGTCAAGCTGGCCCTCAAATGGCTGGAAAACAGCTACAACCTGGATGAAAACCCCGGCATGGGCGTCCAGGGCCTGTACTACTACTACCAGGCCATGTCCAAGGCGCTCAGCGCCATGGGAATAGACACCCTGACGCTGGAAGACGGCCGCAAGGTGGACTGGCGGGACGAACTGGCCAACAAGCTCATCTCCATCCAGAAAAGCGACGGCTCCTGGGTAAACACCAACAACCGCTGGTGGGAGGCGGATCCCGTCCTGGTGACCTCCTACTGCGTGCTGGCGCTGGAACAGCTCTACCACTCCATTCCCCGGTAACGGACTACCATGCTGATTTCCCGGGCCGGAAGGGGAGGCAATGACCTCCTTTTCCGGCCTTTTCCGTACCCGGAAATGAACGCCCCATGAAATAGAAGGGTCTTTTCTTCAATACTTCAAATTCATGGACACCATTGATTCCATTACCATGATTGCAGCGGCATGGGGCCTGCTGGTTCTCCGGCTGACGCTGGCTTTTATCCTGTGGCCGCACGGGACCCAGAAAGTGCTGGGCTGGTTTGGGGGCGCGGGCTGGGAGGGCACCTACCGGGCCTTCACGGAAAAATGGGCATTCCCCCTTCCTGGCCAAGGTGGCCATGCTGACGGAATTTTTCGCCCCTATCTGTCTGGCGCTGGGCGTATTCACCAGAATAGCGGCTCTCAGCGTTATCATCCTCATGGCCGTAGCCATGACTAAACATGTTAAAAACGGCTACTTCTCCAACTGGTCCGGGAAAAAAACGGGGAAGGAGTGGAATTCCACCTGCTTTATGCGGGCTCCGCCCTGGCGCTGCTTTTGACCGGTCCCGGCCCGTGGTCCGTGGATGCCTGGTGCATGGATATCATGCACGCCATCTTCGGCTGACGAAGGCAGGTCATACCCTGCCGGGCATAGGACGCACTTTCCGATTCTCAAATCCTCTGTATTCTGGTATTTATAGGGAGGCTTTTTTGCCTCGTTAACCCTTTCCGCCATGACCAGCCATAAACGCTTAAAACTCCGGCAGTGCACCAACTGCGAATGCGTCATTAACGGAGTATGGGAATGGGTGGAGGAATGCGCCCGCGCTGCGGCTGAGGAAGAACCCGCCATGCGCGGCATTCTGGACGACGTCTGCCTGTCCCGCAATTCCCTGGCTACTTCCATCTCGGCGCGGCTGGCCCGCAAGCTCTCCCGCCGTGACATGCCGCGGGAGCTGATTGAGCCCCTTATCCGGGAAGCGCTGGCGGAAGACCAGAACATCCTCAGTCAAATAGCCCAGGACCTGATCGCCATCGTGGACCGGGATCCCGCCTGCCGTACGCCGCTGGAACCCCTGCTTTTTACAAGGGGTTCCACGCCATCACCACGTACCGCATCTCCCACTGGCTGTGGCAGCATGACCGGACGATCATGGCCCTTCAGTTCCAGAGCCTGGCCAGTGAAGTATTCGCGGTGGACATCCATCCGGCGGCCACCATCGGCTGCGGCATCCTGCTGGACCACGCCACCAGTTTCGTGGTAGGGGAAACCGCCATCATCCGGGACAACGTCTCCATCCTGCATGAAGTCACGCTGGGCGGCACGGGCAGAGGAAGAAGGGGATCGCCACCCCATTGTGGAATCCGGAGTTCTTATCGGCGCGGGAGCTAAAATACTGGGGCGCGTCACCATCGGCGCCTGCGCCAAAATCGCAGCCAGCTCCGTCGTTCTGGAAAATGTCCCCCCCATACCACGGTAGCGGGCGTCCCCGCCGTTATCGTCAACGATTCCATTCCGGACAATCCCGCGCTGGACATGAACCAGCGCCTTTGCAACTGATAGATAACAGATTAGAAATCCGTCACTTACAGCAGAAAACGAATTAAATACGCAACTCCGCAAACATCAGCGGGAAAGGTAATTCTGAAAAAGACCAGACATAATATAATAGTTTCAACCTCAATGCATTGAAATTCTCAATGCGCTTATTTTGAACATTTTGAGTTGAGAATGAATTCCCAATCCGCATATTATATGGGATATGCGTTTAAGATTACCCCTCTCTAAGGTCTGCTTTGCTTGCGTGCAGTGTCCTGTTTACAACCGTGGCATCCGCCTCCGTTTCAGACGGAAACCTCGGCAACGTCATGTACATGGGGACTCCATCACCCATGGCGTCAACAGCGGCTCGTGGCGCTGGGCCATGCATAAAATTTTCACGGATAACGGCGTCAGCTATACTGAAAAAGGCATTATGACCGGTAATTTCAGCGGAGGCGTGGCCGCCGGAACCTCTTACGGTGGTAAGATTTTACAGAATATCCATTCCTCTGCGGCTTCCGCGAGAACTTATGAAATCGCCGGGAGAGCGAACGGCAGCAACTACGGACGATTTGACGGATCCAACATCAAAAACTGGCTGGGCCTGAGCACGGAAAAGACCAAGGGAGGGTCCTATGCAGGACAGACTTTACCGGAGCCAATAAACCGGACACGTTTTTCCTGCTCTCGGGACCAACGATCTCCTTTCCGACGGCGATAATAATTCACTGTTCTATCGTCTGGATGGAGTTACCTCCCTTTGCTGGGCGACATGGATTCCATCGTCTCTTCCATCCGTACCGCCAACAGCCAAGCAAAGCATTTTTAGTGATGACCATTCCCTGCTGGACGCAACATTCCAACGGGAACCTGGCTGAAACGCACCAGGCCGTAGCCTCCTACAACGAATCCCTGAAGGAATGGGGACGAATAACGCCGCCAATGGCGTCAAGGTCATCGACATCAACGCGGGCATCATCGATGCCGCCTCCTCCACGCCGTTCTACGGGGTTCGCTCCATGTTCAACAACCCCTACGGCGGACGGCCTGCACCCGAATGCCCAAGGCGATCTCCTGATGGCAGGCAACCTGGCCAAAGGCATGGGCTATGCCGGGCGGTCAGCCGGGCAAGAAAGGAAAGCCACCCATGAGCTGGAGGTCAACTTCGGACAAAATCCGTCCATCACCCAGCAGACGCTGGAGGCCAACGGCTTCACCGCCAATAATGTTTCCATCTCCAACAATACAGTCAACTTCAACAAATCCGGCAGCAGCACCCTGACCTATAACTGGGGAGCCGCCCAGGGACAGAACAAGGGCTACACGGTAGATTTCACCCTGCGCCTGGGCAACGGGGCCACGGACGGCTGGGACACCACAAACAACTTCTCCCTGAATCTGGGCAACGGAACGCTGAACATTAATGAAGCGTATATCAATGGGGCAGCACCATCCTTTATTCCAAAGACATGTCCGCCAATGCGGACGCCATCCGCATAGCCTACGTGGCGGGAGACAGCGCCAACGGCCTGGACGCGGGCTATTACATCTGGCTGGGGATGTTCTCATCGGGGAAGCGCAGACGGCAGCGGGGGGAAGTTCTTCCGGCCTCACGTTCAGCTATTCCGGCACGCTGGACGCCATCCTGTCCAATCTGGCTTTGGACGGTTCCCTTTCCTACGCCCCTCTACCACCGGCATCACTGGCCCAGAATCTCTTTATCTGGCAAATGGCGCGTCTCCTCCACTCTCAAACCGGGCATGATTGAATGGACTGCGGGAACCGCCGCCACCGCCGTAGCCACTGCCGGAACCAATGCCACGTATAATGTCCGTAACACAACCAATTCCAACATTGCCAGCATTACGGGAACGGGAAGCACCAAATTCATTTACGCCAATAACGGCGCTTACGGCAGCGCGGGTAACCGTCAGGACCTGTGGGTGACGCTGGGAGCGGGAACCAGCAGCGCCAACGGCTGGATAGGCGGCCATACAACGGGAGACCTGTACGGTGACATCCACCTGCGCCTGGCGGAAGGGGCCATCGGCAAATCCACGGTATTCGGCGTTGTTAACGCCGGAACCGTTCACGGGGACATTTACCTGAATTCTCCTCATCCACCGGGGTTTACGATACTTCCTTCACCACCGGAGAAGCGGACCGCACCTCCGTGGCGGGCTCCTATGCCTCCGCCGTGAACGGGGACATCACCATGGTGTTCAATGACGGCGTATTCTCCCACCGCATTTTCGGCGGCTTTTACACGGGAAATAAAACCATCTCCGGCTCCGCCTCCCTTTTCATCAATGGCGGAACGTTCATGAATGAAATTTACGCCGGGAACAAGACGGACGGCACCATTTCCCGGGGAACCAGCCTGACCGTCACGGGCACGGACGCCATTCTGGGCAAGGCTGACGGGGATAACTGGACGTGGACACTTCTGTGCGGAGGCAATAAAACCAGCGGCACCATCAACGGAGGCACCACGATCACCCTGAAAGATATCGCCGCCACTACCGGAGCCGGAACCGAACATCAGTTCGACAAATACGCCGGCATCATCGACGGCAAGGGAGCCGGGACGGTGAACGGGGAGAAGAAGCTCGTCTTTGACAACTACGCCGCCAGCTTCCTGGGAACGCTCCAGGAATTTGACAAAGTACAAATTACCGGGAATTCGGATCTCTCGCTGGACAAATCCCTGGGAAATACCGTCACCTCCCCTGTCCGTGAACGCAGGTTCCACCCTCCGGTTCAACCGGGACCAGGACGCCACGCTGGACATCACTAACAACGGCACAATCCGCACCTCGCACAACCTGACCCTCAAATCCGCAGACACCGGAACCGGGACCTATCAGGTGGAAGGAGGAACGCTGGACCTGGCCGGGCAGGCCGTCTCCGGGAAAATATCCTCTCCGCGGGGGCGCTCCAATACGGCGGGACTGGGAGCCGGGAGCGTTTCCGTCTCCGGCATCACCGGGAACGTCAACCTGGGCGGACTGGACGGCAGCAAGCTGAGCTCCATTAACATGGGCCGCGGTACAGGAATCATTTCCGGTCTGACGGGCCATGCGGACCTGTCCGGTTCCGACACGCAATTGAGGCTTTCCGCCGCCAACATGGGCGCGGACGGCACGGGAATCATCCAGTTCAATGACGCGGACAATGCCAGCTTGACGCTGGGCAACCTGACCCTGACGCTGACGGCGGATGCCGTGGCGCTCCTCGCCGCTCCGGGGACTACTCTTTCCACGTCACCAACGCCGCCCTGCATGCGGATACCAACTATATCACCCTGAGCGAATACAACGGCATGGCGTGGGACATTACCCGGACGGAAGGCGGCCAGGTAATCATCTCCTTCGGCCAGTTGGACGCCATGGTCATTAACAAGGGAGCTTCCAAAAACGTCACCTCCGCCAGCACGCTGGGGGGCAACCCCCAGCGTCACCAACAACGGAACGCTGAACATCGACCTGTCCGCGGCAACTGCGCCGGAAGACAAAACAACCACCATCCGCTATCTGGCCGGTACGGAGGCCGATGCCGTCGTGAACACGGGAACGGACAGCAACGTGATCATCACGCTTCTGAATGAAACCTCCGAAGAGCCGGACAAAACGGGCAACACCGCCTATGCGGGCTCCATTGAAGGAGCAGCGCAGCTCGTCAAGGACGGGGAACAGAGGCTGACCGTTGACGGCAGGGTGACCGCCTCCGCTCTGGACGTGCGACAGGGAGAACTCGTGCTCCAGAACACGAAGGAAAGTTCCATCATCTCCGGCGCCCTGAACGTGGAACAGGATGCCGCGCTGACGCTGAACGCTGCCGCCCTGTCCGCCGGGAATCTGGCGGGTTACGGTTCCATCGCCCTGAACGGGGGGCGCCCTGCTCACCATCGCCAGAGACACTCTTTCAGACCTGACGCTCCACGCAAGCGTCACCGGCTCCGGCACCCTGAAACTGGACAATTGCAACCTGATTCTGGAGACGGACAGAAACCTGGGCGAAGACGTGCTGCTCCATCTGGGGGGCGGCAGCCTGCGCCTGCAGGACGGCTCCACAATCGCACTGGAAGGGCTCCACCAGGAGCAGGAGAACGGCGCGCTCCACCTGGGGGCTGACGGACGTCTGGAACTGGCCTCCAACGACGGGAAAACCTACTCCTTCAAAGGGGATATCACCGGCACGGGAGCCATTACCCACCGGGGCGAAGGCACGCAGATCATCCTTTCCTCCGGCAACGCAGGCGTGGACGTCAGCCATACCCGGACCGGCGGTCATCTCGTTCTGGGGAGACAAGGACCTGGCAGCAAACGGCCTCATGACCTACAGGGATATTTTCATCGGCAGCAACACCCGGGACGCCTCTGACCTGGACGCCACGGCAGACCTCTCCCTGATGAATAATACCACGGCCAACTCACTTTCCATCGCCTCCAACGGCAAACTGTACCTGGGCGGTAATCCCAACCAGAGGGCCGTTCAGCTCGTGTTGACCGGCAACAACGGCGGCGTGGCGGCCACTCTGGCCTCCGGAGCTTCCTGAACCTCACCGTCAATACGGAAACGCTGACCAATAGCGCGGACAACGCCTGGGCCGCCTTGAAGGCGGAACACGGCTCCATCCGCATCAACGGAACGGCTCCATCCATTAACGTCAACATTTACGGCCTGGGCGCCGCCGGAGACTGGGCCATCCTGCCGGAATTCACCGTTAACGCCTTCTATGCGGAAAACGGACTGGTCACGGCGGACGGGGAAACCTGAACGGAGGACATGGTGAACCTGACCTATGCCGGCTTCGCCAACCTTGTCTATGACATCAGCAAGAAACTCTCCGACGACGGCAAGCTGTTCCAGGTCCACTTCACCAAGCAGGGGAGACAGCCCGCTGAAAGACTTCGCCTCCACGGGCAACCAGCAGGGCGCGGCGGACAGTCTGTGGGCCGTCACCTCCTCACCGGAAAACATCACTCCGGACATGATGGAATTCCTTAACGCCATGGGCAACGCCCAGGCCATGGGGAATGCGGAAGCTATCCGGTCAGCCCTTTCCTCCTATGCGGGCAGCGGCATTACCGCCCTGCATTCCGCCCAGAAGGGAGCCCTCCGGGACCAGGTGCTTCACCTGCGCAACCGCCTCTCCCAGATGGGAGTCTCCCCGCAGTACATTCACGATGACCTGCCCGGCTTCAACGCCTGGATTGAAGGGGAAGGCGGCTACCGCAGGCTGGATGACCGGACGGACGAATCAGGCTATAAGCTCAGCACCTGGGGCGGCACCTTCGGCTTTGACGTAACGTGCAGCGACAGCTTCGTATGGGGGCGGCCTTCTCCGCCAGCTACGGCGACCTGGACGCCTACATGGCGAACGGAGACCTGGACTCCTATTACGGCAATCTGTTCTTCCGCATCCAGTCGGGCCGCTGGGCGCACAACATCATCCTCACCTGCGGATGGAACGACGCTTCCCTGACCGCACCGCGGGAATCCCCCGGAGCCGGCATGTACACCATGCACGGCAGCACCAGCGGCAGCAGCTACGGCGCCTTCTATGAAGGCACGTATGACCTGTACCTGAATGAGAACAACACTTCCGCGCTCCAGCCTCTAGTGAATGCCTCCGTGTACAGGAGCCGGATGGACGGCTTTACGGAATCCGGCGGCCTGGGCATGAACGTGGATGACATGGACTCCACCTTCGGAACCGTGGGACTGGGCGCAAGGCTCCGCGGAGAACTGTCCGCCAACCTGACGGGCCGCGCCTCCCTGGGTGAACTGCGGGTGCAGGTTGTCCAGCTTCTGGGCGACCGGGACACCGCAGCCGTCCTGGCACCCGCCGGCATACCCGGCGCAGGGTTCCGCGTAAACGGAGCCAGGAAGGAGCCACCGGCGTGCAGGTCGGAGCCGGAATCACCATTCCGGTGGGTTATACCGGCTCCGTCTTTGCAGACGTCAATGCGGACTTTCGCAGCCGCGCCAACAGCTTCAACGGAAGCATCGGCTACAGGCTGACCTTCTGACCGACTTCTTCAGGAGTATATATCAACGGAAGCATCGCGGCCATGCCGCGGTGCTTTTCTTGTTTACGGCGGGCCTCCTGCTCAGGCACGGCCTTTGCGCGGAACTCGGGACGGGTCCTTCATCTGGCCGTCTCCTTCAATAACATACTTGTAGGAAGTAAGTTCCCGCAAAGCCATTGGCCCCCGGGCATGAAATTTGTCCGTACCGACGCCTATTTCCGCCCCTGAAGCCGAATTCCTCCCCGTCGCTGAACCGCGTGGAACAATTATGGTAAACGCACGCGCTGTCCACCCGGTTCATAAAATAATCGCGCGCCCGTTCATCCTCCGTAATGATGGAATCACTGTGGTGGGAGCCGTAATGGTTAATGTGCTCCGCGGCATCACGGACGCCGTCCACCACTTTCACGGAAAGAATCAGGTCTTCATATTCCGTGGACCAATCCTCTTCTTCCGCCGGAATGGCTTCCGGACCAAAAACGGGCGGCTTCGCTCACACACGCGGCATTCCACGCCGCGCAGGCGCATGCGTTCCGCCGCCATCGGCAGGAACCGTCCTGCCGCGGCAGCGTCCACCAGCAGGGTTTCCGCCGCATTGCATACGCCGGGCCTCTGCGTTTTGGCGTCATCCAGCACGTTCACGGCCATCTCTAAATCCGCCGCCGCATCCACATACACATGGCAAACGCCGTCCAGATGCTTCAGCACGGGAACCCTGGCGTACTCCGTCACGGCGCGGATCAGTCCCTTCCCCCCCCTGGGAATAATCACGTTCAGGAAAGAATCCAGCCCGCACAACTGCCGCACCTCATCACGGCTGCCGGAATCCAGAAGCTGCACGGCGTCCGCGGAAACGGCGGACTCCTTCAGCGCGCGGCGCGCAGAACCTCCGCCAGCGCCCGGTTGGTCCGCAGAGACTCGCTTCCGCCGCGCAGAATAACGGCATTCCCGGACTTCAGGCACAGGGCGGCGGCATCGCAGGTGACGGTGCCGCGGCTCTCGTAAATAAAAACCGATGACCCCCAAGGGAACGCGCACCTGGCGGATATGCAACCCGTTGGGGCGCGTCCATTCCCGGATGCATTCGCCCACGGATCAGGGAGAGCCGCCACCTGTTCCATGCCGCGGGCCATGTGCTCCACACGCTCCGGCGTCAGAAGCAGCCTGTCCAGAAACGCGGCATTGTGGCCGCCTTTCCGGGCCTCTTCCATATCAAGGCCGTTCTCCCGGACAATCTTTTCCGCAGCGCTCCGAACGCCTGCGGCCATCAGGCGCAGGGCCAGAGCCTCTCTTCCGGCTCCAGGGCAAGCAACTCCCGTGAGGCCGCCAGAGCGGTCCGTCCCGCCGGTTCAAGAGGATTCTTCATTTTCATAACTTCATCCCTTCGGTACAAAATATGTTCCGATTCCTTCCGCTTTCCCCTCCAGCAGCAGCGCGATGCGTTCCGGATGGCGGCCATGCAGCATGTAAACGCCCGTCCCCGCATTCACGGCCTCCCGGATAGCCTGAAGCTTGGCGCTCATGCCGCCCATGGAAAAGCGCCCCTGGTCCTCCTCCGCGAACGCCAGCACGGCATCCACGTCCTCCACCCGGGAAATGATGGCCTCCCGCCTTCCTCCGGGGGGATACAGGCCGTCCACGCTCGTCAGGATAAACAGAGCGTCAGCCTCCACCAGGCGGGCCATATGCACGGACAGGATATCGTTGTCCCCAAACTTCAACTCCTCCACGGATACGGTATCATTTTCATTGACAATCGGGATAATGCCTCCGTGCTCAAACAGGCGCAACACCGTGGCCTGCACGTTGCGGCGGCGGAGTTTCAAATCCTCCGCTGTCAGCAGGAGCTGGGCCACATCCACGTTAAAGTGGTTGAAAAGATTCTCATACGCCTGCATCAGCCGCGTCTGCCCCACGGCCGCGCACGCCTGTTTCAAGGACAGTTCCTGAGGATAGGACGGAAGACCCAGGACGGACACGCCGGCCCCTACAGCGCCGGAGCTGACCAGAACCACCTGATGGCCCTGCTGCATCAGCCCCGCCAGGGCGCTCACCAGATGCACGATGGAAGAACCGTCCAACGTCCCATTCTCTCGGGTCAACACGCCCGTACCTACTTTAATTACGATTTTCATGTATTTCCGCCGCTTATGATACAACAATCCCTTTTTCCACAAAAGCAGAAAACGCGTCCTTTCCGCGCTACCCCGTGAAAGCGCCGGCCGAAAAAATGGAAGGAATTTCCCCCTTCTTCCTCCATAAGGATAAAAAAGATAATTCCCTCCGCCCGACCGGCTCCGGCGCGGATAAAATCCGCCATCCCGGCCAATATCTGGACAGCCATGAAAACCAGGGGAGGACAACACCGGGGAAAAGGACTGGAGCAGGCCGTGCGACATGTTTCCCCGGCTTTATTCCCTAAAGCGCCATACATTCCGGTGAGCGTGCCGCAAAACCGGGAGCGGCATGCGCGGCGCTTCCATCTTCAATGCTTTTCCCCGGTCCGGAACTGGCGCCGGAGACGCATTTTAGGCTTCCAATATGAAGCTGATCCGCTCATATTGCCCGGGCATGAATCTTGACCTTCTCCAAAAAAGCCGCCAACCAGGCGCGGGGACTCGCCATGGATGCCGTTCACGACTGTGCATCCGGCCACCTGGGCCTGCCGCTGGGGTGCGCCGAAATCGGGGCCGTCCTGTTCGGCGATTTGCTCAACATCTGCCCTTCACAGCCCCGCTGGCTCAACCGTGACCGCTTCATTCTCTCCGCCGGCCACGGCTCCATGTTTCTTTACGGCTGGCTCCACCTGTCAGGATTCAACATCGGCATTGAAGATATCAAAAACTTCCGTCACAAAGGTTCCATCACGCCCGGCCACCCCGAATTCCGGGATACGGAAGGCGTAGAATGCACCACGGGACCGCTGGGCCAGGGTATTGCGAACGCCGTAGGCTTCGCCCCTCTCCGCCAGGCGCGCGGCTGCCCGGTTCAACAGGCCCGGCATGGATATCTTCACCCAGCACGTCTTCTGCCTCACGGGAGACGGCTGCCTGCAGGAAGGCGTCGCCCGGGAATCCCTCGCCCTGGCCGCCGTGCTCAAGCTGGATAACCTTATTCTCATTTACGATTCCAACGACATCACGCTGGACGCTCCTGCGGAACGTACCCAGCTTACCGACCCGCGCGCCGTGTATGAAGCCCTGGCTGGGACGTGCGCCAGATCGACGGGCACGACCTCAAGGCCATCGCGGAAGCGGTGGAAGCCGCCAAAAACGCCAGGAACGGCAAGCCCCAGCTCATCATTGCCAAAACGGTCATCGGCAAGGGCATTCCCGGCATTGAAGGCACCACAAAAGGCCATGGGGAAGGCGGGGCCAAGCTTCAGGAAGAAGCGCACGCCAACTGGGAAATTCCTGCCGGAGAACGTTATTACGTCTCCGAAGACGTCCGTACCGCTTTCGCAGACCTGAAAGCCCAACGGGAAAAGATTTCAATGCCTGGAACGCCATGTACGAACAATGGCGCCGGGCTTATCCGAACTGGCAGAGGAACTGACGCAGGCATCAACGCCTGCTCCTGCGGCGTCAATCCGGCAGACTCGGACAAGGCAATCCCGCCCCTTCCCGCAGGACTATGGCGATGCTACCCGTTCGGCCGGAGCCGTTGCCATCAACGCCATCGCTAAAGCGAATCCCTGCTTCCTGACCACCAGCGCGGACCTTTACAGCTCCAATAAAAACTACCTTTCCGGCGCAGGAGACTCTCTGCGGAAACCCCGGAAGGGCGCAACTTCTGGTTCGGCATCCGCGAACACGCCATGGCCGCCATCTGCAACGGCATTGCCTACGACGGCCTGTTCCGCGTAAGCGCCGCCACTTTCTGCGTCTTCGTAGACTACATGCGCGCCTCCATCCGTGTAGCCGCCCTCAGCGGACTCCCCTGTCACCTATATTCTGACGCATGACCCGTAGCCGTGGGAGAAGACGGCCCCACCCACCAGCCGGTGGAAACAATTTCCGGCCTCCGTGTCATTCCGAACCTGGATGTCATCCGCCCGGCGGACCCGGAAGAAACCGCAGGAGCCTGGATGGCCGCCATGCAGCGTGCCGACGGCCCTACCGCCCTCATCCTGACGCGCCAGAAAGTGGCTACGCTGAACGGCATCCCCGTTGAGACCCGCCGGGAAGGCGTGCTGAAAGGAGCCTACATCGCCCGGAAGGAACAGGGCCCCCTGAAAGCCATTATTCTTGCCAGTGGTTCCGAACTGGAACTGGCCCTGAAAGCGGTGGAAAACATCGGGGGAAGGAATCCGGGTCGTCTCCATGCCCAGCTTCTTCCGCTTTGACGCGCAGCCTGCCGAATACCGGGAAAGCGTGCTTCCCTCTTCCTGCATGAGAAGAGTTTCCGTAGAAGCCGGGGTCACGGACCTCTGGTGGAAATATCTGGGCTGCCAGGGGAAGCCGTGGGCATCAACCGCTTCGGCTTCTCCGCTCCCGGAACGCAGGTGCTGGAAGAACTCGGCATGAATGTGGACAACGTCGTTGCCGCCGTTCACAAAGTGCTTGCCAGATAAACAGGGAATTTTTCCCCTTCATCTCTTTCCAGGGGCTGTTCCGCATCCGCCGGAACAGCCCCTTTTTCATGTCTCCCCGGTTGCCAGGAAAAAGGCAAGGCCGTTTTCACGAACCACCAGTATCCGTAACGCAGGAACTATTCTTTCCTGAGAAAATTCCGTTCGTTTCCCGTCCGGATTTCTCCAAATACAAGACCTCCGCACAGCAGCGCCATTGTCCGAACCGGTCCCGGATAGGACTCAGTCCACAAAAGCCCCGGTTACAAGCAGCCCGTTTTCATCGCGGCTGCCGGAACGGATAATTTCAGGTTTCCTTCATGGCGCCGGTAAATATGCGGGGCGGCCATGATCAAGCGCCGCCTCTATTGACGATACAATGAACCCCAAATCTGCAAAATAACGAGAGGCCGGCCCATACACAATGAAAAACGCCCCTTTCCGAAAAAAGGGGCGTCTTTAAAGACCTTGGCAAAAGGGAAGCGGCGCCTTTAGAAAGCGGCTTCAATCTTCGTAATAGTATACACCTTCTTCTTGTCGCCGTCCATCGGGACAATCTTCACCTGGTCCCCTACACTTTTGCCCGTCAGCTCCTTGCCGACCTGGGAAAGATAGGAAACGATATGCTTTTCCGGATTTGTGTCCCATGCGCCCAGAATGGTGTACACCACGGGCTCCCCGCCATTCAACGGCTGAAGAGTCACCTTCGTGCCCATGGCGGCGCGGGAGGTATCCGTCACGGCAAAATCCGTGCCGCGGGCCAGGGCCAGCGCATGTTCCAGTTCTGCCCGGCGGCGATTGAGCACCGTCTCCACTTCCTTGGCATCCTGGTAGCCGCCGTTTTTCGCGGAGATCCCCCTCCGCACGGGAAATCTTCTTGTTATGCAGGTTTTCCGGAATTTTTCACGTTTACCAGTTCTTCCAGCTCCTTCTTGCGGGCCTCCAGGCTTTCCCAGGAAACGAAAATCGGTTCCGGTTTTTGTCGGAGTTGTCCACCAGAGCGTCCAGCACAATGGCGTGCAGGTCCGGGAATACGCTGATGATACGGGCCATCAGCGCGCCGCGGTCCTGTTCGAGAAAGCGGAGGTGTTGTACAGCATCTTGGCGAACTGGCGGACTTCCGCCACATCCTGTCCCTTGATCATTTCCTGAATGATGCTCTTGTCCTCCATGAACAGGTTCTTCAGGCGCAGCATGCGGTTGGGGCCGCCGTCCATGTGGTCCTGTTCAATCAGGGAAAGCATCGCAATGCCCACAGGAAGGCCAAAAAGAGGCTTGGAAGCGTCATGCCGCTGGCGGCATATCCAGATGAGGGACTCTGCCGGAAGGGTCTGGCGCAGCAATTCATGCTTCAAATGCTTGACCAGCACCTTGTCCTGCCCTTCTTCTATCAGGGAATTTGGCGATTTCCCCACGGCGCGGGCGCCGCCTGCATCAAAAAGCTCCAGCGCCTTCTGCGGCCAATCCTCCCCAAAGATGGCGGGCAGCGTGGCATACACGCGCTTCTGCCGCACGGCAGGCATGGAATTGAGCACTTCCGCGAAGCGTCCCACATCGCCGATATTGGCTCCCACGATGGAACGAAGGGGATAAGCTTCCTTGGCCGCCTCCGTATTTTTAAGGGAGGCAATCAGGTCATCCCTGAGCACAGCAAGCTCCAGCACCTGCTGGAGGGCCAGGCTGCCGCCGTTGCGCACATCGGCGTCCACGGCGCGAATCAGGACATTGACGGCATCCGGCTCTGCCATGACCGCTTCCATTTTGATGCCGTCCAGCACGCGCACCTTGGCTTTCAGGTCGGCGGCCTTATTGTAATCTTCCAGAGCCGCCTGCGCGCGGGAAAGGATATTCGCGCGAAGCGTGATGCGTTCGCCCTTGCGGGTGGGCATCATGAACTGGACATTGGAACGGAGCATGGCGCGCACCTTGTCCCACCAGTTTTTCCACTTGTCCGCCGCAATTACGGTGCCTTTCAGCGCAGCTTCCAGCTTCTCCGGAGTAAAGGGAATTACCGTAGCCCTGCAAGGTAACGCGCACCAGTTCCACCGGGTCATCCACGGACAGGTTGATCAGGGATTCGGTATCTTCATACCGCTTGGCCAGGAAATGGTCGTCACTGATGAACTCCAAAATTCTGGGGAGCGAATTCCAGGGCAACTTCGTGTTCCGGATTTTCCTCAAAATCAATGACCAGCTTTTTTGGCGGGGGAGATTCCAGGAAATGACTTTTCCGGCGCCCCAGGAAGCATGGAAGCAGTAACGGCCAGGTGCGATGCGATCAAGTTTTTTTCGGCGAGAGAGGGGTAATTTTCCCCAGAGACAATAATTTCTCCAAGTCGGCGTGCATACTAAAGCACATGATACGCCCCCCCTACCGGTATCAAGACTAATTTCCCTCTTCCGTCCGGAGGCGTCCCGCACAGCCCTTCAAAGCCGCCACGGAGACAGCGGCCGTCCGCGTCACGCCCGACTTCGCATTCAGGTTTCGCTTCTTTTTCCCTCCCCTCCTTCATCCAGTTGCGGCTTGACCGTGCGGAGCGTCTGGCGTAACATTTCCGCACGCATTCAACCCCTGCGCAACACGTATCATGGAACCTATTTACGAAGGGAAGGCCAAACGCCTTTATACGACTGACAATCCCAACGTCCTCCGCATGGAATACAAGGACGACGCCACTGCCGGAAACGGAGCCAAGAAGGCCCAGTTTGAAAACAAGGGCAGGATGAACAAGGCCATCACCCTGGTCATCTACCGCATGCTGGAAAGCAAGGGCGTGAAAACCCACCTGGTGGCGGATGATGGACGACATCAACATTGACGTAAAAAGGTTTCCATCCTTCCTCTGGAAGTGATCGTGCGCAACATTGCCGCCGGCTCTTTCAGCCGCCGCATGGGCGTCAAGGAAGGCACCCCTTCAAGAAGCCGATTGTGGAATTCTCCTACAAGGACGACAGCCTGGGCGACCCCTTCATTAATGACGACTACGCCCGTGAAATGAACGCCGCTACGGAAGAGGAATGCGCCTTCCTGAAAAATCAGGCCCGCATCGTGAATGATGTGCTGATTGACTTTTTCAAACAGGCCGGACTTACTCTGGTGGACTTCAAAATTGAGTTCGGCCGCTTGGCGGAAGATCCCTCCCAAATCGTGCTGGCAGACGAAATTTCTCCGGATACCTGCCGCCTGTGGGACATCAAGACCGGCGAGAAGATGGACAAGGACCGCTTCCGCCAGGACCTCGGCAACGTGATGGAAGCCTACGAAGAAGTCCTTTCCCGGCTCCAGAACAAGGCTTGAGCCTCTTTCCCCCCCTCCCATGGGAGCCGGTCTTTCCGCCGGCCCCCATTTTTCATTTTACCACACTCTTGAGCAATATGACCCTCCACTTTGAAGTTATCAGCCGGTTCCAGGCCGCCGCCAGTGCGGACGCCCTGCTCTATACCCCCCTGAACGCCGGCCTCACTTTCCGCCGCAGCCGCGTTTACACCGTAGAAATCACCGGGGACGGACAAAAAGCCCGCGAATACCTCCTGAGTGTACTGGTGGACCCCATTTCCCAGGAATGCACGGAACAGAACGCGCCCATCCTGGAAGGCGCCCTGTTCACGATTGACTACGGCATGAAAGCCGGCGCCCTGGATCTGGAAAAAGAAGCCATCCTGCAAAACTACCGCGGGCGCCGGAATATGGGCTTTACTATGGACGGCCTGAAAATCACCCAGCGCGTGTACGTCTTCGGCCAGGGAGACAAGGAAACCCTGGCGGCGCGCTTTGCCAAGGACGTCTGCAACCCCGCCATTCACAACTGGACCATCGCCTAACCCTTTTTCTTTTCCATCCACATGTCCGCCAAAACCTACCGAACCGTTCCCGTGAGGAACCTGAGCAGCGACGAACTGCTTGAACTCAGCAAAAAGCAGAAGCTTTCCCTGTCCCGTGAAGACATGGAAGTCGTCCAGCAGATTTTCCGGGAAATCGACCGCGACCCCACTGACGTGGAACTGGAAGTAATCGCCCAGACGTGGTCGGAACACTGCAAGCACCGCATCTTTTCCGCCTCCATCAGCCACAGCGTCAACGGAGGCGCGCCGGAAACGGTAAACAGCCTGTTCAAAACCTACATCAAAAAGCCTTCCGAAAAGATCATGGAACGCAAGCCGGGCTTCGTGCTCAGCGCGTTTGACGACAATGCCGGCTTCATCGCCCTGGACGACAAGCTGGCCGTCTGCCTGAAGGCGGAAACGCACAACCACCCCTCCGCCATTGAACCCTATGCCGGGGCCAACACCGGGCTGGGCGGCGTCATCCGCGACATCCTGGGCGCAGGCAAGGGAGCCAAGCCCATCGCCTCCCTGGACGTCTTCTGCTTCGGCGCTCCGGACACGAATCCGGCAGACATCACCGCCCCGGACGTCATCCACCCCTGGGCATCATGCGCGGCGTGGTTCGCGGCGTGCGCGACTACGGCAACCGCATGGGCATTCCCACCGTCAACGGCGCCATCCAGTTTGACCCCACGTACATTTACAACCCCCTAGTCTTCTGCGGCACCGCCGGCGTAATTCCGCGCGGCGACATCCTGAAGGAAATGCGCCCCGGCCTCAAGGTAATCGTCATTGGCGGGCGCACGGGTCGGGACGGTCTCAAGGGAGCCACGTTCTCCTCCGCCGCTCTGGATGAAGCCTCCCATGAGGAAGACTTCACCGCCGTGCAAATCGGCAACCCGATTGAAGAGAAGAAAACGCTGGACTTCATTCTGGAAGCGCGTGAACGCGGCCTCATCGTCTTCATTACGGACTGCGGCGCCGGCGGCTTTCTCTTCCGCCGCCGGAGAAATGCTCTCCGTCACAGGCGGTGAAATTTTCCTGGACAACGCCCCTCTCAAGGAACCCGGACTCATCTCCTGGGAAATCTTCCTGTCGGAATCCCAGGAACGCATGGTCATGGCCGTGGAGGAAAAAGACCTTCCGGAACTCCGGAAGCTGGCAGACACCTTCCAGACGGAACTGACCGTCCTGGGCCATTCCGACGACACGGGAATCCTGAAGGTCTGGCACAAGGGGGAACTCGTCTGCTGCCTGGACAACTCCAAGCTGCATGACGCCCCCCATCAAGAAGCTGGAATCCGTATTCACCCCTGGCAAGGCGCTCACAGGCCAGCCCCTCCCGGACAAGGACCTGAACAAATCCCTGGAAACCGTGATGGGGGACTTCGCCATCGTCTCCCGGGAACCCATCATCCGCGAGTACGACCACGAGGTGCAGGGCAACACCATCCTGAAGCCCCTGGCGGGCGCGCAGGCGGACGCCCCGCAGGACGGTTCCGTGGTGGACATCGACGGCTCGGACAAATGCATGGCCATGGCTTGCGCCATTCTTCCGGAATGGGGCAAAACGGATCCCTACGCCATGGGTACCGGCACCGTGGATGAATGTGTGCGCCAGCTTATCCTGGTTGGCTCAATCCGGACAAAATCGGCCTGCTGGACAACTTCTGCATGGGTAATCCGGAAGATCCGGCGGAACTCGGCCGCCTGGTGGAATGCGTGAAAGCCATCGCCAAGGCGGCGGACGCGTACAATGCCCCCTTTATTTCCGGCAAGGACTCCTTCTACAACTACTTTGAAACGGAAGACGGCCCCATCAACGTGCCCGTCACCTTCCTCTGCTCCGGCTTCGGCGTGGTGGAAAACCCGGACCACGTCATCGGTTCTTCCCTGAGGAGGAGCAACAGCCTGCTGTACCTCATCGGCCATACGGAAGATGAAATGGGCGGCTCCGTCTTCGCCCGCACCCACGGGGTGGAAGACGGCAAGGTTCCCCAGACGGACTGCGCCGCGAACATGGAGCTGTACAAAGCCTACTACAGCGCCCTGACTTCCGGTCTGGTGCTCTCCGCCCATGACATTTCCGAAGGCGGCCTGGCCGTCACGGCGGCGGAAATGGCCTTTTCCGGCAAGGGAGGCGTCCGGCTGGATCTCACGAAGGTACCGACCGTCAACGGCTGGAAATCCCCCGCAGTCCCCCTGTTCAGCGAAAGCACGGGCCGCATCCTTGTGGAGGTGGACCCGGAATTCGCCGCGGATTTTGAAACGGCCATGGACGGATTCCCCTGCGCCTGCATCGGCAGCGTTACGGAAGAAAAGCGCCTCACGGCCACCTGCTGCGGCGGAGAAAAGGTGCTGGATTGCGACATCGCCAACCTCAAAAAGCTCTGGAAGGACGGACTTACCCCCTATTATTGACCTCCTGAAACCGGCATCTTACCAAACAAACGATTCATTTCTACCAATATGCCTCACGCACTTTTACTGAAATACCCCGGCACCAACTGCGACGTGGAAACGGAACGCGCCCTGCGCGCGGCAGGTTTCTCCACCCAGATCCAGCCCATCGCCACGGCTACGCCGGAACATGTCGCCAAATCCCAGCTTGTCGTCCTGGGAGGCGGCTTCAGCTACGGGGACTACGTCACCAGCGGCCGCCTGGCCCAGTTGGAAACGGAACGTTTCCTGGGGATGCCCTGCAGCGGCACCACGCCGGTGGAGGCATGCTCCTGGGCATCTGCAACGGGTTCCAGATTCTCACCAAGCTGGGTATTCTTCCCGATTCCAGCCTGATTGACAATAAAAAGGAACGCTTTGAATGCGTCTGGGCCAAACTGGTGAAAGTAGCCAAAGACTCTCCCTTCCTCCAGGGCCTGCCGGACGAATTCGAACTGCCCTCCGCCCATGCGGAAGGGCGCCTGGTCACCCGCCCCGGAGATGCGGAAAAATATCTGGCCGCCGGAAATGTGGCTCTCCAATACGTAGACAACCGCGACGGCTGCGAATGCAGCATCGCCGGCCTCCAGGATTCCACCGGGCGCGCCATGGGTCTGATGCCCCATCCTGAACGCTTTCTGCTGCCCCGCCACCACTATGACAAGGACTGGGCCGGCAACGAAGACTGGGGCTGGGGTATTTCCTCTTCAAATCCGCCTTTGACGCCCTGAAATAAAGGTTCATTCCCCATCAACCGTTTCCCCGCATTCATTCCATGACAGATACGGCCCTCATCGGTTCTTCTTGCGCCCTCGGCGTTTTCTGGTCCTCAAAACGGTACTTTGACTACCTGATTGATGAAACCAACCTGTCCCTGATGCGCGGCAAGGAATTCGGGCAGGCCGTCATTATCTGCCCCTCCCCTCCGGGAAGGAGCACGGCTATTCGGCGGAATACGGCTCCCTTTCTGGCTCAGGTTAAAAACCCTGATTGATCTCCTGCATGAGGTGAAGGCGGAACGGGTGACCTACATCACCAGCATTGATACCCAGCCGGAAACGGGAAATGAACTTTCTCCCTTGCTCCGTGAACCGGAAGACGAATGGCTGGCGGCTCTGGTGGAGCTGAAAGCCTTCATCAACCTCCGGTTCGGACGCGTGCTGAACGTCTACCTTCCGGAAGTCACCGGAACGGGAGCGGACATGAGCGTGGCGGATCTGCTGGCGGAGGTTCCGGAGGGAACGGAAGAGCTGGACGTGGCTCTGCTGGAACGCCATCAGCTTTATCCCATGCACCGCCTGGTCAGGGACGTGGAAAAAGCCTGGGAATGCGGCATCTTTTCCGTGAATCTGGTGCCGGAACCCGTCACTGCCTTTGAACTGGTGGAGCAGTGCTTCCCTTCCCTGGTCAACCGCCTCCCCGTCGCGAAGGAAACGGACCCGTACGGGAGCGCCAGAACATCCGTTTACTCCACGCAGTACCACGATCCGGACACCGGTTATATCATGGACAAGCAGGACGTCCTGGCGGGGCTTTCCCGGACAAACAGTCCTAGCCCCCGGTCAAAAAAACTTTTTCCAGGCCCCGTCTGCTTCCTGCGCAGTCGGGGCTTTTTATTCCCCGCCCTCAAAAAGAGCTCCACTGCAGGAGCCGTGCTTTCCTGTTGAGCGCATGCCGGAACGGTGCTATACAAAAGCCATGAAGATTAGCGACGACAGCCTTGAATTCTTAACGGAACTTCTGGAAACCCCCAGCCCTTCCGGCTTTGAAATAGACGCTCAGCGCATCTGGGCGGACGAACTGCGCAAATATACGGAATACGTCCAGTGCGACACTTACGGAAATACCTGGGCCGTCTTCCACGCGGACGCGGAAGAAGCCCCCACATTGATGATTGAAGCCCACGCGGATGAAATCGGCTTCATGATCCGTCATATCACCAAGGACGGCTTCCTGTATGTGGAACGCGTAGGCGGCACGGATACGGCCATCGCGCGGGGGCGCCGCGTGCGCTTCCTGGGTTCCCAGGGAGAAGTGGTGGGAGTAACCGGAAACACGGCCATCCACTGGCGGGAACCCGGAGAAAAGGAACCCAAGATTTGGGAAATTTACGTTGACGTAGGCGCCTCCTCCGACAAGGAAGTAGCGGAACTCGGCCTGCGCGTGGGACATGTGGGCGTTTACTGCGACGGCCCCATGCTGATGAATGAAAACAAGCTGGTATGCCGGGCTCTGGACAACCGTCTGAGCGGCTTCATCCTGTCGGAAATAGCCCGCAAGCTGTGCAAGCTGAAAAAGCCCGTCGCCTGGAACGTGGTGCTCGTCAACGCCGTGCAGGAAGAAGTGGGCTGCATTGGCGCGGGAATGATTACCCACCGCCTGCGCCCGGACGCGGCCATCTGCATTGACGTGACTCATGCCACGGACTCGCCCGGACTGGACAAGGGCAAATTGGCGATATCAGGCTTGGCGGCGGCCCTGCGGTCATCCACGGCACGGCCAACCATCCCAACCTGGTGGCCCGTCTGGAAATCGTGGCGGACAAGAACAAAATACCGCTCCAGCATGAAGCCGCAGGACGCCGCACCGGAACGGATACGGACAGTATCTACATCTCCCGCGACGGCGTAGCCTCCGCGCTGGTGTCCGTCCCCCTGCGCTATATGCAGTCCCCGGTGGAAACGGCCTCTCTGACAGATGTGGAAAATACAATCAAGCTGCTGCTGGAACTGGTCAAATCCCTGACGCCGGAAGACTCTTTCGGCCACAGGCTTTAATACGGAGTATACGGCGGCATCGTTGACAACATAAGGACATGAACCGTCCTGCCGGGGAAAGGCGCGCAAAACGGCCATTTCCCCGGCCTGCTTCCATGCGGCTGCATGGAAGCCCCCTTTATATGGAGCAGGGCGTAACCATTGGCCTTGCAGGCGTCCTGCGGCTTCATTCGGTATTACCATGCCCGCCGTCACTACCCGCTCGATGGTTCCCGGCCTCCTCTCCCGGAACATTTTCCCGGAAATTATCCCGAACCGGAAAACGGCAGGAGTCTTTCCTTCCGGTCACATTTCACTAAAATCCAGCCGGGTCACATTAAAATACGTTTTTCCCTTCCGGCAGGAATCCCACAGGAGAATCAGCATGAGGAAAAAGAGGACCAGCCTCCAGGCCACTTCAAAGGGATAACTGGTTACCGCCCTCTCCACGCCGATGCAGTTGCAGGAGAGGGAAAGCCCCTGGCCCAGCCCTGGACGAATAACGCCACGAATGTGAATGTCAGCGCGCTGCCCAGCAGCGCGGCCCCGGCGCAGGTTCTGCGGAACAGGAGCCCCAGCCCCACCACAATTTCACACGACACCCCAGGCAGGCCAGGGGGGATGCCCCCAGGCCTCCGGGAAAATGGCGAAACGGTCGATCGTCTCCTGAAGCTGGTCCAGATGAAGCAGCTTGCGCACCGCGACGAACAGGAAAAAGCCTCCCATCCCCAGCCGGAGCAGGAGCAGGCAAAAACGGACGATCTTTTCCCTTAGCATCATTGGCGTATTCCGCTTATTCGAAGTGGGTTTGCTGGGCGCTCACTTTTTCATTGCGCAACCTGTTCAGTTCATGGCGCACCTTTTCCAGCTCCATCTGAAGGGATTTCTCCCGTTCGGAGACAGAGGCCGCGGCGGAAGACGGCGTCCCGGCAGCTTTCTTCCCGCAGCCTACGGCGTCTTCCGTAAAGAGCATTTTCAACCCGGGAGCCTTCGTGTCAAACTTTATAACGCCGGAAACAGGCTTTTGGGAGCCGGGATGCTTCACGGAGGCCCTCACCGTCACCGTGCCGGGCTTGGCGCCCAGACGCACCAGAGCCGGAGCGGAACCCCATTTAACGGGCTGGGTCAGCGTGCCGTCCGGGGAATCCGTCAGCAGCTCGGCAGGACCTTCCACGGAAAAGACAATCTCCTCATCATTCAGGCGCTTCACTGTTCCGCGGCCATCCGTAACCTCCGCCACCACGGCAAACACGTCGGAACCGTTCGCGTACAAATCCACTCCATCTTCCCGGTCCAGAGTCAACCGGATCTTCTCCGCCCTCCGGGCCGGGCGGACTTCATGCCTGACCACCACCTTCCCGCCAATCAGGCCTTCCGCCACCAGCTTCACCGCGCCTCCTTGCCGCCGCGGGCAAGCTTCTTGTTTTCCATGAAATCCCAGGCTTTCGGGAAGACGACGGGCACGCGCTTGAGGCCTCCGGGACAGGACGCCACCTTCTTTTCCACCGGGGGTCCTCCGTTGACACTCAGGCGAACGGAATCACAATTGGAAAACACCGTCACGTCTTCCGGAGAAAAGGGAGTGCATTCATTGGCGATGTGCACCACAGGGCCGGAACCCAACCCGTTTCGCGTCTTCTGGGGACGCTGGGACATAAATGCGTAATAGGAGGTTTTGGGCTGCCTGAAAGCATCCAGAATACCGCCGTAGAAGGGATCCGGATGGTAACCGCGCTGATGGTCGAAAGGATGCCACAGGCAGCCGCCGAAATGATAGGCCGGAGCGGCGTTCAGCGTATCGTACGTCGTATATGGGAACGAGGTCTTGAGGTAGTGAAGGGCCTGCACCATCATGGGAGCTTCACCCCAGTGACGGGCTACACGGGAGGTGGAGTTGTGGGCGGACCAGGTATCCACGTTATCACCGATTCACGGGTAAAATACGGTTTGCTGTTCTTCCGTTCCTTGATGGACCAGTGTTTGTCCCCCGTAACCGGGTGGGCATACAGAACTTCATAATGCTGGCTGCCCTGAGCCACCGCGTCGCAAGCGGTGTAGCATCCCTTGTACGGATATTCCTCATGCACCAGGTCGCGGGCCTTTTTGGCGAAATCCGCCGGGTAATGAGTTTCATTCAAAATAGGTTCCCACATCATCACGGAGGGATGGTTCCTATCCCGGCGCACCATCTGGCGGATATCGTCATACACCCGGTCAGCAAAAGGGCCGCTGCCCCAGAACTGCCAGCCCGGCGTGGCGACGATGACGAAAAAGGCCCAGACGGTCGCAGGCGTCCATGAAAGCCGGATCCTGCGGATAATGGGCGCTCCGGATCACGCGCATGCCTGCCTTCCTCAATTTCACGGCATCCTGCCAGTGCAGGTTGTTGGGCACTGCATTCCCAAGCCGGGCAAAATCCTGGTGCCTGTTGCCGCCAATCAGCTTTTCAGGAAACAGGGATCCATTGAGCACCAGCCCCTTTTCCGTAATTTCCACCGTCCGGACACCCACCCTTATGGAACGGTTGTCCAGCAAATGGGCCGGATCTTTGGAATGATCCCTCCAGCAGCGTCCCATACTTCCACGCTCAACGTGTACAAATCGGGATTGTCCGGAGACCACGGTTTCACGTTGGAAAGCACAAGAGGAATATCCACTTCACCCGTGGAATGGGGCGGAATAGTCAGCGGAACCGTCTCCCCCGGCAGGATCCACCCCTTGGGGTCCGTCATCACCGCCTGCACGCGCCCCTTCCGTTCCTTGTCTGCCTGGTTGGCCACCTGAACCTTCACCCCCCCCTTGCCCTTGCGGGTACGGGGATCAAGAAATTCCGTCCGGAAAAAAACTCCCCCTCCGGCCACAGTTCCGGCCTCGTTCGGGTCCGTGATATACACGGGTCCGGTGGAAATGAGGTACACATCCCGGTAAATACCGCCAAAATAGGAAAAAATCCAGGCCTTCCTGGGGTTTGCCGGGGGGATAGGAAGCGTCGTTGGAATTGTCCGCCTTCACGGCGATGACATTCTTTTGTCCCGGTTTCAGCCACTTGTCCAGATTGACAATCACGGGAAGATATCCGCCGAAATGCTCCGCGGCCTTCTCCCCATTCACCCAGACCTCGCTCTTTCCCATGATGCCCTCAAAATACAGGGTGTTTCTCCTCCCCTCCAACCGGGAGGGAGGAATAAATGTTTTCCGGTACCATACCGGCCCCTGGTAGTTGGAACAGCCGCTGGCCTCTTCCGGAAGAAGCTCAATGCCGTTGGGGAGGTTGACGGACTCCCAGGAGGAATCGTCAACATCCGGGCTGGCCGCTTCCTCCGGTGTCTTCTCTCCCTTGAACAGTTTCCAGCCCACATTCATGCCGTAAACGTCCCTTTTTCGTTACGTTTTCCGGCAGGCGAAGAGCCCCTGCCACGGAATAGGCTCCCGTAGATGAAGCGGCCTCCTCCTGATCGGAAACCGCATCGGCATAAAGGGAAAAAGAGCCGGCCAGACATGCCGCCGTTATGAGAATGGTAGTGACTTTCATCATGGAATAGGGGAATGCAAAATTAATATACGGAGCTCCCCCGGCGCCATCTTTCATTCATATAATACATCCTTGCGTATAATGCAAATACATATGTCATCCGGCATCTTCCGCTTGACCTGGAAGGCATGTTTTTTCATAGTCGACTCGCCCTGTACGGGATTATCCCGCAGCCCCGGTCCGAGTGCCAGGTTTTCAGTCCCGTGAAAAGGAAAAAGCGAGGCGTTCCTCCACCGGCTGTCTCAGGGCTATGCCTTTATCCACTAGTTTTTTATGTCATCTTTCTTTCAGAAAATTGTCAAACTTTTCTCCTATGACATTGGCATTGACCTGGGCACCGCCAACACCCTGGTCAACGTCAAGGACCAGGGCATCGTTCTGCGCGAGCCTTCGGTCGTCGCTGTCAAGGGGACAAGGTTCTGGCCGTGGGAGACGAAGCCAAGCGCATGCTGGGCCGCACCCCCTGGCTCCGTCACGGCCATCCGGCCGTTGAAGGACGGCGTCATCGCCGACTTCTACATCACGGAGGAAATGCTCCGCTACTTCATCAAAAAGCCACGGCCAGGTACTACCTGATTAAGCCGCGCGTGCTCATCGCCATCCCCTCCGGCATTACGGAAGTGGAACGCAGGGCCGTCAAGGAATCCGCGGAAGCGGCCGGAGCCCGCCGCGTGCATCTGATTGAAGAACCCATGGCCGCCGCCATCGGTGTGGGCCTTCCGGTTCAGGAAGCTGCGGGCAACATGATTGTGGACATCGGCGGCGGTACGACGGAAGTGGCGCTTATTTCCCTTTCCGGCATCGTTTACAGCCGTTCCGTCCGCTGCGCCGGGGATGAACTGGACGATGCCATCATCTCCTACATGAGGAGAACCTACAATCTCATGGTCGGGGAACGTACTGCCGAAGACATCAAAATCCGTATCGGCTCCGCCTATCCCCTGCCTCAGGAACTCTCTATCGAGGTCAAGGGCCGCGACCTGGTCGCGGGCCTGCCCAAGACAGTGACGATTCGATCGGAAGAAGTGCGTGAAGCTCTCACGGAACAGCTCAACACGATTGTTGACGCCGTGCGGACGACTTTGGAACGCTGCCCCCTGAACTGGCCGCCGACCTTGTGGACCGGGGGATTGTTCTGGCTGGAGGAGGCGCTCTGCTGCGCGGTCTGGACCAGCTCCTGCATGAACAGACGGGACTGCCCATCCACATTGCGGAAGACCCTCTGAGCGCTGTTGCGGAAGGTACCGGGAAAGCCCTCCAGGAACTGGACTTCTTCACTAATGTTACTGATGCGGAAGACTAAAGACGGAATCTCCGGAGCAAGCGCTCCGGCCTTGCGTCTGCCGTACTGCCGCATCACATCAACGCAACTGCCTGCATGATTCCTTTCCGGCCATCCCTACAGCTTCAACTCCAGCCGCTCCTGACGGGAGACGGCCCACCGGAAACATTACGGGCAATAGCACACCCTAGCTTATTCACACCCCGTGTTTACAAAAATGCTTAAAAAAATCAAACGGGCCTTCGGCTTCGGATCCTGCGATCCCATGGAAGGCTCCACTATCATCATCAATGCCGAAAAGCTCGAACGCCGCGTAGCCCTTCTGGAAAACGGCGTATTGGAAGAATACACCATTGAGCGCGAAGGCGAAGACAACATCGTAGGCGGCATTTTCAAAGGCCGCGTCAAGAACATCGAACCGGGACTCAAAGCCATGTTCGTGGACATCGGGCAGGAAAAAACGCCTTTCTGCACTTCTGGGACGCGCTTCCCGCTGCACTGGACTCCAGCCTGGAAGAAATCGAACGCGAAGGCCGTCCGAAAAACAGCAGCGCAAAATCACGTCCAAAGACATCCCGGACATCTATCCCATCGGCTCTGAAATCATGGTGCAGGTCACCAAAGGACCGATCGGCACCAAGGGGCCCCGTGTCACAACGAACGTATCTCTGGCGGGACGCTACCTGGTCCTGATGCCCTTTACGGACCAGTTCGGCATCTCCCGTAAAATTGAAGACCCCAAAGAGCGCCTGCGCCTGCGCCAGATCATGCAGAAACTGAATGTTCCGGACGGAATGGGCATCATCATGCGCACGGTGGCCCAAGGCCAGCGCTACCGCCACTTTGTCCGCGACCTCGCCATGCTGCTGGAACAATGGTACAGCGTGGAAGAAAAGAAGGAGGCCAATCCGGCCCCCGTCTGCGTGTACAAGGAACCGGACCTGATTGAACGCACGGCACGGGATTTCCTTACGGACACCGTAGACAACATCATCTGCGACAACGCGGAAACCACGGAACACATGCGCGCCATTGCCGGAAAAATCTCGCGCCGCGCCAAGCGCCACATCCAGCACTTCCCCGTGCGCACGCCTATCTTTGAAGAACTGGGAATTGAAAAACAAATCAATGAAGCTTTCCAGCGCCAGGTGCTCCTGCCCTGCGGAGGCTACCTGGTGATTGACGAAACGGAGGCGCTGATCGCCATTGACGTCAACACCGGACGCAACAAGGGCACCAAGGATCTGGACAAGACCATTCTGGATACCAATCTGGAAGCCGCCTATGAAATCGCCCGCCAGCTTCGCCTGCGCAACATCGGCGGTCTGGTAGTGGTGGACTTTATCGACATGCGCCACAGGAAGGACCAGCAGGCCGTTTATAAGGCCATGAAGGACCGCCTGAAACGGGACAAGGCAAAAACCCAGGTACTGCAGATCACCCCCATCGGCCTGATGGAAATGACGCGCCAGCGGCTCAACGAGAGCCTCCGGGAATCCGTTCATGATCCATGCCCGTACTGCGGAGGCAGGGGCCGCGTCAAGTCCGTGATGACCATGAGCGTGGAAATTCAGCGGCAAATTACGCCTGCATCCAGAAATACCGGGACACCATCGGAGACATGGTTATCGTCGTCAACTCGGAAGTGCTCTCCCGTTTCAAGAATGAAGACGCCAGCCTGCTCATGGAACTGGAACGCCAGCACAGCGGAAGGCTGATTTTCCGGGGCGACCACAACCAGCACCGTGAATCCTTCGCCATTTACGACGCCCGATACGACAACAAACCCCTCTACCAGTCCGGGCAATAGCCTGAAAATCAAATCCGGCTTTCCGGGCCGGGCGATACCCTCGTCCGGCCTTTTTTACGCCGCCATGAACAACATCCCCACTTCCCCCAACGACCCCGTCAACACGGACATTCTGCTGGTGGCGGAAGACCGCATCAAAGGGTTCCGCCGCCTGCCCTTCCACGCCATTTCCGAACAATGCGGACATCCTGTTCCGGTGGTTATCCAGCGGCTGAAAGCCATGATGGAGGCCGGAGTAGTGCGCCGCGTGCGCCAGACGCTGCTGGCGACCAAGCTGGCCCAGGGAGCCCTGGTGGCCTGGTCCCTGCCGGAGGGAAAACTGGATGCCGCTTTTGACTGGATGAAGGAGCTGGACCCCTTTTACGGGCCATGTGGTGCTCCGCAATACGGATGTGGCCAACCCCGGCGCCAACTACAGGCTCTGGACCACGGTCAAGGTGCCCGTGGGGTGCGGTACGCCGGAGGAACACTGCGGCATCCTGAAACGCCATATCGGCGCAGACGGTTATGTTCTGCTGCCGGCACGCGGCGTCTTTGCGCTGGGGGTGGGGCACATGCGCCGCAGGGGACTCAGGCCCGGAGAAAAACTCCGGAACCGGCCCCCATGCAGGAAACGAAAACCGTATCTCTTTCAGAACTGGAATGGAAGGTGCTCCTCTCCGTCAAGGAACAGCTCAGGCCTGAGGAAATGGTGGAAGATCCCTGGTCCTCCGTGCCGCCCGGGCAGGATTGGAAACGGAAGAATACTGCCGTACGGCGGAAGAACTGGACCGGAAGCAGGTCATCGGCCGTTTCGCCACTTTTCTGGAACATGTGAGAGCCAAAACGGACGACGGCCCCGTTACCAAATACAACGGATTGTTCCATTGGACGGTTCCCTCCGGCATGGAAATCCGGGCTGGAGCGGAATGCGGGCGCCACATCTGCATGACCCATTGTTATTGGAGAACAGGCGGAGATGTTTTTGGAGGAGCGCAAATCATGGGTGTGGTACACGGATTGGAAAAAGATGCCGTTCTGGAGCACAAGGCGGCGATTGACCGCCATCTGGAGGCTTCCGGCATTCCCATCCTCCACACGGCTGTTTTCTGGGGTGAACGTTCGGAAATCAAGCCTTCCGAGATTTCTCCGGAACTGTATAGGAAATGGATGGAAGAAGTAAAAAAGCTCCCGTTCTGCAGTAACGCCCTTCTCCACGCCCGCCTCCGGCGGTCTTCCCCTGGGGTAGAACAGCTTTTCCCTCCGAACTCCCGCGAATGCCGTCGCGAAGGCACAAGCATTTTTAATGCTGCAACTGAGATGCCGGCTGTTTCCCCTCCCTCCGTCCTGCAGCACCGCTTAGTTCCCTATTCCCGGCCTACAGCGGCTTAATACCGTTTTCCCGGACGTTCCAGGATCTTTGATATATTTTCCTGTCAATTCAGGAAACGGGACTGAAGAAATCCGTTTCAAGCCTTCAGGAAGACGCACGCCTCAACCTGATGAGCTATTCATGTTCTCCTTTGCTCCGGCGCTGTTTCCTTTCCGGGATACACCGGGAGAGGCTTCTGCCTGCAGAAACAAGAAAAACTCAACACAAGGGCCGTCTCCCCCTTACGGGGAGACGGCCCTTATTAAAGAAATATCGGCCGGCGAACAACCTGCCGCGAAGCTTTATTACTGCTTTTTCTGCGGCTGTGCGGGAGCCTGGTCAGGAGCCTTGGCGGGAGCAACAGCGGCCGGATGCTTGTAGGAAACCGCAAAACCGTCATACTTGGCCGGCAGCTTCCTGTCCGGGAACATCAGTTCATGCAAACGGTACAGGGCAGCCGCTTCCTTGACAGGAGCGGGACGGGACTTCAGCCGTGAATCCGGAATCACAGCTTCGGGATTATTCTTCCTGGATTCCACGGCAGATGAGACGACGGGATTCTCAAAAATTTGACAACATCCGGCATGCGCAGGTAGGCATCCAGGGAGCGGGCCACGCAGGCAGACGCCAGTTCTTCATCGGAACCATGCAGCAAAACCAGGGCTTCCGCAAAATAATCCAGCGCCTTGTTCCAATCCTGGGCCACCATGGCGGCCGCACCCAGGGCATATTTCATCCGCGCCTGCTGGAGGCGGGTGGCATTCTTTTTTGGTTGCCAGGAAAGAACCGGCACGGCTTTTCACGCCGTTCCAGTCCTTATCCGGAATCAAGGCCATGATTTTTGCCACCTCCAGGTCATTCTGGACGGAAGGGGACAAATTGGCCCCTCTGACGGGAAACTTGGCCGCCAACCCTTTGACTCCAGCCCAATCCATCATGCGCATAGCGCACTCCAGTTCATAGACAGCCGCCCGGGCGGACAGGCTGTCCTTGATGGAAAGCGTTGAGGCATACTTATTCACCAGAGCGTGGAATTTGTTGCGGGCTTCCTGGTACTTCCGGTTTTCCATAGCCACCTTGGCATCCACAAAGTCGTCCGTTTCAAAAATATACAGCGTCTTGAAGGCGCTGGCCATCTGCTGAAGGACTTCCTGGGATTCCCTGCTCTCCACAAACTGGACCGTGGGTCCATTGGCGGAAAGAATGTAGATATCCGTCGGACGGCCATTCTTGATGGTCGGTGCGGCAACTCTGGCGCGCAGGCGCTGGGGATTCTGGGCATTCTGGGCCATGGACGGAACCAGGGAGGACAGTCCGGCCAATACCATTATTACTGAAAGTGCTTTCATATGATTGATTACTAAACCTCTTGTTATTATTTCTGGCCCTTGGCGGCGCGTACGGCTGCTTCATAGGCGGCAATGTCCGCCCGTTCCTGGCTGACGGCAGGATCGGAACCGAACTTAGCCGTCTTATCCTTCACCTCATTGACCAGGGCGCTGTCCTCCGCCGTCATCTTCTTGCGGTTGGCGGGAGTATCCAGCAACTGCACGTACTGGCTGCCGGCCTTCCAAGCAACGTACCTGTCGGAAGGCTGCTTGCCCGCACCCTGGGACATCGTATTCCTCTTCCACAGCGTATCCATCTGCGCCAGCACGGCGGGGGCGGACCACTTCACGAGCCCCTTGTACGTACCCGTGATGTTCATGAAGTTAATCAACGCCTTGTCCAGTTCATTCTGCTTCAGGTAGGCTTCACCCTGCAAATAGAGGACTTCCGGCAGATTCTTCTTATAGGTCTTGTTTTCGCGGTACTTGTCGGCAGCGGCAATGACGGCCGGCCAGTCCTGGCGGGCGGAAGTGAACTTGACCAGATTGTACTGGGCGTCTTCCATGGCTTTGCGGTCCGGGTTGGCGCTGGATTCTTCCTTGCTCAGTTCATCCCTCATCATCTTGATGGCGGTGTCCACCTTGGCGTTATCCTTGCTGCGCCCCAGAGCTACGGCTTTCCCGAAGACCGCATTCTTGCGGTACTTGGACATGCCGTTGATGCGAGCCTTCTTACGCACCGGATTTGGTTCCGACGGATCCAGGATTTCATCAAAGTAGGCAATGCTTTCCTCCGGCTGAGAGGTGTTGGCCAGGTGCATGCCCAGCTTGACAAGCGTATAGGGAGGCAGATCGGAAGGTTTGAAGTCGCGCTTCAGCTCCACGAAGAGCTGCTTGACCAGACCTTCCAAGGCGGCTTTCTCGGCACGCTGTTCGTCCGTCTCCACAGGAGCCTTTTCATACCGTTCCTGAGTTTGGGCAATAACGGCCATGCGAAGCATGGCGCTCAGCGTCTTGTCTTTATCATTGTCCACGCCGGGGAACCGGTAGAAGTGGTTGCGCATGGCATTGGCATCCAGATTGCGGCCCAGGGCCTGATTGCCGGCCATGTACGTCTTGGTATAGGAATTGACGGCTTCTTCCAGAAGAACGGTCATCTTGGGATCGTCCTTCTTGCCTTCCCTCACAATAATTTCCTGCATCTTGACGGATGCCGGGTCAAACATCTCCTTGTCATCCTTGAAGAATTCCATGGCGGCGGCGGCCAGCTGGAGGCTGTAGCGGCTGCCGGGCTGGTCGCTGTCTTTCCAGTACTCGTCATACCATTTCTTGACCTCGTCCCGGCGCGCCGTCCTGGCCGTTTCCACGGCTTCCTTCGGTTCTACCGGAAGAGGCTTCTTGGTAGCGTTAATAAACAGGTTGTACACGGCCTCCGCAGCGGGACGCTTGTCGCCCAGCTTCTTGGCGGACTCCAGAGCGGCCAGGAAATAGCCTTCCGCTTCCTGCTCATGTTCCTTGCTGCCGGCATACAGATTAGCCAGCAGATTGTTGGCATACGGGAACAGGCGGTGGTCTTTGAAATTGTCCACAATTTCCTTCGCATCTTTCGCGGCGAGCTCTTCGTCTCCGGGGTTCTTGCGGTTTAGGTAGTTGAAGGCCCGGTCATACAATACGGCGGCCATATTGGCCTCACCTTTGTCCGGGAAACGGGCAATGTAATTGGTAAAGGACCGGATGGCTTCATCCGTATTGCCCAGGTTCGTGTAGGTTTCACCAAGAAGGTACATGGCCGTTTTCAGATAAGTGCTGTCACGGTATTCCTTCACGAAGCGTTCCAGCACCGGCACCGCTTCCTTATAACGGGAGGCGTCGGCAGCCCCCAGGTTGAACAGGAGGCTCCTTTGCAGTACAGGGCCAGTTCATAGAACTTATGGGTGGGGTCATCCTTATGCAGCTCCATGACCTTGTCCGCCTGCTGAACGCAGAGATCGAATTTCTTTTCCTTCAGAAGCCCTTCCAAAGACAGCGTATTAAGCATGGGAGCATACTTGGAATTGGGGAATTCCTTCAGGTGCTGCGCCACAAGCTCGCCTCCCTTGTCCGCTTCTCCCAGCTGCCAGGTGGTCATTGCCAGATAATACAGGTTATCCTCCTGCCCGGAGCATCCGGGTAGGATTCATTGATAAGCTGGTAGGCGGCGCGGGCAACCCTTTGGGAACCATGCACCAAGGCCTGGTTGCCCATGAAGCTGAACGTAAAAGCGTCCATGACCTTTCCTTCCTCCTTCATCTTGTTGAACTGGTCGATCAGGGCTGTCACCTTCGCTCTGTCCAGCGTATGGGAAAAATCCGTCACGCCAGGCACGGCCCCGTTGGCACGGCCCAGACGATCCAGGGAATAATTGGCATCCGCCATTACTCCGGACTGATCGGGAAGAAGGCCCATCAGCACCATCGCCAGGGAAGCATAATCTTCAGACTCTTTCTGTTTTCCATCCTGAAGCAGGGAACGGGATTTCTCCAGCACTTCCGCAACGTAGCTCACCAGCCGCGGAGTGTACAAAGCCACACGCGTGGGACTGATATTCATCACGGAAGGGTAGTTTTCCACAAACTTCACCGTCTCACTGCATTTGCCGGTCTTAATAGCGGCATCCACCATCGCCAGGAAGCCATTGGTAATAACGGCATCCGTAATGCGGCGGCCCTTGTAGCGTGACGTAACGCAAGAGGTAAGGTTTTCCATTCCTTTTTCAAAAGCAGGCGGGGACATCTTGAAATAGCATTGGGCCAGAAGCCCCTGCACTTCACCGGCATTGACGTTTCTGGCGACAGGATCGCTGCGGTATTCTTTCAAGAATTTTTCCAGCAGCTCCGCGCCCTTGGCAAAATCCCCAAGACGGCAGTAGTTTTCCCCTTCCCGGAACAGGGCCATTTTCACGAGCTGGTTTTTAGCGCTCGGGAACTTGGTGTAACAAGCCTTGAACGCTTCCACAGCTTCCTTGTAATTCTTCAGCTGGGCCAGACAGACGCCCTTCTGGTAATAGAACCAGCCGAAGCCGTCATCCAGCCCCAGCATCTTGATACGGGGTTCATAAACGCGGATGCAGCGATCCACGGCATCCAGGGCCTCCTGCCACTTCCCTTCCTTAATGGCCGTCAGGGCCGTGCGCTGGTAATCGCGCGGGCCATGCTGAGCGCCGGATGGAAGAACCGCCCCGATACTCAGCACGGAAACCAGGCCTGCAGCCAGTGCAGTAGTATAGTTTGATTTGATCATGTGTTTAAAATTCGTTGAAACAGAAGAGATAATAAAACAGGCGCAATATCCGTGCAAATACACGGAATACACCTATCTGTAATGGATTGCGTCATTTTAACAAGATGTGTCAAACTCTAAAGAAGAAAGTTTTATCTTTTTAGTCATCCTTGCAAGAAAGTTCTTCCATCCCGCGTTTATCGGGAGTTGGAACAGGTCGGCGCCGCCCGGCCGGGGAAAATACTGCTTTTTCAATACCCTGCTACACACTCTGCGGCCAAAGGAATGCACGCTTTCCGCCTTCAAAAGTTTTTCGGTGGAATACAGCCTACTGCTCCATCATGCCCTTAAGGAGCCTCGAATCCCGTCTGTCAAGATGCCAGAGGCATATTTAACATGGCGCAAACATATCGTCCGCCCAACCGGAATTCCATTTTTCCGGCATCCGCAGCCATACCGGCCTTCTCCCCGGCAACAGCTACCCCTCCCCTCTCAGTTCTCCTTTTCAACATGAAATCCCATTCGCGAGTTGAAAGGAAATATCATGAAAAAACAGCTATTCTTCCCCACGGGAGGTACGGGAAAATACACTTCCTCCCCGTACTTCCTAATAACAACATCACTTCCCGAAAATCATCAACAAGGATTTTCCTGTTACTGCACAAATAAGATAAAGGCTTCGAGCCGCCTTTCTCTCTGCTCTGCTGCACCCTCCTTCCAATATACTCTTTCCATCTCTCCCGTGAATGAACTGGTTTTCTGAAGCCAGCCCTTCCAATACTCTCCTGAATCCGAATCTCCTGACTGCCTCTCCTCCTCCCAGCCAGACACGGAATGCAATACTGGAAAAAAACGGCAACATTTCTCCTGAAGCTCCGTTCCCGGACAGAATTCACGGCTATCCGCCCGCCACCTGCGGTTTCACAAAAAGGGGAAAAACGGATTCAGAACCGGGCTATGAAAGGAGTATTGCTCCAGCCAAAACCGCATATCCCAACCAGAACATTTACCGTACAATAAAAAGGGCATGGTCCGGCTCCGGATTTCTCCACAGGGCTTCCCCTCCTTGCCGCAAAATGCTGCCGTATGCGGGCGTCCGTTTCTCCCGTCAATAACAAAAAGCTTCCGCTCCTCTTGGGGAGCGGAAGCTGAGAGTCAATGAAAAAATAAGGGTAATTTATTTTTAGTCGTTCTTAAGGTCGGTCAGAGCCACCGTTGTAATCCCGGCCTCCGTCAACGCGTTCATGACGTCAATAACGCGCTGGTGGGGAACATCCCTTCCACCCACAACTGCACTACCGGCTTGGTGCCTACAGCGCTGGCCTCCTGTTTTTGGCTTCCAGCTGCTGCACGAGCGTCGCCAGGTTGTGGTTGTTCATGTCATTGTCGATCATCAGGCTGTTGTCCTTACCCCAGTAAATGGTACCGTCCTTGATGATGCGGATCAGCGCCGGCTCAATCTGGGAGGCGTTTTCGCCCATGGCTTGGCCCGGCATGGACATATCCAGCTTGCGTTCCTGAATCAGGGAAGTCGCCACAATGAAGTAAATCAACAGAAGGAAACATACGTCGATAAGGGAAGAAATATCCAGCTTGGGATCTTCATCCTCGACTGCCTCTAGTTTTTTATGTCTTGCCATAGCGCGTAATGTTATTCAGCCTTGGTTGCAGGAGAGGAATTCTTGGCAGGCAGAACGGCAAAAATCACTTTGATGACACCGCATTCCGCAGCCACGCGGATTACCTCCCGGGACCCTTTGAAGAGGGCCTGCTGGTCGCCGCGCAGATAAAGGCGCGTTTCAAAATCCTGCCTGTCCTTGAAGCGTTCCACAAGGTTCTTGATATATTCCTTGAGTTCGTCGGAGGAATTGAGCGGGGTGCCTACGTCGGAGGACCAGAGAACGCTGGGATCTACGCCAGGCGGCCGCTTGCCCGCGCCTTCCCCATAAACATTCACCACAATGCAGCCGTTGGCGGATTTCACTTCACCGGAACTGCTGGCCGTAGGCATCTGGATGTTCTTATCCTTTTTAACGGTAATAGCCGTAGCGTTCACCACAAAGAAAATCAACAGGAGGAAAACCATGTCGATCATGGGGGACATATCCATTTCCCCATTTTCTTCTTCAGGCGCTACATTAGCTTTTTTCTTACCCATAAGCTACATTTTGTTGAGGTTCTCCGGCCCGGTTCCGACTGAGCGGACGCTTCTGGGCCGGACCGCCTGTTCCGGCAATCAGGCCAGGCCTTCGGGGATGCGGGCAAGCTGGGCTTCGGCATTCACCACGTTGATGGAGGTGTTCACCATTTCCTGCACAGTGCCCACACATTCGGCAATCTGGGCGTTGGCAATGCCCTTCTGGAAGAAGAAGAACGGAGTGGCGATAATGGCGTTGATCAATCCCCAGAACGTTGTCAGAAGAGCCACGGAAATGTCACCGGCCAGCTGGGTGGGGTCCGCCTGGCCGGCGGTAGCCAGCGTCCCGAACGCGCCCACCATCCCCTGCACCGTACCGAACAGGCCGAGCATGGGAGAAATCTGCGCGCAAAGGGCCAGCATGTTGATCCATTTGAACACGGAACGGCTTTCATTGGCCGTAAAGTCGGCCACGGCGTCTTCAATAGCATCTTTGCCGAGGTCTTCCGGACGGGTAGCGTCCACATTCGGCAGGGCGTAGGCAACCAGACGGCCCAAATAGGTGGGACTGCCGGCCGCAACTTCAATGGCGGACCGGATGCGGCATTCGGCCATCAGCTGCAACAGAGTGACCTTGAGATCTTCCGGGCAGAATTTTTTCCTTTTTCAGGGCTACCATGTTGTAAATCACCAGGAAAATGATGAAAGCTTCCACCAGCATAATCGGAATCATGGTCCAACCACCGGCGATGATCCATTTGTCCAGCATGGTCTGTTTCCTGCGGGGCAACGGCTTCGGCGGCTTCCTGAGCGAAAGCGGATGTAGAAAGCGCAGCCATCAGGACGGAAGCAAATGCAACGAAACGGAAACCCAGTCTAAAAAGGTTCTTCATAATTTAAGTTATATGGTTGTTCGAAAAGATACTGGTGTATTAAAGCATGCAAATTCAGACTTGCAAGCATCATTTTAGACCCTGTAAAAAATTCAGACGCCTTCGCAGCCGCTCTCCCGGGCCAGCCGGCTGCAGATGGGGCAGCGCCCCCGCATCCCGGCGCAGGACAAGATTCACGGCCGTACAAGACAATACGCAGATGAAGATCTCCCCATGATTTTTCAGGGAAAAGGCTTTTCAAATCGCGTTCCACGGTTTCCACCGTTTTTCCCGTGCTCAGCCCCCACAGCCATGAAAGGCGGAAAATGTGGGTATCCACCGGAAAGGCGGGAACGCCAAAGGCCTGAACCATGACGACGGAAGCCGTTTATGCCCCACCCCCGGAAGAGACTCCAGAGCAGCAAAGTCGCAAGGAACCTTTCCCTCATATTTTTCCACCAGGATGCGGCTGAGGTTCACGATGGCGGATGCCTTCCTTTCCGAGGCCGCAGGGCCTCACAATTTCCCGGACCGCTTCCACATCCTGCCGGGCCATTTCCTCCGGGGTGGAGGCCAGGGCAAACAGAGCAGGGGTCACCAGATTCACCCGCTTGTCCGTACACTGGGCAGACAAGAGAACCGCCACCAGCAGCGTGTAAGCGTCGCGGTGCACCAGGGGAATGGGAGGATCCCCGTACAGGGACATGAGTTCCTCCTGGACAATGGAAGCCCGTTTTTCCGTATTCATGCCGCCAGATTACCACTCCGCCCGCACGGCGGAAAATAAAAAGCGCCGCCATGCAGCGATGGCGGCGCCGGGATGGAAAAACATGGGTCAGTCGGCCTTGGCATAAAACCCCTTGGAAACGCGGTGCTGCAGGGCCGCATACATGGCGCGGCAGTGCCTGTAGCCGCGGCGGCTGGCGAGCACCTCCAGACTGTTGGCGGGATCTCCCCAGCGGACGATAGTCAGTTCCACATAACGGCGGCCCCATTCCTTCATCAGCTTTTTGTTGGGCTGGTAAATATCAATGGTTCCGGTGCCGACCAGGGCGCTTCCGTAATCATCAACAACGTAAAGGTAGGGCTGGCCCTTGATGCGGAAAGTAGTCCCCAAAGGATAAACGGACCAGTCTGCAGCGGCGCTGCGGACGGAAGACGTGTATTTCAGCGCCGTACCGACGGCATTCCGGGGACCGTAGGCCAAATGGTCGCGCTCGGAATGGGTATAAGCCGTGGTGCGCACTACGCGGGTGCGCTGGGCGGGATGATAAAACGGCATCTTGTGCTTGTCGCGCCCCAACTTGGGAAGTTTGGAAGAAGGCGCTGCCGAACGACTGGGCGCCAGGGGCTGGACGAATCCCTGGGCAGTTTCACCTACACGGGCCAAAACAAGAGCGTCACTACTGGATTTCCCCATGCCGGTTACAGCGCCGTTTGTCGAACAGCTGCTGACAAACATGGCCGCGACGGCACAAGACAGGGTGGCAATTATTCTTAAATTCATGCGGTACGAGGTTAGGCGCCATACACATGGCAGTCACCCGGCAAAACCTTCAGGCCATGTGCGGAAGCCGGAAAATCGGCGACGGCGGCTCTTGGGTACGAAATAATCCTGCCTTGGCAATCCTTTTTTCCGCCCCCCCCTCCCAAACAAGGAAAACCTATTAAGATAAATTACTAAAAATAAACAATATATAAAACATGCCGCATTTTTGTCATATCATGACAAATAATATACTTCCCGAAATACTTTTTTCTATCACAACACGACACACTTTTTTTATTTTTATCATATTTCATTTATAATAAAAAATTTACACGCATGAAAAATACACAATCCCTCAAAAATATTCCCTGAAAAAAGTGTCAGGGGCTGTACTCCGCAAAGGCGTCATGAGCAAGAAAAACGCGTCTCCCGTTGAACGGATTTCCCTCTGCCGTTCAAGGTTTCACGCGAATCCTAATCGACTCCTTGCCATATCCGCATTTTCACAGCCCTTCCATGCGGCAGAATGAAGGGCTCAGGAAGAGGTTGGTGAGGGCATTCCCTTGTGAGGAGGAAACCGGAAAAGTCCGGATTCTACCAGGTAATGTTCCCACCGCAGAAACGCGCTATAGAAAAAGACGCGCAAGCCCGCTTGAAAAAAAGGGCTCCTCTCCCTTGCCGCTGTCTTCTAAATTCTGGATAACGCTCATACCAGAAAAGCGTATCCAGCCGGGAAAAAAACTTTCCCCTCCGTTTAACGGCATCTAACGCGGGAAGGGAGCTCTTATGGAATTTTCTTCTTTCCCCTTCCTTCCGGGCGGCCCTCCATAAGAGTCCCCGGCGTTTCACCCGGCAGACAGGCACATACCGAATGGGCTGTTGCATCCATCCGGAAATAGATTACACCCGGAACGAACATGTCCGCCGGCCTTCCCCAACACCTCACGCTGGATTATCTGCGCGCCCTGCTATCCCGGGGCGTGGAGAAAACCACCGTCACGGAGGAAGCCAGAATGGTCCTGAGAAAATGGGTCATGGACGCGCGCCGGATATCCGGCCCCCCGCTTCCGTTTCCGCCAAGCCTGCCGCAAATGAAACACGGCCGCAACAGCCCACCCCGGAGCAGATGCCTCCAGATTCCGTGGATGAAGCATCCTTCGGCAATGAACTCCGGGATATCCTCAACGGAGTACAGCCGCACAGAACGGAGGAGGATGCTCCGGTACCCCGCCATATTTCCTTTGATCTGGAAGGTGAAACGGAGGAAGAAAAACTGTCCTCCTGCGGGAGCTGGTCGTTAACTGGCCGCCGCTCCGGAACATGGATTCCTTTGAGGGAAACGCCCGTGTTTTCCTCCGGCAATCCCAAGGCGGACATCATGATGGTAACGGACGCCCCCGGCCTGTATGAAGAAAACAGGGGGTTCCCCTGGCCGGGCCTTCCGGACAAAAGCTGGACGCCATGCTGAAAGCCATGGGGCTTTCCCTGTTCCGATATTTATCTGACCCATCTGGTCAAATACCGCCCGGCCCTCCCCCGGCAGCTTACCAATAACCGCCCGCCTACAGACCGGGAGATAGAAATTTCCCCTGCCCATTCTCCGGGAGGAAATTATGCTGGTGCGCCCGAAAGTAGTGGTGGCCCTGGGAGCAATCTCCGCCCGCGGCATCCTCCAGTCAGGAGAGACGCCTCTTTCCGCCCTGAGAGGCACCTTCCACAGCTTTCAACACGCCCGTGCGCGTTACTTACAATCCCAGTTATCTTCTCCGCACGGAAGATATTTCAGAAAAGCGAAAGGTTTGGGAGGATATGCTGTGTGTCATGGAACAGGCAGGTCTGCCCATCTCTGAAAAACAACGTTCCTACTTCCTGCCCAAAAGTAATATATGGATTATTTAAACAGTATTCTGGGGCGCAAACGCGCCGATTTGAAAAAAACTTCTTCCCCTGGAAGGAAATTACGGGCCTCCGCCATCCAGCGGAATGATTACGCGGGATTCCGCACCGCGGTGGACCTTGGGGAAACCCGCCTCCGTAATTCCGGAGATATCCAGGGTACATCCCCCTCCGCCTCCGGGAAGCAGCCCAGGATATCCGGCACATGTACGGCATGTTCCTCCAGGGCGGAGCGCAGGGCATTTCCATCGCTGTGGAACCGGAAGTATACGGCGGGTCATGGGACATGGTTTCCACTGTTTCAGAATCAGTTCCATTCCCGTCATGGCGCGCGACGTGTTCATTCATCCCGCCATGATCTGCCAGGCCATCGTCTCGGGAGCGGATGCCGTCAACCTGGTGGCGGCCGCCCTGCCGGCAAAGGATTTGTCGGAGCTGTACCGCATGGCTTCCGGGCTGGGACTGGACGTAATGATGGAGGTCCATACCCTGAAGGAGCTTGAAACCGTCATGGACCTGGAAGCGGGGAATTCATCTGCATCAACAATGCAGACCCGCACACTCTCCAGGCCAATCCTGCAGTCACGGAGAAACTCATTGAAGAAATACCCGCCTCCGTCACTGTCCTGTCCGCAGGGGGCATCCGCACCGTGGAAGACGCGCGCCGCATGCTGGACGCAGGAGCCAATGGCGTTCTTCTCCAAGACGAACTTGCCCGCATGGATATTCCCCAGGATTTCATGGAGGCCATTCTGGCTCTCCGGGCGGACTGATTTTCCCCTTACTATATTATAATAGAAAAGACATCTGCATCCGCACGCATGGGGAAATGCAGGATTGGAGAAATTGCTCCGCCACTGCCGGCAGGACTCCGTGACCTGGGTTCCATATCCTCCGCGTTTTCATCCCGCCTTTCCCTGTATTTTCATGAAACGTACAAATCCTTCGCCCCGAATGCCCCTGCGGATATGCCGGAATTCCGGGGGCTTCCTTCCCTGTACAGGACTTCCACAACATCGTAGCGGAAATTCACCGGTTCCGGAAGCAGGCGAAGCCATTCCGCCGCTCCCCGGCGTATCAGAGCCCTTTTGCGGGCATTCACAGCGCGTCGGGCACCTCCATAACCATTCCCCGTACGGGTTTTCACCTCCACAAAAACCAGGCACTCCCTTCCCGGCACACCATGTCCAGCTCTCCGCCTCTGACGGGACGCCAATTTCTCCTCAGGATAACGCACCCTTCCGCACGCAGGAAGGAGGCCGCAGCCAGTTCCCCGTACATTCCCAGCCATGCCGTATCCCGCTTACCCCTGCTCAGGGATGGACAGTTCCATTTGTGAAACCGGCGCAAACGAGCGGCGATGGAGCGGACAGGGCCCATGCCTCCGCAGAGCTTCCATATGGGCTTTCGTACCATATCCTTTGTGTTTTGCAAAACCGTACTGCGGGTAGGAAGCGTCCGCTTCCGTCATCATGCGGTCCCTCGTCACCTTGGCCAGAACGCTGGCGGCAGCTATGGAAAGGCTCCTGCCGTCCCCCCTTTACAATGGCGCGGTGCGGCACAGGAAGCCCCTTGACAGGCAATCCATCCACCAGGCAGAAATCTGCACGCAGGGCCAGACCTTCCACCGCACGCGCCATCGCCAGATGAGTGGCCCTCAAAATGTTGAACCGCTCTATTTCTTCCACGGAAGCCACTCCTACGGAACACACCGCCTGTTCACACTCCAAAAGAGCCAGAAACAGGCGTTCCCTTTTTGCTGCGGTCAACTGCTTGGAATCGTTCAAACCGGTTAACTCCTCCGCCAGAACAGGCAAAATAACGGCGCCGGCTACCACGGGACCGGCCAACGGCCCGCGCCCGGCCTCATCCACTCCAGCCACGCAAAGAAAACCGGAGGCCCGGGCCTCCATCTCAAAACTCATATCCGGATGCGGTTTTTCCTTCATGGCGCTATTCCTCCTCCTGTTCCTCCGGAAGGCGGGCCAGCAGAATCTGCGTGATTCTCCTGCCGTCAGACCCCCGTCACCACAGCCCGGTAGCGGCCAATCCGCAATTCCTCCCTTCTTCCGGAATATAACCCATCCGGCTGATTACGTAACCGCCCAGCGTAGTAACGCCCGACAATCAAATCCATTTCAGGCAGGTAATCTGCCAGGTCAAACAGGGTAATAGCCCCATTGACGGCATATGTATCCTTGCCGGTTTTCACAAACTCCCGCATTTCCTCCTGGTCAAACTCGTCCTGAATGTCATCCCCCACAATCTGTTCCAGCACATCATCCAGGAATACCAGGCCGATAGAATCACCGATCATCCACTACCAGGGCAAAGTGGGCATGTTCTTTTCAGAAAGAACGTGAGAAGGCTGTCCAGGGGCATCGTATCCGGCACCACGCGCAATTCACGCCGCACGCTCCTCAGATCCGGATTTTCCCGTCCTACCAGTTTGAGCAGATCTTTGACATGCACCCAGCCTTTCACTTCATCCAGGTGGTCTCCCTCCACCAGCGGAAACCGGGTGTGGCGGGATTTCCGGGCAAGCTCCCAGTTTTCCTCAAAGGGAGCCGTCAAATCCATCACATCCACTTCAGAGCGCGGGGTCATTACGTCCTTGACGCACATATCGTTCAGTTCAAGGGCATTTTTGGAAATTTCAGCCTCCTGCTTCGTCAGCTCGCGGGAACGTTCGCTTTCTTCCACCAGATACATCAATTCATCCGTGCTGTGCACTGTGCACGCCAAGTGGAACGGGGGTCTATGCCCAGCAGGTATTTCAGCACAAACCGCGCCATTCCGCCCGTCAGGCCAAGAATACCCGTATATCTGAACACCGTATAAAAGAAATACAGCAGGGGAACCGTCGCCAGGGCGGCCTTGTCCGGCTGGCGCATCGCCATAGCCTTGGGGATAAACTCCCCAAATACCACCTGGCAGCAGGCAAAGAAAATAAATGTAACGGCCAGAGCGATTCCGTAAACGGAAACCATGCCTCCCAATCCCAGGGAGACCAGAAAGGGAGCTGTCAGTTCCGATACAAAAAACGTTCCCAGGAATCCCAACGCCAGGAAGAAAGCGTAATGCCCGCCTGGCAGGCGGCCAAATAAAGATCAGGATGCTTGACAGCCTTCCGCGCCCGGGCCAGTTTTTTCCGGGTTCGGGCCGGAACACCTTCCCCGGCGTGCAGCTGGCTTTCACGAACCTTCATCAAGGCGAACTCGCCTGCCGCAAAAAACGAATTCAACAACAAAAAAGGATAAAGCCGGCAACTGCCAGCATCATCCCACCCAGCGCCGGGCCTGCACCGGGCGCTTCAGCGGCCCCGAAGGCCGCAAGAATACTCAGAGGATCCGGATCATTCATTCTGATTCAAATAATATATTCGGAGAAGAAGGCAGAGATATTGCCCGGCACTTTGTCATCACAGATTTTTCATAAACGCCCTTGTCCCGGCGCTCCAGCACGGTGAATCCGGCAGCCTTGGCGTCTGAAACGGAAAGAGGCTTGGTCACCTCCGGCACATTAATGCGGCTGATGACCTTACGCACGGGATGCTTGCACACCAGGCATTTTTCAAGCGGAGCACGGTCCACGGGACGCCTCAACTCAAAACCGCGGCGGCACACCGGACAGGACTGTCCGGGGTCGTCAGGGTTTTCAGAAATATACTCGTATATGGGCATAGCAAAACGCTAGGCTAAATAAAAAATCAGCCTAGCGTCAAAATCTTTATAAGGCTGCAACCTTTTCCTGTCCTTACCAGCTGGACTTGGTCACACCGGGAATCATGCCGGCATTGGCCAGTTCACGGAAGGAAATACGGGAAAGCTTGAAACGGCGGATAAATGCACGGCGGCGGCCGGAAACAAGGCAGCGGTTGACCGTACGGGTCGGGCTTGCATTGCGGGGCAGCATGGTTAAACCGATATAATCCTTCTCAGCCTTCAATTGCGCACGCAGTTCTGCATAGCGCTTGACGGTTTCAGCCTTTTTCTTGTCTCTTGCGATCCAGCTCTTCTTAGCCATAAGTTCGGCGGAATAAGTAGAGGGACGGGGATGAAAAATCAAGCGCTTTTTTTCGATTTTATCAAATTCAAGCCGTTTTCAATGTCATCCGACCTTTCCGGCGGTCTTTGCGCATGGAATTGAATACCTGTTTCTTTCACAAACATATCGCGTGAGGAGGCATCCGGAACATTCGCAACAGGATGGAAGAAGCTAATTTATTTAACTCTTCCTAACCATTATCTCCAACACCCCAGGAAACATATTTGAAAGAAGTTCATGCAAAATACCCCGCTCCCAGGGCTCGGAGGACATTTTCTGAAAATTTTTTCTAGAAATATTCCGGCATGAAAACGGCGATCGGGCAGGGAAGCTCCGTCGTAAAAACGGCCCTTATCTCCGTCCCTGCAGTAAATATTGAAGAAAAAAGACATGGGGAGTTCTGCCTACACGCACCGCCTGTTTCAGATCCATTGCGCAATCAAATTCATCATCAGGGAGGACAGGACCGGGAACTGCACCATTTACGCAGACTGGCGGCGGAACCGTTCACCGGACAGGCTTCAGCTGGGAATTTCCGTGAGAGTATGCAAAAAAGAACGCAAGATATGGCTATCTTTATATAGGAAAGCGGCTGTTTCACTCCTGTTCCGGATGATGGCCGAAGATTGCCGGATTCATGAACGGAAACCGGAAAGGGCCGACATTTTCAGCATTTTGTACGGAGTGCCGTTTTCCAATGGGTTCCAGTAAAAATCCCGAGTAGATTCCGGAAAAAGCTGTGGAAGAAATGAGCGTTGCTTTCCCCGGTAAGGCCGGTTCATCTCCGCTTGGAACCGTTTCATCAAAGCAGTCTCCGGCGGTTCCGGGAAAAAGCCCGCGGCGAAACATGATTTTGTCCTTTCTCCGGGGAATGGGGCATCATGCCGCCGCACACTAATCATTGACGTACATGAAAATCGTAGTTGCATACTCTGGCGGCCTTGACACCTCCGTTCTTCTGAAGTGGCTCAAGGAAAAATATAATGCCGAAATCATCGCCTACTGCGCAGACGTAGGCCAGGCGGAAGAACTGGACGGACTGGAAGCCAAAGCCCTGGCGACGGGCGCCTCCAAGTGCTTCATCGGCGACCTCAAGGAAGACTTCGCCACCAACTACATCTTCCCGATGATGCAGGCCAATGCCCTTTACGAAGGCCGCTACCTGCTGGGAACCTCCATCGCCCGCCCCTGCATTTCCAAAGACATGGTGGATCTGGCCATCCGGGAAGGCGCGGACGCCATCGCCCACGGCGCCACCGGCAAGGGGAACGACCAGGTACGCTTTGAACTGGCCGTCAATGCCCTGGCCCCGAACATCAAGGTCATCGCCCCGTGGCGCGATCCCGAATTCCCGCCAGCAGTTCCCGGGCCGCACGGAAATGATCGCCTACGCGGCATCCCACGGCATCCCGATCCGGCAGTCTCTGAAAAGCCTTATTCCATGGACCGCAACCTGCTTCACATTTCCTTTGAAGCCGGGATGCTGGAAGATACCTGGTACGACGGCACCACCCCCGCCGACCGTGAAATGTACAAAGCTTTCCGTTTCCCGGAAGACGCTCCGGACCAGGCCGAATACATCCAGCTCCTGTATGAAAAGGGCAATGTCATCGGCATCCAGTACGATGGTCTCGACGTTCTGCTGAAAGAACTGGGCGTCACCCCGAAAGGAGAACGCGACGGGTATACCCTGCTCAGCCCCTGGGCGTCATGTACGTGCTGAACGCCCTGGGCGGCAAGCATGGCATCGGCCGCGTGGATATCGTAGAAAACCGCTTTGTGGGCATGAAGAGCCGCGGCATTTATGAAACTCCCGGCGGCACCATCCTGCTGGCGGCCCACCGCGATATTGAAACAATTACAATTGACCGGGAAGTGCAAAAGGTGCGCGACTCCCTCATCCCGGAATACGCTACGCTGGTTTACAACGGCTTCTGGTTTGCACCGGAACGCGAGGCCATCCAGGCCCTGGTAACCAAATCCCAGGAAACCGTCAACGGGGAAGTACGCCTGAAGCTTTACAAGGGCAACGTCATGTACGCCGGACGCCGTTCCCCGCAGTCCCTGTATTCCGAAGAAATCGCCACGATGGAAGGCGGCCACGAGGAACTGTACAACCAGAACGACGCGGAAGGGTTCATCCACCTCAACGGATTGCGCCTGAAGCAATTCAGCCGTGTCAACAAACCCTACGGCAATTAAGCGCCCGTAACGGTACCACTCTTTATCAAACCGTCCGGAAAAGGTATTCCGGACGGTTTTTTTTTTGCAATAACCTTTTCTTTTCCTGCGTAGTGACCGTTATGGGATTTCTTTCACACGCATTTCTGGCGGCTGCATTTTCGCTCTCTCCGTTTTTGGCATCCGCCGCGGCCTTCAAACCCAATATCATTTTTATTTATGCGGATGACCTGGGCATGGGCATGCTGGGCTGCTATGGCCAGGAAATCGTGAAAACACCAATATCGACCGCCTGGCCAGCCAGGGCATCATGTTCACCCGGTGCTACAGCAGCCAATATTGCTGCCCGGCGCGCGCTTCCTGCTTATGGGCGTGCGACAGCCACTCCCATTCCTACACCCAGACAGCGGGAGCCCTGGTCATCACGGCGGAACGGGAAGGCTGGTCCAATGAGCAACTGGAAGAGAAAGCGGCACGGGCAGTACGCATCAAGGCCGCCGAGGGAGAAGTGTTCCTCCCGGAATTGCTGAAAAAGGCCGGATACGTCACGGGACAGTTCGGCAAGCTGGAATGGGGATTCACCACCTGGCACGGAGAATTGAAAAGACACGGCTGGGACCGCTATGTAGGGTACATGGACCATCAGAGGGCCCATGGCTTTTATCCCTCCTTCCTCTGGAAAGACGGTGAACGCCTCCCCTTAAAGGCAACACCCATGCCGACGGAGGCAAAACTCCGGAAGACTACAGTCCGGAAGCCACAGAAAAACGAAGAGGCAACAGGGAAGGCAAAGTCACCTACGCTCCGGACGTGATGCTGGAGGAAACCCTTCGTTTCATGGAGGAAAACCGGAACAGGCCCATGTTTATCTTTTTTTTTCCACCAACCTTCCCCACGGCCCGGTAGATATTCCTCCAGAAGAAAACACGTACGCGGGCTCCCCTGCCATCCGCCAGGCCTATGGCAATGCCAGCGGAACCAACAGGGAATGCTCCGGAGCGGCAGAAGAATACGCTTCCATGGTGGACAAGCTGGACAGGCAGGTCGGAGCCATCGTGGACCAGGTGCGCAAGCTGGGCCTGGACAAGCGCACCATTATCATTTTCAGTTCCGACAACGGGCATGAACTTTACTACCGTACGGATAAAGGCCGCGGCCGCGGGCCCGACTGCCACGGAGGCGTCCTAGACGGCACCGGGGAACTGCTGGATGTTTTCCGCGGCAGCCGCGGCCGCGTTGGGCCAAACAACGCCATGGCCAATCTGGCCGGCCTGAAATGGACCAGCCATGAAGGGGGCATCCGCGTTCCCCTTTATCATTTCCTGGCCCGGCACGCTGCCCCATGGAAAGGTCTGCCACAGCCTGGTGGCCAATTACGACCATATGGCCTCTTTCGCCGATCTTGCGGGGATCCGCATGCCGGAAGGCAAAGATGCCGTTTCCTATATGGATATACTGTCCGGCAACTCCTCCAGGCAGCGCGATTATGTAGTCGTGGATCACACCGTCATCACGGGAGACGGCTGGAAGCTTACGCAAAAACAAAATAAACCGTTCCTCTTTCACATAGGCAGGGATCCTGAAGAAAGGAATAATCTTTCGGGAACAAGGAAAGACCAGCTGGAAAAACTCCGGGCCATTTACAGGAAGGAAGTGGGCAGCCCCAGAAAAGACAGGTGAAAACCGGAGCTGGCCCGGCGTCCCCCTTTTTCCGCCGGGCGTTTTTGCAGGTTGAAACCTGAACGTTCCGCATGTAGAGTTCCCCGGTGAAGAACAATCCCCCCTCCCCCGCCAGACAGCACTGAATTGCCTGAGGAGCTGGCATGCAGGCCGCTCCTTTGCGGAAACCCTCGTGGACCGGGAATGTTCACGAGCTGCGCTTCCACCGGCAGACAGGCATCTGGTGCAGGCTTTGGTCTTCAGCGTATTGCGCAACCAGACCTGGCTTGACCACGTCATCGGAACCTCCGGAAAGGCAAGCTGGACGTGGAAGCGCGTCTTATTCTCCAACTGGGGTTGAGCCAGCTTTTCCTGCTGGGCATGGCGGACCACGCCGCTGTGTATGAAACCGTGAATCTCGCGTCCGTACGCCTGAGAGGACTGGTAAACGCTATCCTGCGCAACGCTTTGCGGCGGGAGAAAACCATTCTGGAGGACCGGGAAAACTTCCGCTTTCCATTCATTATTCCACCCCGCATGGCTGGTACAGAGATGGACGGAACAAATGGGGCCGCAAATGACCCGCGACCTGCTCCGCTGGAACAATACCACCGCGCCTGTATGTGCGCGCCAATCTTTGATACCCATGAAAAATATTCCGGCCTCCCTCGCACCGCTGGACCGCGCGCCCGGCTGGTTCTCCGTGGAAGGCCTTCTGCCGCTGGAGGAAATTAAAACAGGCTCCCTTTACGTGGCGGACCCTTCCACCCGTTATTCCATTGATTTGCTGGCCCCCAGCCCGGAGAGGAGATTCTGGACGCCTGCGCCGCCCCCGGCGGCAAATCCGCAACCATCATCGCCGCTACCAGAGGCAAAGCCCTCCTGACCGCCACGGATCTCCATGAACACCGGCTACCCACCCTGAAGGAAAACCTGGACAGGCAGGGATCCCCTTCGTCAGGACGGCGCAGGCGGACTGGTCCCTTCCCTGCCGCACGGAATGGAAGGGCCGCTTTGACGCCGTGCTTCTGGACGTTCCCTGTTCCAACACCGGAGTCATCCAACGCCGCGTGGATGTGCGCTGGCGCCTGACTCCGGAAGAAATCCGCCGCCTGGCCGCGCTCCAGAAGACCATCCTGGAAAATGCCTCCCACGCCGTCAAGCCGGGCGGCAGACTGGTTTATTCCACCTGTTCCATTGACGCGGAGGAAGACGGGCTGCTGGTCAGGGACTTTCTGCAGAACCATCCGGAATGGACGCTGAAAGAAGAAAAACTTATCCTTCCCCACGAGGAAAAATCGGACGGCGCGTATGCGGCCCTTTTTGATCTATGCTTGACCTCGGCTTCAATTTGTCAACAATGCGTGTTCCTGATTAATATCATTCCATTATGTCCCGCAAACCCATCATTGCCGCCAACTGGAAGATGAACATCGGCCCCGCTGAAGGCGCCCAGTTCATCGAAAGCTTCAAAAACCTTATTAACGGGAAAGACGTCGCGTGCGACGTAGTCATCATCCCTCCTTTCACCACCATTCCCTCCGTGCAGAACGCCCGGGGCGGTTGCTCCTGCATCGCCGCCGGAGCCCAGAACGTCTCCCCAGTACGACAACGGAGCCTACACTGGGGAAATCTCCACCAGCATGCTGAATGTACTGGGGCTCAAGTATGTGGTGCTCGGCCACAGCGAACGCCGCCGATATTTCGGAGAAACGGATGCCATCATCAACGCCAAAATCAAGAAGGCCATCGCCGCAGGCATTACCCCCATTTTCTGCATCGGCGAAACGAAGGACGAACGCCTGGGAGGCATTTTGGAACCTGTGCTGGAAATCCAACTCAAAGGGCGGCCTCAAGGATCTCACCCCGGAGGAGGTATCCAACCTGGTCATCGCCTATGAACCCGTCTGGGCCATCGGAACCGGCCTGACCGCAACTTCCAAGGAAGCTCAGGAAGCCCATTCCTTTATCCGCAAGGTTATTTCCGACGTCTTCGGAGCAGACGCCGCCGCCAAGGTGCGCATCCAGTACGGCGGCTCCGTAAAACCGGAAAATGTGGAGGAACTCATGGCCCAGCCGGACATTGACGGGGCTCTGGTGGGCGGCGCTTCCCTGAAGCCAGAATCCTTCGCTGCTCTGGTAACTTCCGCCAAATAAGCGGAATCCGGCTCCACCTTTCTACAGGCCGGTCCTTCACGGGACCGGCCTTTTTTCATCTCCGGAGCACCGGCCTCGCTCTTTTCACCCAAGAGCGCAGTTTCTGCCTTTCAAGCAGCCTAAATCGTGCATAATGGCGGGAAATCATGAAAACCCGCTTACTTACCCCACGCAGCAAAGGTTTCACACTCATTGAAGTTCTCGTAGTCATCGCCATCATTGCCCTGCTGGCAGGCGTCTCCTACAGCATTTATTCCCATGCCACGGAAACGGCGGCCAGGACACGCTGCACGGACAACCTGCGCCGCATTAGCGACTGGGGCAAGGAATTCGCAGGCAGGCCAGAACGGCGGAAAACTGCCCTCCAGCGGCATGAAAGACAGCTTCCTGAGCGCCAGGGAATGCCGGAACTGGTGGGACGCCCTGGCGCCCATCGTTAATGCGGAACAACCCGACTTGATCGCCCGGAACGCCAAGGAACCCAACATGCTCCCGGACACGTTCCGCTGCAAAAACGACAAGCGTCCGGAAATCCTTGGAGCGGAGGATGCCAACCTTCCCGCCGGGCCGAACACCATTTCCTACACCAGCTGGCTGGACAACCGGAAGGGACGTCCCATGAATGTGGCGCGCGGCCAGGCCCTGCGGGCAAACCCTGGATCAGCGACGGCATCCCGATTGACGGGCGCAGCGTCATCACGGAAC
>VOFG01001491.1_pt1 | contig 153270 bp, 267 predicted proteins | sample 5384171 | NCBI WGS metagenome assembly VOFG01 (sample SAMN12384726, study PRJNA508395) | human gut metagenome | isolation source: healthy gut F | host: Homo sapiens
AAGTGGATATTCTTGCATATCTATGTGGCGAATGCTGCGACAACGATAATTATGGAGGATAACTGCCTATGGCGAATAATAAGATGAATGTTGAAGGAAAAAATTACTCGGATATTCCGGTGTGGCGTAGATATACGCTTACCATTGAGGAAGCTGCCAGGTATTATCATATCGGCGAAGGAAACTGAGAATGTTGATTGAAGAGCATCCGAATGAAGATTTTTATGTTATGAATGGCAATCGAGCCTTGATTAAGCGTGAAAAATTTGAACGCTATCTGGATCAGGCAACGGCTGTATAACTGGCATTAGAAATGCTTAACAGAAATTCCGAAATCACATGGCATAACTATACGGAGAGCCGGATTTGTGATAGTATAAAACTGCAAGTCTGGCTCTCCTTATTCTGAAAGGAGAGATTTCGATGAGTGAAAAAAGACGAGACAATAGAAATCGGATTTTGCGTGAAGGTGAATACCAGCGTACAGATGGGAGGTATCGTTACCGATATATTGACGAGGATGGTAAGGAGAAGAATGTGTACAGTTGGCGTTTGGACAAGAATGACCCGACTCCCAGGGGTAAAAGCGAGAGCTTTCGCTGAGAGAGAAGGAAAAGCAGATTCAGGCGGATCTGTTTGACCATATCGTTACCCGTGGCGGCAATTACACGGTAGTTGAATTGGTAGAGAAATATACTTCTCTGAAAACCGGTGTCGGTCATAACACCAAGGCGGGATATAAGACCGTAATCAATATCCTGAACAGAGAAGCGTTTGAAAAGCAGCGCATTGACAAGGTTCGCCTGTCTGATGCAAAGGCGTGGCTGATCAAGCTTCAGCAGGTGGATGGCAGAGGGTACAGCTCTATTCACTCCATCAGAGGTGTTCTGAGACAGGCTTTTCAGTTGGCGGTGGATGATGATCTGATCCGTATTCTTGCCAATCGAGTAGCATCGAAAATAGAACCGATGGTAGACGGATATGCTGGGTTTTTGTTTCTCGACAAAGAACGATAAGCCAATGGTCGCCCTTCATTGGGAGAAGTACCTGGAACATATTATTGAGAAATATAACAAGATTTACCGTATTCAGATGCCAAAAGTAACTCCTCATGTATGCAGACACACTTTTTGTTCCAATATGGCGAAATCCGGAATGAATCCAAAGACGTTGCAGTATATCATGGGTCATTCGGACATCAGCGTAACGCTGAATGTTTACACCCATGTGCAGTTCGATGACGCACAGGCAGAGCTGCTTCAGTAGCAAAAGCCTAAAACACCCCGTTGGTACAGAGCATTTATTTACCAACAGATTTACCAATATTGCAGGGAAAAGCACGAGAAAATACGGGAAGATTTGAGAAGATACCCCGGAAATACAGAAACCGGAAAATGCCGAAAAAACCTGCAATATTGGGCATTTGAGAAGAAATACAAAGCAAAAACGGAGTTATAAGAATATGATAAAAATACTTTTCATTTGCCACGGCAATATCTGCCGTTCCCCTATGTCCGAGTTCATCCTCCGGGACATGGTTGCTAAAACGCGGCATAGCGGATCAGTTTGAAATCGCATCGGCTGCGACGAGCCGGGAGGAAATCGGCAATCCGGTCTATCCGCCGGCGGTGCGGAAGCTGCGGGAGCATGGCATTGACCCGTCCGGGAAGCGGGCACGCCAGATGACGAAGCAGGATTACGAATATTATGATTATCTGCTGGCAGCGGAGCAGTACAATATTCAAAATATGCTTCGAATCGTTGGCGGAGACCCGGAGCATAAGATCCATCGGCTGCTGGATTACTCAAAGCCTCCGCGCGATATCGACGATCCGTGGTACCCGGGGATTTCGAAACCGCGTACCGGGACATCGTGGAGGGCTGCGAAGCATTCCTGGAAGCTTTTCAAGTGAAAAAATGACTGCGAAGCAGCGGAAAGTATCGCAGATTCGTTTCTGCGAATGGCGTGTGTGAACTGTAACTTTGCAGATGCTTCAGGAAAAGAACCTCAGATTCCCCTACCTATTTAAGGAAATGTATGCTACAATAAAAAGATATCAGGATCAAAAACTCTTTTTGCCTCTGATATCAGGACAACAGTATCCGTCATAAAGGCGGATGACTGATTATCAGATTGCTGTTCCAAGGGTGCTGCGGGCAGCGAATAAGATCGGAGTTTTTGAATGAGTATCAATTCCATGATTTTTCTGACGGCTTTTTTGCCGGTTGTATTTGTGTTGGACAGGCTGTGCGTGCGCAAAACAGCGCTGAAAAATATCCTGCTGCTTTTGGCAAGTCTTGTGTTTTATGCGTGGGGCGATCCGGTTTATATTGTCCTTTACTTGTTTCGATTGCGGCAAATTACGGTATCGGACTGCTGCTTGGATGTCAGCGGGATGAAAGCGTGGCGGCGAAAACCGTTCTGGCGGCGGGCATTTTGGTAAACCTGGGGATTCTTGGGTATTATAAATATTTTGACTTCTTTTTGCGGATTGTGAACCGGCTGACGGGAAGCGAGCATGAGATGCGCAATATCCCTCTTCCGATTGGCATTTCGTTTTTTACGTTCGGAGCGATTTCATATCTGATGGATTTATACCGCGGTCATTATGAGGCGGAGAAAAATCCGCTCAACATGGCGCTGTATCTGTCCTTTTTTCCGAAAATTTCAGTCGGACCGATCGCGCGGTACCGCGATTTTGGACCGCAGCTGGTAAACAGACAGGAAACCGTGGAAAAGACAGCGGAAGGAATCCGGCGCTTTGCCTATGGACTTGCCAAAAAGGTGCTGGTCGCAAACATTGTCGGCGCAAGTGTAGATAAGATCTATGCGCAGGACATTACAAATGTTACGGGCGTTATGGTGTGGTGCGCGGCGATTCTGTATGCGATTCAGATTTACTATGATTTTCCGGTTTCACGGATATGGCCATCGGTCTGGGCAAAATGTTCGGATTCGATATTTGTGAAACTTTGATTATCCATACCTGTCCGGTTCGATTCAGGAGTTCTGGCGCAGATGGCATATTTCCCTGAGCAGCTGGTTTAGGGATTACCTCTACATACCGCTTGGCGGAAACCGGAAAGGAAAGGCTCGGACATATTTGAATCTGGCGATCGTCTTTTTTTGCGACCGGGTTATGGCATGGCGCGACGACAGCGTTTATCGCATGGGGCGCGCTGCACGGATTTTTTCATCATTGTGGAGCGGATCGGTTTTTTAAGAAAATTCTGGATAAAATCGGCTTTTTGCGTTATGTATACACGGGACTCGTCGTTCTGTTCGGCTGGGTGATTTTCCGGGTGGCAAATCTGCAGCCGGCGCTGCAGTACATCCGCAGGATGCTGACACCGTGGGTATACGCAGAGCACCTATGCACTGCGGGAGCTGGTCGGAAACCGCTGCATTGTGATGACGGTCATCGGCATCCTTGGCATGGGGCTGATACAGGCAGGCATCAAAAAGTTCTGCCCGGCAGCGGAGAAATTAAAGGGCGGCGTATTGGAACTGGTTTACTGCATGTTCCTGATCGCAGCGTCGATGCTGCTTTTGGTCAACGGAACCTACAGCCCTGCAATTTATCTGAATTTCTGAGTGGAGAATGCATATGAATAAAAAAATGGCGGCGGCATGGCTGATTTGCTTTGCGCTTTTGCTTTTGATGCCGGGAGCTGTGTGGGCGGTAACAAAGGATCGTTTCCAGACGGATGCGACGGAAAATACGGTTTCAACAGAGATTCCGAAGCTGACGAAGGACAATTACAGAGATTATCCGGGACTGGTGGAGAGCGCGTTTAACGCGGCGGTTGTTTCGGAGTCAGCTGATTTCCTTTTCCAGCCTGACAGATTTAAAGCTGTTTTGTGAAAAATCCATCAACGACAAGGTTGTGATCGGTTCGGATAACTGGTTGTTTTACAGCATGGAATCGGACATTGATGATTATAAGGGAACAAATCTGTTTACAGAAGGACAGCTTGCACAGATCGCATCGCAGCTTACGACATCGGAGCAGTGGCTTTCCAACCGGGGCAGTGAATTTGTCCTGATGATTGCACCGAATAAGGAGACGATTTACGGAGAAGAGCATCTTCCTTCCTATTATAAAAAAGGCGGAAGAAACGCGGACAGATCAGCTGATCGCTTCTCTGAAGAAGAATACAGATATCCGTATTGTATATCCGAAAGAGGAAATGCTGAAATATAAGAAGGAATATTCCCTGTACTGGCACTATGACACGCATTGAACGCTGCTGGCGGCTATATTGGGGCGAAAGCGCTGTTAAAGGAGTTGGGAGACGAGCTTCCAGAGGTGGAGGACATTACCTTTACTCCGGATACCTTTTCCGGATATGATCTTGCAAGAATGATGAATCTGCAGAGCTACTACGAAAAAATATGCCTGCGGAAGAAAATTATATCGTGACTGGTTACAACGGCAACAATTTGCAGGCAGTCTCTATTGACGATGCGACGGCTCTGGTGTATCATTCAGATGCGCCGGATACGAGAAAGCTGTTCATGGTGAGGGATTCCTTCGCCGGAGGAATGGCGGGACCGGTGGCGAGCAGCCTTTCAGACTGCTATATGGCTCATTGGAACGGATTTTTACGCAATCTATGGTAGAAGAACAAAAGCCGGATGTTTTTGTTCTGGAGCTGGTAGAGAGACGGCTGGATTATCTGCTTTCTTTCTGCCTGACAGACTGAGCAGAAAGGTAACGGATGGGAACAAAAAAAAGGGAGAAGGCAGTTCCTTTGTAAAACAGGCTGGCATTCTGGCTGCTGCCGGCATTATCTGTCGAATTATCGGCCTATTGTACAGAAGCCCTCTGACGGGAATTATCGGAGAGACAGGAAACGGCTATTATGCGCCGGCGTATCGCTATTATCAGATGATTTTGCTGATCTCTTCCTATAGCATTCCGTCGGCGGTATCCAAAGTAATTTCACAGAGACTGGCAACCCACCAGTACAAAAATGCGCAGCGGATTTTTCACTGCTCGATTATTTATGTTGTTGTCGTGGGCGGAATCGCCAGTCTGTTTGCGTTTTTGGAGCGGATTTTCTGATTCCGGGACGGGCGGCGATGGTGCTTCGGACGCTTGCACCGACGATTTTCTTTTCCGGTCTGCTCGGCGTTTTGAGAGGATATTTTCAGGCGAACCGAAGCATGGTGCAGACGTCCGTTTCGCAGATTCTGGAGCAGATTTTAAATGCGGCGGTCAGCATGCTGGCGGCATGGGGGCTGATGCAGATGTTTGCTGGGAAGACGAGCTGACCCGTGCTGCGTGGGGGCAGTCGGAAGTGCAGTCAGAGCCGGTGTCGGCGTGCTGATAGCATTGGCGTTTATGCTGATGATTTACCATATGAACCGGAAAATAATCCGCCGCAGGATAGAGCGGGATCGTTCCAGAGATTTGCTGGAAACCGGCGAGATTTTCAAGATCATTCTTTTATGGTAACGCCGGTTCTGCTGAGTACGTTTTGCATATAATGCGAGCGCACTGATCAACCAGACCCTGTATCTGAATCTGATGCAATCGGTACACAACGCTTCTTATGATGATATTACGATTATTAACGGTATTTACGATACGGAAGCGGTCGGACTTTCAATATTCCGATTGCAATCGCGTCTGCGATGGCTTCCGCGATCCTGCCGAGCATTGCAGGAAGCTTTGAGACAAAGAAGAAAAAAAGACGTCCGGCACAAAATCAGCGTGGCAATCAAGACGATCATGTTTATCGCGATTCCGTCTGCAGTCGGCATGACGGTATTATCCAGACCGATCGTATGGCTGTTGTATAATACGAATACGGACAGCATCCGTCTGGGCGGACGCCTTCTGGCGGCGCTTGGTGCGAGCATCGTGTTCTATTCCTTTCCACACTGAGCAATTCGATCCTGCAGGCAGTCGGCAAGGCGTCGAAGCCGGTTACAAACGCGGTAATTGCGCTGGCGGTGCAGACTGTGGTGGCGGCAGCCTTCCTGATCTTTACAGATCTTGGTATTTACAGTTCGCCGATTGCCGTTACGGTATATTCTCTTTATGATGTGCCTGTTAAATGGCATCGCAGTGAAAAAAGCAACCGGCTATCATCAGGAAATCGAGAAGACGTTTGTCCTGCCGCTGGTATCCTCTGCGATCATGGGGCTTGTGGTTGCAGGTATTTATTATGGGCTGACGCTGACAGTGCTGAAAGGATATCTCGGCAATGCGGTTGCACTGCTGCTTTCGGTGGCAATCGGCGGACTGACGTATTTTGCGGCGGCGTTAAAGCTTGGCGTCATGTCGAAAAAAGAACTGCTCGGAATTCCCGGAGGCAGTATGATTGTGAAATTTGCGGTAAAATTGCATTTGCTGAAGAATTAGACCGTAAATTTGTAATAGAATTGTAATAAATGCAGAAAAAGGCTGGATTTTTACCGCCTGCGGGAGTACAATATTTAAACTAGGTTGGTTTAACCTTTTCAAAAAAAGAAAAATATTCAGGAGAATGATATATGAAAAAACCAGTTTGTTCTGTCTGGCGCTGGGATTATCTGCAGCATTATGTGCATGTGGCTCTGCAGCGACAGAAACAACCCCTGTACCTGAAACGGATTCAGCTGTTGCAGCAACGGAAAGTAACGATACAACCGGCACAGAAAATGCAGCAGCGGAGACGGAAAGCGTTGTTACAGAAGACGCAGTTCCGACCAGCTACCTGACCGGTCTGGAATGCACCGAAGAGGAACGCGAACAGCGCCCGATGGCAGTTATGCTGAACAATATCAAGGCAGGAACCCCCGCAGGCAGGAATCGGACAGGCATCCGTGATTTATGAAGCGCCGATGGAAGGCGCGGATGTGACCCGTCTGATGCCGTTGTTTGAAAACTGGCAGAATCTGGATACGATCGGCTATATCAGAAGCAGCCGTGATTACTTTGTATACAGCGCACTGGAATTCGATGCGATTTATGCGCATTTCGGACAGGCTACCCCTTATGTCGGCGATCTGTTAAACAGCGATCTGGTGGACAACATCAGCGGCGCGGTTGCAGGAATTGACCGTCCGGCTTCCAAAGCGTTCATGCGGACGGATAAGCGGAAAGCACCTCACAATGTGTATACAACCGGTGAGGCACTGGCAGAAGCGGCAGAGAAATTTGAATACAGCCTGACTTATCACGATACGCATAAGCAGAAATTTGCCTTTGCACCTCTGGGCGAAAAGGCAGACTATCGGATAACGATACCGTTGTCCTGATGTATCCCGGCGGTGAAAAGATCGGTGTTGGAAACGGCTACTCCAATGTGCAGGCTTATTTTGAATATAACGATGAAGACGGAAAATATTACCGTTATCAGTACGGTGACAAGCATATTGACGAGACAACCGGCGAACAGCTGACAGTCGATAACGTTATTTTCCAGTATTGTCACGGCGAGTTCCGGGATTCCAAAGGCTATATGGCATTTGATGTGCACGGCGGCTGGGGCCTGTGCAGATCTGACCAATTACAAGGTTCAGGTATTTACCGGAGGTAAGATGGTAGAAGGAACCTGGTCAAGATATTCGGATACCGATCCGGCGCTGTATGTGGATGCAGACGGTAACCCGATCCGGCTAAATCGCGGAAAACATGGGTTTGCCTGATCTGGAACGAACATGCGGATGACGTTGTACTGAAGTAATCCGAATATCTGAGAGGTACACGATAGTATGAAAAGAAGTTTGGGCAAGTTTTCGTCTGGCTTTTTCGATGTATTCGATTTTTCCTGCCAGGCAGATCAAAAAACCCGTAGAAATATGAAGTATATTCTGATTTTCGTACCGCTAGTCGGCGCGATTATCGGGTTCATTCTAAAAACAGTGGCAGGTGATCAGCCCGTATCTGATCGATAAAGATCTGCTGGGCGCGGTTGTCTGTGCGATGCTTCCGATCTTTTTATCGGGCGGCGCGTTTCTGGATGGTTTCTTCCGGACAGTAGATGCGCTCAGTTCCCATCAGCCGAGGGAAGTCAAGCTGGAAATCCTGCGGGATTCCCACAGCGGATACTTCGCAATTATTATCTGTGTCTGCTATTTCTTCCTGATCGTCGGTCTTTGGAGCGAAATGCCGCTGGACAGCTGGCCGGTTCTTGCATATGGCTTCATACTTTCCAGAGCGCTCTATGGTCTTTCGATCGAATGCTTTCCGCATTCGCAGGAAAGCAAATGCTCCCTGTATGTCGGAAACGGCAAAAGCAGAGGAATTGTGATCGCATTTATGATCGCTTATATCGTGATCTCTGTAGTGGGCATGCTGGTGTGCGACATTCAGGTAGCGATTCCGTGTCTGGTCGGTGCACTGCTCGCATTTTTGTACTATTGCTATGTGGCGTTCCATCATTTCGGGGGAATTACAGAGGATATTGCATGCTTCTTTGTTCAGGTGTGTGAAATTATGATGCCGCTCGTTGTACTGCTGACCAGCATTGCGACGAGACTGGATATTGCAGGGGAACTGTAAACAATAGAGTGCACGCTCTGCGAGCATTCTATTGTCATGAATTAAAAACCGTTACGAGCCGGTGCAGATGTTTTAATCTGTACCGGTTCGTTTATGTTGTAGGGCGTGCCTGCACCGCAGATTGCCGCAGTGTATCGCACCTGCCTTTCATTTTTACTTTTGTCCGTTGCTCGCCGCGCTCTGCAGAAACTGCTCCTTCGCATAGATCGCTGCGCCCAGCATTCCGGCAGCGTCTCCGAGAACCGCGGTGACGATCGTGCAGCAGCCATAGGGAATCCGCAGCGCATGGGTGTTCAGAATTTCACGAGTGTATTGCAGCAGCCGTTCGCCCATACGGGACATGCCGCCGCCCACAATGATGATTTCCGGATTGTACAGGCTGAAAACGGCGCATAGACCGTAACCCAGCAGTTTTCCGGTTTCCTGTATGGTCTCAATGGTGACAGCATCACCGTCATCGTAGGCACGGGAAAGCATGTCTGCAGTGACCTTATCAAGGTCATGATTTACCCAGTCACAGATGATGCTGTGCTGTCCTGTTGGACTTTTTTCACGGAAGGTGCGCAGGATGCCAAGGGCGGAAACATAGCGCCCAAGACAGCCGGAGCTTCCGCAGCGACATTCCGTCCTTCGCGGAACATGTTGATATGCCCGATTTCGCCTGCAGAACCGGTAGCGCCGTAGATCACGCGTCCGTCGATGACCGCAGCGCCGCCAAGCCCGGTTGAGGGGTGATCATCAGGACGTTATTACGGTTTTGCCTTTACGCCGAATTTCCATTCACCGTATAGGTTTACGCGGGCGTCATTGTCGATGTAAGTTGGAATGTGCAGATGGCTTTCCATCCAGGCAACGATCGGAACCTCCTCCCATTTTGGAAAATTCGGGGAAAAACGGGAAATACCGTTTTTGATATCGAGGATGCCGGGGACGCCGATGCCCATGCAGGTGATATCCTGACAGGTCAGGTGCAGCTCCTCAGAAGCGCAAGCACAGCGTCGTAAATGCGGTTGAGGACGTGCTCGAACCGAGACGGACCTCTGTGGGGGTGCGCTTTCCCCGAGCTTATGAAAAAATCATCGAAAACAGAAATTTTGATATTGGTTCCACCGAGGTCAAGCCCGATATAGGTTGCCATAAAATCCTCCTATTTACAGGTGCGTTTGCTGGAAAGCAGGAACTGCACTGTGTTTATAACAGCTGAAAAACGTTTATATCCGTTCTTTTTTTTTCAGTATAACATATGCCCCGTGGAAGAAAAAGTGGAACTGTCAAAAATAGTGTGATAGAATATGGAAGGTTACAGTTGTCTGTTGACAGCAGCTGACCAGAGATGCAGAAAAGAAGGATAATACTATGATTGCAGAACAATATCGAAAAATGCTGGATGCAAAGTCAGTGATCCGGCAGTTGTCCGAGAAGGCGACGAAGCGGGCGCAGATAATTGGTGCAGAGAATGTATTCGATTACCGCCTGGGAAATCCGTCCGTACCGGCACCGGCAGAGTTTAAGCAGGCACTGCTGGACCTGATTGAGAAGGAAGATCCGATGACCCTGCACGGCTACAGCCCGACGCTCGGTATCACGTCTGTGAAGACGGCGATTGCGGAGTCCTTAAACTGCAGATTTGACATGAACTACGTACCGGAGCATATTTTCCCGGTTTCCGCAGCAGCGGCGGCAATCGCGCATGCGCTGCGTGCAGTGACTGTGCTCGGGGGATGAAGTGCTGACCTTTGCTCCGTTTTTCCCGGAATATCATCCATATGTAGATCTGACCGGAGCCGTTTTAAAGGTTGTTCCGGCGGACACGAAGAGCTTCAGATCAATTTCGAAGCGTTTGAAGAAATGTTGGGACCGAGGGTTGCGGCAGTGTTGGTGAATACACCGAACAATCCCTCCGGCGCAGTTTATTCGGCGGAGACGTTGACAAAGCTGGCGGAGGTTCTGACGAGAAAAGCAGAACAATACGGGCATGATATTTTCCCTGATTTCGGATGAACCGTATCGGAAATCGTATTTGACGGCAAACAGCAGCCGTATGTATCGAAATTTTATGCCAATACGATCAGCTGCTACTCTTTTTCCAAGGCGCTGTCGCTGCCGGGCGAGAGAATCGGCTATCTGGCGGTCAATCCGGCGTGTCCGTATGCGGCGGAGATCGTAAATATGTGCGGACAGATTTCGAGTGGAATCGGCCATAACTGCCCGACGTCCCTGATGCAGCTGGCGGTATCGAAGGTGCTCGACCTGACCTCCGATTTCTCCGTCTATGAAAAAGAACCGCAACCTGCTCTACGAATGCCTGACGGACTGTGGCTTCGAGGTTGTGAAGCCGGAAGGAACCTTTTACATCTTCCCGAAAGCCCCGGAAGCAGACGCGGTAGCATTTTGTCAGAAAGCGCTGCAGTACGATCTGGTGCTCGTTCCGGCGGATTCCTTCGGCTGTCCCGGATATTTCCGCATGGCATATTGCATCGATACGGAGAAGGTGGAGCGTTCCCTGCCGGTGCTGCGCAAAATGATGAAAGAAATCTATGGTTGAATGAAAAGCCCTGATATCATAAAGATGGCAGGGGCAAAGGTCTAAGCCCACATGAGCTTGCTCACCTTAATGCCCCGATAGGAGCATAAAAGTGGGATGATAATCCCACGATATGCGACTATCGGGCAGGATTGTGGGAGTGCGCAGCACGGAACAATCCGTAGGCATCAAGTCGGGGGCTTTTTGACCCCGACATCATCATAAGAGTGAAACGACAAATGAGACAGCAGGAGTTTTGCAGCAAGGAGGCGCATATCTATGATGTATCAGGCGGGACTGGTGCTGGAGGGCGGCGCGATGAAGGGCGTTTACACCGCCGGCGTGCTGGATTTTTTCTGGATGCAGGAATCGACTTTGCCAAATGCTACGGCGTTTCGGCGGGAGCGTGCTGCCTGTGCAGTTATCTTTCCAGACAAAAAGGCAGACAGTACAGCGTTTTTACCGACTATCTTGAGGATAAAAACTATTGGGGACTTTCGAGCCTGTTAAGGACTGGCGATTATTTCAACGTCCAGATGTGTTATCATGATATCCCGGAGCATTTAAATCCCTTCGACTACGAGACGTTTGATAAAAATCCGAGTAAAGGATACGCGGTCGTAACCAACATAGAAACCGGACTGGCCGAGTATCTTCCGATGAAGAATATGCGCAGGGATATCGAGGCAGTGCGGGCATCGGCATCAATGCCGCTTGTGTCCAGACCGGTAGAGATCAACGGAAAGTTGTACTTTAGACGGCGGACTTGCGGATTCTATCCCGCTTCTGCATGCCGTGACGGACGGATGCCGCAAAAATGTCGTTGTGATGACAAAGGAGGTGGGCTATCGTCGTGTCCCGTCAAAGCATCTGGAACTGATCAAAGCCAGATATGCAAAATATCCGAAGGTATACGAGCGGATGGCAAACCGCGCAGCAGCCTATAACCAGCAGCTGGATTATCTGGAAGCTGAGTTAAAAAACGGCACTGCGTTTTGATTCAACCATCCCACCCAAATGAAGTGGGACGCATCGAAAAAAAACAGGAAAAAGCTGCGGGCGCTTTATGAAGAAGGATATCAGGAAGCAGCGCGCCGTAAGGAAGAGCTGATCGCTTTTCTGGAAAAAAATAAGGAGGCAGAAAATGTTATCATTTATTGAAAATTTTAAAGGCGATTCTGTTCGGAATCGTAGAGGGGCATTACCGAGTGGCTGCCCGTCAGCAGTACAGGTCATATGATTCTGTTAAACGAGTTCGTTCATATGAACGTTTCAGAGGAATTCTGGGATATGTTCCTGGTTGTCATCCAGCTGGGCGCGATTTTAGCGGTTGTGCTGCTGTTCTGGAAACAGATCTGCCCGTTTAATTTTACCGGAAGGTACAAAACAAACGGCATTGTGAAAAAGGACATCATGAAAATGTGGTTCAAGATCATTGTTGCCTGCATTCCGGCGGCAGTAGTCGGTCTGCTGTTCGACGATATCCTTGAAAAATATCTTTACAACCCGATTACGGTTGCAGTGATGCTGATCCTGTTCGGTATCGGATTTATCCTTGTAGAAAATGGTCATAAAGGAAAACGTGCAAGAGTCCGCAGTCTGGCACAGCTTACCTATAAGGATGCGATTATCATCGGTCTGTTCCAGCTGATTGCGGCAATCTTTCCCGGAACCTCCCGTTCCGGAGCAACCATTCTGGGCGGTCTGATGATCGGCGTTTCCAGAACCGTTGCGGCAGAGTTTACGTTCTTTCTGGCGATCCCGGTTATGCTGGGGGCGAGCCTGTTAAAGGTGATCCGCTTCGGTCTTGCTTTTTCAATGGCGGAGGCAGTGATCCTGCTGGTTGGCATGGCAATTGCTTTTATTGTATCCGTGCTTGTGATTCGCTTCCTGATGGGCTACATCAAAAAACATGACTTCAAGGTGTTTGGCTGGTATCGAATCGTACTCGGTATTCTGGTGCTGCTGTATTTCTTTGTAATTAAACAATAGAATGCACGCTGCTGCATTCTATTGTCATGAACGAAAATAATAGAATGCACGCTCTGCGAACATTCTATTATCATGATTAAAAGATTGCAAAAGCTGCTTTGCGGCGGGCAATTAGTAGAAACTGATTTGAATTGTGGACTGTCCGGTGCGACAGTCCCTTTTTTGTTTCTGATAATAGAATACATGCTCGTAAGAGTCACATCTTGCCGGGAAATGTAAAAAATTTTACATGAATTTTACAAAAAACGGTGGGCAGATTTTACGGACGCCTGTTACAATGAGCTGGAAATGAAGATCAGATCAAAAAAGGAGAGAGTTATGCAACTGGAAGGAATTTCGGTATTGTTTTCATTTATCGGCGGCCTGGGGATGTTTCTATACGGCATGCATGTAATGGCGAATGGCCTGCAGCATTTTGCGGGCGGAAAGATGCAGCGGCTGATGAGCTTTCTGACACAGAACAGGCTGATGGCAATCTTGGTAGAACCCTCGTCACGGCAGTGATTCAGAGCTCTTCTGCGACGACGGTTATGGTAGTTGGCTTTGTCAATGCCGGAATGCTGAATCTGTCGCAGGCAGTCGGCGTTATCATGGGTGCGAATATCGGAACAACGATTACCGCATGGCTGGTATCATTAAGTGAGTTCGGAAGCGTTTTAAACCCCTGAATTTTATGCACCTTTGCTGTTAGGGATCGGTGCATTTGTTATTCTGTTTACAAAATCAGAGAAAAGAAGCAAATTGGTGAAATCCTGATCGGTTTCGCGATCCTGTTTATCGGACTTTCCTTTATGTCCGACGCGATTAAGCCCTATCGGGATTCGCCGATCTTTTCAATGCGTTTACCATGCTCGGCAAAAAATCCGCTGCTCGCGATCCTGACAGGTACAGTTGTAACGGCGATTATCAGAGCTCTTCTGCCTCGGTCGGCATTTTGCAGACGCTGGCAATGAACGGCATCGTCAACTGGAAATCCGCAGTGTTTATTACGCTCGGACAGAATATCGGTACGTGACTGCGCTTTTATCCGGCGTCGGTTCCGGCAGAAAACGGAAAACGCGCGTCTGTCATCCATCTTTCCTTTAATGTCATTGGCGCGGTACTGTTCGGCATAATCATGTATGTGCTGTTTTTGATTTTCCCGGCATGGGCGCGTCTACGATGAGCAGCGTGGACATTTCCATTTTCCATACGGTATTCAATATCACCTGTACCGTGGTGCTGCTTCCGTTTGCAGAAAAGCTCGTCTGGGTTTCCGGCAAGCTTGTGCCCGGCAGAGGAAACAGAGGACGAGCTGGAGGGCAGCGAAGCAAGAAAGATGGCGAAGCGCTTAGACAGCAGAGTACTTGGCAATCCGCTCTTTGCGCTGGCAACGGTAGTGCAGGAGGTTTCCGTGATGGGGCATGCGACCTGTCAGAACCTGGAGCTTGCGCTTGCAGCCGTGTCAGAAGAAAATCCTCAGAAGGCGCAGAAGGTATACGAGCGGGAAAAGATATCAACAGTATGGAAAAAATCCTGACGGAGTTTTTTGGTGGAGGTAGATAATCTTTCCTTGACAGAGGGGCAGCAGGAGCAGGTGAAAAACCTGTTTTATACGGTCAGTGACATCGAACGGGCGGGCGATCATGCGGAAAATATCGCAGAGCTGGCGGAGACGCTGACAAGAAATTCCGGCAGTTTTTCCAAAAAGGGAAAAGCGGATCTGGAACTGATTTCCGCCCAGACAATGCAGTCCTTGCAGATTGCGGTAGAATCGAGGGAAACAGGTTCTGTCAAGTCTGCAAATGCAGTCCGTGTGCTGGAACAGAGCGTGGACCAGCTTGAGGAAGAAATGCGCGAAAAACATATCCGCAGACTTTCTAAAGGAAAATGTGACCCGGAGAGCGGTGTGATCTTCCTGGATATTATAAGCAATCTGGAACGGATTTCTGATCATGCAGTCAATGTTGCAGACTATGTAAAGGCAGAAGCTGAGGCCGGGATACCGGCGATCCGGATCTAAGGCTGACGGTATGGCGGAGAAAGCAGATCATATCACACAGATACCGGCAGAGCTTATCGAACGGAGCTGAGATTACACTGTGCAGCGCATCGTACACGACATGCGCAGCGGGTATCATGTGCATATAGAAAAGGAGAATCCGGAATGATCTATATTATAGAGGACGATGAAAATATCAGAAATCTGGTTCAGGTGGCGCTGAACGGTTCCGGCTATGAGACTGCGGCATTTGAAACTGCGGAGGAAGCACTTGGCGCATTTAAAGTAAAAGCTCCCCCAGCTGGCGATTTTTGATCTGATGCTGCCGGGAATGGACGGACTGGAAGCGATCCGTAAAATTCGCGCAAACGATGCATGGAAAAAGCTCCCGGTGCTGGTGCTGACGGCGAAGGATAAGGAATACGACAAGGTAGCAGGACTGGATGGGGGCGCAGACGACTATATGACCAAGCCCTTCAGCGTGCTGGAGCTGCTGGCACGGGTGCGTTCCCTGCTGCGCCGTACCAAAGAGGGAGGAACCGGAACAGCCGAAGCTTTTCGACTGCGGTGCCCTGCATCTGGATCTGGAAACGCGGGAGGTAAAGGTAAATGGAAGTGAGGTTCTTTTAACCTACAAAGAATATGAGCTGCTTGTTTATCTGGCAGAAAATCAGAACCGTGTGGTATCGCGGGATGAGCTTTTGGATAAGCTTTGGGACTGGCGAGCGGACGTGGAGACAAGAACACTTGATATTCATATCAAAACCCTTCGCCAGAAGCTGGGGGAAGAGGCGGGACACTACATTAAAACGGTGCGCAGTGTCGGCTACCGTTTTATGAAGCCTCAGGAATAGGAAAAGCAAAAGGAAAAAATGGGGAAATGAAAAAATTATGATAAAAATCCGGTACTGGTCCGCTTTGGCATGATCTTAGTATTGGCGCTGGCGATCAGCAGTATTGTTTCGTCTTTTTCTTGGAAGCCGGATGCGGCAGGAAAATGTGGAGATGATGGAAAAAGACGATTTCCGTAGTCGAATACACACTCAATACGGACAAACCGTTGCAGGAGCAGCTGCAGAAGGTTCATGCCTCTGCACTGGATGCGAATGTTCGGGTTACGATAATCGCAAAAAGACGGAACAGTGCTTGCTGATTCTGATCTGAAAAATGTGGACGGTATGGAAAATCATCTTGACAGGCAGGAGGTAAAGGAGGCAAAAGGGTGAGGGCAGTTCGACCCGTTATTCTGAAAGTCTTGGTCAGGAGATGCTGTATGTAGCAAAGCTTTCGGAGGATGGAAAGGCTATTATCCGTATGTCGATTCCTACACCGGCCTTTTCCGGTATATGATCGTAGTGCTTCCGCTTCTGCTTGTCGGAATGATAGTCGCGTTTGCTGTAAGCGTTGCAGTTGCAGCGAGATATTCGGATATATCCGCTCTGATGAAATCAAACGGCAGATGGTACAGATGGAGCGAGACCGTAAAATTCGCCAGGAATTTTTTCAGTAATGCCTCCCATGAGCTTAAAACGCCGATTACGTCCGTGCGGGGCTATGCGGAGCTGTTGAGTCAGGATTTTGTCAAGGATGAGGCGACCAGGAAGGATTTCCTTGCGAGGATTTTAAAGGAAACAGAGCATATGACAAGTCTGATCGATGATATCCTGATGATCTCGCGGCTGGAAAGCAAGGATGCGGAGGTAACGCTGAGTAAGGTGAATTTAAAAAGCGTGCTGGATGAGGTCCTGGAATCACTGACACCACAGGCGGCATCCTGTAAGGTGGAAATTTCGGGCTCGTGTGGAAATGTGATCCTCCAGGCAAGTCTGCAGCAGATGCGGAGCTTTTATCAAATCTGATCAGCAATGGCATCAAATACAACCATCCGGGCGGACATGTCTGGACAAAAATCTGGCAGGGAGCCGGAGGCAGTATATATAGAAGTAAAGGATGATGGCGTAGGAATCGATCCGGAGGATCAGAAACGTGTCTTTGAACGCTTTTTTCAGGGTGGACAAGGGAAGAAGCCGAAAAATGGGCGGAACCGGCCTGGGACTGTCGATTGTGAAGCATATCACGGCATATTATGGGGGCAGTGTAAGGCTTACCAGTGAGCCTGGATTCGGAAGCACATTTTTTGTCGAAATTCCCATGTCCGGAATAAATAAAATGTAAAAATATTGTCTAAAAAGCGTTATTTTTTCGGCAAAAACAGAGGAAAGGTTGACAATATCTGGTTTTAGAAGTAAACTAATCACTAAATTCAGGTAATTGCTAGATAATGATAGGACAAGGAGAATGGATACCTGGGTGTTAAGGAGGAGATCATTATGAGAAAAGCACAGTGAAGAAAAAACTGTAACAAAACGCCGTTAATAAAAAAGAAACCGTAAAAGCTGAGACTGTTGCGGAAGTAAAGACTGAGGGAACCCAAGACAGAGGCTGTTGAAGCAAAAGCAGAAGAAAAAGCAGTTGAAGCAGAAGCAACAGCTGCCGCTAAAGCAGTGGAAAAGCCCGCAGCAAAGAAAAAACAGCGGCAAAGAAGACCACAACAGCAAAGGCAACCGCTGAAAAGAAAGCGCCTGCAAAGCGCGCAACAAAAGCAGCTGCTGTAAAGACTGAGGTAAGCGTTCAGTTTGCAGGCAAGGAATACACAACTGAGAGACTGGTTGAGATTGCCAAAGATGTATGGCAGTATGACCTGGGCAACGCACCGGAAGAGTTCAAGAGCGTTGAGCTGTACGTAAAGCCGGAAGAGAGCGCAGTATACTATGTGATCAACGGTACAACGAGCGGAAGCTTCGGAATCTAAGTGTCTGAGCAGACACCGCAATTGAAAGCAGGCGCTGCCATAATCTGAGCGGGCGCTGCAGAGTCAGAATGTACGTAGTACATAGAAATAAGAACAGCCGTATCGGGGACGAATCCTTCCCGGGTGCGGCTGCCTTTTTTTTCATAAATTCTCCATTCCGCAGGCGCTTTGCGCCGAAGGAATTGCGAGGCGAACGTCCAGTTCGGCTCTGCGATCCTGGCTACTTTGTGATGCCTGCGGCACAATATTGTGCGAAAAATAAGCGATCACGCTTATTTTTCACACTATCTTCACAAGTATTTTGGGAAAATCTGTTGACAATAGAGTAGGGGAGTGGTAATGTAATCATCAGAAGGTGTTAGCACTCCAATATAATGAGTGCTAACAAATCAGAAAGCAGGTGAGAACGTGGAACTCGATGAAAGGAAAAAGAAAATTCTGCAGGCAGTTATTCGGAACTATCTGGAGACAGGAGAGCCGGTGGGCAGCAGGACAATTTCCAAGTATACCGATTTGAATTTAAGTTCCGCGACCATCCGCAATGAGATGTCCGATCTGGAAGAGATGGGCTACATTTTACAGCCGCATACTTCTGCAGGACGGATTCCTTCTGATAAGGGTTACCGCTTTTATGTAGACACCATGCTGGGTGAGCGGGAACGTGAAGTGGAAGAGTTAAAAGGTCTGCTTCTGGAAAAGGATGAAAAAGATGGACACTCTCTTAAAGAGAGTGGCGAGTGCTGGCGACCAACACCAACTATGCGGCGATGATCACCACACCCCAGTATCAGCGCAATAAGCTGAAATTCATCCAGCTTTCAAAAAGTAGATGAGCATCAGCTTCTGGCAGTTGTTGTAGTAGAAGGCAATGTGATCAAGAACACGATGCTTCAGGTCGAAGAGGATCTGGATGATGCGACACTCCTGAAACTGAACATCCTGTTGAACACTCATTTAAACGGGCTGTCGATTGATGAAATCAATCTTGCGATGATTTCGGAGATGAAGCAGCAGGCAGGCGTTCACAGCGGCATTGTAAATGGTGTGATTGATGCAGTTGCCGAAGCGATCCGGTCGGATGAGGATTTAAAGATCTATACCAGCAACCAATAACATCCTGAAATATCCGGAGCTGACGGACAATCGGGAAAAGACCAGCGAGCTGATCAATGTATTTGAAGAAAAAAAGCGCTGGGAGAGCTGGTTCAGGATTCCCTTTCCGAAGAGAATAACACCGGTATTCAGGTTTATATCGGCAATGAGACACCGGTTCAATCCATGAAGGATTGCAGCGTTGTAACTGCAACCTATGAGCTGGGAGAGGGCATGAGAGGTACCATCGGAATCATCGGCCCCAAACGAATGGACTATGATAAGGTCATCGGTACCTTAAAGACACTGATGAACGAGTTGGATACTTTATATAAGAAGTAGAGAGGGTGACAGGCGTGGCAGAAGAAAGAGAATGGAAGAGGAAGTAAAGCAGGACACATCGGAAACCGAAACGCAGGAAAAACGGAATACGGAAGAATGTGAAGAAACTGCGGAGGCTTCCGCAGAAAATACAGAAACCCCGGAAGATGGGGAAGCTTCTGAGGAAAAAGATAAAAAGGCTTCTTTTCCGGAAGAAAAAAAGAAAAAAGGAAGATGCCGTAAAGGCACAGATCAACGAGCTGCAGGATAAGGTAATGCGGCAGATGGCTGAGTTCGAGAACTTCCGCAAGCGCTCCGAAAAGGAAAAAGTCTGCGATGTTCGAGACAGGCGCAAAGAGCGTGATCGAAAAGATCCTTCCTGTTGTAGATAATTTTGAAAGAGGACTTGCAACCGTACCGGAAGACGAAAAAGGATGCTCCTTTTGTAGACGGTATGAACAAGGTTTATAGGCAGCTGCTAACAGAGCTTGAAAACCTTGGTGTAAAACCGATCGAAGCGGTCGGCAAAGAGTTCGATCCCAACTTCCACAACGCAGTGATGCAGGTGGAAAACGATGAGCTGGAACCCGGAACTGTAGCAGCAGGAGCTTTTAAAGGGCTACATGTACAGGGACACCGTGGTACGTCACAGCATGGTCGCTGTTGTGCAGGAATAAAAGCCTGCAGGCAGCTTTTCATAGATTTGAACAGAACATAAGACATTCTTGAGATAGCCGATAAGGCAGAAGGAAAAAGTTATGAGTAAGATTATTGGTATCGACCTTGGTACAACAAACAGCTGCGTAGCAGTTATGGAAGGCGGCAAGCCTACCGTTATCGCAAATGCAGAAGGAGCAAGAACAACACCTTCCGTAGTTGCATTCACAAAGACCGGTGAGAGACTGGTCGGCGAGCCTGCAAAACGTCAGGCGGTTACCAATGCAGACCGCACCATCGCTTCTATTAAGAGACATATGGGAACGGATTACAAGGTAGACATCGACGGAAAAAATATTCTCCTCAGGAAATTTCTGCTATGATTCTGCAGAAGCTGAAAGCTGACGCAGAGAGCTATCTTGGTGAGAAAGTAACGGAAGCAGTTATCACGGTTCCTGCTTACTTTAATGATGCACAGCGTCAGGCAACAAAGGATGCCGGCAAGATCGCAGGCCTCGATGTAAAGCGTATCATCAACGAGCCTACCGCAGCAGCGCTGGCATACGGACTTGACAACGAAAAGAACAGAAGATCATGGTATACGACTTAGGCGGCGGTACATTCGATGTTTCCATCATCGAAATCGGCGACGGCGTTATCGAAGTTCTGGCAACCAATGGTGATACTCATCTGGGCGGCGATGATTTCGATAACAAGATCATTGATTGGATGGTTTCGAATTTAAGGCTCAGCAGGGCGTAGACCTGTCTAAAGACAAGATGGCAATGCAGAGACTGAAAGAAGCAGCTGAAAAGGCGAAAAAGGAGCTGTCCAGTGCGACAACAACCAACATCAACCTGCCTTTCATCAGCATGAACGCAAACGGTCCTCTGCACTTTGATATGGATCTGTCCAGAGCAAAATTTGATGAACTGACAAGCGATCTGGTAGAGCGTACTGCAATTCCGGTTCAGAATGCATTAAAGGATGCAGGCATTACCGCTTCCGAGCTTGGCAAGGTACTGTTGGTCGGCGGTTCTACCCGTATCCCGGCTGTACAGGATAAGGTAAAACAGCTGACCGGTCATGAACCCAGCAAGTCCTTAAACCCTGACGAGTGCGTTGCACTGGGTGCTTCCATCCAGGGTGGTAAGCTGGCAGGTGATGCAGGTGCAGGTGATATCCTTCTTCTGGATGTTACTCCACTGTCACTGTCCATCGAGACAATGGGTGGTATCGCAACAAGACTGATTGAGAGAAATACTACAATTCCTACTAAGAAGAGCCAGATCTTCTCTACTGCAGCTGATAACCAGACAGCCGTTGATATCAACGTTCTGCAGGGCGAGAGACAGTTCGCAAAAAGGACAACAAGTCCCTTGGACAGTTCCGTCTGGATGGTATTCCGCCTGCAATGCGTGGTGTACCGCAGATCGAGGTTACCTTCGATATCGATGCAAACGGTATCGTAAATGTATCCGCTAAGGATCTGGGAACAGGCAAGGAACAGCATATCACAATTACAGCTGGTTCCAACATGTCTGATTCCGATATCGACAAAGCAGTAAAAGAAGCTGCTGAGTTTGAAGCGCAGGATAAGAAGAAGAAAAGCAATCGACACCAGAAACAGCGCAGACTCCTTCGTATTCCAGACCGAGAAGGCTCTGAATGAGGTTGGCGATAAAGTAGACGCAAGCGCAAAGGCAGGCGTTGAAGCAGATCTGAATGCACTGAAATCCCTGCTGGAGTCCACCAAGGATCAGGAGCTGACAGACAGTCAGGTAGCTGATATCAAGGCAGCTCAGGAGAAACTGATGCAGTCTGCTCAGGCAGTATTTGCAAAGGTTTATGAGCAGGCGCAGGGCGCAGCTGGTCAGGCAGGTCCTGATATGGGTAATGCAGCAGGTGCAGGCAGCAATGCAGGTGCAGGCAGCAATCCGGATGATGATGTTATTGACGGAGACTTCAGAGAAGTATAAAATAATACCCGGTAAATCGGCACAGTGCCAGATGACGCTGTGTCGGACCGGAGAATGTACAATGGGGGGCCGGATTCTTTCAGGCCCTATCCGTGTAAACGCATATCTGCAACCTATGCAGGACGGATGCTTTGCGGTATTTTTGCATAGGCTGCAGATATGCGTTATATGAAGATAAGCTTTAATAGAGGAGTTTGAATTATGGCGGAACAGAAAGAGATTATTACGAAGTCCTCGGTGTTGACAAAAATGCCGATGACGCCGCTCTCAAAAGGCATATCGTGCTCTTGCCAAGAAATATCATCCGGATATGAACCCTGGAGATAAAGAAGCAGAAAAGAAGTTTAAGGAAGCATCCGAAGCATATGCTGTTTTGAGTGATCCCGAAAAGAGACGTCAGTACGATCAGTTCGGACATGCGGCATTTGACGGTGGCGCAGGCGGAGCTGGCGGCTTCGGCGGTTTTGATTTTAATGGCGCAGATTTTGGAGACATTTTCGGGGATATTTTCGGAGATCTCTTTGGCGGACGCAGAGGTTCTGCCGGCGCAAGAAGCGGCCCATGAAGGGAGCAAACCTGCGCACCAGCGTCAGAATCACCTTTGAAGAGGCTGTATTCGGTACGGAAAAAGAAATCGAGCTGACGGTGAAGGAAGAGTGTAAGACCTGTCACGGCACGGGCGCGAAGCCGGGAACCAGCCCGGAAACCTGTCCGAAGTGCGGCGGCAAGGGTCAGGTTGTATTTACGCAGCAGTCTTTCTTTGGAACAGTCCGTAACGTTCAGGCATGTCCGGACTGCGGCGGTACCGGTAAGATTATCAAAGAAAAGTGTACCGATTGTCACGGAAGCGGTTTTGTTCCGATGAAGAAACGGTTTGCAGTCACGATTCCGGCAGGTATCGACAACGGGCAGTGCAAGAGACTGGCAGGACAGGGCGAGCCCGGTATCAATGGCGGTCAGAGGTGATGTCCTGGTAGAAGTTATCGTTGGACAGCATCCGATTTTCCAGCGTCAGGATACCAACATCTACTCCACTGTTCCGGTTTCCTTTGCAGTGGCGGCGCTGGGCGGCGAAGTTGTCATCGATACCGTGGATGGTAAGGTGATTTATGACGTCAAGGCAGCACCCAGACTGATACGAGAGTTCGTTTAAAAGGCAAAGGCGTACCGTCTCTGCGCAACAAGGATCTGCGCGGCGATCATTATGTAACTCTGGTTGTACAGACTCCCGAACATCTTTCTGCAGAAGCAAAAGAACTGCTGCGCAAGTTCGACGAACGACAGAAGACAGCTTACATGCGGCAGAACGCGTCAACAGCGGCGAAGCTCCGCATAAAGAAAAGAAAAGCGCGGATTTTTCAATAAAGACAAATAACGCGAGTGGACTGTAACATGTAATTCAGGAAGTGGCAGGCGTTTTGTGCATTTTTTGCGGATGCACAAGCGCCTGCTTTTTTGTGTTATAGTAAAAACTGAGTTAGTGTGTTTTCGGGAGGTGTTTCAGATGAAGTGGAAAAAATTTAAAATAAAAACCGTGACAGATGCAGAAGATATTATTATCAGTACCCTGTACGATATCGGGCTGGAGGGTGCGCAGATCGAGGACAAAGGTTCCTTGACCGCGCTGGAAAAGGAGCAGATGTTTGTAGACATTCTGCCGGACGGTCCTGCGGACGACGGCATCGCATATCTGAGCTTTTTTGTGGAAGAAAAAGAGGACGGCAGTCTGGAATTAAACGGCGAACCTGTGACCGAAGCGCAGATCTGCGAAAAGGTGAAGGAAGAGCTGGACGGTCTGCGCATGTTCTGTGAGATCGGGGAAGGCAGCATTGCGGTAGATGAAACCGAGGATATCGACTGGATCAACAATTGGAAGCAGTATTTCCATCAGTTTTACATCGACGATCTTCTGGTAATTCCGTCCTGGGAGGAAGTCAAACCGGAGGATCAGGGCAAGATGATCCTGCACATTGATCCGGGCACGGCGTTGGAACCGGTATGCATGAGACAACGCAGCTGTGCATCCGTCAGCTGAAAAAATTTATCACACCGGAGACAGAGCTTTTTGGATGTGGGAACCGGCAGCGGTATTCTGGCAATTCTATCTCTGATGTATGGCGCAAAGCATGCGGTCGGAACAGACCTCGATCCCTGCGCGGTGGATGCGGTTGCGGACAATATGGCAAACAACGGCATCGCACCGGAGCAGTTTGAAATGATGATCGGAAATATCATCAATGACAAGGCGGTCCAGGATCAGGTGGGCTATGAAAAAATACGATATCGTCGTTGCGAATATTTTAGCGGACGTTCTGGTCCGCTGACACCCGTGATTGTAAATCAGCTGAAAGAAGGCGGCATTTACATCACATCCGGTATCATCGATGATAAGGAAACGGTCGTAACGGAGGCAGTAAAGGCAGCAGGCCTGGAACTGCTCGAGGTAACATATCAGGGCGAATGGGTCAGCGTGACCGCGCGGAAGAAGGAAACGCAGTGTGCAGGATGAAATGAAATGCAGCGCGCATTCTATTGTTCATGACAATAGAATGTACGCTCTGCGAACATTCTATTGTTTAAATGCAACACAGGTTGAAGCGTGTCGTACAGACGAAAAGAAACCAAAAGGGGCGTCAGGAATCAAATGTATCAGTTTTTTGGGAGCCTTCCCAGATCCAGGGCAATCGGATTGTGATAACGGGAAGCGATGTCAACCATATTAAAAATGTGCTTCGGATGAAGCCGGGCGAAGAAATTGCAGTATCCAACGGTATAGACGGCAAGGAATACCGCTGCGGGATCGAAGAGCTTCTGGAGGAGGAAATTATCTGTACGCTGCGGTTTATCAAAGAAGACGGGCTGGAACTGCCGGCGCGGGTGACTTTTTTTTCAGGGGCTGCCCAAGGCGGACAAGATGGAATTTATCGTGCAGAAGCTGGTGGAGCTCGGCGCATACCGGATTGTGCCGGTGGCGTTGAAGCGCAGTGTCGTTCATCTGGATGAAAAAAGGCGAAAGCGCGGCAGGCGCGCTGGCAGTCGATTGCAGAAGCAGCAGCGAAGCAGAGCAAGCGCCGGATTGTGCCGGAGGTTGGGGCAGTCTGCACTTTAAAGGAAGCGCTGGAACAGACGAAGCAGATGGATTTAAAACTGATTCCCTACGAGCTTTCCGAAGGGATGATGCGGACGAGGAAGCTGATCGAAAGCGCAGCGCCCGGGCAGGAAATCGGTGTGTTTATCGGTCCGGAGGGCGGCTTTGAAGAGGCAGAGGTAGAGCTTGCGATGCAGTCGGATTTATGCCGGTAACACTGGGCAAACGGATTTTGCGGACGGAGACAGCGGGGGGCTGACCGTGATGGCGTGGCTGATGTACCAGTTGGAAGACTCCGGCATATCATAAAGCAGGAAACGGTTTGCCCCTGTGGCGACCGGGTTCAAACGGATTTTTCGAGATTTTGGAAAAAGCAGGTGAAAGGTTATGGAATGTTATCTGGACAACTCGGCTACAACGCGGTGTCTGGACAGCGCGGCAGCGCTGATGGCCGGGATTTTATGTACGGACTACGGAAATCCGTCCAGTTTGCATCATAAAGGGGTGCAGGCGGAGGAATATGTCCGCCATGCGCGGAAGTGATTGCAAAGACGTTAAAGGTTACGCCCAAGGAGATCTTCTTTACCTCCGGCGGGACGGAGTCGGATAATCTGGCGCTGCGCGGTGCAGCGTATGCAAATGCACGGCAGGGCAAGCATCTGATTACGACATCGATCGAGCATCCGGCGATCCTCAATACGATGCAGTATCTGGAGCAGCAGGGCTTTGAGGTGACGTATCTGCCGGTCGATGAAAACGGAAAAATCCGTTTGCCCGATCTGGAAGCGGCGATCCGTCCGGATACGATTCTGGTTTCGATCATGCACACGAATAATGAGATCGGAGCCCTTGAGCCGATCGCAGAGGCGGGCGAGCTGATCAAACGCGTCAATCCGAACACGCTGTTCCACGTGGACGCGGTGCAGGGCTATGGCAAGGCAAAAAATTCTGCCGAAACGGATGAAAATCGACATGCTGTCTGTTTCGGGACACAAAATCCACGGACCGAAGGGAATTGGATTTTTGTATGTCGGAGATCGCGTGAAAATCCGTCCCATCGTGTTCGGCGGCGGACAGGAGCGGGGACTGCGCTCCGGCACAGAAAATGTTCCGGCAATCGCAGGCATGGGAAAAGCTGCAGAGGAGATGTATCAGAACCTGGATACCGATCTGGATCGGATGTATGCACTGAAACAACGGCTTGCCGACGGCATTTCCACGATGGAAAACGTGCGGATCAATGGACTTTGCGGACGGGACAGCGCACCGCATGTGTTGAGCGTGTCGTTTGCGGGTGTGCGCAGCGAGGTGCTTCTGCATGCGCTGGAGGAACGGGAAATCTATGTGTCCGCAGGAAGCGCGTGCGCATCGAACCACCCGGATACGGCAGGGAGCGCGACGCTTCGGGCGATCGGTCTGCCGAAGGAGCTGTTAAATTCGACGATTCGTTTCAGCCTTTCCGTCTTTACGACAGAAGAAGAAATTGATTATACGGTACAGGTGCTGCACGAGCTGGTTCCCGATGCTGCGCCGGTTTACCAGAAGATAAAGGATACCTCCGCTTTTGAGGCGCAGACGACCGGGAAAGCGGGAGAGCAATATGCTGCAGCCTGCCTGCGGTCGGAGGACAGACGGCAGGCAAATGCTGTAGATAAAGAAAGGAAATGAGCATGTATAAAGCTTTTCTGATTAAATATGCAGAAATCGGCGTAAAGCAAAAAACAGGGATCTGTTTGAGGAAGCGCTGGTTCGCCAGATCAAGTATGCGTTAAAAGCGCTGCGAAGGAGAATTCCGGGTGCGTCGAACGAGAGGACGTATCTATATTGATGTATTATCGGATGATTATGACTATGAAGAAACCATCGACAACTTGAAGACTGTCTGTGGTGTCAGCGCGATCTGTCCGATGGTTCAGCTCGAAGACGAAGGCTTCGACAAGCTGTGCGAGAGTGCGGTTTCCTATATGGACGAGCACTATTCCGGACAAAAACATCACCTTCAAGGTCAATGCGCGCCGTGCCCGCAAAAACTATCCGGTGGAGTCGATGGAGATCAATGCATCTGTCGGTGAAAAGATCCTGCAGGCGTTCCCTGAGATCCGCGTGGACGTCCACAATCCTGACGTGATGCTTTATATCGAGGTACGCGAGCATATTTATATTTATTCGATCGAAATTCCTTCGGTCCCGGCGGTATGCCGGTCCGGCACCAACGGTAAGGCGATGCTGCTGTTATCCGGCGGTATCGATTCTCCGGTTGCCGGATTTATGGTTGCAAAGAGAGGCGTCAAGATTGACGCAGTTTATTTCCATGCGCCTCCGTACACCAGCGAGCGCGCAAAGCAGAAGGTTGTAGATCTTGCAAAGCTGGTAGCACGTATACCGGACCGATCAATCTGCATGTGGTCAATTTTACGGAGATTCAGCTGGCGATTTATGAAAGTGCCCGCACGATGAGCTGACGATCATTATGCTCCGTTATATGATGAAAATCGCAGAGGACATTGCGAAAAAGACGGAATGTCTCGGACTGATTACCGGTGAGAGCATCGGACAGGTTGCGTGCCAGACGATCCAGTCCCTCGCGGTAACGAATGAAGTCTGCACCATGCCGGTATTCCGTCCTTGTATCGGGCTGGACAAGCAGGAGATCGTGGAGATTTCCGGGAAAAGATCGGTACCTATGAGACCTCCATCCTTCCTTCGAGGACTGCTGTACGATTTTCGTGGCAAAGCATCCTGTTACAAAACCGAATCTCGCAGTGATCAAGCGCCATGAAGAGAACTTAAAGGACTGCATCGATGAAATGATGCAGCGTGCATTGGATACGGAAGAACTGATTGTGGTCGAGGCGCAGTAGCACCTTTGGGGGCGCGTGCGGCAAGTCGCGTAAGCGGCAGATTTCAAATTGCCGCACTGCGCATTCAGGCTTTTTAATTTGTTTTCATACTGAAAACAAATTAAAAAGCCCTCCGATCTCGGAGAGCTTTCTGATCCGTTTTGAATTAGATCATGTATGGGGCTTAAGAACTTCCAGTACAGCATCAACATTGGTGTCTTCTGCATGGATGTTTAAGTCGATCGGCTTGGAAAGATCCAGCTGAAGATACCCATGATAGATTTAGCATCGATAACGTATCTGCCGGATACCAAGTCGAAATCGTAATCGAATTTGGTAATGTCGTTTACAAAAGATTTTACCTTATCGATAGAGTTTAAGGAAATCTGAACTGTTTTCATGATAACTACCTCCTTTGGGTTCATACCTTCTGATCCTATATTAGCAAACTATTGTCACAAAAGTCAATTATCAAACATAACAAAAAATGGTGGAGAATAATATGAAAAGTGTTGCATTACATAATTTAGGTTGCAAAGTGAATGCGTATGAGCTGGAGGTTATGCAACAAAAGTTACAAGATCGGGGATATAAAATTGTGCCTTTTTGATTCCGATGCGGATATTTATATTGTAAATACCTGTACCGTAACCAACATTGCAGACCGGAAGAGCCGTCAGATGCTGCACCGGGCAAAGCACAGAAATCCGGACGCGGTTGTCGTTGCAGTGGGGTGCTTTGTACAGGCGGGCGAGGAAAACAGAATGGACGACTGCATTTATCTGGCGGTGGGAAATCAGCATAAAAAAAGGATATCGTGGAGATTCTGGAGGCGTATCTGGAGGAGCATACTGCAGACGCCAGCGCCGTGACAGACATCGGCGCTGTGCGGGAGTATGAGGAAATGCGCATGGAGCAGAGCACGGAGCACACGCGCGCGTATATCAAGATTCAGGATGGCTGCAACCAGTTCTGCTCGTATTGTATCATTCCGTTTGTGCGCGGACGCGTCCGGAGCAGAAAGCAGGAGGATGTGTTGGCTGAGGTAAGAGGGCTGGCGGAAAAAAGGCTTTCAGGAGGTCGTCATCACCGGTATTCATTTGAGCTCCTACGGCATGGATTTTATCGGAGAGACGGACGGAGATTACCTGAAAAACGGAAAAGATCTGCGGGGAACGGCGTTTGAACGCGCCTATCTGGTTTCTTTGCTGGAGGAAATCGCAAAGGTGGACGGCATTCGCAGAATCCGTCTGGGTTCGCTGGAGCCCCGTATCATCACAGAAGAGTTTGCCGGACGGCTGGCGGCGATTCCGCAGCTTTGTCCGCATTTTCACCTGTCTCTGCAGAGTGGCTGCAATGAAACGCTCAAGCGGATGAATAGACATTATACGGCGGAGGAATACTATGAAAAAGTGCAGATTCTCCGCAAGTATTTTGAACATCCTGCGATTACGACGGATGTAATCGTCGGTTTCCCTGGAGAAACTGCGGAGGAATTTGCGGTGACGAAGACATTTCTGGAAAAAGGTTCATTTCTTTGAAATGCATATTTTCAAATATTCCCGCAGAAAAGGTACGGTTGCAGACAAACTGCCCGGACAGCTGACGGACGCTCAGAAGACGGAACGCAGCGGACAGCTGCTGGCGCTGGAAAAGGAACAGTCCAGAGAATTCCGTGCGCATTATCTGGGACAGGAAGTGGAAGTCCTGATCGAAGAGCAGAAGGAGATCGGCGGAAAGGTATACTGGCTCGGTCATACGGATACCTATGTAAAAAGGCTGCGTTTGCGGCGGACAGTGCAGAATGCATGGATTATTCGAACCGGCTGGTGCACGGACGAGCGGTTTCTTTCCTGTCGGACGAGGTTTTGGAAATTGCATTGAATTTTTAAGAGAAGTAGGGTAAGATAGGTTATAGAGCTTTGAACAAAGGACGTGACAATATGCAGGATTTGGAAAATACACAGTATTTTAAAGTAGAAGTAGAGCCGGAAAATGGCGTAAAATGATCCTTTCTGAAGTGTATGAAGCACTTTCTGAAAAAAGGCTATGATCCGGTGAGTCAGATTGTCGGCTATATTATGTCCGGAGATCCGACCTATATTACCAGCTATCGCAACGCACGCGGTCTGATCGGACGGGTGGAGCGCGACGAGCTGGTAGAGGAAATGCTCAAGGAGTACATCGAGAAGAATCACTGGAAGCGCTGAGCGACCAGAGGAACAACAAGGAGAAGCGGGATGCGAGTGATGGGGCTTGATTTCGGTCCAAGACAGTGGGAGTTGCCATCAGCGACCCGCTTTTTGTGACTGCCCAGGGAATCGAAATCATCAGAAGAAAAAAGAAGAGAATAAGCTGCGCCATACGCTGCAGCGAATTGAAGAACTGATCGGAGAATACGAGGTCGGGCAGATTGTGCTCGGTCTTCCGAAAAATATGAACGCCACAGAGGGAGAGCGCGTGGAGAAGACGAAGGAATTTGCGGATAAGCTGGCACGCAGAACCGGACTTCCGGTGGCATTTATGGATGAGAGACTGACGACGGTTGCAGCGGACCGCACGATGATGGAAGTCGGCGTGCGCCGGGAAAAACCGGAAGGAATATGTGGATATGATTGCAGCTGTGCTGATTTTACAGGAATATCTGGACAGACAGCGGATGCAGACAGAGAACGGACAGGAGAATTAAGCTTTGGAAAAGATTACATTTTGCCCGGAGGACGGGGAAGCCGTTGAATTTTTTTGTGCTGGAACAGACCAGACTCGGCGGAGTTGATTATATTCTGGTAACAGACAGTGAAGACGACGATGCGGAAGCGCTGATTTTAAAGGACGTTTCTGCGCCGGAGGACGAAGAAGCCATTTACAGCATCGTAGATGACGATAAAGAAATGGATGCAGTGGCTGCGATTTTTACAGATATGCTCGAGGATATTGAGCTTGAAAAGGAATAAATGCGAGCACCTTTTCGTGCAGCACAACGTGATTTATCCCTGCTATAAAAATAAAAATGGAGGTAATTTTGCTTGAAAAGAACAAAAAAGTGAATATTGACGGCCCAGCCTGAAGATTATACCATTGGGCGGACTGGAGCAGATCGGAATGAACATTACTGCCTTTGAATACGAAGACAGTATTGTTGTAGTTGACTGCGGCCTTTCTTTCCCTGATGACGATATGCTGGGAATCGATCTGGTGATTCCGGACGTGACTTATTTAAAGGAAAATGCGGATCGGGTAAAAGGGCTTTGTGATTACGCACGGTCATGAGGATCATATCGGAGCACTTCCGTATGTGCTGCGGGAGTTGAATATTCCGATCTATGCGACCAGACTGACGATGGGACTGATTGAAAACAAGCTGCGCGAGCACAATCTGCTCGGTCACACGAAGCGTAAGGTGATCAAATTCGGACAGTCCGTAAATCTGGGACAGTTTAGGATCGAATTTATCAAGACGAACCATAGCATCGTAGACGCGGCTGCACTGGCGATCCATTCTCCTGCGGGAACAGTTGTCCATACCGGTGACTTTAAGGTGGACTATACTCCGGTATTTGGTGAAGCAATCGATTTGCAGCGGTTCGCGGAGCTTGGCAAAAAAGGCGTGCTGGCGCTGATGTGTGATTCCACCAACGCGGAACGGAAAGGCTTTACACAGTCTGAGCGGACGGTAGGACATACCTTTGATACGATTTTCCATGAGCATCAGGGCTCCCGGCTGATCATTGCGACGTTTGCATCCAATGTGGACCGGGTACAGCAGATTATCAATACTGCGCATAAATATGGACGGAAAGTTGTGGTTGAAGGCCGCAGCATGGTAAATATCATTGATACAGCCATGAACCTTGGCTGCATCAACATCCCGGAGAATACGCTGGTGGATATTGACCGCCTGAAGGATTATCCGGACGACAGAACCGTTATTATTACAACAGGAAGCCAGGGCGAGAACATGGCGGCGTTGAGCCGTATGGCATCGAGCGTTCACAGAAAGGTTTCCATCGGACCCAACGATACGATTATTTTCTCCTCGAATCCGATTCCGGGAACGAAAAAGCTGTAACGAGAGTCATCAACGAGTTGGAGATGAAGGGTGCAGAGGTTATTTTCCAGGATGTCCATGTTTCCGGACATGCGTGTCAGGAAGAGATCAAGCTGATTTATACGCTGGTTCATCCCAAATATGCGATTCCGGTGCACGGCGAATACAAGCACCTGAAGGCGCAGGCGGGCATCGCGCAGGAGCTCGGAATCCAGAAGGAAAATATTTTCATCCTGCGCTCCGGCAATGTCCTGGAATTAAATGAGGAAAAGGCTGGCGTGACCGGACAGGTTGCGGCTGGCGCAATTCTGGTAGATGGTCTTGGTATCGGCGATGTCGGAAACGTTGTGCTGCGGGACAGACAGCATCTGGCAGAGGATGGTATCATGATTGTTGTTGTTGCATTGGACAGCATCAGCGGACAGATCGCAAGCGGCCCGGATCTCGTATCCAGAGGCTTCGTTTACGTCAAAGAATCCGATGCACTGATGGACGAGGCACGGGACCTGATGGAAAACGTTATGGAAGGCTGCGTGAGCAGAGGCTGCACCGACTGGGGGCAGAATCAAGACCGCGATCAAGGACAATTTAGGCGACTTTATCTGGAAAAAAGACGAAGAGACGCCCGATGATTTTACCGATCATTATGGAAGTGTAAAGTAAGGGGAAACATGAGCAGAGTTGAGACAGCTTTGGAGGAACTGATTGCCGCGGTAATCGCTTCTGAAGAATACAGAGGAATATGACAGACAGAAACAAATCATGAAGGAGCAACCGGAATTAAAAGCCCAGATCGACCGGTTCCGGCAGGAAAATTTTGAACTGCAGAATTCGGCTCAGGCGGATGAGCTTTTGACAGGACGGATGAATTTTCGAGGCGTCTGGAGGAGTTCCGCAAAAATCCGCTGGTGGACGAATTCCTGAACGCAGAGCTGGATTTTTGCAGGATGATTCAGGAGATCAACGGAAAAAATCGTGGAGGCAGTGAACTTTGAGTAATAAGAAAAAAGCAAAGCATCAGTCGAAAAAAAACTCTGTGGCAAAAATATTGCAGGCGGCGCGGTCGGAACGATTTTTAATGCGGTTCTGATCATTGTCGCTGTGATGCTGATCTACTATTTCGCAGTTTCCGCGTATCAGTACGGTGTGCGGATTTACGGGGAGCCTGCAATTTCGGAGGAACCGGAACCGAAATAAACGTAACAATTACGGACGGAATGGATTTTAAAGGGATTGCGAAGCAACTCTACGAAAAGGGCCTGGTCCGGGAAGAGAGACTGTTTTATATTCAGGAGCGCTTATCCAACTATTCAGAGGACGGCTTTGTGGCGGGCGATTATGTGCTTTCCACTGCGATGACGCCGGATGAAATGATGGATGTGATGGGCGCAGGCGGAGACGATAAATGATTGTAGAAGAGAGAATGCGAACGTTTATCAATTCTCTGGACCGGAGAGCCTGCATGGCTGGACGAGATTCGCAGCAGTGCGCTGCAGGATAACGTGCCGATTATCCGGATGGAGATGGGAAGTCTGCTGCGTTTTCTATTGACTCTCAGACGGCCGTCTTCTATCCTTGAGGTAGGGACGGCCGTTGGTTATTCCGCTCTTTTATGAGCGAATACATGCCGGAGAATTGCCATATTACGACGATTGAAAAATATGAAAAACGGATTCCGATCGCAAAACAGAACTTCAAAACAGCCGGTCGGGAGGACAAGATCACGCTGCTGGAGGGCGATGCAGCAGAAATTCTGGCAGAGCTGTCGCAGCCGTTTGATTTTATTTTTATGGATGCGGCGAAAGGACAGTATATGCACTTTTTGCCGGACGTCCTGCGCCTGCTTGCGCCGGGCGGTCTGCTGGTTTCGGATAACGTACTGCAGGAAGGCAATATCATTGAATCCCGCTATGCGGTGTGCAGACGCGATCGGACGATTCATGCGAGGATGCGGGAATATTTATACACCCCTGACCCACCATGACGAGCTGGAAACGGTCGTGCTTCCGGTGGGAGACGGAGCGACGCTGAGCGTGAAGCTGCCCGAAAAAGAGCAGAACGCACAGCCGTGAAATGGAGAATGAGGAGAGCAAATCAGATGAAAAAACCGGAATTGCTGATTCCGGCCGGCAGTCTTGAGGTGTTAAAGACTGCGGTCAATTTTGGAGCGGATGCAGTTTATATCGGCGGAGAGGCGTTTGGACTGCGGGCAAAGGCGAAGAATTTTTCCCCGGAGGATATGGCGGAGGGATCGCCTATGCGCATGATCGGGGCGTTAAGGTCTATGTGACAGCGAATATTTTAGCACATAACGGAGATCTGGAAGCGGCTTCGGATTATTTTATGGAGCTGAAGCACTTAAAAACAAAAGACGGCAGACCGGTTCCGCCGGATGCGCTGATTATTTCCGATCCCGGACTGTTCATGATTGCGAAGCGAGTGTGCCCGGAGATCGAGCTGCACATTTCCACGCAGGCAAACAGCACGAACTACGAGACGTGGCTGTTCTGGTGGAATCTGGGCGCAAAGCGTGTGGTTTCCGCACGGGAGCTTTCCCCTGGCAGAGCTGAAGAAAATCCGCAGCCATATTCCGTCTGATATGGAAATTGAGAGCTTCGTGCACGGCGCGATGTGTATTTCCTATTCCGGCCGCTGCCTTCTGAGCAATTATTTTACCGGACGGGACGCCAACCGCGGTGCATGTACCCATCCGTGCCGCTGGAAATATGCGGTGATGGAAGAATCCAGACCAGGCGAATATCTGCCGGTTTATGAAAACGAAAGAGGAACGTTTATTTTCAATTCCAAGGATCTGTGTATGCTCGAGCATATTCCGGATCTGCTGGATGCGGGAATTGACAGCTTTAAAATAGAAGGACGGATGAAGACAGCGCTGTATGTGGCGACGGTGGCGCGGACATATCGGAAAGCAATTGACGACTGTCTGGAATCCGAAGAAAAATACCGCGCCAATATGGACTGGTACCACCGCGAAATTTCACGCTGTACCTATCGACAGTTTACAACGGGCTTTTATTACGGAAAGCCGAATGAAGAATCTCAGATTTATGATTCTAATACCTATCAAAGTGATGCGGTTTATCTGGGCACTGTTTACGAGACGGATCGAAAAAGGGCCGTGCAAGGATCGAACAGCGTAATAAATTCTGCGTGGGCGATGTGATCGAGATCATGAAGCCGGACGGCAGAAATGTGGCATGTCAGGTGCTGCAGATCCAGGACGATCAGGGGAAAAAATGGAGAGCGCGCCCCATCCGAAGCAGGAGCTGTGGCTGACGCTTTCTGAGACCGCAGAAACGGGAGATTTACTTCGTACAATTGTCGAAAAGGAGACGGACGAATGAGTGAAGTGCTGAATGTGGAAAAGCTGTTTGGAGAAAATGTATTCACCCTTGAAAGATGCAGGAGCGTCTTCCCAAAAAAGCGTTCGCAGAAGTCAAACGCGTCATGGAGCATGGCGGTGAGCTGGACAACGCGACAGCGGACGTTGTGGCAAAGACGATGAAGGACTGGGCAGTGGAGCATGGCGCGACCCATTACACCCACTGGTTCCAGCCGCTGACCGGCATCACGGCGGAGAAGCATGATTCCTTCGTGACACATCCGGATGAGAACGGAAAGATGCTGATGGAGTTTTCCGGCAAGGAGCTGATTAAGGGCGAGGCAGACGCTTCGTCATTTCCCTCCGGCGGTCTGCGTTCCACATTTGAAGCGAGAGGCTATACGGTATGGGATATCACTTCCCCTGCGTTTTTAAAAGAAGATGCGACGGGTGTGATTCTGTGTATCCCGACGGCGTTCTGCTCCTTTACAGGGGAGGCACTCGATAAAAGACTCCGCTGCTTCGTTCGATGGAAGCAATTTCCGAGCAGGCGATGCGAATCGTTCGTCTGTTCAACAAAAACACGACGGCGACAAAAGTTACTCCGTCTGTCGGCGCGGAGCAGGAGTATTTCCTGATTGACCGGGCAAAATATTTACAGAGAAAAGACCTGATTTTTTCCGGCAGAACGCTGTTCGGCGCGCCCGCACCGAAAGGGCAGGAGCTGGAGGATCATTATTTCGGCGTGATCCGCGAGCGGGTCGGTGCGTTTATGAAGGATTTAAACGTGGAGCTGTGGAAGCTCGGCGTGACGGCAAAGACGCAGCATAATGAGGTTGCGCCCGCGCAGCACGAGCTTGCCCCGGTCTATGAAACTGCGAACATTGCAATGGATCACAACCAGCTTGTCATGGAGACGATGAAAAAGGTGGCAGAGCGTCATAACCTGCGCTGCCTGCTGCACGAAAAGCCGTTTGCAGGCGTTAAACCCGGCAAGCACGACAACTGGTCGATTACGACGGATACTGGCATGAATCTGCTGGATCCCGGTGAGACGCCAAATGAAAATATTCAGTTTTTATTGGTGCTTGCCTGCGTTATCAAGGCTGTGGATACACATGCCGACCTGCTGCGCAGAAGCGCCTCCAACGTCGGTAACGATCTTCGTCTCGGTGCAAGCGAAGCGCCGCCGGCAATCGTTTCCGTATTTCTGGGCACACAGCTGGAGGATGTGGTAAGACAGCTTGTGGAAACCGGCGAAGCCCGTTCCTGCCTGGAGGGTTCTACATTACATACCGGCGTTTCCACTGTGCCTGATCTGCCGATGGATGCGACGGACAGAAACCGTACTTCTCCGTTTGCCTTTACCGGAAACAAGTTCGAGTTCCGTATGGTCGGCTCTTCGGATTCGATCGGAAGCCCGACGACGACGATCAACGCAATTGTCGCAGAGGCGTTCTGCGAAGCTGCTGACCGACTGGAAGCTGCCGGGGAAGAAAATTTCGACATGGCGGTGCACGATCTGATTAAGGAATATATGACGGCATCAGCGCATTCTTTTCAACGGAGACGGTTATTCGAAGGAATGGGAGAAAGAGGCGCAGCGCCGCGGCCTTCCGGTATTCCCGGGTATGATCGATTCGGTGGAGGCACTGACGACCGATAAGGCGATCCGGTTGTATGAGCGTTTCGGCATCTACAACCGTGCAGAGCTGGAATCCAGAAAAGAGATTGTTTACGAAACCTATGTCAAGACGATTCATATTGAGGCAAAGACGATGATCGATATGGCGTCGAAAGATATTCTCCCTGCCGTCATTCGGGGCGGATACCATCGCTTCCCTGGAATCAGTCGGTGCAGACAGCAGCGTTTCAAAAACGCTGTTGAAAGATACCTCTGCTCTGCTGTCTCAGGCTTCCGCTGCGCTGGAAAACCTGAAACAAAAGGAGGCAGACGGAAACGTGCGGAAGAAAGATGCGAGAAAGCAGGCATTTTTTATCGGGACGAGATCGTTCCTGCAATGGAAGCACTGCGCGCACCGGTAGATGCGCTCGAGATGAAGGTAGACCGTTCGTTCTGGCCGATGCCCGGATATGCGGATTTGCTGTTTGAAGTGTAAAAACGCGTCAGCGGATTCGACGCAGGAAAAATCCGCTGAAAAATTGGAAAAAAAAAAAATAAAAAGGCTTGCATTTTCTGTGAATGTGTTGTATATTAAATAAGCGCTGTGAGACAGGGAAACAAAATCACAGAGAACAAGACTTAGGGCTATCGCCAAACGGTAAGGCAACGGACTCTGACTCCGTCATTTTCCAGGTTCGAATCCTGGTAGCCCTGCTATAAACCCCGAAGGAAAATTCCTCCGGGGTTTTTTTGTTATAACAGCACCAAAATGATGTCGGGTTGCCGAACCATGGGATTCCTGCTATAATAATTGCAAAGAGAGCACAGCCAGTACCGGAGGAAAGACGGATATGTATACATTTGACAGCAGAGTGCGCTACAGCGAAACCGGGGAAGAAGGCTTGCTGAGCCTGCCGGCGATCGTGGATTATTTTCAGGATGTTTCGACGTTTCAGTCGGAGGATCTCGGAATTGGCATTGATTTTTTTGAAAGAAAAGGATCTGCTCTGGGTGATGAGTGCGTGGCAGGTGGTGGTACACCGCTATCCGGCCCTCGGAGAAAAAATCAAGATCGGGACGATTCCATACGAGCTGCGCGGCTTTATGGGACTGCGTAATTTTTTTATGGATACGGAAGACGGAGAGCGGCTGGCGGAAGCGAATTCGGTCTGGTCTCTGATCAATCACAAAAAGGGCGTTCCGGTGCGGGTGCTGCCGGAGATGGTCGAAAAATACGACGTGAAAGAACGTTTGCAGATGGATTATGCGCCGCGTAAAATTGCAGTGCCCCAGGGCGGCATCAGACAGGGAGCCTTTCCGGGTGGAAAGACAGCACTTAGACGGCAACCATCACGTCAATAACGGACAGTACATTTCGATGGCGATGGCGTATTTGCCGGAAAATTTTGCAATCAGACAGATGCGGGCGGAGTATAAAAATCCGCACTGCTTCACGATATAGTGGTTCCGATCATTGTGACGGAGGCAGACCGCGTAACCGTTTCCCCCCTGTGCAGCGAGGACGAAGCCCGTTTGTGGTCGTCGAGCTGACAGGAAGATAAAGGAAAATAATATGCTGGAAATTGGAACAATTCAGAATTTGACAGTAGTAAAAAAGTGGATTTCGGCGTTTATCTGGCAGAGCCCGGAGAAGAGGACAAAAGAGTGCTTCTTCCGGCAAGACAGGTTCCGCCGCAGACCTCGGTCGGGGATCAGATTGAGGTTTTCTTATATAAAGATTCGAGCGACCGGCTGATTTTCAACAACGGCGCGCCCGAAGCTTTTGCTTGGTGAGGTTGTAGAGCTTACGGTTGCGCAGACTGCGAAAATGGGAGCATTTCTGGAATGGGGACTGGAAAAAGACCTCTTCCTTCCATTCAAGGAGCAGACCAGAAAGGTAAAAAGAGGGCGACCGTTTCCCGGTTGCTTTGTATGTGGACAAGAGCGGGCGGCTCTGTGCGACGATGAAGGTGTATCATTATCTGCGCACCGACAGCCCTTATCATAAGGATGACAGAGTGAGCGGCTGTCTGTATGAAATCAGCCGCCAGTTCGGCGCGTTCGTGGCAGTGGACAATCAATATTCCGCGCTGATTCCTCCGAAGGAAATGTACGGAGAATTAAAGGTCGGTGACCATGTGGAAGCCAGGGTTGTCCGGGTACATGAGGACGGCAAGCTGGATTTGAGCGTGCGGGAAAAGGCGTACCTGCAGATCGAGACGGATGCAGAGAAGGTCATGAAGCTGATCGACAGCTTCGACGGCGTGCTTCCGTTTACCGACAAGGCTTCTCCGGAGGTCATTCGCAGGAGCTTGCGATGAGCAAAAACGAGTTCAAGCGTGCGGTCGGCAACCTGCTGAAAAACGGCAGGATTGAGATCACTGAAAAAGCGATCCGCAGGATATAAGGCGGCGGGTGCGCTCCGTGGGGGCGGAGAGTGACGAAGCTGATACAACGGGGAAGCGTTTGAAAGGCGTTCGTTGTGAGAAAAGAAGTGAGCAGAGGGTTATGAGAAGGTATTCAGTTCTGGGAATTTCCTTAATGGATTTCTCCGCAAGAGAGGGTCTGCGCAGGGCGGAGCATTTTTTGCAGACCGGGGCACTCAATACAACAAGTTATATTAACGCGCAGTCTCTGTCCATGGCGTCCAGGGACGAACAGGTCAAGGAGTATCTGGAAGAGACGGATCTGATGTTCTGTCTGGAAGCCGGATATTTTGGAGGCCGCAGGAATCGCGTCTCCCGGCAGGGTTCGGGAAATTGAGGACCGGATGTTTTTGCGGGAGTTTTTGAAAAGACTGGCGAGACAGCACGACAAGGTTTATCTGCTGGGTGACACGGGTAAACAGGCGCAGGAGCTGCAGGAGATGCTTTTAAATGCGCAGGAAAACTTAAATATCGTGGATGTGCGGGGCTACGAGGAATTCGAGTACCAGCCTCAGCGGCTGATGAACGCCTTGAACGAAGCTGCGCCGAAGGTGATTTTTTCCCGGATGACATATCCACTGGATCTGGAGCTGATGCACAGCGGCCGCAAATTTTTAAACGCGGAGCTTTGGGTGGCGTTGCCGGAGACGAAATTAAAAAGAAAAGGTGAGGACGACGTTCTGGAGAAAGGTGCGGAAAAAGATTTTTCAGAAAAAAGTCAATGAATATAATCTGGAAAAGGCGGAGCAATAAGTACTTCGCCTTTATAGTTCCTAGCAAAAGAACGTCTGGAATTCCGCAGTTATAGGTTTTGCATAAATTTTTTGCGATTTCCTATAGATTTTTTTGTGGTTTTCTTTTAGAATATAGTTTGGGCATAGTAAAAATCGCAGGAGACAGACTGGCTTTTTGTCGAAGAATGCGCGAAGTGAAGGAGACGGGGTTTATGATATCGAATCAGATTTTACAGAGTACACTGGATGGCCTGAAGGCGATTGCCAGAGTCGAATTATGTGTGATTGATGTGGATGGAAAGACCGCTGCGACGACAGCAGACGGACTGGAAGAATATCTGCCGCAGGCGAGAGCCTTTGTGGATTCCCCTGCAGACAGCCAGGAGGTTCAGGAAATCAGTTTTTAAGATCTATGACGAGCAGCAGCTGGAATATATTCTGATTGTAGGCGGCATGCCGGTGAAAATATTTATATGATCGGCAAGATGGCTGCATTCCAGATTCAGAACCTGCTTGTGGCGTATAAAGAGCGCTTCGATAAGGATAACTTTATCAAAAACCTGTTGCTGGATAACCTGCTTTTGGTGGACATTTACAGCAGGGCGAAGAAGCTCTATATTCCGGTGGATGCGCAGCGAGTTGTCCTGATTATCGAATGCAGCGCGGGACGGAGGATAACATCCTGGAGCAGATGCGTCCGGTATTTGGTAATAATAACCGGGATTTTATCACGGCAGTGGATGAGAATAACGTGATCATCGTGAAAGCGCTGACCGAAAACGATGAAATGAAGGAGATTGAGCATTACACTGCAAACCTGATAGAGTGGCTGGAAACAGAGGGCTATTCCGAAAGCCGCATTTCCTACGGTACAATTGTACAGGAAATCAAAGAAGTGAGCCGTTCCTACAAAGAAGCCAAGATGGCAATGGACGTCGGCAAGATTTTCTTTGACGAGAAGAGTAATCGCATACAGCGAGCTGGGCATTGGCCGTCTGATCTATCAGCTTCCGATTCCGCTTTGTAAGATGTTTATCCGAGAGATTTTCGGTGGAAAGAGTCCGGACGATTTTGACGAGGAGACGCTGACGACCATCAGCAAATTCTTCGAGAACAGCTTAAACGTATCGGAAACGAGCCGTCAGCTGTTTATCCACAGAAATACGCTGGTATATCGTCTGGATAAGCTTCAGAAGTCTACCGGGCTGGATCTGCGCGTATTTGAGGATGCGATTACATTCAAGATCGCACTCATGGTTGTAAAGTACATGAAGTACATGGAATTTTTTGAATATTAGGATGGTGACAAGGTTTGGTACAAAACGATAAGAAAAAAAGAAGAAGCGGGAAGGCTCAGATGCGGTCATCACGCTGGATCGCGTGAGCAAATCGTATTCGAGCGGCTCTCCGGCTTTGGATAATGTGAGCCTGACGATCAAAAATGGGGAAGTTGTTTTTATCGTAGGCGACAGCGGTTCAGGAAAATCGACCCTGATCAAGCTGCTTTTGCGGGAGCTGACGCCCACGAGCGGCCGTGTTATCGTAAATGAGTGCCGATGTGGCGCGCTTAAAGCGCAGACAGGTGCCGAAATTCCGCAGAAATCTTGGAATCGTGTTCCAGGATTTCCGTCTGCTGAATGACAGAAATGTTTATGAAAACGTTGCGTTTGCACAGCGTGTGATTCAGATGCCGACGAAGCTGATGCGCAAAAAATGTTCCGAACGCGCTGGCAGAGGTAGGTCTGGCAGGCAAATACAAAGCAAAAAAAGACCAAACAGCTCTCCGGCGGCGAACAGCAGAGAGTTGCGCTGGCGAGGGCGCTGGTAAATGAACCGCCGATTCTTCTGGCAGATGAACCGACAGGAAACCTCGATCCGAAGAATTCCTGGGAAATCATGAAGCTGCTGGAACGCATCAACGAAGAAAGAGGCACGACGATTCTGGTCGTTACGCACAACCGTGAAATTGTAAATGAAATGAAGAAACGCGTAATTACGATGAAGAAGGGTGTCGTTATCAGCGACGAAGAAAAAAAGGCGGTTATATCGATGAGGATTAGTACATTTTTTTATACGTTGAAACAGGGCGTAATCAACATTTTCCGGAACAAGCTGTTTTCCCTTGCTTCCATTGCGACGATTTCTGCCTGTCTGTTTTTGTTCGGACTTTTTATGCGGTCATTTTAAACTTCCAGAACGTCGTGCGCACGGCAGAAGAGGGCGTTTCTGTTACCGTATTTTTTAAGGACGGGACGACCCAGGAAGAAATGGAACAGATCGGCGCGCAGATCCGGGCGCGCGACGAGGTGTCCGAGGCGAAGTTTATTTCTGCAGATGAAGCGTGGGCAGAGTGGGCCCGAAAATATCGGAGAAGATTACAACGAGATCTATACCGAGAACCCGCTGGAGGGCATGGATAACTACGAAATTTATATGAACGATGTTTCGAAGCAGGAAAGCCTGGTAAGCTGGCTGGAATCCATCCCGCAGGTGGATGAAGTACGGCATTCCGAGGTAGCGGCGACGACGTTGACCGGCGTGAGTGCGCTCGTGGCATACACTTCGGTCGGCATTATTGCAATTTTGCTGGCAGTTTCCGTATTCCTGATCAACAACACGGTTATGATCGGTATTTCTGTTCGCAAGTCAGAGATTGAAATTATGAAATATATCGGTGCGACGGACTTTTTCGTACGTTCCCCGTTTGTAATAGAAGGTATTCTGATCGGATTGATCGGTTCGTTGCTCCCGCTCGGTCTGATCTATGTCCTTTATAAAAAGTTCATTGATTATGTCATGATAGAGTTCCGTCGCTTTCCGGGTTGCTGCAGTTTTTGCCGGTTTCGGAGATTTATCGGACGCTTCTTCCGGTTTGTATGGGACTTGGCGCAGGAATCGGTTTCCTGGGAAGCTTTATAACAGTGCGCAAGCATCTTCGCGTATGATGAGGAAGACAGCATGAGAATTGGGAAAAAGAATCACAGCCTGCCTTTTATCGGCAGCGCTGCTTTTTTTACATCGATGATTCCTGTTCAGGCATCCACTGCACTTGAGGAGAGCATCAAGCAGAAGCAGCAGGCGATCAGCGACGCGCAGTCGGAAAAAAAGAAGATCCAGTCCAACATTTCCGATATTAAGTCGATGGTAAGCCAGCTGCAGAAGTCGAAGAAGGATCTGGAAACATATGTGGCGCAGCTGGACGGTCAGCTGGATGATCTGGAAAATAAGATCGAAGATCTGAAAGAAGAGATCACAGCCAAAAAAACGGAAATTGAAGAAACGAAAGCGGATATTGAACAGGCGCAGGCGGTTGCAGATCAGCAGTATGAGGATATGAAAACCCGGCTGCGCTATCTGTATCGAAACAGCAAGGGCAACGGATACCTCGAGCTTTTGGTGAATGCAGGCTCATTTGCAGATATGTTAAACCAGGCAGGTTATGTGGAACAGCTAAGCAGCTACGACAGCCGCAAGCTGGAAGAGTACCGTCAGAGCGTGGAATATCTGGAGCTGTGTAAGCAGACACTGGAAGAGGAAGAAGACGTTTTAAACACCGCACAGGCGAGCCTGGAAAAGGAGCAGCAGGCGGTCAATACGCTGATTTCCGAGAAAGAGCAGCAGATTGTGGCATATCAGGGTGATATCAGCAATAAGGAGGCTGCAATCAAGGAATACGAGGCGGATATTTCGGCACAGAATGCGACGATCGCTGCTCTGGAAAAGGCAGTTGCGGCGGATAAGGCAAAGCTCGAAGAGGAAAACCGCTTAAAATATGACGGCGGTATGTTCCAGATGCCGTGTCCGGGCTATACCAGGATTTCGGATGATTACGGCAACCGGATGCATCCGACGTTGAAGGTTCAGAAATTCCATAACGGCGTGGATTTTGCGTTGCACCGAGCGGAACGGCGATTCTGGCGGCATACAGTGGAAACGTAGTAGCGGCGTCTTACAACAGTTCGATGGGCAATTATGTCATGATCGACCACGGCGATGGATTGTATACAATTTATATGCACGCGTCGAAGCTATATGTTTCAACGGGACAGTCTGTGAGTAAGGGTGCGACAATCGCGGCGGTCGGCTCGACCGGACGCTCGACGGGACCGCATCTGCATCTTTTCTGTGAGAAGCAACGGCAGCTACGTCAGCCCGTGGAACTATTTGAAATGAACCGAGGGAACGGCGAACATAAAATGGATGCTTGCATCCAATTTTATGTCTGACGTTCCCGTTAAATCATGAGAAAGTAGCGATTTACGCAGTAAATCAGCGGATTTCGAATGATTTCGGCGATTTCGGGAGTGCGCAGCACGGAGAAATCGTCGAAGGCTCATAAAGTGGCGTTCACTACGTACCTTTTTGTAAGCAGATTTTCATGCGAGCATGAAATCTGCTTACAAAAAAGGTACAAGTGAACTGTAACAGAAAATGAATAAAATAGCATCAATATGGAGAAGACATCAATGGAGAATAAGAGAGTTTTTGCAGGCGGCCTGATTGCCGGAGCAGTCCTGACCCTTGCAGTTGGTGGATGCGCATTTGTCGGCGTGACCCTGTATCAGGGAACGAAGAACGGTAGCTCCCTGGAAGAGGTCGGCAACAAGACGACGATGGAAAAGGTCAATGTGCTGGAAGGAATGATCGACGATTATTATCTCGAGGACGTCAGCGCAGAGGATTTGGAGCAGGGGGTATACAAAGGACTTCTGGATGCGTTGGGCGATCCGTATTCCGTTTATTATACAGCGGATGAGCTGGAAACGCTGCAGGAAAAGACGCAGGGCATCTACTACGGAATCGGCGCAAGGGTTTCGTTGGATACCGAAACGCAGCTTCCGAAGATTGCAAGCGTAATTTCAGGAACGCCGGCGGAGGAAGCCGGACTGATGGCAAACGACCTTTTGTATAAGGCGGATGACACGGAGCTGCAGGGAATGGATCTTTCTTCCGCAGTCGCGTTGATCCGGGGTGCGGAAGGCACAACCGTGCACCTGACGGTGATCCGCAGCGGCGAGAGCAATTATCTGGAATTTGATGTGGTTCGCCGTAAGCTCGCAAACGAAACGGTTACGTCAAAGATGCTGGATGACAGCATGGCTTACATCCAGATTCAGGAGTTCGACGATGTGACGCTGGATCAGTTTACGGAAGCCCTGGACAATGCCCGTTCGGAAGGCATGGAAGGTCTGATTATCGATCTGAGAGGAAATCCGGGCGGAAACCTTTCGACGGTATGTGATATCTGCCGGGAGCTGCTCCCGAAAGGACTGATTGTATACACGGAGGATAAATACGGAAACCGGGAAGAATACTCCTGCGATGGTACGAATCCGTTAGAGGTTCCGCTCGTTGTCCTCGTAGACGGAAACAGCGCTTCCGCTTCGGAGATTATGTCCGGCGCAGTAAAGGATTACGGAATCGGAACTCTGGTTGGAACGACGACTTACGGAAAAGGCATTGTACAGCGGATTATGCAGCTTACCGATAATTCCGCAGTGAAGCTTACAGTCAGCAAGTATTACACGCCGAAGGGCAACAACATCCATAAGATCGGTATTGAACCGGATGTGGAGGTTGAATTTGATGCTCAGGCATATGTGGAAGACGGTACGGACAATCAGCTGAATAAAGCGATGGAAGTGCTTCAGGAAAAGATGGCAGAATAAAGAAAAATGGTAACTGTTCAGTACCCTCACAGTTACAAAAAAGATACCCGTCGGAATCGGCTCACAGGGGCCTCGATTCTGACGGGTATTTTTTTTCATTTCATAGGAAAATGCGTCCTATGAAATAAAAACGCTCCGCGCGGATCGCACTGCGGCGGAATGGTAGAATGTCGCTTACGCGACCCGCCGCAGGCGGAGAATCCTGCTTCGCAGGATTCTTTTTTCATTTCATAGGAAAATGCGTCCTATGAAATAAAAACGCTCCGTTTAGGATGCGCACTCGGCGCAGTGGTAGATGGTTGCCGAGGCAACCGCGCCTCGGCGCGAGAATGTGCCAAGGCACATTCTTTTTCAGCAGCTGTTTTATGCAGCCTTTTCAGAATTCCTGGACGCTGCGAAGTAGGAACGCAGGGAGTTGATTACGATGGTCAGTCCAAGGACGATCAGCAGGAATGCAATGATCAGCTGCAGTCCTTCTACCAGGAAGGTAAGAGCCTGCCGCATACGCTTTTGCCAAAGCGATTGTGCGCTGTACCAGTGCGGTGCCGGTTACGCAAAGCATGATTACCAGCGGAGGGAACAGCATCTTGTTGCTGCGGCCTGTAACCTTCAGGAATACGCACAGCGTTACAAGTACCAGGGCGGAGAGCAGCTGGTTCGCAGAACCGAACAGCGGCCAGATGTTTGCATAGCCGATACGGGTCAGAACGAAGCCGCACAGCAGGGTTAAAACGGTGGAGAAGTATTTGTTGCACAGAACCTTTCTCCATACCGGAGCAGAAGCCATATTGTCAACGGAGAACAGCTCCTGGAAGCTCATACGGCCGATTCTTGCAACGGCATCCAGGCTGGTCAGGGCAAGCGCGGATACACACATGGTCATGAAGCACTGGGCAACATAAAGCGGGATACCGAACATTTCCAGGAAGCCTGCAACACCGTTGGAGAATACCTGGAACGGGGTGCCTGCAGCCGGTGTGCCGTCAGCAGATGCAGCAGCACCTGCAACGCAGAGAGCGACAACGGCCAGAAGGCTTTCAAGAACCATTGCGCCGTAACCAACCTTGAGCATATCCTTTTCATTTGCGATTGTCTTGGAAGAAGTGTCGGAGGATACCAGGCTGTGGAAGCCGGAGATCGCACCGCAGGCGATGGTTACGAACAGGATCGGGAACATGTTTCCGAGCTTTTCATTTGTAAATCCTGTATAAACAGGCAGGTTCATGGTCGGATGTGCAACGAGCAGTCCGAGAACAGCGCCGACGATCATGCTAATGAACATGTAAGTGGTCATCATATCACGGGGTTGTTTGAGCAGCCAGATCGGAAGAACTGCTGCGAAGAAGATATAAACAAAGGTGATGTAAGTCCAGGTATCTTTTCCGGCGGTGATCGGAAGAGCCATACCGATTGCCAGAGCTGCTATGGTGCAGACAAGACCTACAACGGTTGCTTTCCAGCCGGAAAGGTTGAATTTCTTCTGCAGTACGCCAAATACCATAGCGAATAAGATAAAAAGCAGGGAAATGGTACCGGCAGCACCGTTCGGTCTGGCAGCCTCGGAAAGCTGTACCTGTCCGTCAACGGTTGTAAATGCGTTGAAGGTTCCGGCTACCATATCGGCGAATGCTGCGATAACCAGCAGGGTGAATAGCCAGCAGAACAGCAGGAAAAGCTTTCTGCCGAGTTTACCGATGTACTTTTCGATCAGCAGACCGATGGATTTGCCGTCGTTTTTGACGCTGGCATACAAAGCACCGAAGTCAGTAACAGCACCGAAGAAGATGCCGCCAAGAAGTACCCACAGAAGAACCGGGGCCAGCCGAATGCAGCGGCCTGAATTGCACCGGTGACAGGGCCTGCGCCTGCGATGGATGAAAACTGGTGACAGAAGACGGTAAAGCCTTTTGTCGGAACGTAGTCCTGCCCGTCCTCGTGGGCCTGGGCGGGTGTTTTGGCAGCAGGGTCGATGCCCCATTTGTTTGCGAGCCAGCGGCCATACAGCAGATAAGCGGCTGCAAGGCATACGGCTGCGATTAAAACGATTGCAAGTGTGTTCATGAGATGGGTTCCTCTCTTTCGTTAGAATGCTCAACATGGCAGTGCGTGGGCGACCTGCCCGGAGTTTTTCTGCAGGGAAGATAGAATTTGTTCGGGCGCGGTGAATATCGGACAGCCCGAATTCGTTTTCCTGTCACTGCAACAAAAAGCCTTCGTCTTTATCCCTTTCGGGGAATAGAAGACGAAGGCATATAAACTCCGCGTTACCACTTCTTTTGCTGCAAAAAGCAGCCTCTCGGTCACAGCTCCCGGCATTTGATCCGGTCAATGTGCTCCCCTGTAACGGAGGGACTCCGGTTCTGACTACTGGAAAACGTTCACCAGAACTGCTGACAGGCGAGGGCATTTAACCTGTTGCCACCTTCCATCAATGGCGGCTCTCTGGAAACAGATTAACTCTAAATGTCATGTCCTGCTCACTGCATTTGCATGTTGAATTGTTGCCATTCTAGTTCCGGGGGAAAAAAATGTCAATGCGTAATCTGGAATTTTGGAAGTTTGTATAGGAAGAAAATGTTTTAGTTCTAAAATTTGTATAAAATTTTAGCGATGCAAAGCGCTAGTACGGTGCCACGGGATACTGATAGCAGAAGAGAATGGGTCCTGAGTACGGTACATGAAAAATAGAAACTTTTGCAAAAGATTTTTGAAACAAAACAAGCGGCTTCCGAATCCTCGGAAACCGCTTGTTTACTGACTTTTTAGAAGAGCGACAGACGGGGCTCGAACCCGCGACCTCCACCTTGGCAAGGTGGCGTACTACCAACTGTACTACTGTCGCATTTTATCTCTCGCTGATGTATCTCAGCGACGAAATTTATAATAACACAGCTTCTTACGTTTGGCAAGCTTTTTCGTAAAAAATTTCAAATTTATTTTTAGAAAAATAGAATGGCAAAATTGGAATGTTTTCGTTCCAATATTCCGTCGGAAAATTTGTAAACTAAAAATTGGAACGGTTTTATTCCAGTATTTCAGATGGGAGCCGCAATCTATGTCTACCAAACTATCTCAGGATGTCTCGATCGGGGAGAATCTGCGCATTTTGCGAAAACGTGCCGGATATTCACAGGAACGGGCTGCAGCACAGCTGGAGCTGATGGGAATCTCCATGAGCCGTGAAATTATTTCGCAGATGGAATCCGGACATCATAATATTCGCATCAGTGTATTACTTGCCTTCAAACAGGTCTATGAGGTGGACTCGTTTGATGACTTTTTTGTGCAACAGGAAAAAAGGCGGTGACCGATGAAATTAAAGCAGGAGCCAATTGGAATCGGTCAGAATCTCAGAAAACTCCGACAGGACGCCGGTTACAGCCAGTCGCAGGTGGCGGCGCTTCTGTGTGAGCGGGGCGTGTACATGACGACGGACATTTATAAAAAGATCGAACAGAATAAATACAACATCCGAATCAGTGAGCTGAATGCATTGAAAGAGCTGTATCAGGTTGGGTATGGGGAACTGTTTCAAACGGATTCCTGAAAATTTGGAAGCTGTGTATTTGGTTTTCAGGATGTTTTTAGAAAATATTTGTCTTAACGTCAAAAAAATGCCGCTCAATCCGCAAACGCGAGGATCGCACTGCGGCGGAATGGTAGAATGTCGCTTACGCGACCCGCCGCAGGCGGAGAATCCTGTAGAGCAGGATTCTTTTTTTTATCCAATTTAATTTTCCATCATTTTCCGGTTATATTGTCTGCGCTGAAGCGATTCTGTATTTCTGTGTCTCTGACGCGACTGGTAAGAGGAATACTTTGCGGTTGCTTTTGCGACAGCGGCGAGGGGCTCGGAAGCGCCGGATGCAATCTGTGGATCGGAGAGACAGATTGCCGGATTATCGAACTTTTCGAGCGTCCCCTTTTTGGAAAATGCGGCGCATACGGTTTGCCAGCCGGATAAGAACCGTACATACATCCTTCCGCTGATTCGGTCCTGCGGAGTGTCAGCCAGTGAAAAGTCTGCTAACACCAGTAAAAAGGAAAATTGCAGCTGCCATCATCATCATCGATTCCATCATACGCTCACCCTCTTTTCTTTTGTACCTCGCTGATATTTCCGAGGCATAAGATTTTTCGCCCACATAGGAGCAAGCTCATGTGGGCTTAGAACTTTTGACCCTGGCATTGTATTGTCTGACTATATTATAATATCTTCCGTATTTTCAGTCAATTTATTTTCAAACATTCTTTCGAAAAATTCAGTTCTTCGCAGTTGTATACCGGAAAAATGGCGTAAAGTATGCTATTTGTCCCAAAAATCTGTTGCAATCGTAATTTCGATGATGCTATGATATAAATCGGATGTTTTTTGGAAAAAAGGATGGCATGTGCGCTGTGCGAAAGGCTCAGCTTCGATGGCAGGACGCGACTTTTTCGGTGCCGCATGTTTCAGTCCGTTGCAGCAGGCCGCAGCCGGATGGGTGCAAAGAGGAGTATTGTGAAAGAAAACAAAAACGGGAGGCAGAACAGTCAGAACGCAGAAAAGAGGAGCCGGAAAAGAAAAAATCCGAAGGCAGTCAGACAACTGACAGCGCTTTATGTTGCGCTGGTGCTTGTAGCGGCGGGCGCGATCGGTGGAGGCGTATTCTGGGCGGTGCATTCGACGAGGGTAACAGAGGAGCTGATTGCGGAAAACACGCAGGAATTGACGACGGAAGAGGAAAGCACAGTTCCTGCTGCTATAGAAGAAACAGAAGAGATGCAGGAGACGGAAACCGAGACGGAAACAGAAACGGAGACGGAGACGGAAACCGAAATGCTTGTCGAGCTGACAGAGGACAATATCGACGGCTATGTAAAAGTGGAATCCTGTAAAATTGCGCAGGGGACGGGAACCTTTTCGGTAAAGGCGTCGGTGGAGGAAAAGCCGGCGAGTGATGACGATAATTTTACCTGCTCAAAATGAACATGTACGATACCGAGCTGGATGCCGGGGCAGAGCCGATCGCGTCCGTGCCGAAGGACAAGGAATTTTCCATGACGGCAAATGTCAACGAAAATCAGGTGGATTCCAGGCTTATGTCGAAATTCGTCGTAGCGGTAAAATTAAAGGATGCGTATGTTCCGCTCTGTGATCCCTGCTATATGACAAACCCGGAGGCCCTTGCGTCCTATCAGGCGGCATATCCGCAGCGTTCTTCGATTAAAGGGATTTTAGTAGATCCGCTTCGGGTAGATGAGCTGGATGATCTGCATGTCAACCATGCGGCGTACAATATTCCGGTCGGAAATATTCTCGGGGAGACGACAAACGGCTTGTTCCCTACGGTTTATTATACATACGACGGCAGAACCTATGCGTTTAACGGTCAGCGGATTGCGGAATATGATTCTATTTTTTCCAGGCTGACGGCAAAGGGAATTACGATTTCTGCGATTCTGTTAAATAATAAGAGCAGCGCGTATCCGGAGCTCACCCATCCGCTTTCCTGGGGCGGCTCTGCTAATTATTATGCGTTCAATGCAGCGGAAGCAGATGGCGTGAAGACGCTTGCAGCGGTCGGCGCGTTTTTGGCGCAGAGATACCGGGATAATGACCACGGGATTGTCATGAACTGGATTGTCGGCAACGAGGTCAACGTCCGTTCTGATTGGAATTATATGCAGTACGTCGATCTGGATACCTATGCGAGGGAATATGCGAACGCGGTGCGCGTTTTTACAACAGCATCAAGAGTATGAACGCGAATGCGAGAGTCTATGTTTCGATGGATCAGCAGTGGAACCGGGATCTGTCGTCGAAGAACAGCTATGACGTGCGTGACCTGCTGGTTTCGATGAACCAGGTGATTTCCTCCGAGGGAAATATCGACTGGGGACTTGCAGATCACCCCTATGCGTATCCGCTGACGAATACGACGTTCTGGAATTCGTCCGGCAAGATTCAGAAGCTGATTACCAATTCGGAAAATACGTCGATCGTGACAATGCAGAATATCAATGTCATTACGAACTTTTTGCAGAAGGAAGAAATGCTGACGGCGGACGGCGAAGTGCGCCCGGTGATTCTGAGCGAGCTGGGATATTCCTCTTCCCAGGGAGAAATCAATCAGGCGGCGGCATTTGCCTATGCCTACTATGCAGCAGAGAACAATCCTTATATCAATGCGATCCTTTTGTCCAGACAGACGGATGCGGGAGAAGAGATTGCACAGGGACTTTGCATTGGGACTGTCTACTCAGGGCGGACAGCATAAATATATTTACGAGGTTTACAAAAATATCGATCAGGTAAATTCCAACAGCTATACAGAGTTTGCAAAATCTGTCATCGGGATCACGAACTGGAGTGAAGTGATACAGCCGGCAAACTAAAAAGGGCGGTGCGTTTACAGGTTTTCCAAAATCCGAATGTCCACAGCGGTATAATAAAATTCACGGTCAGGGCTGCCTCACCTGCAGTCAGATAATCGAACAGCAGCTGGATGGGTTTTGAGCCCTGAATGGCAGGCTGCTGGCAGATCACAGCAGAAATAATGTGCTGTTCCATCAGCTCTTTTGTAGCAGGAATTTTGTCATAAGCAAGAATATGGATGTCGGTGCGGTTTAGGGAAAGAACCGCGCGGCAGCCTCCATAAACACCGGCAGCGGTAAAGTAGAGGGCGTTGATGTCTGGATGTGCAGACAGCAGCGCTCTTGTTTTATCGTAGCTTTCAAAATCATCATCGCTGTTTTCAATCTCGGCGATGATCCGGATACGTGGATAGCAGGCAGAGATCCGGTCGCAGAAACCGGCAATCCGATCGGTATGGCAGAGCACCTGGGAGGAACCGGTGACGATACCGGCGCGCACTTCCCGGAGGTCATGAGATTCATCAGACCGGCAGCAGTCTGCCCGCAGCGGTAAAAAGTCGCTGCCGACAAAAGCAAGACGGCTGGAATTACGGATATCCGTGTTGGTGGTGATGACGGGAATCTGGCGGCTCTGCAGCTGATCGATTTTGTTCGCGACGGCAGTGTCGTTAAAAGGGCTGATCACGAGTCCATCAATGCCTTCTGTCTCCAGCTCGGCGATAGCCTGCAGCTGCTCCTGGGCAGAAAATCCGGTCTTTTTTTTTGAGAACGGAGCAGTTGTAGCTGTTTAATTCTTCTTCTTTGGAAAGAACGCTGTTCCATACTTCATCAAAAAACGGATTTCCGGTGTCGAACAAAACGACGCCGATCCGGACCATCTTTCGCTGTGCGGCGAGGGCGATCCCGGCGCGGTTTGGCTTGTAGTCCAGTTTTTTGCAATATCATTGACCAGAGCGGCGGTGGCTGCGTTGACGGAGCCGCGATGATTGAGCACGCGGTCGACCGTGCCGCGGGATACCCCCGCCAGTTCTGCGATTTCCCGAATGGTTGCCATAGCTACCAATTACCTCATTGTTTCTTTTCATAACAGTTCCTTTGAAGCGTCTGCACATTTAGCGTAGCATGATGAAAATGGAAAGTCAACGAATCGCGGCATGGTTTGCGTGCCCGCGCACAAAAATGGGAAAATGCACAAATTGGAAACGCAGGCGTGCGGAGGAAACGGCATGGTTTTGGTGAAAATTCTGAAAATAAATTGGGGTCTTGATTTTTTATGGTCTAAAATCTATGATAAAGGCATGGTGAAAGAACGACAGGGAAAGTGTGTCATGACTTTATATCACAATCCCTTGTGTGTGCTTGCGTGCACGGGCACGCAAAACAGAATAAAGGAGCAGAGTATGTATTACATTGGAATCGACCTGGGGACTTCTGCAGTGAAGCTGCTTTTGATGGAAGGAAACGGGAAAATCGTAAGAGTTACCTCAAGGGAGTATCCGCTGTACTTCCCGCATCCGGGCTGGTCGCAGCAAAACCCGGAAGACTGGTACAAGCAGTCCATGGACGGGCTTTGTGAGCTGCTGGATGGAATCGACAAGAGCCAGGTGGCGGGCATCAGCTTCGGTGGTCAGATGCACGGATTAGTTGTGCTGGATGAAAACGATCAGGTCATCCGTCCCGCGATTCTCTGGAACGATGGCAGAACCTTCCGGGAAAACGACTATCTGAATCAGGTGATCGGCAAGGAGAAGCTTTCCGAATACACGGCAAACATCTCCTTCACCGGATTTACCGCGCCGAAGATTTTGTGGATGAAAACAACGAGCCGGAGAACTTTGCACGGATCAAAAGATCATGCTGCCGAAGGATTACCTGGCATATCGTCTGACCGGCGTACATTGCACAGATGTATCGGACGCTTCCGGCATGCTGTTATTCGATGTGAAGAACCGCTGCTGGTCGGAAGAAATGTGTGAGATCTGCGGCATTCATAAAGAACAGCTTGCAAAGGTCTATGAAAGCTATGAGACAGTCGGCACGCTGCTCCCCGAAATCGCGCAGAAACTCGGTTTGCCGGAAACCGTAAAGGTAGCAGCAGGTGCAGGGGATAACGCGGCGGCAGCAGTGGGAACCGGAACAGTTGGAAACGGTCAGTGCAATATTTCTCTCGGAACGAGCGGAACGATCTTTATTTCCTCCGATCAGTTTGCAGTGGATAAAAATAATGCGCTGCATGCCTTTGCCCATGCGGATGGACATTACCATCTGATGGGCTGCATGCTGAGTGCGGCGTCCTGCAATAAGTGGTGGATGGACGAGATCATCGGCACGAAGGACTATGGGGCAGAGCAGACGGCGATCACGAAGCTTGGCGAAAATCACGTTTACTTCCTGCCGTATCTGATGGGTGAGCGTTCTCCGCATAATGATCCGGATGCGAGAGGTACTTTTATCGGAATGACGATGGATACAAGCCGCGCGGATATGACGCAGGCGGTACTCGAAGGCGTTGCCTTTGCCCTGAGGGATTCCTTTGAAATTGCAAAATCCCTCGGCATCCAAATCGACCGGACGAAGATTTGCGGCGGCGGTGCAAAGAGCCTTCTCTGGAAAAAAGATTATTGCCAATGTGTTGAATGTGAAAGTGGACGTGCCGGAAACCGAAGAGGACCCGGCTACGGAGCGGCGATTTTAGCGGCGGTTGCCTGTAGCGAGTACGCATCTGTGGAAGAAGCAGCGCAGAAGCTTTTTAAAAGTCGTGGACACGGTGGCAGCCGGATGCAGAGCTTGCAGCGAAATACGAAGAACGTTACGCGCAGTTTAAACAGATTTATCCGACGGTGAAGGAGCTGTTCGGAAAATTGAAGTGAGACACAGAAAGGAGATACGATCATGCAGATTTATGAAGTGACAGACCCTCTTTTTAAGGAGTATGGCAAAATCATCGACAGCGTGGAGCTGACAGAGCTGCTGGCAGAGATGAAGCACACGCCGGATGGCCATGCCGGAGGACGTGGTATATGTGGCTTCCGAGCCGAAGCTGGAAGCGCTTGCGGTCATGAAAGAGCTGACGGACAAAACCTATGGCGAGCTTCCGATCCAGATCGGCTATTGCAACGGTCATAACCGGAAATTAAACGCGCTGGAATATCACAGAAGCTCTGAGGTAGACGTAGCAGCAACGGAGCTGGTGCTGATGCTGGGAAAACAGCAGGACATCACAGAGGAGTTTACTTATGACACCTCGAAAGTCAAAGCATTCCGGGTTCCTGCCGGGACGGCGGTAGAGCTGTATGCGACGACTTTACACTATGCACCCTGCCATACAGAAAAAGACGGATTCCAGTGCACAATTATTTTGCCCAAGGGAACGAACCTTGATCTGGAAAAAAGACCATCAGGGCGGTGAGGACGGTCATCTGACTGCCAAAAACAAATGGCTGCTGGGACATCCCGAAGGCGGTCTTCCGGAAGGAAGCCCGATGGGACTGATCGGTGAAAACCTTTCCTGGATTAAAAATTACAGGCAAAACAGTTCCTGTATATATAGTTTCAGACGTTGCGCCTGACATAAAAATGGAGGATTTTATCATGAAAAATTTACCTAAAGTGAAAATCGGTATTGTAGCAGTCAGCCGTGACTGTTTCCCGGAATCTCTGTCTGTCAACAGAAGAAAGGCTCTGGTAGAGGCTTACAAGGCAAACTATGACGTTGCGGATATTTATGAATGTCCGGTCTGTATTGTAGAGAGCGAGATCCATATGGTACAGGCTCTGGAGGATATCAAGCAGGCAGGCTGCAACGCGCTGTGCGTATATCTGGGCAACTTCGGCCCGGAAATTGCAGAAACCCTGCTGGCAAAGCATTTTGACGGTCCTGTCATGTTCGTGGCTGCAGCAGAAGAATCTCAGAATGATCTGGTCGGCGGCAGAGGTGACGCATACTGCGGTATGTTAAATGCAAGCTACAACTTAAAGCTTCGCAATGTAAAGGCATATATTCCGGAATATCCCGTTGGAACCGCAGCAGAATGTGCGGATATGATCCATGATTTTGTTCCGATCGCAAGAGCGATCATCGGTTTAAAGAGCCTGAAGATCATCAGCTTTTGGTCCCAGACCGTTAAATTTCCTGGCTTGCAACGCTCCGATTCAGCAGCTCTACAACCTGGGCGTTGAAATCGAAGAAAACTCCGAACTGGATCTGTTCGAAGCATTCAACAAGCACGCTGGGGATGAAAGAATCCCTGCAAAGGTAAAAAGAGATGGAGGAAGAGCTGGGTGAGGGCAACAAAAAGCCTGAAATTCTGGAAAAGCTTGCGCAGTATGAGCTGACCCTGCTCGACTGGGTAGAGGCACATAAGGGCTACCGCGAATACGTTGCAATTGCCGGTAAGTGCTGGCCTGCATTCCAGACACAGTTCGGCTTCGTTCCCCTGCTATGTCAACAGCCGTCTGGCCGGTATGGGCATTCCGGTATCCTGCGAGGTGGATATTTACGGCTGCTTAAGTGAGTTTATCGGAACTGCAGTCAGCGACGATGTTGTAACCTTACTGGATATCAACAACAGCGTGCCCGACGATATGTATGAAGAGTCGATCAAAGGCAAATTTGATTACACCCATAAGGATACCTTCATGGGCTTCCACTGCGGCAATACCTGCTCCAGAAAGCTGGCATTCTGCAGCATGAAGAATCAGATGATCATGGCGAGATCCTTCCGGTTGAAGTGACAAACGGCACTCTGGAAGGAGATATTATCCCCGGTGATATCACCTTTTACCGCCTGCAGTCCACCGCGGACAACAAGCTGCGGGCTTACATCGCACAGGGCGAGGTTCTGCCGGTTGCATCCCATTCCTTTGGTTCCATCGGCGTATTCGCAATTCCGGAAATGGGACGCTTCTACCGCCATGTGCTGATCGAGAAGAACTTCCCGCACCACGGTGCAGTTGCCTTCGGCCATTACGGCAAAGCACTGTACGAGGTATTCAAATACATCGGCGTTCCGGTAGAGGACTTAAACTTCAATCAGCCCAAGGGCATGATGTATCCGACAGAGAATCCGTTCGCATAAAGCATATGGGAAAGGGCAAGGAAAATGAGTAAATACAGGGAAAAGGCAGCAGCCCTGGCTGCACAGATGAATCTGGAAGAAAAAGTAGGACAGACGCTTTACACCGCTCCGGCGGTGGAGCGCCTTGGCATTGTGTCCTATAACTGGTGGAATGAGGCGCTGCACGGTGTGGCAAGAGCGGGCACGGCGACGGTATTTCCGCAGGCAATCGGCATGGCGGCGACATTTGATGAGGAGCTGTTAAAGCAGGTCGGCGATGTGATCGCGACCGAGGCACGTGCAAAATATAACGCACAGCAGAAAGCGGGCGACCACGATATTTACAAAGGACTGACGTTCCAAAGACCGAATGTGAATCTGTTCCGCGATCCCCGCTGGGGCAGAGGACAGGAAACCTACGGAGAAGATCCATATCTGACTTCCCGTCTGGCGGTCGGCTTTATTAAAGGTCTGCAGGGCGAAGACCCGGATCATTTAAAGGCTGCGGCGTGCGCGAAGCATTTGCGGTGCATTCCGGACCGGAGGGCATTCGACATGAGTTCAACGCAGTCGTATCGAAGCAGGATCTGTATGAAACCTATTTGCCGGCATTCAAGGCATGTGTGCAGGAAGCGAAGGTAGAAGCCGTGATGGGCGCCTATAACCGGACAAATGGCGAGCCCCCTGCTGCGGAAGCAAGACGCTTTTGCAGGATATCCTGAGAAAAGAGTGGGGATTTAAGGGTCACGTTGTCAGTGACTGCGGCGCGATTGCGGATTTCCACGAAAACCATAAAATTACCAAGACGCCGCTGGAATCCGCGACGATGGCGATGAACAATGGCTGTGACTTAAACTGCGGCTGCGTTTTTCCGAATTTGAGAGATGCGGTGCGCGGCGGCTATGTGGATGAAGCGCGTCTGGATGAAGCGGTGACAAACCTGATGGAATGTCGGATGAAGCTGGGAATCCTTGGCGATGAGAGACAGGAAGAACTGGATAAAATCGGTTACGATCAGGTAGATCTTGCTTCCAGTAAGGCGCTGAACCAGACCGTTTCCAGAAAAATCCTTGTCCTTCTGAAAAATGAGGACAATTTCCTTCCTCTTGACAAGAGCAAACTTCATACGATCGGCGTGATCGGTCCGAATGCGGATTCCAGAAAAGCGCTGGTGGGCAACTATGAAGGAACTGCATCCCGCTATATCACAGTGCTGGAAGGCATTGAGGATTATGTCGGGGATGATGTAAAGGTTTATTATTCCGAAGCCTGCGACCTCTGGAAGGACAGAACCAGTGGACTGGCACAGGCGGACGACCGGATTTCGAAGCAAAAGCAGTCTGCGAGGTCAGCGATGTGATTATCGCGGTGATGGGACTGGATTCCAGCATCGAGGGAGAAAGCAGGGGGACGCCGGCAACGAATTTGCAAGCGGCGATAAAAAGACCTGCTGTTCCCCGGTCTGCAGCGTGAGGTGCTTGAGGTCGCATATAGCAGCGGAAAGCCCGTGATCCTGGTATCCATGACCGGCTCCGCAATGGCGCTGGAATGGGAGGATGCGCACTGCAAGGCAATTCTGCAGGCATGGTATCCCGGCGCGGCAGGCGGAAAAGCTGTCGCAGAGGCGATTTTCGGAGAATACAGCCCGGAGGGCAAGCTGCCGGTAACGTTCTACCGCACCTCTGAGGAACTGCCGGAATTCACTGACTATGCGATGAAGGGACGCACCTACCGCTACATGGAAAAGGAAGCGCTTTATCCCTTCGGCTTCGGACTTTCTTATACCTCCTTTGAGCAGGGAAAGACGAGCGCAGACCGTATGGAAATCGAGGCAGGCGGACAGCTTCGAATCAAAACTTCCGTAAAAAATACCGGAAAATTTGCAGGCGGACAGACCATTCAGGTTTATGTCAAAGCGCTTCGGGACAATACACCGAACGCGCAGCTCAAAGGCTTGAAGAAGCTTTCCCTGCAGCCCGGCGAGGCAAAAGAAGTGGAAATCGTGCTGGCTGACAAGGCGTTTGCTCTGTACGACGAGGACGCACACTTTATGCTGGAAGAAGGAGATTACGAGGTTTCCGTCGGCATGCAGCAGCCGGATCGCAGAAGCAGCGAGCTGACCGGACAGACCTGCAGTGTTCTGAAGGTACACTGCAGCGAGACAAAGGAGCTGTAAGGCAGCACAGTGAATAGAATCGAAAATAGGACGCCCTGCACCGCACGGCGTCCTGTTTTACACAGCTATTTGTGCCGCAGGCGTCACAAAAGCAGCTATGGATTGCAGAGCAGAACTGGATGTTCTGCTCGCGGCCTTCGGCGCAAAGCGCCTGCGGAATGGGGATTGATATGAAAAGAGAGAGAATTTTAAAATTTACAACGCCGGCTTCGATCTGGCAGGAGGCTTTCCCGATTGGAAATGGACGACTGGGAGCATTTGTTTACGGAGGAACGGACGGGGAGCTTCTGCGGATCAATGAAGATACGCTTTGGAGCGGATATCCGGGAGACGAACAGACCGGCATGACGAAAGATGCGATCGATCAGGCGCGGGAGCTTGCAAAGCAGGGCTGCTATGTCAAAGGGGAGGCGGACGCGCTTTTGAAAGAGAGCAATAAGGGCGCGCGGGATGTGCAGATTTATGAGCCGTTCGGCGATCTGGTGCTCACATTTGAAAAAAGAGCGTGAAATTACAGCGTATGAAAGAAGCCTGGATCTGGACACGGCGTGTGTGAACGTGACGTATCGGGACAGGGATAATGCGTTTGAGGAAACCTGCTTTGCCAGCGCACCGGCGCAGGAAATTTGTCTGCGGATTTGTGCAGAAAAACCGTTTACCGTAAAAATAAGTGCGGAAAATGGATTTTTAACAGAGCAGAGGTACGAGACGGATGGATTTGCGCTGTTTGGACGGCTTCCCGGCAAAAGTTTGCGGACGGTCGGCTCCGGCAAGGGAGAAGTAGAATCCTTTTGTTTTTTCGGAAATCCCGGAAGAGATGTGAATACGTTATCAAGGCAGGGGACGCGTACGCACAGCAGGCGGAACGACCGAGGCGCAGGCGGACGGACTTGTTTGTAAGGATGTGCTGGAGCTGGAGATTTTTCTGGCAGTGCGCAGCAGCTATGCGGGGCAGAACGCCATCCGAGACCGAAGGAGCAGAATACGGCAGCGCTGTTGGGAAACAGATCTGCACGGGAGCGAGCGCTCGTTTGAAGTATTGAAGCAGGAACATATTGCAGAGTATCAGGAGCTTTTTAACCGGGTTGAACTGGAACTTCCTGAAAGCGGCAGGGAGCAGCTGGATCTGCGGGAACGGATTTTGCAGTACGAAAAAGATCCGGACGATACTGCACTGGAATCGCTGGTGTTTGATTTTGGACGATATCTGCTGATTTCCTGTTCCCGCCCCGGCAGTCAGCCTGCAAACCTGCAGGGACTCTGGAACTGCGAAAAGCTGCCGCCGTGGCACAGCGATTATACGGTCAACATCAACACCGAGATGAACTACTGGATGACAGGACCGTGCAGGCTGCATGAGCTGATCGAGGCCGCTTGTGCGGATGAACCGCGAGCTTCTGGATAATGGAAAACAGACCGCAAAAAACATATTTTGGCTGCGACGGTGCAGCATGTTTTCATAACGATGGATTTGTGGCGTAAGACGTCTCCTGCAGACGGAAAGTCCGTCTGGGCATTCTGGCCGTTCGGTGCGGCATGGATGTGCAGAAACCTGTTTGACGAATATTTGTTTACGAAAAACAATTACTACCTACGGAGATTTTCCTGATTCTGGAAGAAAATGTACGGTTCTGTTATAACGTCCTGGAAAAAGACCCCGGACGGATACGCGGTCTGCCCGGCAACTTCTCCGGAAAATATGTTCCTCGACCATGGGGAAAAAACGAGCATCGGATTGTATACAGAAAATACGCTGGCGATCATCCGCAACCTTTTCAGGGATTATCTGGAGGCTTGCGATGCGCTGAAGCGTGAGTCCGACGCAGCGGGCGCTGACAGTGTGTCGGCTTCGACAGCTACAGCGTATTCCAATAGCGCAGCCGTTTTTCCTGACGCAGTGCTTTCACAGTCTGTGCGCGAAATCCTGCCGAAGATCGTTCCGACCAAAATCGGCAGCAAGGGACAAATCCTGGAATGGAATGAAGAGTTCGAGGAACGAGCCACATCACCGGCATTTATCGCATCTGTACGAGTTCCATCCGGGACGGGGAATCACGAACCGGACGCCGGAGCTTTACAGCGCGGTAAAAAGAGAGCCTGACGGAGCGCGGCGACGAGACGACCGGCTGGAGCATGGCATGGAAAATGCTGATGTGGGCAAGACTGGAAGAGGGAACGCATATCGACGGGCTGATGAAGCTTTTGTTCCGGTTAAATGAGCCGCGCGATCCGAAGATGTCAGAGCGTGGCGGCGTGTATGCAAACCTGCTCTGTGCCCATCCGCCGTTCCAGATGGATGGAAACTTCGGCTATACGGCTGGCATTGCAGAGCTTTTTAGTGCAGAGTCATGCGGATGAAATCGTGATCCTGCCTGCCCTGCCAGGACACTGGACAAAAGGCAGCGTCAGCGACTTGGCGTGCGTGGAAATGTCTGCGTCGATATTACATGGGACGAGGAAAAAGACAGAGTGCACGCTGATCAGCTCAACCGATCAGAAAAAGAACAGTCGGATCAAAGGAGGTATCCAAAAAGAAATCAGCCTGACAGCGGGGAAAGCGGTGTCTTTTGGTTGTAATCGCGCGGGTGAACAGGTACAATAGAGGGACAGCTAAAGGCAGAGCAACAGAAGAAAGGAGCGCTGTATGAAGCGAAATATAAGCCGTAAGGCGGAAGAAGCTTATCTGGCGGAAACTCTGAGGGTCGTGCGTGACAACGTGCGGGAATATGGACAGGAAGTTGCTAAGATGCAGGAGGATATCGATGAAATGCTGGAGCATTATCATGATAACGATGCGGAAGTCCTGACGATCCTGAACAATACCGTAACCATGCACACCCATATGAAGCGGGCATTGGAGCGCAATGAAAAGGCGCTGAAAAAGCCCTACTTCGGGCGAATTGTTTTTCATGACGAGGCATTAAATAAAGAAGAATCCCTCTATATCGGGCGGGGCGGCATCGCAAAGGATACCACCCACCAAATGGTGACGGACTGGCGTGCACCGGTGGCCAATGCCTACTATGAAAACGGACTGGGAAAATGCAGCTACCCCGTACCGGATGGTCAGCATATGGAGATCGAGCTTTTGCTCAAACGGACGTATGAGATCGAGGATGCAAAGCTGATCGACTATTATGATTCGGAAGTCGTGGCAAACGATGAGCTTCTGACGCGGTATCTTGCAAAAAAAAAAAGGCGGTTTTGGGGGAGATCATTGCGACGATCCAGCAGGAGCAGAACGAAATTATCCGGAAATCGCCCTATCACAGCATGATCGTGCAGGGCGTAGCAGGCTCTGGCAAGACCACGGTGGCGATGCACCGGATTTCCTATATTTTATACAATTATGAAGAACGGTTTCAGCCGGAGGATTTTTATATCGTCGGCAGCAACCGGATTTTGCTGGACTATATCACGGGTGTCCTGCCGGATCTGGATGTGTATGGCATCCGACAGATGACGATGGAGCAGCTGTTTGTACGCCTTTTTATATGAGGACTGGGACGAAACCTGCCGCATCTGCCCGGTGCGCGATGCCGGGAAAGACGGTGCGGTGCGGGGAACCCTTGCGTGGTTTGAAAAGCTGCAGAAGTTTTGCAGCAGAGTGGAGTGGAACACGATTCCGAGGACGACGGTGTTGTTTAACCGGAAGCAGTTTGTAGAGGGGCTTCGGGACGGTCGTGTCGGTGTGTTCGATGAGAGCGGCGGCAAAAATGACCCGAAAGATATGGTCATTTTGATGACAGGCGAGGCAATTGAACGTTATATCCGTCAGAATCCGTCCGTGTCCGCGCAGAGCAAGGTGCTGATGCTGCAGGAGCGTTTGATGGGAAAAAGTGGAGGACGAATTTTAGGAAAGGGCATCAGCTATACCTCCGAAGAAAAAAAGGCAATCCGCCGCTCAATGCGTAAAAGGTTCGGCGCAAGGCAATGGAAAAAATCCGTTTATGAGATGTATCACGATTTCCTGACAGAGCAGAAACAGCAGGGTGTCTGTGTCGAAGCGCCGCAGGAAGAGCTGGATGTGTACGACCTGGCGGCACTTGCCTATCTGTATCGCAGAATGCGGGAAACGGAGGTCATCAGCGAGGCGCATCATATCGTTGTGGATGAAGCGCAGGATTTCGGTGTTATGGTCTATGCAGTTTTAAAAGAATGCGTCAGAAGCTGCACTTACACGGTCATGGGGGGATGTTTCCCAGAATATCCGCATGGATTACGGTATCAGCGACTGGGAAGGTGTAAAAAAAATCCTGCTGACCGGAGAGCGGGATAACTTTTGCGTGCTGAGGAAAAGCTATCGAAATACCGTAGAAATTGCAAATTTTGCATCGGACATCCTGGCGCACGGAGCGTTTCCGGGGTATGGGGCAGAGCCGGTCATCCGTCATGGTGAAGCGGTTGGCATCCGACAGACAGCAGGAAGGGAGCTGTACCGGGAAGCGGCAAAAATCTGCAAAGGATGGCAGACAGACGGTTTTGACACGATCGCGGTGATCTGCCGGGATCAGAAGCAGGCGCAGGAGACGGCAGAGCTTCTGCAAAAAGAACTGCCGGTCATGCCTTGGGATCCGGAAAAAGCGTCGTTTGAAAAGGAATCATGGTATTTCCGGTGGAATATACCAAGGGACTGGAATTCGACGCGGTTCTGCTGCTCAGCCCGGATCGGGAGTCCTATCCGATAGACGATGGACACGCGAAGCTTTTGTATGTCGCGGCGACAAGAGCACTGCACCGGCTGGAGGTTCTGCACACCGGCAACCTTACCGGGCTGATCGCAGACCCGATTCCGAAAAAGAACAAAAAGCGAGTATCCGGCGCGAAGAAAAAGATCGTCATCGTGCAGAATCCGTCCGGCGGACAGGAAGCACCGTTGCCATATGGAACCGACGCGATGCAGGAAAAGTGCGGACGCACGCCGCACAGGCGGAAAAAACACAGGGCAGTGCCCGTCCGGCGGCAGCTGCACCCCGGCCGACATCTGCTGGTGCCGGCTGGACGTCGCGCCCGAAGCCGGTTATTTCCGGTCAGCCGCAGAAAACCCTCCATCCGCTGGCGTCGCTGTACGGGAGCAACAGCAAGGCTGCACAGGAATCTGGCAGAGCTGTAGGCAGTAGACAATCTGCACAGGCAGCTGGCAGAACGGTGAACGGCACGGTACAGCCGCGTGTCACAGGCGATATGCATGCCCGCACAGCATCAGGTGTCCTTTCGTTCGGTGAACTTCCGGATACCGCGAAGCTGCGGGCGGCGGGACATGCGAAGATCGACCATTCGATTCGCTGGGTACAGCGTAAGGAGGACGGTCTGTATTTACAGAGCCGTTATGGAGTGACCCGTTTGAGCCCTGTCGGCAGCGGAATTCTGCGCGTCACTTTTTCACGGGGCGAGATGCCGCCGGTGCATCCTGCAATCGCCGTCACCCGGGTGGAGAAAAACTGGCAGATGCGCGAAAAACCGACGCTTGTGGAGATGCGAACGCCGGAAATGTATGTGGTTGCGGACAAAAGACAGGTGCGCTGCGGTTTCTGGATAAGGACAGCGAAATCTTGCTGGAAGAAAGCGGACAGGATCGCTGCCTGATCGAAAATGCGCCAAACGGCGGGCGCAGCAGGCTGTTTTTGACTGGAAAAAAGGAGAAGGGCTCTATGCAGCAGGTGCGCTCGGTAAAGGCGGAATCCGTCTGGAAAAGACGGCACGGTGCATCTCCCATGGAGTCGAAAACGAACTTCCATATCTGATTTCCGACCGAGGCTATGGCATTTTGTCGGCATCGTCCAAAGAAGTGATCTTCTGCAGCCTGCCCGTATATGGAAATCAGATTTGTCTGGAAGGTACACAGCAGCCGGATTATTATATTATTGTAGGGAAAAAATTAGAGACGCTGTTGAAGGCCTGCGCATATCTGTGCGGGAAGCTGTGAAAAAAGCGTGTCTGAGGAATGGAGAAGCTATGAACATACTGGATATTGTTGGACCTGTGATGGTAGGACCATCCAGCTCTCACACGGCGGGGGCGGTGCGGATCGGTCAGACGGTGGGAAAGCTTTTTGGGAGAACGGGTCGTGAATGCAAAGATCGGGCTGCACGGCTCTTTTCTGGCAACAGGGCGCGGACATGGAACAGACCGCGCGATTGTGGCGGGACTGTTGGGGCTGGCAGTGGACGACCCACGGATTCCGGAAAGCTTCGCAGAAGCAAAAAGGCAGGGCTTTCGTTTTCCTTTGAAGGAATCAGCCTTATGAATGCGCATCCGAATTCCGTTCGGCTGGAGGTGACCGGAGAGAGCGGGCGAAAGCTGGAAGCGATCGGTGCATCGATCGGCGGCGGACGGATCAGAATCTGCGAGATCGATGGACTGACTGCAAATTTTTCCGGGAAGCTCCGACACTGGTTGTATACAACCAGGACAAGCCGGGCTGTATCGTAAAAAGTAACGTCGCGTCTGGGTGAAGCAGGGATCAATATCGCGACGATGCAGGTGTACCGGGACGAACGGGGCGGACATGCCGTTATGGTAATCGAAGTGGATCAGGAAGTGCCGCGGGAGCGGATTGCAGCACTGGAGCAGGAAGAGGGCATTGAAAAGTAATCTACCTGTGTCTGGAAGAATAGGAGAAAGAAATGTATCGTTCATTAGAAGAGATTTGCAAGGAAGCGGCAGCAACCGGCTGCAGTTTCTGGGAGCTGATCCAAAAGATGACTGCCGGGAGCGGCAGATTGCACAGGAGGAATCCTTTTTGTACAGCTGCAGCGCATGTACCAGGCGATGAAAGAGGCGGATCAGGACTACGACGAAACCCTGCATTCCCGCAGTGGACTGGTGGGCACGGACGGCGGCAAGCTGGAGCACTATGTGGATCAGGAATGAGCCGATCTGCGGCGATTTTCTTGGGCGCGTGATGGAAAAGGCGGTCAAAATGGGAGAGTCCAATGCCTGTATGAAACGAATTGTCGCAGCGCCTACGGCGGGTGCGTGCGGTGTTGTTCCGGCAGTTTTTCTGAGCATGCAGGCGAAATATCATTATACGGATGAAGAAATGACAAAAGCGCTGTATGTGGCGGCCGGCATTGGCGGGGTGATCGCATCCCGGGCGTTTATCGCGGGCGCGCAGGGCGGTTGTCAGGCGGAAATCGGCTCGGCATCGGCAATGGCAGCAGGAGGTGCGGTGCATTTGCGGGGCGGCTCTGTAGAGGCAGTGGCGCACGCTGCAGCGATGGCACTGAAAAATCTGCTGGGTCTGGTGTGCGATCCGGTAGCAGGTCTGGTAGAAGTACCCTGCGTAAAACGAAACGTATCCGGCGCGGTTGTTGCCCTTTCGGCGGCAGACATGGCCCTTGCCGGAGTGCGCAGCAGAATTCCTCCCGACGAGGTGATTGACGCCATGCGGGAGGTCGGAATTTCGATGCCGGCATGTCTTCGGGAAACCGGAGAAGGCGGTCTTGCCGCGACGCCGGAGGGAATTAAAATGCGGGATCGCATCATGGACTGAGTATGCGCTGAAAAAACGTCTGTGTATCTGAAAATGCACATTTTCCGAAGGCAAGATTTGTTGTAAACTATGGCTGTTTATGGTGAAAACACTTTCGGAAGGCAAGATTTTTCTATCTGAATGAACGATGAGTTGCCAGCGCCAGGAAAATGACAGACGTTTAACGAGAAAATGACAGGAGAGAAAGCAGGAATGAAACAGAACAAAGAAGATTTTCTGACGGGTGTAGGAGCAGTAGATGCAGAGCATGTGGTTCTGCTGGATCTGACAGACCAGGTGGGGGCGCTTTTTGGCAGATGAAAACATGCTGTTTAAATGTGCGGATATTCGACAGCTTTTAAAGCGGCTGGAGGATTACACGACGATGCACTTTACACATGAAGAGCAGCTGATGGAAAAGATGGGCTATGGCGGAATCGAAGAACAGAAAAAACAGCATCGGATGTTCGTGCAGAAGCTGGAAGAGTTTACCGATCGGGTATCGAAGCTTTCGCTCGGTACGCAGGACGCCATGATTCAGGATCTGTTTGAGTATCTGCAGCAGTGGCTGCAGGATCATATCAAAGTTGAGGATATGAAATATGCCAGATTTGCAATGGAAAAAACTAAAGGAGATTGTTGATCAGAGCGATAACATCGTTTTCTTTGGCGGTGCGGGCGTGTCCACGGAGAGCGGAATCCCGGATTTTCGCAGTACGGACGGTCTGTACCATCAGGAATACCGTTATCCGCCCGAGACGATTTTAAGCCATACCTTTTTTCGGCAGAATCCGGAAGAATTTTACCGGTTTTACCGTGCCAAGATGCTGGCGCCGCACGCAAAACCAAACGCTGCGCATAAAAAGCTTGCCCAGTGGGAAAAAGAAGGCAAACTAAAAGCGGTCATCACGCAGAATATCGATGGACTGCATCAGGCTGCCGGCAGCAAAACAGTGTTGGAGCTGCACGGAAGTACGCTCCGCAATTATTGCATGAAGTGCGGGCGGTTTTACGATCAGAATGCAATTCTGAAAGCACAGGGGTTCCTGCACTGCGAATACGGCGGCGTGATCAAACCGGATGTCGTACTCTATGAAGAAAGCCTGGATCAGAAAGTGCTGAAAGAAGCGGTTTCTTTTATCAGCCATGCGGATGTACTGATTGTCGGAGGAACCTCGGTAGTCGTTTATCCGGCGGCGGGGCTGATTGATTATTACCGTAGCGATAAACTGGTTTTGATTAACCGGACGCCTACGGCGCGGGATTCGGCAGCGGATCTGGTCGTTACAGGCAGCATAGGGGAGATTTTTGATTCCCTGTAAAACGGAATCTTATAAGGAGATTTTCATGGATATTCAGGTCGGAGATGTGGTGACGCTGAAAAAACAGCATCCCCTGCGGTAGCCGGGAATGGGAAGTCCTGCGGATCGGAGCGGATTTTCGGCTCAAATGTGCAGGCTGCGGTCACCAGATTATGATCGCACGCAGACTGGTTGAAAAAAATCTGCGTGATATTAAAAGAAAAGCTTGAAAACAATATGATTTCATGGTATTATAGATACCCGTGATATATATTCCTTGCTCCTTTTATTGGAAAGGCCAGAGACCAAAAGGAGGTAATTAGCATGAACAAGTACGAATTAGCTGTGGTTGTCAGTGCGAAAATCGAAGATGAGGAAAGAGCAGCAGTAGTTGACAAGTGCAAGGCCCTGATCGAAAGATTCGGTGGAACCATCACAAACGTTGACGACTGGGGCAAGAAGAGACTGGCTTATGAGATCCAGAAGATGAAAGAAGGCTTCTATTACTTCATCCAGTTCGAGGCTGAATCTTCTGCACCTGCAGAGATCGAAAGCCGTATTCGCATCATGGACAACGTACTGAGATACTTAGTTGTCAAGAATGAGACGAAGTAAGAAAGAGAGTCAATATGAATAAAGTTATTCTTATGGGCCGTCTTACCAGGGATCCCGAGGTTCGGTATTCCCAGGGAGACAACGCTATGGCGATCGCCAGATATACACTGGCTGTGGATCGGAGATTTAACCGCAATAATAACGATGAGAATTCCGCAGACTTTATCGGATGCGTTGCATTCGGCAAGAGCGCAGAGTTCGCAGGCGGTATCTCCATAAGGGAACCAAAATTGTGGCGACCGGCAGAATCCAGACTGGTAGCTATGTCAATAAGGATGGCGTCAAAGTGTATACGACTGATGTTGTTGTAGAAGATCAGGAGTTTGCAGAGAGCAAGAACAGTGCAGCCGGTAACGATGGGGGTTACAATGGCGGCGGTTATAACAGTGCACCTGCAAGACCCCAGCCTGCTGCAGCGACAGACGGCTTCATGAACATTCCGGATGGAATCGACGAGGAGCTGCCGTTCAACTAAGCAAAATTTTGTGAAACAAAAATTTTGCGCTACATCTCGGACACGAAGTGTTTGAGATGTTTCCCGTTTTAATTTTTTCGCTCGCGGAAAATTGCGCTGCTCTCGGATGCGAAGCATTTGAGAAGTTTCTATATTCAAACAGGAGGTAAACCATCATGGCATTCAATAAATCTGAAAGACCTGACGCTCCCGCACGGAGAAGAGGCGGCATGCGCAGAAGAAAGAAAGTTTGCGTATTCTGTGGTAAGGACAATGTGATCGATTACAAGGATACCAATAAGTTAAAGAGATACGTTTCCGAGAGGTAAGATTCTTCCCAGAAGAATTACCGGCAACTGCGCAAAGCATCAGAGAGCTCTGACTGTTGCAATCAAGAGAGCACGTCATCTGGCACTTATGCCTTACGTTGCTGAATAAATCATCAGATATTTGGGACTGCCGTTTTTGTGAAATTCACGAACGGCAGTCTTTTTAAGTTAACAGTTCCTCGTACCGTTTGGGGACAGATTTCATGCTCGCATGAAAATCTGCCTACAAAAAGGTACGAATGGCGCAGTGAACTGTACAACTGTACCTTTTTGTCGTACCCTGCGCGCAGATGCCAGTTATTTTATGGAATTTTCCAAAAGAAATGGTATACTGAATGCATGCTTCAAAACGGGGCATTTTACTGCAATCATACACAGAAATGATAAAGGTCCTGTCTTTCTGACAGGGCATAGGTGTGTTTATGAGAACAAAAAAGAATTAGGCTGAAGGCAGGCTGCGTATCTATATGCAGACCTCCTTTATATGGGGATTTTACTCCTGATTGTGGATATCGGAACGTATTTTCTGGATGTCCGTGCAGGCTTTCTGCTGACCTGCTTTCTGCTGTTTTATTTTGGAATGATCATTTTGCTGATGTTCTATAACAGACCGATCATTTTGAACGAGCTGATCAGCTTTGCAACGCAGTACGGGCAGGTACAGAAGACGCTGCTTCGGGATATGGCGATTCCCTATGCGCTTTTGGATGAAACCGGACGGGTCATCTGGTGCAACGATGCCTTCCGTGCTGCAATCCACAGCGAAAAAGGGCTTTCATAAGTCGATTACCTATGTATTTCCGGCAATCACGCGGGAGCGGCTGCCGCAGGGCGAGCAGGAGGCGGAAATCGAGATCTCCTTTGAAGAGAGCGATTATATCGCGCATATTACGCGGGTATCGCTGCGGGGATGATATCGGAAGACAGCGACGTTTTAGATGACGAGGATTATGACAGCTGCCTGTATGCGATGTACCTGTATGATGAGACGGCATTAAAGCTTGCGCTTTCCGGGAAAACGACGCACAGTCGCTGGCAGTCGGTCTGATTTACCTGGATAACTACGAAGAGGCACTTGCGAGTGTGGAAGAAGTACGGCGATCCCTGTTAAAGGCGCTGATTCGACCGAAAAGTAAACAAATATATTTCCAGCTTCGACGGAATCTGCCAGAATATCGAAAAGGATAAATATCTGGTTATTTTGAAGAAAAAATCCGTAATGCAGATGCAGGAGCAGCGCTTTGAACTGCTTGAGGATGTAAAGACGGTCAACATTGGCAATGAGATGGCGGTGACACTGAGCATTGGTATTGGTCTGGACGGTCTGGTTTATGCACAGAATTACGAATTTGCCCGCACGGCGATCGACTTTGCACTGGGACGCGGCGGTGACCAGGCGGTAGTCAAGATGCCCGACAAAATCAATTATTACGGCGGCAAGAGCCAGCAGGTAAAAAAATACGCGTGTCAAGGCCCGGGTCAAAGCCCATGCATTGCGTGAAATCATTACGAGCAAGGACAATGTCCTGATTATGGGGCATAAGATCGGCGACGTGGACAGCTTCGGCGCGGCAGTGGGAATTTATCGGATCGCGCGGACACTGGAGCGGCGTGCACAGATCGTGTTGAACGATGTGACGACTTCGCTTCGCCCGATGGTCGATCTGTTTTTGAACAATCCGGAATATGAAAACGACATGCTGCTGACGAGCGCTCAGGCGTTGGAATGTGCGGGGCCCAATACCGTTCTGGTGGTTGTGGATGTCAACCGTCCGTCACTGACGGAATGCCCGGAACTCTTAAAAATCTGTAAATCCATCGTCGTTCTGGATCATCACAGAGCCGGAACGGAGACGATTGAAAACGCGACCCTTTCCTATGTGGAAACCTATGCGTCGTCCGCCTGCGAAATGGTATCGGAAATCCTGCAGTATACGAGCGATGGAATCCGGATCAAGAGCGAAGAAGCGGACAGCATGTATGCCGGCATGGTGGTAGACACGCAGAACTTTATGACAAAACCGGCGTGCGTACGTTTGAAGCAGCTGCATTTTTTGCGCAGAAACGGCGCGGATGTAACCCGTGTCCGCAAGCTTTTCCGGGAAAATGCGGCAGAATATAAGGCAAAGGCGGACGCTGTCAGCCAGGCGGAAATTTACCGCAATGCCTATGCAATTTCGATCTGTCATTCCGAGGGACTTGCGAGCCCGACTGTTGTGGGCGCGCAGGCTGCAAACGAGCTTCTGGATATCAGGGGCGTCAAGGCAAGCTTTGTCCTGACGGAATATCAGAATAAACTGTTTTTTCTCAGCACGCTCCATCGACGAAGTCAACGTACAGGTCATCATGGAGCGGATGGGCGGCGGCGGACATTTGAACATCGCAGGCTGTCAGCTGGAAAATACGTCCGTGGAGGAAGGTATTATTGTACTGAAGCGGACGCTGGATAAAATGATTGAGGAAGGTGAAATATCATGAAAGTAATTTTACTGGAAGATGTCAAAGCACTTGGCAAAAAGGGACAGGTTGTAGAGGTATCCGACGGATACGCAAAGAACTTTATTCTGAAAAAAGCTCGGCCTGGAAGCGACCGGCGCTAACATGAACGATTTGAAACTCCAGAAAGCGAGAGACGAAAAGGTTGCGCAGCAGCAGCTCGACGCTGCAAAAGAGCAGGCGGCTTTGCTGGAAGAAAAATCCGTAACCCTGTCGATCAAGGCTGGCGAGGGCGGAAAGGCATTCGGCCCGTATCCAGCAAGGAAATCGCAGCTGCCTACAAGGAGCAGTGCAATATGGAAATTGATAAAAAGAAAATTCAGCTTCCGGAGTCGATCAAGACCTTTCGGCATGCATGAAGTGCCCGTAAAATTGCATCCGCAGGTAACCGGAAAGCTTCATGTGAAAGTAGTGGAAGCGTAAAGACAGGGATAAGATTGAAAAATAAAATTTTTCAATTGCGGGATTTGTGTCTGCGCGCACTTGACACAAACTTGACATGCGAAAAAGCGTGCGCAGAAATGAGCGGAAAACATGGCAGCAGCAGATGAGGCGATTTTAAAAAGGGTACTCCCCACAGCATTGAGGCGGAGCAGTCGGTCATCGGTTCGATGATTATGGATCGGGGAAGCGATTGTGGTTGCGTCCGAAATTATTACGGGAGAGGATTTTTTTATAACCGGCAGTATGGCGTGCTGTTTGAAACGATGGTGGAGCTAAATGACAGTGGCAGACCGGTGGATCTGGTCACGCTGCAGGACAAGCTCCGGGAAAAAGATGTGCCGCCTGAAATTTCAAGTCTGGAGTTTATCCGCGACCTGATTACGGCGGTGCCGACTTCTGCCAATGTAAAATATTATGCCGGGATCGTTGCGGAAAAATCCACACTGCGCAAGCTGATTCGACTGAATGAGGAAATCGCGAACACCTGCTATGCAGGCAAGGAGGGTCTGGAAGAAATCCTTGAGACGACGGAGAAAAAAGGTCTTTGATCTGGTTCAGCGCCGAAACACGGGTGATTTTGTCCCGATCCGTCAGGTCGTTATGAATGCGATGGATCGAATCGAAAAGGCTTCCGCAATAAAGGAAACGTAACGGGAATCCCGACAGGTTTTATTGACCTGGACTATAAGACAGCGGGACTGCAGCCCTCCGACCTGATTCTGATTGCGGCGCGTCCTTCCATGGGCAAAAACCGCGTTTGTCCTGAATATCGCACAGAATGTGGCGTTCAAGCAGGAATGACGGTAGCAATGTTCAGCCTGGAAATGAGTAAGGAACAGTTCGTGAACCGACTGTTCTCCCTCGAATCAAGGTGGACTCCCAGCATCTGCGTACCGGTAACCTGACCGATGCAGAATGGGAGAGTGTGATCGAAAGTGCCGGCGTGATCGGAAAATCCAATCTGATCATTGATGACACGCCGGGCATCACGATTCCAGAGTTACGTTCCAAATGTCGGAAATATAAGCTGGAATATGATTTGAAGCTGATCATCATCGACTATTTACAGCTGATGAGCGGCAGCGGCGGACGGTCTTCGGATTCCCGACAGCAGGAGATTTCCGATATTTCCCGTTCCTTAAAGGCACTTGCGAGAGAACTGCGGTTCCGGTTATCGCCCTTTCCAGCTGTCCCGTGCAGTAGAGCAACGTCCGGAGCATAGACCGATGCTGTCCGACCTGCGTGAATCGGAGAGCCATCGAGCAGGATGCCGACGTCGTAATGTTTTGTACCGCGACGATTATTACAATCCGGACACGGAGAAAAAAGGTATCGCAGAAGTCATTATCGCAAAACAGAGAAACGGCCCGATCGGCACAATAGAGCTGGTATGGCTGCCGGACTATACAAAATTTGCCAATTTACAAAAGTAAACAGACGTGCGCACACTGCTTAAGCAGTGCGGCGATACGTTTTAAAATCAGAACGACGAAAGAGAACAGAAGGCGGAAAAAGATTTTATCCGCGTCTGTTCTTTTTTTTACAGTTGCTTGTCAAGCAGGGAATGGAGGTTAGTGTGAAAAATAAGCGTGATCGATTTGTGCCGCAGGCGCAAAGTAGCTAGGATCGCAGAGCAGAACTGGAGGTTCTGCTCGCGGTCTTCGGCGCAAAGCGCCTGCGGAATGGAGGTTAAGATGACGGCAGAGGGAATGTATACGATTAAAGAAGCGGCAAAAAAGGTTCATGTCGAGGCGCATGCGCTGCGCTACTGGGAGGAAGAGCTGGGGCTTTCAATCAGCAGGAACGATCAGGGCTACCGACAGTACAGCGAGGAGGATATGGAGCTGCTTGAACGGATTCGCGAGTGGAAGGAGAAGGGAATGCAGCTCAAAGCGATCCGCCTGATGCTGTCGGAAAATGGCAGACTTTCCGTTCCGCAGGAAATCGTGCGGGAGGCACAGTCGATGCTGGAGAAGGGGGATGCAGGCGCTGCAGCAGCGCAGCAGGAACACGCACAGTGTGCGTTTACATCAGACAATTCGGATACGCTTCATTCGCAGCATGCGCTCCCAACGGGCGGTGCCGATACGGTGGAGAACATCCTTCTGGATGAACGCAGCAGCAAGGCTGCAAAACTTCAGTATCTTCTGGAAAATCTCGTTTCCCGTGCAGTACAGGAGAGCAATGAGATGGTGTTAAAAGAGCTGGATTACCGGTTTCGGCAGATGGAAGAAAATGCGCAGGAGCGGGAACAGAAGCGGATGGAGCGGGAAGAGGAGCATTATCGGAAGCTGGACGAGCTGCTTTGCCAGAAAGGAAGAAGAAAGGGCAGACGGAGACGGTAGAAGGACGGGAAAGATTTGTGTCTGCGCACACTTGACACTAAACCCGGTATGCGCAAAAAAGCGTGCGCGAAAATGGGAAGACGCAAAAAAATAAGCGGAAGCCGATGAAAATCAACCCGCTTATTTTACATGTTCGATTCGTGTGGCTTAGACTCAGCCCTCAGAGATAGCGCCAACAGGACACTGACCTGCGCAGGAACCGCAGTCAACGCATTTAGCAGCGTCGATTTCGAACTTGCCTTCTCCCATAGAGATAGCGCCAACAGGACACTGGCCTTCACAAGAACCACATGAGATACAGGAATCACCAATTACGTATGCCATGATATAAATCCTCCTTTGAAATTTCTTTTTCTTATTTTAGCTCAAAAGACAAAATAGACAAGTACCAAATGGGGTACAAAACGGAAATTTAAAACCCGCAAAACCCGCATAAATACTGGGAAAACAGTAAGCTGAAACGAACTAAAGTAAGAGATGAACAACTACTTCCGGGACGGGAAAACAGGGGCAGAACGGAAGAAAAATGGACCGACCGGTTGCCAGATGAATGGGAATGTATTATACTGGTAAAGCTGATAAAGCGGCAGAAAACTGCCGACGGAAGAAAAAAGGAGGTTTGCCGGATGAGTAAATTCAATAAGGATATGACAATTGGTGAAGTACTGCGCATCGATATGAATGCCGCATCTGTCCTGATGGAAATCGGTATGCACTGCCTTGGCTGTCCTGCTTCTCAGGGTGAGACACTGGAAGAGGCTGCTATGGTGCATGGGATTCCGATCGAGAATCTGATGAAAATGCTGGATGAGCTGTAAAGCATTCAAAAATGCAGCTATTTTAAACAATAATATGTTTTTTCAGAGGGACTGACGCAGGACTTGTGCACAGTTCCTCCTGTTGTTTTTTGGCAATGTGCAAGGAAGAAAAAGAAAATGTATAAACAATGTACATTGCGCAAAACTGTTGACACTTTTCGCGTTGGGAAGTAGAATTGGTACATAAAGAACAGCATGGGAATCATAAAAGAGGGATTCCTTGTTGATATTATTTATCATTTTTTTTCATGTTACCAAAAGGAGGTAAATTTTCATGGCAGAAGCATGGAGAGGCTTTAAAAAAGATGGCCACTGGGATGTAGACGTCAACGTACGTAACTTTATCCAGACCAACTACACTCCTATGATGGAGATGAGAGCTTCCTGGAAGGTCCTACCGAAGCTACAGATAAGCTTTTGGGGCAGACTGCAGGAGCTGCAGAAGGAAGAGCGTGAGCACAACGGCGTTCTGGATTGCGAAACTGAGGTTGTATCCGGTCTGACCGCTTATGGCCCTGGCTATATCGATGAGTCTATGAAAGATCTGGAGCAGATCGTTGGTCTGCAGACAGACAAGCCTTTAAAGAGAGCATTCATGCCTTATGGCGGTATCAAAATGGCTCAGCAGGCTGCAAAAGGCACATACGGCTTTGAAGTAAACCCGAAATATGACAAGATCTTCAATGAGTATCATAAGACTCATAACCAGGCTGTATTTGATGCTTATACAGATGAGATGAAGGTTGCTCGTCATACCCATATCGTTACAGGTCTGCCGGATACTTACGGCCGTGGCCGTATCGTAGGCGACTACAGAAGAGTTGCTCTGTACGGTATCGATTTCCTGATCCAGAAGAAACAGGAAGATAAGAAGAACTGCGGCGTAGGCGTTATGGATGAAGAGACCATTCGTCTGAGAGAAGAGATCGCTGAACAGATCAAAGCTCTGCAGGGGCATGAAGAAGATGGCAGCTGTTTACGGCTACGATATCTCCGGCCCGGCTACAACCGCTAAGGAAGCTGTACAGTGGTTATACTTCGGTTACCTTGCAGCAATCAAGACTCAGAATGGTGCAGCTATGTCCGTAGGACGTATCTCTACATTCCTTGATATTTATATTGAAAGAGACCTTAAGGAAGGTACCTTAACCGAGAAGGAAGCTCAGGAGCTGATCGACCATATGACCATGAAGTTCCGTATGGTTAAGTTCGCTCGTATTCCTTCTTACAACCAGCTGTTCTCCGGTGACCCGGTATGGGCTACTCTGGAAGTCGGTGGTATCGGAATGGATGGCCGTCATATGGTTACCAAGAACGACTATCGTTTCCTTCATACTCTTGAGAACATGGGACCGAGCCCTGAGCCGAACTTAACTGTTCTTTACTCCAGTGCTCTTCCTGAAAACTTCAAAGAAGTATGCAGCTAAGATTTCCGTTAACACATCTTCCATCCAGTATGAGAACGATGATGTTATGAAGCCTATCTGGGGCGATGACTACAGCATCTGCTGCTGCGTATCCGCTACTCAGACCGGTAAGGAAATCCAGTTCTTCGGCGCTCGTGCAAACCTGGCTAAGTGCTTACTGTACGCGATCAACGGTGGTAAAGATGAGAAGCATCTGGACAAGAACGGCAAACATATGCAGTGTGGTCCGGAAATCGCTCCTATTACTTCCGAGTACCTTGATTTCGATGAAGTTATGCATAAATATGATATCATGCTTGACTGGTGTGCATCTCTGTATGTAAACATCCTGAACCTGATCCATTACATGCATGACAAATATTACTATGAAGCAGCTGAGATGGCTCTGATCGATACCGATGTAAGAAGAACATTCGCTACCGGTATTGCAGGTCTGTCCCATGTAGCTGACTCTCTGTCCGCTATCAAATATGCAAAGGTTAAAGTTATCCGTGACGAGCAGGGCTGTGCTGTTGACTTCCAGACCGAAGGCGACTTCCCGAAATACGGTAATGATGATCCGAGAGCAGACGAATTTGCTGTATGGCTTCTGAAGACCTTCATGGAGAAGATCAAGAAGAACAAGACCTACAGAAACTCCGAGCCTACAACTTCCGTACTTACCATTACTTCTAACGTAGTATATGGTAAGGCTACCGGCGCTCTTCCGGATGGCAGACCGGCATACACACCTTTCGCTCCTGGTGCTTCACCGTCTTACGGTGCAGAGAAGAGCGGCCTGCTGGCTTCCCTGAACTCTGTTGCTAAGCTGCCTTACGAGTACGCTCTGGATGGTATCTCAATACTCAGACCATGGCTCCCAGCGCTCTGGGTCACGACCTGGATGAGCAGAAGACCACTCTGGTAAGAGTTATGGACGGTTACTTCGATCGTGGTGCTCATCATCTGAACGTAAACGTATTCGGTACAGAGAAGCTGTTAGACGCACAGGCTCATCCTGAGAAGCCTGAGTACGCTAACTTCACCATCCGTGTATCTGGTTACGCTGTTAAGTTCATCAGCCTGACCAAGGAACAGCAGGATGACGTTATCGCAAGAACCTGCCATAGGTCTCTGTAATTTACCTACAGTTTTTAACAGGTGTATTTTTAAAGGAGTCGGGCAGCTGGCCCGGCTTTTTCTCGACCAGGGATCTGGTCGAGAAAAGCCCCTCCGTGTTCGACCAGCTCCCTGGTCGAGCATAAAACATCCGTTATGTGGAATAATGGATAGTAAAATACAGCAAAAGGAATACCTCGTGCTGCCCGCAGGGGATGACTGCAGCGATGTCTGACGCATATCCGCAGTGAATGCCTGCAAGGCAGGGAAAGGACGATATGATTAAAGGCAGAATTCACTCGTTGGAGTCTTTTGGGGCAGTAGATGGTCCCGGAATCCGTTATCTGATTTTCTTAAAGGGATGTAATATGCGCTGCCAGTATTGCCACAACGTAGATACCTGGAATCCGGAGACGGATAACCTGATGACGGCAGATGAACTGTTGGACAAGGCAGAACGTTTCCGCAGCTACTGGGGCAAAGAAGGCGGCATTACCGTCAGCGGCGGTGAGGCGCTTTTGCAGATTGATTTTCTGATTGATCTGTTCCGAAAAGCGCATGAGCGCGACATCAATACGACGCTGGATACTTCCGCACAGCCGTTTACAAGAGAAGAGCCGTTTTTCTCCAAATTTAACGAGCTGTTGAAGTACACCGATCTGGTTATGCTGGACATCAAGCATATCGATGATGAAGAACACAAAAAACTGACCGGTCATACGAATAAAAATATTCTGGATTGTGCAAGATATCTTTCCGATCAGGGTATCAAGATGGATCCGTCACGTACTGGTCCCGGCATCACGGATAAAGATGAGTATTTGATTCGTACAAGAGAGTTTATTGATACGTTGAAAACGGTTACCAAGGTTGAGGTGCTTCCGTACCATACACTTGGCGCATACAAATGGAAAGAGCTTGGAATTCCCTATAAGCTGGAGGGGTAGAACCTCCGACAGAGGACAGAATTCAGAATGCGAAGAAGATTCTGGAATTTAAAAATAAAAAAGAGGCGGTGCGCAGATGATAAAAGGAAAGCGCGCTGTAAAAAAAGCTCCGGCAGGAAGTCCTGCCGGAGCTTTTTGTAACCTTTAAATTGCGGCGAGCGTCTGCAGTGCGTTGTTTTCCGTCACAAGTTCATAGTGTTCTTTAAAATATGCCTCGCTGCCGGCAGCGGAGCTCTCGAGACGACCGTATTCGGAAGCAATATTGCAGATCCGGTTGCAATCGCTTTACGGAAGTCTGATCCATTTTGAGGATCAGCAGATAAGAGTCGTTTTTACGGTTTCTGTAAAGGGTATTGTGACCGGTGTAAAATCGTTCACCACATGGGAAAGGCGAAGCAGCGTGTGCATGGAAGGGAAGGAGAAAATCCGTGCCTCCTGGGGCTGTTTTACTTCTGCTGTAGCTGTGGTTTTGTCTTCTTTGGAAGCAGGGGCTGTCGGAGTGCCTGCAGCTTGTGCATGACGGCTTTCCTGGATCTGGCGGAACAGGTCGAAAATACTGTCGGTGTTGTCAGAGCTGCTATCGGAAAAAATCGTCGGGATCAATCTCGTCGTCATCCTCCATTGCGGGGAGCAAATTTAGAAAAGCGCGTGTCGAGCTCCTCCGGATCTTCCACTTTGGTGATTACTAAAACGATGCAGTCGGCATTGAGCGGGATCGCTTCTATCATAAGAGGAATGTCATCCGCTTCAAATCCGAATTTGGCGGAGGCCTGCTGCATCATGTCGCGGAACAGGCTTTTGGCTTTCTCAGTGCCGTATGCCAGCTCGCTGATTTTGAGCTCCCGGTCAGCCAGATCGGCTTTGGTCAGGGTACAGCGGATCTGATGGTCATTCACTTTTCTATTTTCATATAATCACATCCTTACTTTATAAAATACTTACGGAATCCTGCCGGTGTGACGCACAGAAACGAAAAATTTGCGTTCCTGTGAGAGTTATCATATACACAAGAAAGTGCAAAAGTCAAGCGCATGGGGAAACAGTTTCTTGTTTTTTTAGAAATTGCTTGATTGTAGGGTCGGAATCCGTTATAATACAAGCCAGAGATGGTTCGGACAGTCCGTGTCGGAGCGGAGGTTTGCAGGATACCGATTTTATACCAATCATCAGGGACAGCCATGCTGATATGGCTGCATTCTTATGAGAGAACATCAGCGGCAAAGTTGTTCTCATCATTCTTTATAGTATGTAGCAGTCTCGTAGAGTTATGTGACTCTATCGGAAATTCAAAAATTCAAAATTTACCAATTATCATAACGATGAAGTATTTTTAACATTTTTACGACTATTTATTTGGTGCTTGTATAGGTGTCAGGACACAGTCTATCCATCTCGTTATCGTTTTCGCTTTTGTGTCAGATCTGAACAGGAATATATATCACGCGGCTCCTTTTTGGGACAAAAGCGCATTGGCAAAGGAGAACTGCCATGGGAAGATTAAAACGGATACCTGGGGAACGGATGCTGGAGCAGATGGAACAGGAAGGCGTCGGATTTTATCTGAATGGAAAAAAACTGCGCCGAGGGAAATTATCCGAACCTGCTGCATGCGGGAAAAGGCGGTATACATGCCGGATTTTGTCATGGATGAGGAAGGAAAGCTCTGCGAAGTCCGGTACGATGAAGTGACAAAATGGTAAACAGATAGGAATGTCATGAATGGTTGGAGGTACTGATATCGGTTTGGAAAAGCGTAGAAAAAGGAACCCCATTTCCATAGATGCTGCAGAAAGCCGATATTGGAGAAGCTGCGGTTTACAGGCGGTCTGTGGATCGTAGCCGGACCTTTAGCGGATCGGGAATACTGTTCGGAATGCCGGACAGTATTCTGCGGTTCGTTCGAAACAGAGAGTGTACAAAAAGAGATGGACGTTTTGTCGATTGTCGTATTTTCAGGCGGTCCGGACAGGGACAGATTGCGGCAGATCCTCTGAAAATCCGACAAATTTGTAATGACGCTGTCTGGAAGGTGTGTTACACTATAACGTGTGTGGGTGAAAAAGAGAAAACACAGGAGATACAGGCAAATGAAAAGGAAAGTAATACCGGTGTTAATCGGACTGTTGCTGATTGTTCTGATTCTGGCAGGCGCTGCGGGCGTTTTTTTGTTCCAGAGATATTCCGGTTCGAAGGAAGAAGCGGATTTAAACGCATATTTCGGGCTGAACGGTTCACAGGAGGTCGCGATTGTCTGGAATCAGGAGCTGACAGAGGAAAAGGGACTGCTGCAGGATGAGCGCTGCTATCTGAAGCTGGATACGGTTCATGAGATGCTTAATGAGCGGTTTTATGTGGATCATAATGAAAAGCTGCTTTTGTATACCCTCGGAGGAAACGGTACTGATTGGAATCGGGGAACAGACTGCAGACGGATATACAGCGGCTGTGGAGCAGAACGGGGATGTCTGGCTTGCGCTGGATTATGTAAAGCAGTATTCGGATTTTAATTATGCATTGTATACAGAGCCCAACCGGGTTGTTTTGACGACCAATTGGGATACGCTTCAGAGCGCAGAGCTGAAGAAGAACACAGCACTTCGCGTCAGGGGCGGCGTCAAGAGCGAGGTTCTGCAGAATCTGGAAAAAGGGACGAAGGTCACTGTTTTGGAGGAGATGGAAAACTGGGATCAGGTGCAGACGCAGGATGGCTATATCGGCTATGTCCAGAAAAAAGCACTTGACAGATCCGGCAGAGGAAACTCCGGTGAAGGACACCGGATATGTGGAAGCCGGATTATACCGGCAATCTGCGGGGACCATAAAATCGATCTGGCGTGGCATCAGGTGACCGTAGAGTCGGCAAATTCCACGTTTCCGGGCGTTATGAGCGGTGTGACAGGCGTTAATGTAATTTCTCCGACCTGGTATTCTCTTTACGATAATACGGGCGTTGTGGATGGGATTGCCAGCCCCTCCTATGTGCAGCAGGCACACGCCCCCTCGGTCTGGAGGTGTGGGCGCTGATTGATGATTTTACGCATCGTGAGGATAACGGCGTTGACCCGCAGGAAATTCTATCTTATACGAGTAAGCGGACTGCGATTATCGAGGTTCTGATGAGTGAGGCAGATCGCTGCGGCTTTGATGGAATCAATGTGGATTTTGAAAAGGTGACCGAGGATGGAAGTCAGGATTATATCCAGTTTATCCGGGAGCTGTCCGTAGCGTGCAGACAGAAGGGGCTTGTGCTTTCCGTCGATAACTATGTGCCCCACAACTATAACGCACATTATAAATGGGCGGAGCAGGGCGTGATGGCAGACTATGTGATTATCATGGGCTATGACGAGCACTGGGGCGGTTCAGAGGTTGCCGGTTCGTAGCTTCCCTTGGCTATGTGACCGAAGGAATTGAGCGGATGACGCAGGAGGTTCCTTTCGGAGAAAGTCATCAACGCAGTTCCGCTGTATACAAGAATCTGGACGACTGCAGAGGACGGTGCGGTGACGAGCCGTGCAGTCGGGATTCAGACTGCTTATGATTACATGAATAAAAATCAGGCGGCTGCGACCTGGGACAACAGCGTTGGACAGAACTATGTAGAGTTTGAGACGAGCGACAACCGTGCAGATCTGGCTGGAGGACGAGCAGTCCCTGGAAGCCAAAGTCAACGTGATGAAGGAGCACAACCTGGGCGGCATTGCAGCATGGAAGCTGGGCTTTGATGATGGACGCAAAAATATCTGGGGCGTTATCAGTGGATTTGCGGCAGAGTAAACCGGAAAATAGAATAAGGAATACGGCGGGGGATGCCGCGCACCGAAGTGTTATGCACTGAGGTGCTATGCAGACTGACGGGGCCTTGCGCGGTAAACAGACATAGAGAAGCGGAAGATGCCATACAATAGAAAAAAAGCGGGTGAGGCTTTTTCAGGTATGGGACGAAAAGAAATGCAGAGTCTTTTTTTCTGATAACGGCGGCAGTATTTTTTACTGCCGCTTTTTTTACAGGCAGACAGGCCGCTGTGCTGACCGGAAAGTTTCGGGTAGAGAGGAGCAGAGTAGACAGAGCCGGACGAAATACTGCATTGTAGTTGATGCGGGACATGGCGGAGACGATCCGGGGAAAATCGGCACAGCCGGAACTCTGGAAAAAAGAAATCAATCTGGCGATTGCGAAGCGGTTGGAAGCATTGTTAAAGCAGGCGGATGTTGCGGTTGTAATGACGAGAACGGACAGTAACGGTCTGTATGATGAAAATGCGTCCGGGAAAAAAGTGCAGGATATGAAGCGGAGAGTGTCGATGATGGAAGAGGCAAAGGCGGATCTTGCGGTCAGTATTCACCAGAACAGCTATCCCGATCCGGCGATCAAAGGGGCGCAGGTTTTTATTATACCTCGAGTGTCGAGGGAAAGCAGCTTGCAAAACGCCTGCAGGAGCGCCTGGTAAAAGGACTTGACCCGCAGAACCACCGGCAGGCAAAGGCGAATGACAGCTACTATCTTTTGAAAAAAACAGCATGCCCTATCGTCATTGTAGAGTGCGGATTTTTGAGCAATCCGCAGGAGGAAGCGCTGCTGACAGACAGTGTTTATCAGGAACGGGTGGCGTGGAACATCTTTATGGGGATTATGCAGGAGCTAAAATTCAGAAGGAGTAGTACCGTATTTTTCACTATTTAAACTCCTGCGAAAATGTGGTAAACTGTAGTGGACACGAAGGGAAACCAAGGGCGCTGAAGGCGGCATTTGATTCATGACAATAGAATGCTCGCAGAGTGTGCATTCTATTGTTTTTACGTGTCCACTAAGGGGCGGGTCACCTGCAAAGCAGGCGCAAGGGCGTCAGTGTGTACTCGCAAATAAAAACTGTCCGGGAACACTCTTTCCGAATCGGACAATCTATCTTTTCTATCGAACACAGCATAGATGGGCTGTGTTTTCATCGAAGGCAGCAGGCGCTGCAGATTTCAATCTGAAAAGGGAATAAAGTGAAAAAGCAGGAGGCATGAATGGGGAAACAAAACGATGCATTTACGGCGTATTTAAGTCGTGCCGAGGTGTTGGCGGATCTGTACAATGGTTGCCTGTATCAGGGAGAGGAGGTCGTGCAGGCAGGCAACCTGTGCGAGGTACAGCAGTTTTATCAACAAGGATTGTCAGAGCGCGTGAAAAGACCAACTGCCAGAAGGCGGGAGCGGGATGCGATTCGGGCATTTTGGAACGAAAAAAGTTATGTTTGCTGGCAGCAGAAGCGCAGAGTCAGCCGCATTTGACGATGCCATTTCGCTGTATGGAATATGATCTGGCAGAATATGCCAGACAGCTTCGCTATATCCGGCTGAAAAGGGAGGAAAATTAAAAACCGGTGTAGAGTATTTAAATCGGATCAGCAGAATGGACGTAGCGACTTACGATATGATCTGCGTGATGTTAAATCTGAAAGAACTACAGGACAAGAAAGAAAAATATCTGAAAAATGGAAAGGGGAGCATTGATATGTGTAAAGCGATGGAAGAATGGGCAGAGGAACTGAGAGAAGAGGGAATAAGTGCTGGAATAAAAGAGGGAATGAAAGAGGGCGAACTGCGTGGAATGCAAAAGGCGAAAGAAAGTATGCTGAAACTGGTTGCCAAAATGTCAGAGAATGGGGACACAGAGTATATCGCAAGGTTGATGGGCCGGAAGTCTATCGGAGGATGATGGATAAATACGGAATGGAGTAATTGAGAAAGTACATTATAAGGAAATAACGCTTGCAAAAGAAAATAAAATTATCGGAAAAGCTGATGGAGAAGCATGGAAAAATTAGATATCGTTTTATGAATGCGTATCTGTTTGCAACTGTGTTTCAGAAAAATCAGGAAACATTGAAAGATTTGATAGCGGCACTGCTTCGGATTGAGCTGAAAGAGATCGTGTCGCTGGAAATCCTGAATCCAATCCTGCCGGGGCAGGATATTGACCACAAAAAGCTGTATTATGGATATTCTGGTTCTTTTGAACGGAAATATCCGTGTAAATCTGGAGATGCAGGTTTTGGATGAGGGAAATTGGAATGAGCGTGGAGTGTATTATCTGGCAGAGAATCTGTTGGATCTGAAAAAGGGAGAAGATTATAAAAACCTGAAAACAACGGTACAGATTGGAATTCTTGATTTCGATTTGTGGAAATCCGGAAAGAATCCGTTTTATCAGGTATACGAGCTGTGGGACACGGAGCATGACCGCGTTTTTACAAATAAAATGAAGCTTTGTGTGCTGTCTTTACGGCAGGCAGAAAAAGCGGAAGAAAGAGAGCGACAGTCGGGCTTGTACGACTGGGCAAAAAACGCTGACTGCAGAAACCTGGGAAGAACTACAGGAATTGTCAGAGAAAAATGAAAAAATAAAGGAGGCAGTGGAGACGATGATTACATTGACAGAGGACGAAAGAGTCAGAATTGAGTGTATGAGGCAGGAGAAGGCAGAGAGGGACTGGATCAACGCGATGAATTATGCTACGGAACAGGGAGAAGAGCGTGGTGAAGCTCGTGGAATGAAAATGGGAATTCAAAAAGGAATGAAACAGGAACGGGAAAATACGCTGAAGCTGGTTGCCAAAATGTCAGAGAATGGGGACACAGAGTATATCGCAAGGTTGATGGAGTCGGAAGTATTTGAGCAAATGGCGGCAAAGTACGGGATGAAAGCCTAGGAATATAGGGTGTAAAGGAAACCTGTAACAAAAAACTGGCGGAAGAATGATGCAGCTTACGATTCTCTGAAAGAAAGCAATAAAATAAGAAGTGGAGTTGAATGAGGCAGTGATCCCATGAAAAGTGGGTATCGCTGCCTTTTTTGTAAATTATGGTTTGGTAAGTGCTTTTACTTCTTTTAAGACGATATTCTGTACTTCAGGACTGAGCTGTTCAAAGTAGGAAAGCAAAAGAATGGATTGATTGTTATGGGCAGAGATGGGAAGAGACGGAATATCGGAATTTCCAAGCAGATAGTCTGTTGTTACATGAAAGATAGAAGCAATTTCAAAAGGGATTTGAAGTCGGGTTCTCTGTAGCTGTTGACATATCCACTGACAGTTGACTTGGAAATGTTCAGGGCAGCAGCCAGATCACGCTGGGAAATAGACTGATCTTCCATGAGTTGTTTCAGGCGTTCTCCAAATGATGTCATGCATGATCCTCGATATGGTGTTTTAAAGTTATTATATAGTCCAGTTTCAAATTGATTGTAACAAAACGGCTATAAATAGAAACAAATGGACGCGAAATGAGTTGACAAGACGCGAAAAGAGAACTAAAATCAATATAAAGATAAATGATTTAAAGAAAATGTAATTAAGATAAGTTGGAGCGTTTACACCCAAAAAAGGAAATCTGTAAACAAAATTTGACGGAAAGGTAGAAGAGTTTTGGGAAAATGCGGATATTGTTGATGTAGACTATTACAGGAAATAGGAGTTTGGACATGACACACGATACGTGTGTGATGATATTATTACAATAATGTTGAAGGTACATGACTTGTACCAGAACAGGAGGAAAAAATGTTTAGGAAACTTTTCGGCGAGACAGAACAGGATCAGATTCAGTTCTTACACCCAAGAGCGATTGCCACGCTTGTTATTCTGGCTTTGATGGTTGTTGCATTGATACTCCATGCAGTTGGTTTGAGTGGTGGGGCAGATGCTATTGCTGGTATAGCTGAAATGGGGTTGCTATTGTATTACTGTTCGTTTGGGGATGGCCGGTTGTTAAGGGACTGTTTGGAATAACGGCAATAGGCGCTATTTTTTCGGGAAATGTGGTTATTGGAGTTGTGCTGTTTGTAGTATATTTGACGCTTGCATATTTTCTTGGCATTATTTTTGCTTTCATAGGAACTATAAGATACATTTATCTGCGGATTAAGTATGGGAAAAATCAATGAGCGCATTTGGAAATCCATGGGAGATATAGATAAAACAAAAGAAGGTGCACCATATGTAGTCAGTGATGATGGCTGGGGCTGGCTTGGGTTGGCGATTTTAGCACTTGTTCCAGTTGTTTTATGGGGTTTGCACTTCAAGGTATGGCAAATTTTATATCTTCCCATCCGATTTGGATAATAGTTGGATATATTTTATTGACGTTGGGAATAGGCGCAATTTCGTATAAAAGGAAAACGGATTGTGGAATGTGCTGGGAATGGTTGCTACATCTATTTCTTTTTTTACCCATATTACTGACAGAAATGCTTGTTGAAATTCCGAGTATAGTGCGGGCTGGCGATTCAGTAGGCGGTATGATTGAACTGCTTATTGAATGGATTTTTATCACATTGATGGTTGTGGGAATTGCGGTTTTTGTTCATGCAGTTAATATGCTTACTATTTCGCCAGTACGTCATTTGATAATGGGGTTGGTTTATTGTGTTGTTACGGGTTTAATATTGGCAAAACAATTAAATGTTGAGAGAATTATAGAGCTGAAAACGGTGTATGGAATTATATCTTGATTGAGAGGACTATTATGGAGTTGATATGTGCTGAATGCAAGAACAAGTGGATGCCTTCAAACAGGATCAACGAAGTAATATGTCCGTACTGTGGAAATATTATAGGTGAATTATCAAGGGATTTCTCCTCGTTCGAAGATGGCATTGCTTACATTAGAAATATGTTCGGTGATGATATATTTGAACAAAGGAGATTTTTCTTTATATGCACGGAATATTGTCTTGACTATTATGAAAAGGAAATATCAGCTTTTAAGATTCTGTATGATTCTGGATTGAGTAAGAGAATACTTAATTTACGTGGAAGTGATGAGAAAATAATTGTTCGCTCAAAGAAACAATTTGTGTACCAGCTACGTATGAAAAATGGTATGAACACATCGTGGGCTGAGTATGTGATAGATTTATTTTGTTTTGCAACCGGAATTAGCACAGAGAAAGAGTTCAGTAGCAATATTCTGTCAAAAGTGAGAAAGGCAGAGAACGGCGATCCTGAAGCTCAATACCAGGTGGGTATTTGTTATAAAGACGGAAAAGGGGTTGAACGTTCGCTGGATGATGCCATAAAGTGGTTAAGCCTATCTGCTGGTCAAAAAATATACTGAAGCAATGGTAGCGTTATATCATATTTATGCTAAGGAGAATAATAAAAACATAGCGAAGAAGTATTTAGAAGAAGCTGTAAATTATGGAAATGTTAATGCCATAAATACTTTAGCATATTGCTTGTATCATGGTGACGATGGATATAAGCAGAACATCGAAAAAAGCCGTTGCACTATTAGATAGTGGGGTGTCTCAGAAGAGCATTATTTCAATGAGAAGGCGTGCTGATATCTATCTTAAGGACGGAGATGTTGAACGAGCTACAGAATTGCTTAAAGATGCCGGAAACATGGGTGATATTGACTCTATGGTAAAATATGCTTGGATAGGTTTTCGGGATGTAAAAGATTTTGGCAAAGGTGTTGAACTTAAAAACTTATTGGAAAAAGGTGCTGCAAACGGAAACATAGAGGCAGTTTACTATTTGGCATGTATTTACGAGGGTGGTTACACAATCCCGAGAAATATTGATTTATCAGTAAGACTATACAAGAAAGCAGCAGAGAATGGTGATGTTAAATCAAAAAAAGATTGGGTGAATTGTTTCTTCATGGGTGCGATGACTTTGAAATCGACATAGAGCAAGCAAGAGTTTGGTATATGAGTGCTGCGGCTAGTGGAGATGAAGAATCGTTAAGTATTATTTCTCTGAAAAATCCAAATTCTCCTTTTAAAGAGCATGTTGATATAGAATTTGATGATGGTGAAACGGGGAAAACTTAATATTATTGGAATGCGTATGTATGACGGAAATTATTATTTAAAGGTACTGATAGATAATAATGATTATGTTTACATAAAATATATAGAACACGCTGATGGAAGTATGGAATTCGAATCCATTGATGAAAAAATGCATTCTGTGATAGATAAGCAAGGTGAAGCCATATATTGAGAAAAAATGATAGATTATTATTATGAACAATTGAATTTTACGGAAAGACGTATTTATAAGTCAATATATGTCAGTATTGTAAATAAAGAATCTTATGTTTATATTGCACATATAAAAAAAGAGAACCTTGAAAAGATTTATATTGGGATTTCCTATGATCATCCGGAGATTTATTATGTAGATTTTTCAACGGTAAACTATGAAATAGACAGTTGTAGGATCAGACTTATTTTTGAGTATCTTTTAGCAGAGGTATTCTTGCCATAATAGAGAATAAAACAAATCAAGAAATAGAACGGATTGTTTCTGCGATGAGTTCTAATAGTGGAAAAGGGATCATCAGATTGAGAAATCAATCCATGATTATATGGTTAATTCAATATCATATGATTATGAAGCACTCAGAAACAAGAGTATGAATAGGTGTTCCTTTAACATATATGGCGTTATTAATAACCGGTTAGCAGTATGTGAAGGAATAGCAAAATTTGTAAAATTGACACTAAATAAGCTTGGAATTGAATGCTTCATATGTGGAGGAAAATGCACTCTTGAAAATGAAAAAAATAGAGGATCATGCATGGAATATTATAAAAATAGAAGAGGATTATTATCACATTGATGTAACATGGGACATAAGAAAAGATGATGCGCAGAATAAAAGAATAGTATCATATGATTATTTTAACCTGGATGATGCAAATATAAGTCGTGATCATTTTGACTTTAATATGAGTTTTGAGTGTACAAGTATGCTTTATAATTATCATGCTATCATGGGGCGGTTTATTTCTGGAAAGAAACAGTTGATACAATTGCTTTCGGATGGATTAGCACTAGGAAAGAATTTCTCTTTCAGAATTAAGAGAACCATAAATACTCAGATAACATAGATGATATTGTTGTAGAGACGTTTAACGAATCAGTTAAATATAATGGGACTAATGGGAAACAGTATTATCTTTCTGCAAATAAAAGTCAACTAACCTATTATGTTACTGTGGGATAGTGTTTTCTGAATTAGAAAGATTGGAGGGATACTATCAAATAATGGGATTTTTTGAATGGTGTTAAAGAAGTTTTTCAATAGGTTCTACATTGGACAGGATGAATCAAGGTATAGATGGGGTTGTTAATTATAAGTCGTGTTCTGTTGAGAATTTTTTGAAAGCCAATATGGAACGATTAATATGATAGTATCTGGTGGGGCGGATGACATTCGATTTAAGGTCTTAAGAGCTCATATTGCCATTGCCATAAATGATGGATTTCCGGTGATTGTACTTCATCAAGGAAATCCATATATTGGCAGTCGCCTAAGAAATGAATTTGGAGGGGTAGTAGAGACAAATATAGTGGATATTGGCAGTGCTTGTTATGATCCGTTTTACGATCTTGACGGTGGCGCTATTAGTGAATTGGTGATGGGGGCTGCACCCAAGAGCTTTGATATTAAGCATAATGCCAAGTATTACATTGAAGGCGTTGTTGAACTGTTGAAGAAGAGTAAAAAGAAACCATATTTTAATCTCTTAGCAACATGTCCACATACAACGTTGTTTGATAAGATTGATGATCTTGTAGGGAAAAATCAGATAAGCGATTCAGATGGACAAGAAATAAAATCCAAACTAATGATCGGTCAATCTGAGAGTGCAAAAATCGAAAAGCTATTTCTATACGTTACAGACTCAGATACAACCTTTCTTGTATCGGACAAAATCGAGGGAAAAGCCTGTTAATGTGAGAAAGAATATAAGCAACAAAAGAATTGCTGGTAATAAACATAGGAAATATTGCTAATGAATTGTATGTCAATGTACTAATTGAAGAATTGAAAAGAGCTATAGCATATGGGAGTAGTGCCGCCGTGGTATTGGATTCCATATCAATTGTAGGAAATGATAAATTAAAAGAACTAATTATGGGCTTATCTGGACAGGTCAGATTTACAGTTATCGGAGATGATGTGGTAGCTCTTTCGGGAAGTGATGAACAGCTATTTACAACACTGGTCGGTAGAGCAAAAAGATTGTGGTTTTATCGCATAACGCTGGTACATCGGCAGTGAAATGGTCACAGGTATTTGGTGAACATGACAAACAAGAACAATCTTACTCGGTTTCAAAAGGAGGATCCTATAACTCTCCAATACCGTTTATGGCTTCACCTAACTATAATAAACAGGTTAACTATAATTGGAAAAGGGAATATATAGTAAAGCCAGAAAAAATAATGAATTTAGGATATGGAGAGGCATTTGTTTATAGTGGCGATATAAATGAACTGGCACATGTTACTTTCAGATAAGGAGAACAAAAATGAGCGAATTGAAAATGGGGGATCGTGTAAGAATACTAAATGGAGGTGAATGTAAGGTTCTTGCCAAATTAGGGGGAAGGTGGGCAAGGCATAGTTTACAAGGTTTCTTATGAAGGAAAGGAAATGGCTTTAAAATGGTACTTTTATTGAGAAGATGAAAAATCCAAAGCAATTCTACAGCAATTTGCAAAGAAATATTGAACAAGGAGCTCCAACAGATTCTTTTCTTTGGCCACAAGAACTGAGCGAATATAGCCAAGGGGAATCTTTTGGATATCTTATGGAATTGCGTCCACAGCAATATGAGGATTTTTCAAGGTTTCTGCTTGCAAGGGTTCGTTTTTCAAGCGTTGCCGCTCTTATCAATGCTGGACTTAATATGGTGGAGGGCTTTAGGGCTCTTCATAACAGGGGTATAGTTACCAGGATCTTAATGATGGTAACTTTTTTATCAATCCACAAAGCGGTGATGTTCTGATATGTGATAATGACAACGTTGCTCCTTATGGAGAAAATTTAGGAATAGCTGGTAAAAGCGGTTTTATGGCTCCAGAAATTGTTTTAAAGAAAAAGAACCGGATGTAAATACTGACAAATTTTCTCTGGCTGTTATGTTGTATCTTTTGCTCTTTATGAACAGACCGCTTGAAGGAAAAAAGAACTATGGTTCCATGTATGACTGAAGAACTGGAACATAAGTTTTATGGTTCAGAGCCAGTTTTATGTATGATCCTACAGATGATTCAAATCGTCCTGTAAAGGGGGTACATACAAATGCAATACGTAGGTGGCCAATATATCCTGAATATATACGGGAAGCGTTCGTAAAAGCATTTTCAAAAACTCTATGAATGGGACTACTCCTAGAATTATTGAAAAAGAATGGCAGGAACTTCTTACCAGAATGAGAGATGACTTGGCAATTTGTGAGCATTGTGGTAATGAAACGTTTGTTCATTATGATCGAGAAATGATATGTATTAACTGCGGCAAGCCTGTAAAAGTGTCTTATTCATTAAAGACATCACGCTATAATGTACCGTTGTTGAAAGGTAAGTATTTGTATAAATGTCACACAGATGCTTCGAGTGAAGATTTTAAGACAATCACGGTTGAAATCAAGACTAAGAAGACAGATCCTTCTGTTATTGGTCTGAAGAATGTTTCCGGATTAAACTGGATTGTAAATAATGCTGATAACCATTCTCAATGTTAAAAATGGGGATATGCTTACTGTTCAGAAAGGTATGGAGATAATGATGGGTTCAACCAAAACAGTTGTTCAATAACAGTAGAAATAACATGGGAGGATATTAAAATGGCTAATTTTTTGGACGAACAGATCGAAGTACCGAGAAGAACAATGGTTGTGTTTTTCATTGTGGATACGTCAGGGAGTATGCAGGGAGCTAAAATTGGTGCAGTGAATAGTGCCATAGAAGAAGTTTTGCCGGAGATAGCAAAGATTTCGGATGAAAATGCTGATGCTGAGATAAAGATTGCTGTGCTTGATTTTTTCAACGGATGCGAAGTGGTTAACCCCTAAACCTATTGATGCCTCCAATTACGCATTTAATTATCTTGAGGCAGGTGGATTGACTGCTTTGGGAGATGCATGCATAAAGCTGAATGAGAAGCTTTCACGAAAGCAGTTTATGGCTGAAGCGGTTGGGTCGTTTGCTCCGGCTCTGTTTTTGCTGAGCGATGGAGAACCGACCGATAATTGGGAAAGAGGATTGGCAAAGTTAAAAAGAGAATAAATGGTATCAAAAAGCAATAAAGGCGGCTGTTGCAATTGGAAATGATGCAGATATAAACGTTTTGGAAGCTTTCACAGGAAACATAGAGTCTGTGCTTACTGTACATACTCCTGCAGCTTTGGCGAAGATGATTACGTTTATTACCGTGACAGCATCTGAGATAGGGAGTAAGAGTAGTAGCGTTGGGTTGGGTGTCGGAAATTCTAGCACTGATGCTATTCAGACTAAACAGGATGATTTTAACGATGCATTGGCAGCAATGGCTCCTGCAATAGTAAGTAATGACAGTGATGATGATGAATGGGATTAAGCCTTCAATGGAGTATGTGTATGAATCATATTGTATTTCAATCTAAGTGCCAAGGGTATTCCCATATAAAATCCGATTTAGAATGCCAGGATAGTACTTTGGTAAAGAAAACAGAGAAATATGCAATAGCTGTTGTCGCTGATGGGCATGGAAGCGCAAGTTATTTCCGGAGTAGTCGAGGTTCATTATTTGCGACGGAAGCCGCGATAACAGCAATCGAAGAGTTGTTGGAAACCATTTTGTCTGACAAAAGCAACATGGATGATTTTGCGCATCTATAGATAAACACCTTATTCAACTTGAAAGAAGTGTCATTGCTAGATGGCACGAGCGAGTTGAAGATGATTATAGTAAAAATCCTTTTCTGGATTCAGAAATATTAAAGGTAGATGAAAAGCACAAAGAAAAATATTTAAAAGGTGAACGTATAGAGGCTGCTTATGGATCAACATTAATTGCTGTTGCATGTACGGATGCGTTTTGGTTTGGCATACATATAGGTGATGGTAAATGTATAACGTGTGATTATAGAGGGAATTTTGCGGAGCCTATTCCATGGGATGAAAAATGCTTTCTGAATGTGACTACTTCGATTAGCGATTCTAACGCTATAGATAATTTTCGTCATATATATTCCGAAAGTGTGCCGGGAGCATTATTTGTAGCTAGTGATGGTATCGATGACTGTTTTTCAAATACCGATGATAATGCGCAATTGTTTAACTTTATAGGAAAATAACTGAAATGTATTGCACGCAAGAGGTGGTAGATGCTTCAAATCAGTTGGGAGAATATCTTCCTATGTTAAGTGAGAAGGGAAGCAAGGATGATATGTCGATTGCATTGATTCTTGATATTGATGGGATGAAGGGGATGTTTAATTCATAAAAGTCAGGATTTCGGAAACAAAGGGAGATATTGATTTGAATGAATCATAATGTTAATCAGGTAAAAGTACTATTTGAGGATGTGCGTGATATGTACGATGAGGATACATATCAAGCAATATCAGTTTTAATAGATAAGTATTTGACGACCGGGTATCTGTCAAAAAATGAGCAAAAGGAATTATTTCAGTACTTGAGAAGGACTAATCAAGTTAATAAATCGGAGTCAAAAATAGAAAATGATTCTCATGAAGTGGAGAAGGGATTGAAGACTGGGAAGATGATCTTGAAGACCAGACTAATAATGTCCCAAATCGTAAATCCACATTGATTCTTCCTCAATCAGTACTCATATTGATAATGTTGATGAGAAAACTGATTAAAAATAATGAGAAGAGTAATCAAAATGGCATTACGCGGTAAAATAATGAAAAATGAGTTTAAGAAGCTGAGCAATCGTCAAAAAATTGCATACTATAAATCTGTTGGGAATGATTCTCTTGCAGATAACAGGAGAGCTATTGATAAAAAACAATGAGGGACAGGGCTTAACATGGAGACAGGTGAAAATAAATTCTAAAAATCTGCAAAAGCTGATGAAAAAACGCGGATTGAGCCAGTTTGATACCATGCAGTTGAAAAAAGTCGTTTGCAAAGTGGGATGGTCAGAATAATCACAAGGGCGGTAATGTTACGGCAAGACATGCAAAAGCAAACGAAAAATATGTAATCACTCAAACAAAAGGAGAATCTGCCAGCGGAGTATTTGTATCAAAAAATCTCTTGGAAATCGTCCGCAGGAGCGTATAGATAAGGGGCATTGCCTCCGTCAAATAAAAGCAAATCAGGAAAAAAGGGTTGCATTAGGTAAGAATCAAAATGTTATTAGCGGGAAAATAGCTCAGCAGCCTTCTTTTTAAGGAACAGGATACTGCTCATGGCGAAAGAAGAGGCGGAGGGAAACAAGTGGTTACGGCAGGTGGTTTTTCAACAGGTGCTTCGTGAAGAATATCAACAAAAAATGGAGGTAAAAAATGGCTAGTTCAGAAAAAGACAGGGGTAATGCGTTTAAGCAGTCACTAAAAGTGAACGTTCCACAGGGACAAGCAAAATCTTCAGGTAAGAAAAATGCGTTCAATAATTCACCCTCAAAAGGACAACGAGAAAGGACAAGATCTCAAAGCCAAACAAAAAGCAAGGGTATGAGTAGATAAGATGGAGAGGACTTTATTATGGGTGTTTCATCTACCATATTGTACGGGAATTGTATAGAGAAGAATCAGCCCGTATCTGGAACCGGACACCATAAGGTTGTTTTGAAGGGCAAATATAAAGGGCAAAAATCATCATTTACTTTGGATGAGGATATCTTAAGTAAGCACATGATGTTAGTGGGGGTACAGGGTGTGGTAAATCTACGTTGTTTTATCATTTGTTTAAGCAGATTAGACAAAACCTTTCCTCTGAGGACGTGCTTATTGTATTCGATACAAAGGGAGACTTTTATAAGAGGTTTCGTAAACCTGAGGATTATGTTATAGGAAATTCTAAGCAATATAGAGATGAATCGAAATGTTGGAATATATTTAGAGAAATTTTGGCAGATGGATGGGATGAAAAAGATTATACTATAAATACGCAAGAAATATGCAAGGAATTGTTTGAAGAGCGTACAAAGGGTAATAGTAGCAATCCTTTTTTTCCCAATGCTGCGCGGGGATTTGCTTGCCGCCCTTATTATTTCGATAATAAAGACTGGTGAGAATGATAAAGAGTATCGAAATGATAATTTCTACAATGATTCATTAAAGAGTTCCTTGGATTCATCATCTGTTGATGATTTCATAGCTGCGTTGGAGCGATTTGACGAATTAAGATCTGTTCTTAGCTACATAGAGGGAGAGGGAGAACAGTCTCAAGGTGTGCTGTCAGAAATGTATTCAGTCATAAGAGATATTTTGATAGGGGTATTTGCGGAACGAGGAGGATTCTCTATTAGAATTTTGTTAGAGCAAAAGGAGGCAAGGTTCTATTTATCGAATATGATCTGGCAATTGGAAGTGTGTTAACACCAATATACAGGCTCTTTTTCGATTTAGCAATCAAGGAGGCTTTAGGGAGAACATCTAGTCAAGGAAATGTTTATTTGTTTGGTGATGAATTCAAGCTTTTGCCAAACTTGCAACATATAGATGATGGAGTAAATTTTGGAAGAAGTTTGGGCTTGAAGGTTTTTGCTGGTTTACAAAGCATTGAACAGTTATTTGAAACTTATGGGGAAATAAAGGGTAGAAATCTGGCTGCTGGATTTTCTTCGATTTTTGCTTTTAAGGCAAATGATGTGTCAACTAGAGATTATATAAGGTCTTTATATGGGAGTAACATTATTTTAGAACAATATCAGGGAATGAATAAAACGTTGATTGAGGATAAGCGTGAAGGAAATACCGTCGAGGATTGGGATCTTAATTCGTTAAAAGTTGGAGAAGCTGTTGTCGGGCTTCCTTTTGAAAAACCGTTTAAATTTTATTTTGATGATTTCGGGTGATTTATATGATATGTCCTAAATGCAATAATTCTATTGGCGATTCAGAATGTATTTGTGGCAACTGCGGATATAATGTACGGATGATGTGGATGTTGCCCTTATGCAGTGTATTTCTATTTCTGGAAAAGATATTTATAATAATTCGAATAAGTTTAATGCACTAATTGCCGATTTATTGCCTAAGAATGAAAAGGAAAGAAACGCTCTTTCAAATGCACTTAAGGCAAATGTTTCTATTTATATTTTTAATCATAACAATGCCAGTGTTGATGAAATCATTTCAAATACTTTGGGTGAGGTGTGTGAACTTACATTTACAGAACCTGCTTGGGCTAGATATGCAATTATTAAGCTTTCCAAGGCGATGGGGATATTTATTCCGGAGGAATATGACTCGACTTTAGATTTTTTTTCTATCCAAGATGAGGGATCAAAATCGTTACAATGGGATTATAAAAAAGAAGAGTATTCAGAATTTGAAAAATACTCCACATCAGAACTGGAATCTATGTTAGATAAGCAAGAGAATGCTTATATTGAATATGAACTTGGTGGGAGATACAAATCGGGAATTGGATATAAGGAAAATGCGGCGAAAGCTTTTACATATTTTGAGTCTTATGCTGTAAAAGGATTTGCTTTATCGCAGTTTGTGTTAGGTACGTATTTTGATGTTGGATATGGGTGTGAGCCAGATAAAGATATGGCTATATGGTGGTATGAACAGGCTGCGGAACAGGACTTGCCGGAGGCTCTGTGCGCATTGGCAGGCGAATATTTTGAGGGAGAAAATGTTGGAAGAGATAAAAATAAGGCTATAGACTTATATGAGAGGGCGGCTGACTTAGGGAATGAGGATGCAAAATTATGTTTAAGTTCTATTTACCTGGAGAAATGTAATAATGAAGATGACATAAAAAGAGCCATAGAATATCTTAAAGAAGCTGCAGAGTCTGGCAATGGAGAGGCCTGCAATAATTTGGGTATTGTATTTGAGATGGGGAAGGAGTTCCCAAAGGATGACAGGGAGGCAATAAAGTGGTATGAAAAAGCCGCAGAATCTGGCGTAGAAATTGCCTATGTTAATTTAGCGGCACATTATCAAATGGGAATAGGCGTTCTTAAGGATGAGAGTAAGGCGGTTTCAATTTATCTGAAAGGAGCTAACAGCGGATTTCCCGTGGCTCAGAACGCATTAGGAATGTGCTATAAAAACGGTACAGGAGTTGCGATTGATTTAAAATCGCATTGTACTGGTTTGAACAAGCAGGAAATCAAGGATTAGGCCCTGCTCAGTTCAATGCTGGCTTATGTTATGAGATGGGAGAAGGCACAGCACAGAACTTTAGAATGGCACGAAGTTGGTATTTAAAAGCAATAGAACAAGAGTATTATAAGGCCTATTTTAATTTGGCTTATTATTATGAAAACGACATTGGCGGTGGCGGGCGGAATGTGAAGCTTGCAAAAGAGTATTATCTTATTTCTGCTGAGAAGGGATATGAATATGCACAATATGTTGTAGGAAATTATTATTTGCATGGAGTTTTAGGATTTGAACAAAACGGTGAAAAAGCGATAGAGTGGCTAAAGAGAGCCGCAGACAATGGTCATCCTATGGCAAAGAATGATTTGGCTGTTGCATTATTTCAAGGAGAAGAGTGCAAGAAAGATATTGCTTTAGCCCTAAAATTGTTTGAAGAAGCCGCACAAGAAAAGGTTGAATTCATTATTTAGTTTTGGTTATATTTACTATAATGGACAAGAAGTACAGAAAGATAAAATAAAAACAGCGCATTATTTCTTGGAATCAGCGAATTTGGGGTATGCACCGGCTATGATGAATTATGGATATATGTGTGCCTCGGGAGATGGGATAAGAAAGAATCTTGATGATGGTCTGTTTTGGCTTTTATCAGCTATTGAAAATGGAGAAGATGGAGCCATGGAGTATTTAACTAAGTACTATAAGCACAATCGCAGAGGGGACTGGGTTAAAAATTGTTTTCATAGTATTTTAAGGGATACATTATGTTTACTCAAAATAATCAAGGGAGGACTCTGTAGTATAGGAGATCTCGTATGACATGGAAGGTTGGGCTACCGTAAGGAGTAGGGGAAAGAAAGGACGATCATAGAAGAATAAGACGACGCCTTGTTTTGTATACTCTAAACATCCGTATATCCATGATTTATGATCAAAGGGAATGACATAGACTAAGAAAATATCTCTATGAATGAAAAATGAAAAACGTAAGAAAAAAGAAAGTTAACAAGAGAAAAACAAAGATTATTATTATGGGAGAAAAACATGGGATTTTTAAGTGATTATTTGGGGAAATCAATCAAATGCAGTAGAACAAGTTAGAAGTCAGCCAGAATGTTTCTACATAGTTAAATACGAATATGGAGAGGGACAAGCTCGCTCTCTTTTTCAGAAGGCGGAAGCTGGTGATGTTAATGCTCAACTAACGATAGCGAAATGCTTTATGGATGCAGCCGAACAACCATATGCGCTTCCGTGGTATGAAAGGGCTGCACTGGCAGGAAGTTCACAGGCGCTTCATGAACTTACATATTTTTATGAGGGGAAGGTACGTTGGAGTCGAAGCAGATCCTGAGAAAGCGGAACAAGTTCGCAGGGAGGCTCTTGAAATGAATAACCCTGAGGCCATATTAAAACTTGCATCTCAGTATTATTCAGGGGATGGTGTTGAGAAAGATAAAGAAATGGCTTTCAAGTATTACATGAAAGCCGCTGAGCTTGGAAATGGTGAAGCAATGGCAGAGGTAGGAATGTGCTATCTAAATGGCGAGGGTGTCAATCAAAGTGATTCGCAAGCATTTGCATGGCTTTCTAAGTCAAATGATACCTGTTATGGTTATTATAATTTGGCACAGTGCTATATAAAAGGCATTGGAACATCAAAAAATTTAGAAAGAGGCGTATCATATTTGGAAAGAGCGGTAGAAGGAAAATGTTTGCATTTATCTGAGGCAAGAAGGCAACTTGTTGATTTATATTCTAAGGGTTATGGTGGACCTGATGCAAAAAAGAAAAATGGGCGAAATTCAAGAAGAAATTAATCAGAGCGACAAATTAATGGATGAGTTAGCATCTTTGATATTGTCTGACAGTAATAATTAAAATACAATCATTGTAAAGTAAACGCAGGTGCACTTACATCTAAAGACTCCTGCATCGTGCCATTTGACGCGATGCAGGGATTTTTGTATTCAGTTCCATTCCTCAGCCAGGAGGAAGTCGCGGATATTCCGGTGCTTAATCCCGTTTCGGCTCATATCGAACTCATCGAGGGAAACAACGTACTTCGGAAAGTTATCGCGGATGCCGTGATTGCAAATCTGTCAGTTATAACTGATAAAATACAAAATTCGACAAACAATTTCAGATAAGATTTAAATACTTAAGCGAAGACCACGGGCGGAACAATCACTGCCTTTTCCTCAAAACTCATTCAACAGCCCCCAACTGTCCGCAGCTCTTCCGCCTTCACCTTATCCGGGAACTGGCCGGAGAGAACGCAGTTTTTGAAGTACTTGATCTCTTCTGCGTAGGCGTCGCTCTTGGGCAGGTTGATGGAGCCGGTATCGCCGGTTTCCTGCTCGGTGGGGGAATAGATGCTGCCGTTGTTTTCATAGATTTTGCATTCGCCCTTTTCGTAGGTAACAAGCGCATCCTCGAACTGGAAGCGGTAGGAAGCGCCGAAGGGGTAAGCGGATGCGTACCAGGAAGCTTCGGTGGTAACAGAAGAAGCCGGGAAATTCGTATACAGCGGTCAGATAGTCCTGATTAGGCTGCTTTGCACGGTGCTTCAGGGAAGCTTCCGGTTTGCCGAAGGCGTATACAAGGAAGTCAAGATCATGGATATGCAGGTCGTAAGGTACAAGTCCGCTTCTCTTTTCGTCCATCATCCAGTTGTCCCAGCTCAGGCAGGATAGCTGCCGAGGCGTCCCATGTAGCCGGACAGAAGCTTGCCGTATTTGCCGGAATCGTAAAGCTCCTTGATCAGCTCATATTCGGGCCAGAAGCGCAGAACCTGTGCGATCATGAAGCAGACATTGTTTTCCTTTGCGGTGGAATATGCCAGCTCGATGTCCTCTTCTTTTAAGGAAATGGGTTTTTCACTGAGGACGTGGATGCCCTTTTTCATTGCCTTGACTGCAGTGGGAACGTGCAGATAGGTGGGCAGGCAGATGTCCAGGATATCCAGCTCTTCTTTTTCAAGCATTTCATCGATGGAGGTGTAGTGATGCGGCTCCGGATAAGGCTCCATCCGCTCCGGACGGATATCGCAGATTGCTGTGAGTGTGGTGTCCTCCATAGCGTTCCATGCAGGAATGTGGCTGCCGCTGATGCCGCCGACGCCGACTAAACCGATTTTTAACATGATGCTTCCTCCCCGTAAAATTTCATCAATAATGTTTTGCAGATAAGTTCTGGATTCCAGAATGTCGGTCAGCTGCTGTGGACCGTCGATTTCCCGTTCGATGGTGACATAGGAGTTGTAGCCAAGCTCATGCAGCTTTGTAAAAACTGCACGGAAGTCTACTTTTCCCTGTCCAATGGGTGTTTCGGCACCGAGTTCATGTCCGTTTGTCGGATAGCAGCCGTCCTTTGCATGCAGATTGCGGACGTATTTGCCGAAAACGTCAAGTGCGTCTGCCGGGTTTGCTTTTCCGTAAAGAATCAGATTTGCAGTGTCAGATTCACATAAAGATTATCCGTGCCGACGGCTTCAAAGCAGCGCAGCATGGTGACGGGAGTTTCCTGACCGGTTTCAAACAGCAGGCACTGCCCGTTTTTCTTCAGATGCTCTGCAACCGTGCGCACAGCGATGCAGAAGCTGCTGAAATTGGGATCATAGGGATTTTCCGGAATAAATCCCATATGGGTTACGACATCGGTGATGCCGAGCTTGTGGGCAAAATCTGCACCGTCGCAAAGGTTTTCGATCCGCATCTGTCGGTATTCCACAGGAACAAGTCCAAGGGTGAGCGGTCCATCGTAAAGTTCCATGCCGCAGGTCCGCTCCAGCCGCACCAGAATGCGGAAACGGTGATCTGATATTGTTCCAAAAGTGTTTTTTAAGAGGCTTGCATTTTCGTCCGTCCAGGCGGCAGGATTCCAGGAAACCAGCTGACAGGAATCGAAGTTATGTTCCCGAAGCTGGGCGAATTTTTTTTCCATACCGTCGATCTCGGAGAAATTGACGCAGGTTCGATTTTCATAGAGTGCTCCTTTTTAGGCAAAGAAAATGGTTTTCACTGCCTTGAAATGATGTTTTTTGGTTGTCTGGGAACTGCTTTTACAGTATCATGAAAAGCAGAAGAAGCCCATTATTTTTTTGACTCATTTTAGGATGATTTTTACCTTTTGCGGAGGATGGTATGATCGACGGATATAAGGAGCTGACGCCGGTAATCTATGGAGAAAATGCGATAAAATATCTGTATACCGAACAGAAAAAAGGCAGAGGGAGAAATCTGCTTTTTGCTGCACTGGCACGACCGGATGGAGCTGACCTATGTGACGGAGGGACGCTGCGGTTTGTGACGGAAGGAGAGGAGTTTCTGGTTTCGGCAGGAGAGCTTGCCGTAAAGGGACCCGGGCAGATGCATGGCGGCTTTGCAGTGTCGGAAAAGGTCTGCTATCATACGGTCATGTTCGATGTGGAGCGGTTTTATAATGGAACGGCAGCGTCTGAAAAATATTTACGTTCCCTGGGAAATGGAGAGCTGACCTTTGTGGAAAAGATCGCAGGGAAAGAGGTTTCCGGGCTGCTGGAGCGCCTGGTGGGGCTGCTGGCCGGAAGGGACAACGGAAAAGACAGCAAAAAGCTCGCTGGCAGCCATCGGAACGCTGTATGAAATTCTCGGATGTCTGATAGAATACGGCAGGTCAAAAAAGCAGTGCAAAGGTCAGTCCGGACAGCGGGTTTGGTCAGATTTTAACCTATGTAAATCATCATTATACGAAAAACTCAGCCCGGCGGCGCTGAGTGCGCAGTTTGGATATCATGAGGCGTATTTCTGCAGGCGCTTTCGGGAGCTGACAGGCATTACCTTTTCGGAGTATGTCCGTGCGCTTCGGATGGAGTATGCACAGAAGCTTTTGAAGGAATCAGAGGATGAGGTAGGGACAGTGGCCTGGAAATGCGGCTACCCAGACGGAAGCTATTTTACACGGGAGTTTCGGAAGATGTACGGGTTTACACCATCGCAGTTCCGGCAGATGACGCGGTGAACTGTAGCGTTTCGGCAGATGTGAGGAAACACAGCAGTGAAAAAAGCTGTACAACAAAAACACCGCAGTCTATAATGGAAAAACGGATCGGGAGGGAGAAAATGTTATGCAGGCATTATTTGATGCCGTAAACGCGATTTGCGGCAAAATTCAGGTTGTATCAGATCTGTTCTGGGAGTTTCCGACCAACTTCGGATGGTATGCGGCGATCCCGATCTTTGGAAATTTCAGTCTGGCGATCATTTTGCTGGTCGGTACTGGAATTTTTCTGACATTTCGCTTCCGGTTTGTACAGGTGCGGAAATTTAAGTACGGCTTAAAAGTGCTCCTTCACAGCAAAGTAGCGACGAAGACCGGTATTTCGGCGCTGGCGGCATTTTTGCTGTCTACGGCGATGCGGGTAGGACCGGGAAATATTCTTGGTGTGACGGGTGCGATTTCGATCGGTGGTCCGGGTGCACTGTTCTGGATGTGGCTGTCGGCGTTTTTCGGGATGTCCACAGCCTTTGCAGAATCCACCCTGTCCCAGATTTTTAAAGAAAAAGAGATGGGCAGTATGTCGGCGGACTTCCTTTCTATGGAAGAAGACTGTTAAACAATGCAGCGTGGGCCGGTGTTGCGCTGAGTGTGCTCTACATTGTCTATGCCTTTTTGTGCTTCCCGGCGCAGGGCTTTAATACCATCTCCGCAGTCAGTCGGTGCCATTGCAAATGAGATCACCGGGACGACGATTCCGACCAATTCGATGCTGTATTGGATTTCCTTCGTGGTGCTGATCCTGATTGCCGCACTGATCAGCTTCGGGGAATCAAAAAGTGACAAAGGTAACGGATCTGCTGGTTCCTGTAATGGCGGTGATCTATGTGCTGACCGTAGTTGTGCTGGTTATCTGCAACTTTACGCGGATTCCGTGGTTTTTCAGGCGGTATTTGGACAGGCATTTTCGCCGGATGCCGTATTTGGCAGCCTTCGGCACAGTGCTTAGCCAGGGCATCAAACGCGGTCTGATGTCCAACGAGGCAGGTCAGTACCATCACGATGCCTACGGCGGCTGCGGATGCAAATCATCCCTGCGATCAGGGCTGCGTTCAGGCCATCGGCGTTTTTCTGGATACGATTGTGATCTGTACGCTGACCGGATTTGTGGTGATTATGGGAAGGATGTGGACGACAGACCGTGCGGCGGAGTGGTTTGATATGGGCAAGTTGGACAAATTTCTGGCATCCTGTGGAGAGCTGACCGGACAGAGCGGCGCTTATCAGATCGTAACGTTTTTAGTGAGCATCTGCTTTGGTCTGTTTGCATTTACCTGTCTGATCGGCTTTATGTCCTTTACGGAAATGTGCGCGGTGCGGATTTCTTCGCGCAAGGGTTTTATTGTTCTGATCCGGCTGCTGTGCCTGTTCGTCATTTCCTTTGGTGTCATTACCAATATCGCGGGAATGGATCTGGGCGCGCTTTGGGATTTAAGCGATTTTGCCAATATTCTGATGGTTTACTGCAACCTGCCGCTGCAGTATCTTGGTCTGAAGTATGTAACCCGGGCGTGGAAGCACTTCGAAAAACAGGACGGCACGCCCTTTACGTCTGAAATAGCAGGAATCGATGTGCCGGTCTGGGAGGAAAAAGCCGGAAAAGCATAACGGGTACTTTCACAGAAAGAAAGGCTGACGCGGTCAGAAAAAACAGCCGCCGGGGCGGCAGAACGGGAGGGTATATGGATTACGCACTGTATCAGAAAATTTCAAAGGTCACGCTGGGAAAGCAGCCGGCAGACCTGGTATTAAAAATCTGAAGCTGGTGGATGTATTTACAGGGGAGATCGTGGAGTCAAACGTTGCAGTCAAGGAAGGTCTGATCGCGGGGGTGTCGAGACGTTACCGTGGAAAAAAGGAGATCGACCTCGGTGGAAAATATCTTGCGCCGGGCTTTATCGACGCACATCTGCATCTGGAATCCACCATGGTTACGCCCAACGAGCTGGTCAGCACGGCGGCACGTGTTGGGACGACGACATTTATCGGATCCCCATGAGGCGGCGAATGTCAGCGGCGCGGCCGGGATTGACTATATTCTTGATCAGACGGAAAAATCTCCTGCGAACGTCTATGTCATGATGCCGTCCTGTGTACCGGCGACGCATGTGGACGATAACGGCGGTATTTTTTCCGCAAACGATATGTATCCGTACGTCCGCAATCCGCGGGTTCTGGGACTGGGGAAGTGATGGATGATCCGGGGGTTATCAACGGCGACGAGAGCATGTTTTCCAAACTGCTGCTGTTTGAAAACCGGACGATTGACGGACATGCCCCCTTATCTGCCGAACCGGGAGCTGAGCGCCTACAAGATGGCGGGGGTGGATACCGACCATGAAGCGACCAGCTTTGAATACGCGCTGGAAGAAGTGCGCCGCGGCATTCATGTCCATATCCGCGAGGGCAGCGCAGCCCACAACCTGAAGGATATCGTAGAGGGCATTGTCCGCACCGGAATCGATACGGAATATTTTTCCTTCTGTACGGACGACAAGCATATCGAGGATATTTTACGGGACGGCCATATCAGCTACAACGTAAAGCTTGCGGTTTCCCTCGGCATGAATCCGGTTCAGGCGATCAAAATGGCGACGATCAACACTGCAAAATGCTACGGTTTAAAGCATCTGGGCGCGATTTCCCCGGGCTTCCAGGCGGACTTTGTTGTGCTGGATAATCTGCAGGATCTGAATGTGACAGATGTGTTCTATAAAGGAAAGCTTGTAGACCGGAATGCGCCGATCCGTGTAAAAACGTGCGGCAGAGCGTTGAAACATACGGTACACCTCGACAAGGTGAAGGCAGAGCAGTTTGTGCCCGATTGGAAAAAGAAGACCCATGTAATCGGCATCAATCCGTCCCAGATCACCACAGAGGATCTGGCGGTTTCCCTGCCGCCTGCGGCAAATTATGTTCCGACGGACGGCTATTCCAAGGTCGCGGCTGTGGAGCGGCATCATAATACCGGAAAAATCGGCGTTGCAGTGGCAAAGGGCTACGGCATCCGAAACGGCGCAGTGGCATCTTCCGTATCCCACGATTCCCACAACATTATCGTCATCGGGGACAATGACCGCGACATGGCATTGGCAGTGGACGAAATCATCCGAACGCAGGGCGGTTATACCGTTGTGGAAAACGGCGAGGTATTCGAAACGCTGCCGCTTCCGATCATGGGACTGATGAGCGACGCCGGGTTTGAGTCCGTCAATGAGACTTTGGGCCGGATGATAAAAAAGCGCATGAAATGGGCGTTCCGGCGGATATCGAGCCGTTCATCACATTATCGTTTTTGGCACTTCCCGTCATTCCGACGCTGCGCATTACGCCGCGGGGGCTGTGTCTGCTGACCGCGAAGGACCGGAAATTCTGCAGGAGTAAAGCCAGTCTGGAAAGCGCCTGCAAAAAAAGTTTTATGGAGGAACTTATGGATATAAAAGAAAAAATTCATGAACTGTCAGAGGAAATGATTCAGAATCTGGGACGTCTGGTTGCGGTGGATTCCCAGCTCGGCACGCCCGAAGAAGGCAAGCCCTTTGGCGAAGGCCCGGCAAAAGCCCTTGAGGTTGGCTTAAAAATCGCTGACGAGCTCGGCTTTCAGACGGTCAATCTGGACAACTACTGTGGCTATGCAGAGATGGGCGAAGGAAAAGAGATTATCGGTATTGCCGGACATCTCGATATCGTGCCGGTGGGGAGGCGACTGGACTCACGATCCCTTCGTGCTGACCCGTGAGGGCGATTATGTATACGGCCGTGGAACGACTGACGACAAGGGACCCGTTCTGGAAGCGCTTTATGCGATGAAGCTGCTGCGGGATTCCGGCGTGAAGTTAAATAAAAGAGTCCGCCTGATCATGGGCTGTAATGAGGAAACCGGTTCGAAGTGCATGGCGCATTATAATGAAGTGGAAGAGGAGCTGTCCTGCGGCTTTACGCCGGACGCGAACTTCCCTGCATCCACGGCGAAAAAGGGACACATGTCAATGATGGCATATTCTAAACATACGAAGATCCCATGAACGGCGGTTTTGTTACAAATGCGGTTTGCGATTCCTGCACGACAGTGATTCCCAGGGCAGCAGGTCTGAAGGAAAAGCTGGAAAAAGAGCTGGCTGAGACGAAGCTTCAGGAGTACCGCGTGACAGAAGAAAATGGAGAGATCACGATTTATGCAAAGGGAGTGCCTGCACATGCCAGCACGCCGACGCTGGGGGTCAATGCTGCAGGTGTAACCTTTGAGTGTCTGGGGAAAGGCAGGCTTTGAAGATGATTTTGTCACCTTTTATAATACCCATCTCGGAACTGCCTGCGACGGCCAGGTATCGGCTTAAAGGTTTCCGATGCTTATGGCGACCTGACGTTCTGCAATGGTATCGTTAAAACTCAGGACGGCGTGATTTCCTGCACGATTGATATCCGTGTTCCGGTTACCTTAAAGCCCGACGAGGTCCGCAGGCTGTGCGAGGACAAGCTGGAGGATGAGAACGGACGGATCGAGATTCTGGACATCGGCGATGGATTATTTTTTTTCCCGAGAGAGTCCCCTCTCGTAGAAGCCCTGTACAAGGCGTATGTGGATGTGACCGGCGATACCGCAAACGAGCCGATGGTCATCGGCGGCGGAACCTATGCGAAGTCCCTGAAAAATATCATCGCCTTCGGTCCTGAAAAGCTCGGAATCGATTATCACATTCATGGTGCGGACGAGTATATCCTTGTATCCGGCATGGAGGAAGCGGTGCTGGTATACATGGAAGCAATTAAGAACCTGCTGGCGATTTAAGTATTTCCGTATGGATCAGGATTTTTGCCTGCATATTTCTTAACTATTATACATTAAAAATGTATAATTATTCATTGTGGCAGGAAGCGATATGCCAAAGGGTCTGCAGCTGCCATAAAGAAAGAGATTTATGATTATTATCAGCGTAACTGTGAGGGTACGGAGCAGTTACGCTTCAACAAAATAAAGGAGTAATCAAAAATGGCAAGTTTATGGGGCGGAAGATTTGAAAAAAGACATGGATGATATTGTAAAAAAATACAATGCATCTATTTTCTTTGACCAGAGAATGTATAACGAGGACATCGACGGCAGCATCGCGCATGTGACCATGCTTGGAAAGCAGGGCATTGTATCCTATGAGGAAAAAGATCAGATCATCGCAGGTCTGGAAGAAATCCGTAAAGAAATTGTGGAAGGAAAGATCCTGTTTACCGTAGAAGACGAAGATATCCATATGGGCATCGAGAGCCGTCTGATTGACAAAATCGGAGACGTGGGCAAAAAGCTCCATACTTCCAGAAGTCGTAACGACCAGTGTCAGGTAGATATCCGCCTGTATCTGAGAAAAGAAATTTATGAGATTTTGAACAGCCTGTGCTATCTGGAAAGCGTAATTCTGAAAAAGGCGGAAAATATGAAGATAAGATTACAGTAGGCTTTACCCATCTTCAGCACGCACAGCCGATCACGATCGGATTTGTTTTTATGGCATATTTCCAGATGTTTAAAAGAGATATAGAACGTCTGACGGATACGCTGGAGCGTCTGAATTATAATCCGCTGGGGGCGTGTGCACTGGCAGGAACAACGATGCCCATCGACCGTCATTTGACGAGCGAGCTGCTTTCTTTTACTGCACCGACGGAAAATGCCATGGATACAGTCAGCGACCGGGACTACAGCCTGGAATTTTTGAGTGATGCTTCCATTTCCATGATGCACCTGTCCCGCTGGGCGGAGGAATTTGCATGGTGGAACTCTTCCGAGTTTTCCTATATCGCAATCGACGACAGCTTTTGCACCGGCAGCAGCATTATGCCCCAGAAGAAAAACCCGGATATGGCGGAGCTGATCCGCGGCAAGGTTGGTCGTGTATATGGCGATCTGATGCAGCTGCTGACCGTTATGAAGGGAACTCCGCTTGCTTATAACAAGGACTTCCAGGAGGATAAGGAGAGCCTTTTCGATGCGATCGACACCTGGAAAGCGACAATCGATATTTTTGCAAAGATGCTGGACAAGACCGAATTCCGGATGGATCAGATCGAAAAACAGCTTGGAAAAGGCTTCTTAAATGCGACGGATATTGCAGAGCATTTTGCAAAGCAGGGCATTCCGTTCCGGGAAGCACATGCTATCGTAGGACATATGGTAAAAAGCATGTGAGAAGAAGGGCTGTGACCTTGAAGATCTGACAGACGAAGAGCTGCAGGCGATCGACAAGCGCGTGACCAAAGAGCTGCTGGGGACATCAGCATCAAGTCCTGTGTCAATGCCCGCGTATCCTTCGGAGGAATCTAAGCACCTTCTGAGGTACATCGTCAGATCGAGGTTGGCCGTCAGTGGTTAAACAGCCTGGAACGGTAAGGGAAGCAAGCGCACGCTGTCGGCGGCGATCATGGAAATTCATGAAAAAGCGACGAATCAGGAATTGAATTTTGAAAAATTACGATCGAGCATAAATTTGTGCTGCGAGGTGTGTTTATGGGACACCTCAGATGCTATGATGGAACCAGATAAGAAAAATTCTTACTGGTTCTTTTTCAATTCATGACAATAGAATGCTCGCAGAGTGTGTATTCTATTGTTTGAGGACCGGACGGAAAAAATGTGAAATATGACATATTTCAGGTCAGAAAAAATGTAAAAAGTGGATGGAATAGGTAAGAAAAAATGCGATATACTATATCTGAACAGGAAGGTATTTTGAATGAATCAGAAAGGCAGAACAGAGATGGAGAAGAAAACGTTCCATGGGGCGGAAACTTTCAATGGCCGAACGGAGCAGTTAAAAGAATATTTAAGGCGTCTGGGTGCAGGCGAGGCGCTGGAAAGTGTCCGGGCAGATTTTGTAAAGCAGTTCAGCGATGTTGAGGCGTCTGAAATCATGCAGGCGGAACAGAAGCTTTTAAAAGAAGGAACGCCGCTTACAGAGGTTCAGAAACTATGTGACGTGCATTCAGCGCTGTTTCACGGTGCAACGAAAGAAGAACGGATCGCCAACGCGCGCGGAGAAAGAGGTCGAGGCATCCAGGAAGAGAATCGCAAATGCAGAAGACGGAGCTGATGCGTCTTTGAAAAGGGAAAAGCTGCAGGAAGAGCTGGCAAAACGCGAAAAATTTGAAAAAAGGAATATTCGGACAAGCATACAAAAAAGCGGCGGAGCTGATCGCAATTGTCGGACATCCTCTTTACACGTTTACGAAAGAAAACGAAGCGCTGGCAGAGCTTTTTTAAAGCAGTTTAAAGAATCCCGGTCGGAAGAACTTTTGTTAAAAATCCGGGACTTATCGGTTCATTATGCGAAAAAGGGCGATCTGCTATATCCGCAGTTAAAGGTAAAATACGGTATTTCCGGTCCGTCTGATGTGATGTGGACAGTGGATGATGAAATCCGGGACGATCTGGGCATACTGATGAAGGAAAGTCCACGAAGTGCGGACTGAATACGCGCTTGGACGGCGTATTAAAACGCGTGGAGGAAATGATTTACAAAGAGCAGAATATTTTGTTTCCGATCTGTGCCGTAAATTTTACAGAAGACGAGGGGAAAGGTATCTATCAGGACGCGAAGGATTATGCGGTTTGCTTTGGGGCAGAGCCGGAGGTGTGGGACAGAGCGGAGAATGTTGGACGAAGTGAGTTTGGCTGGCGGCGCAGCGCAGATGGACAGCAGGGCTCTGCAGGGGCATAAAGACGCCGCCGGTGAAATTGTGATGCCGGGCGGGCACATGACGCTGGAACAGCTTACCGCGCTTTTAAATACGGTTCCGCTGGAAATCAGCTTTATCGATACGGAAAATATCAATCGTTTCTTCAATGAAGGTCCGAAGGTATTCAAACGCCCTGCAATGGCGATTGATCGGGAAGTATTTTCCTGTCATCCGCCCAAAATCGAACCTATGGTACGCGCAATTATCGAGGATTTTCGCAACAACAAAAGGAATCGTGTCCCTGTCTGGATGGAGAAAGGCGGACGCACGATGCTGGTAACTTATATGGCTGTCCGGGATAAGAACGGAAAGTACCTCGGTACGGCGGAATTTGTGCAGGATATGGAGTTTGCAAAGGAGCATTTTGGCAAATAGGTCCAGACGGGGAGCGGCCAGCGTTGCTGATTTTCAGCGTATAAGTCCGGCGAACTTCACAGCGTAAAGGCGGTAAAGCAGTTTAAGATGGCGCTGCTTCTGACGCTGGAATAAGCAGGCAGGTGCGATTTTTTTGAAAGAAAATGGGCCGGTTTTTTCTGAAACTTTTGGCAGCAAACAATAGAATACACACTCTGCGAGCATTCTATTGTCATGAATTGAAAAAAAGGTGATGCAGAATCTTGAAAACAGGGATTTTGCATCACCTTTTTTGTGGAGTTTATAGTACAATGATGACGAAAGGCAGGAAACAGCTATGTCACTATTTAAGAAAAAAATCATCTGCAAAATCCTATGATAAAGACACACAAAAACCTGTGATTAAAGCCAGCATCTGTAATGGGGAACAGGTTGCCGGCTTCAAGGATCTCCATACCGGGAAATTCGAAGAAGTGATGCTGATCTGCAGCGCAGCCGATCTTGACGATTTCAGGGTCATGTACGGGATAACAGAAGAAATCACCAAAGAATACTGATTTACGAAAAGAGGGAACGACCATTGGGCGAAACATCAGAAAACGGCTCGAAAAAGTCCGTTTCATGAACATGTGCATGATTCAGGACGGCAGAGGAAATGTGCTGGCGCTGGATAAAGTAAACGACAGCTACACCGGAACGACCTTTCCAGGCGGTCATGTAACCAGGAGAATTATTTTTCAGTCTATGATCCGGGAGGTTTGGGAAGAAACGGGACTTACGATCGAAAATCCGGAATTTCGCGGGCTGTACCACTGGTATAAAGACGGCGTACATCATGTGATAACGCTCTACCGGGCGTACACTTTTGCGGCGAACTGGAAAGTCCGAAGAAGGACGGGTATACTGGATTTCGCTGGAAGAATTGAAGGCAAAAAACTTGCATCAGGGATGGAGTACGTTCTGGAGGTGATGGAGTCAGAAACGATAAAAAAGAATGCTATGTACGCCGGGAAGCAGACCGGTATGTGGGGGAAGGCATATTGATTTATTGGAGAAATTGCAGCCGCGGGTCAGGGACAGCGCTTTAAAAATTTACGATCGAGCAAAATTTGTGCTGCGAGGTGTGTTTATGGGACACCTCAGATGCTATGATAACCAGATAAGGAAATTATTTATTGAAAGTTCTTTTTTTTTCATTTCATAGGAAAATGCGTCCTATGAAATGAAAAACGCTCTACGAGGATCGCACTGCGGCGGAATGGTAGAATGTCGCTTACGCGACCCGCCGCAGGCGGAGAATCCTGCCTCGCCGGATTCTTTTTTGTTTGAGGCACTGGACGAGCTTGGCGGAGATTGATAAAAGAAAAGACATCGTCCGTTAATCGGATTTTATATACTCCTTCATATATTCCAGCATTGCGGTCGCAGTCGCATTGAGTGTCGTATTTTTCAAATAACACAGATATGTCTGACTGTATAGGGCAGGGCCAGCGGGATGAGTTTTAAATGCTGTCCGGCGGCGCTTGCCCGAACGGAGGCCCGAAATGCCGGTCTGTCAGCAGGGAAATCCCCATATGCTGTGAGACGAGGCCAAAAAAATAGAGTCCATGCGTTTGCATTCCAGGACGATGTTCGGCTGGAAACCACAGGAAGCGCAGAGAGAGAGAGAAAGAGCTGATGCAGCAACGTGCCCTGATTTAAGATCACAAAATCTTCGCCGGATAACTCTTTTAGGGAGATGCTTTCTAAAGCTGCCTTCGGATGGTCGGACGGAAGCAGGATGCCGAGCTGATCCTTCGTATACGAACCTTTTCAAAAACCGTGTCATCAAGCGGATGCAGATCGCTGTCGCGCAGAAACGCCATGGAACAGGCTTCCGTGGATCAGGGCTTCTGTCAGATAAGTGGTGTCGCCCTCGAGAACCTGGATGGCGGTCTGGTTTGGGTGTTTTTTTTCGGAAATCGACTAAAATATCCGTGATCCGGTACTGCACCATAGAGGGGATGACACCGAGGACGAGCTGGCTGGACTGCGCCTGAATTTTCTTTTCCAGATCTTCGAGGAAATTCTTTTCTGTTTCGACGATAGAACGGGCGTAGGGAATCAGGCATTTTCCGAACGATGTAAGGGAAACCTTACGCGTGTTGCGGTCAAACAGGGAAACCTGCAGCTCCTTTTCCAGCTTTTTAATATGCTTGCTCAGCGTAGATTCGTTCATAAAAAGAAGCTCAGAGGCTTCCCAGAAATTCTGCGTTTCTACAAGCGCTAAAAAATTCCTTTAAACTCGCAGTATCCATTCTTATCTCCCTTTCGCAGGTACTTTGCACCGAAAGAACCGCGTGCGATCATTCTTCCATCCATTGATTCCAAAACTGACTTAATTTTAGGAGGAATCGAATTGTTTGTCAATATCGTGCGTGATAATCTGGTCACAGTTTCAAGGTTCACGCGGGTTCTGTGAATGGCGCGTAACCGTAAGTTTATCACAGAGGATGAAAGGAGTTCAAAAAAGTGACAAAAATTCATGATCTTCGTTCAGCATTAGAGTTCCTGGAAACAGTTCGGGACAGTTGCTGACATCGGATACAGAGGTTGATCCAAATGCCGAGGTTTCCGGTGTATACCGTCATGTGGGTGCAGGCGGAACTGTTGCCCGCCCGACCAAAGAGGTCCGGCGATGCTGTTTAATAATGTAAAGGGCTTTCCGGATGCAAGAGTAACGATCGGTATGCTTGCCAGCCGTAAAAAGAGTCGGAATGCTGCTCGAACCGATCCGGAATTTCTGGGAAAGTATATGGGCGAAAAGCTCAAAGAGACAATTCCTCCGGTGATGATTCCGGAAGGCAAACATATCGACTGTCAGGAGGTTGTTCATTATGCAACCGATCCTGATTTTGACCTGCGGACGCTTGTTCCTAAGACCGACCAATACACCCGAAGATGCAGGCCCGTATATTACGATGGGACTGTGCATGGGAACTGATCCGGAAAACGGAACGAGCGATGTGACCATTCACCGTCTCTGCATTGAATCCAGGGATGAGCTGGGCATGTGGATCACCCGGTTCCCGTCATCTGGGCGCATTCTTTGACAAATATTGTGCACAGGGGAAAGATATGCCGATTTCTATTTCCATCGGTCTTGACCCGGCTGTTTACATGTGTGCGGGGTTTTGAAGCACCGACTACACCCCTTGGCTATAACGAGCTGCAGATCGCAGGGGCAACTGAGAGGCGAAGCAGTAGAGCTGGCAAACTGTCTGACTATTCCGGAAAAATGTATCGCAAATGCAGAGTATGTCCTGGAAGGTTATCTTTGCCACGACAAGACCGTCAGAGAGGATATTAATTCCAATACCGGTAAGGCGATGCCGGAGTTTCCGGCTACACCGGTGATGCAAAGCCTGCGCTTCCTGTCATCAAGGTTACTGCGGTAACACACAGAAAGAATCCAATCATGCAGTCCTGTATCGGACCTTCCCATGAGCACGTTTCCATGGCCGGTATTCCGACCGAAGCTTCCATTATTTCCATGGTAGACCGCGCGATTCCGGGGCGTCTGTTAAACGTGCATGCAGCACCCTGCGGCGGCGGTAAATTTGTTGCAATCATGCAGTTTAAGAAGAGCTCCAAAAACGATGAAGGCCGTCAGCGCAACGCAGCGCTGCTCGCGTTCTCCGCATTTTCCGAGTTAAAGCATGTATTCCTGGTAGACGAGGATGTGGATATCTTCGATATGAGTGATGTAATGTGGGCAATGACGACAAGATTCCAGGCAGATGTGGATATGATCTCGATTCCGGGCTGCCACTGCCATGTGCTTGACCCATCCAACGACCATGCCCTTTGATCCTTCTATCCGCGTTCACGGAATTGCCTGCAAGGCGATTTTCGATTGCACGGTTCCGTTCGATCAGAAAGAGAACTTTGTCAGAAGCCGTTTCATGGAAATCGACAAAGATAAATGGGCAAAAGAGCTCGCGTTCTAAAAAGATAATGAGGAGGAAGCCGACATGCCAGTTGGTGTAATTGTCGACGCGCTCGCTGTAGTAATCGGCGGTATCGTAGGCGCTGTTGTAGAAAAAAACTGAAAAAAGACTTTATTGACAACATGAATCTGATTCTGGCTGCTGCTCCATGTGCATGGGCGTCAGCACGATCGTATTGATGCAGCACATGCCTGCAGTTGTTTTTGCGATTATTCTCGGTACGGGATTGGGACTTGCGGTTCATTTTGGCAAGCTGATCAACAAGGGCGGACTTGCGCTGCAGAAAGGCATTAGCCGTTTTGTAAAAACCTCTTCCGATGTGCCGGAAGCAGAGTTTGAGGCTACTTTAGTAACCTGCATTACACTGTTCTGCGCGAGCGGAACCGGAATTTATTTACCCATTATCGCAGGTATGTCCGCAGACCACAGTGTCCTGATTGCAAAGGCGATTCTGGATCTGTTCACCGCAGTTGTATTTGCCTGCACGCTGGGCATGGTAACTGCAGCAGTAGCGATTCCACAGTTTATCATTTTCTTTGTCCTGTTTTTACTTGGCGGCCCGATTTACAACGGACTGGATCTTGGAACCAATACCTACATCATCAACGACTTCAAGGCGTGCGGCGGCTTTATCATGCTGGCGACCGGCTTTAGAATGTGCAAGATCAAGCAGTTTCCGGTGGCGGATATGATTCCGGCTATGGTTTTGATTTTCCCGATCGCAATTTTCTGGAATGACTGTGTAACTCCGGCTGTCAACATGCTTGCAGGAATGGTGCATTGATGAAGAAAAGGCTGGTTGTGGGAATCAGCGGCGGCAGCGGAATTCCACTGGCGACAGAGCTGCTTTCCCAGCTTCAAAAAATCGAAGAGATCGAAACGCATCTTGTATACACGAGAGGTGCAGAGATTACCGCAGCGCAGGAATCGGAACTGTCGATGGGAGAAATCTGCGCGCTGGCAGACGTTGTTTATGACAATAAGGATATCGGTGCGGCGATTGCGAGCGGAACTTATAAAACTGTCGGTATGGTAGTCGTACCCTGCAGTATGAAAACGGTTGCAGGGATTCACCCGGCTATACGGACAACCTTCTGCTGCGCGCGGCGGACGTGACCTTAAAGGAGCGTAGAAAGCTGATTTTAGTTGCGAGGAATGCCCGTTCAATACGATTCATCTGCGCAACCTGTATGAGCTGAGCCAGATGAGCGTGGAAATTTTGCCGCCGATGCTCACGTATTACAATCATCCGCAGACGGTTGCAGACTGCACGAGACATATTGTGGGCAAAATTCTTGACCGCTTCGATGTAGAAGGAGAGGATTTCAGACGATGGAACGGATGCCTGTAAACGCTGTTTTTATAGAAAAAATGCAGAACGGATTGCCAGTTTTTGCACAGCTTGTGCAGATGGGCAAGGACTGCACGATCTGCGTCTGGGGCGGGGATACGCCGCATGTCGGCAGTGTCGTGATGTCCACGGCACGACCGAGTCTGACCGGAAGCGGCGTGGGCGTAACCTCGTCCGTTTTAAATGGAATCGGACATAAAGACGAGTATGTTGCGAGAAAATTTGCAGAAGCTGCAGCAGAAAAATTCGTCTGTACAGCGGTCTGCAGCTGCGGGATTCATATCGACGATATCACACCGGCACAGCTGCAGGAGGTGTCCACGGTATGCGATAAACTGTTGAAGCAGGTGATTTGGGACGCGTGACGGCGGTGCGCCGCCGCGTAGCGAAGCTACAGAAAGAATATATGATACAATCAGGAAGCCTCCGGATGAAGAAATCTCTCCGGAGGATTTTTTGTGTTCCGCCGCGGCGGAGAATTTTGCACGGCAGGACGTTTTTTACCTGCACTGCCGCAGAGTGTGGTATACTATAAAAAATGGGCAGCAAAAGTCATTCTGGAAAGGGGAAATAGAGTATGAAAGAGTTTTATATCACAGACGACGGCATTCAGCTGCATGCAAAGCTGGACATGCCGGAGGAAAAAGAAAAGTGCCCGCTGGTCATTGTGTTTCATGGTTTAACCGGCAATATGGAGGAACGGCACATCACTGCTGTTTCAAACGCAATGAATGAAATCGGGTTTGCGACACTGCGCGTAGAGCTGTACGGACATGGAAAAAGCGGTGGTGCCTTTGAACAGCATAATCTGATGAAGTGGATCAATAATGCCATGACTGTGACGGATTATGCAAAGACGCTGGATTTTGTGGCAGACCTTTATATCTGCGGACATTCCCAGGGCGGACTGCTTACCATGCTGGCAGCAGGAATGCGGGCGGATGATTTTAAGGCGGCGATTCCGATGTCTCCTGCAATTGTAATCCCGGATGGTGCGAGAAAAGGGAATCTGCTTGGTCAACCTTTTGATCCGGAGCATATTCCGGATATGGTGGAATGGGGGGACCGGCATCTGAGCGGCAATTATATCCGCATAGCACAGCTTCTGGATGTAGACGAGGCGATCCGCAAATATGAAAAGCCGGTGCTTTTGATTCATGGAGACGCAGATGAGGCAGTTCCTATAGAATATTCCATTGATGCAGCGAAAAAATATAAAATGCGGAGCTGGTACAGATTCGGAGACACACACTGCTACGATGAACATCTTGATCAGGTGACTGCAGCGGTGAAGAAATTTCTCGGTGAGATGGAGAATCGGGAAGGGTGACATAAGAACAGGGCTGACCTTTGGCAGTCAGCCCTGTTGTTCATGACAATAAAATGTTTGCGGAGCATACATTCTATTGTATGCCCGTGCAGTTGTTTTACAGCGTGCCGCTCTTTTCCGCCTGATCGACATCGATCGCAAGCTTCTTGACCTGCCCGGAGAGAACAAGCAGGGCGATCAGGTTGGGAATCGCCATCAGACCGTTGAAAGTATCTGCAATATCCCAAAGCAGACCAAGGTTGATTGTTGCACCGATGATCGATACAAAGGAATAGGCTACAAGGAAGGGACGGACGAGCTTTTCTCCGCCTAAAAATTCGATACAGCGGGAACCGTATAAGCCCCAGCCGATGATTGTGCTGAATGCGAAGCAGCACATGGCAACTGCGGTGAAGATAGAAACCCAGCCCCCATAGGTTGCAGTAAAGCCGGAAATTGTCAGCTCTGCACCGGCTGCTGACCATAGACGATGTTGGGCGCACCGAGCAGAATGACAAGACCGGTAAGTGTACAGACCACGATCGTATCCATGAATACCTCAAAAATACCGAACATGCCCTGATGGACAGCATTGTTCGTATCTGCTGAGCATGGGCGATGGAGCCAAATGCCAAAGGCCGGCTTCATTGGAAAAATACCGCGGGAGACGCCTTTTTCATGCTTAAAAACATGCTTCCGATGATGCCGCCGGTGGCTGCCTGAGGGGTAAATGCACTTTTAAAAATCATGGCAAACACTGCAGGAACGCGGTTGATATGCAAAATAACAACGCCGATTGCAAGGATTACATATAAAGTTGCCATAAACGGAACGAGCTTTTCCGAAACCTGACCGATCCGCTGGATTCCGCCAAGCAGCACCATAGCAACGAAAGCGGCAATGAAAATACCGAAGATCAGATTGGCACGTTCATCTACAGTGCCGTCGATGATATGCAGGTTGTGCAGTGCAGAATGAATAGAAGAAACAATGGTATTAACCTGGGTGGCGTTTCCTGTACCGAACACAGTCAGGACGCCGAACAGGGCATAAAGAAACCGCTAAAAATGCCATTTTTTGGATAGACCATTTTAATATAGTACATTGGACCGCCAACATATTCGCCATTTGCGTTCTTTTCCCGGAAATGGATTGCGAGCGTAACCTCGGAAAATTTGGTACACATGCCGAGAAAAGCAGAGCACCACATCCAGAAAATTGCGCCGGGACCGCCGAGGGCAATCGCGCCCGCAACGCCTGCGATGTTGCCGGTGCCGACCGTGCCTGCAAGCGCGGTACAGACTGCCTGGAACGGGCTCATGGGTAAATCCTTTGCCTGTGTTTTGTCAAAATTTTACCGATCGTGTTTTTCATGGCAGCGCCGATTTGCGCACCTGAATGAAACGGGTACGGACAGAAAGCAGAAGTCCTACGCCGATGATGCAGATCATTGCGGGGACGCCCCAGATAAATCCGTTGACCGCCTGATTGATTTTGATGATACTTTCTAACATAAACCCTCATTTCTTCCCATTGATCCGGAATGGGCAGGGAGATTCACTTGAATGCGTTACCGGACTGAAACGGGAAAGTCTTTTTGCACCATTATGACATAAAATACAGGCTTTTGTACAAGTTTTTTATAGAATGTATGCGATCGGAACGCGACTGGCATCCTTTAAATTTTGGAATGCATAAAATAATTACGGTGTGATGGCACTCGTTCACGATTCTTTGAGATTGGAGATACGATAGATGAACTTTGATAAAAAATGCTTATACCGTAGAGTCATTGACAGTCGGAGTGCATACAATCCGCTACCGGCAGTTTGCCGATCTGCTTTATGCGGATTTACCGGCGAATGCAGCGTATCAGCGGATGCACATTTATGCTCCGGAGGGTTTTTACGAGGGAGAAAGCATCAACGGATATACGCTTGCGACTGCTCCGGTTTTTATGCCGAATCAAGTCGGCGGCTATATGCCGGGTGAGCCGGCCGCGCCGGGAGAAACGCAGGAAGGCTCCGGGATCCCGAATACGGTTTTCTGCGCGCTGGAGCATGGCTATGTCGTAGCTGCGCCGGCGATCCGCGGCAGGGTGCAGCAGGATGAAAACAAAACCTATACCGGAAAAAGCGCCTGCCTGCATTGTGGATTATAAAGCGGCGGTGCGTTATCTGCATGCATTTGCCAAGGATTTGCCGGGCGATGAGGGAAAAGATTATCACAAACGGGACAAGTGCGGGCGGCGCACTGTCTTCGTTGGTCGGCAGTTCAGGAAACCACCCGGATTATGAGCCGTATTTAAAGGCGATCGGAGCAGCGGATGCGGGCGATGGGATTTTGCAGCGTCCTGTTACTGCCCGATCATCAACCTGGAGCATGCGGATGCGGCTTACGAATGGCAGTTTCTCGGTGTGAATGAATTTCGCCGGATGCAGATGAATCTGACGGAGGGCGGCAGACCGGAATTTTCCGCGGTAGACGGCGATATGACACCGGAGCAGGTGCAGACCTCGAAGGACGAAGCGGCGCTTTTCCCGGAGTACGTCAACAGTCTCGGGTTAAAAGATGAACAGGGGCGCGCCCTGACGCTTGCGGCGGATGGAACCGGCACGTTTTGGAATATGTGAAAGGGATCGTTCTGGAATCCGCGCAGAAAGCGCTGGATAATAAAGCCGATCTTTCCGGGGGAAACCTGGCTGACTGTGGAGGACGGACGCGCGGTTGGAATGGATTTCCCTGCCTATGCAAGAGCGATCACGCGTATGAAAACGGCGCCTGCGTTTGACGGGCTGGAGCTGGAAACGGCGGAAAACGACCTGTTTGGTTCGGAAAACGTCAACTGCCGCCATTTTACAAAATACAGTTTGGAACACAGTAAAAAAGCGCGGAGAGATGGCAGCCGGAGCAGGTTGTGCGTATGTTAAACCCGATGTCTTATGTGGATGCTGCGGATGCGCAGAAAGCGAAATATTTCCGCATCCGGCATGGAGAGTGTGACCGTGATACCTCCCTTGCAATTTCAGCGATGCTGGTCGCAAAGCTGCGTGCACAGGGCTGTAGCGTGGATTACCATGGGCCGTGGGGAGTGCCGCATGCGGGCGACTATGATCTGGATGAGCTGTTTGCATGGATCGATGAAATCTGCAGGAGATAAGTGGTGCGCTTTCGAAGCAGAGAAAGGCGTGGAAAGGGATAGCATAACTTCAGCCTGCAGAGACAAATAAGAGAGAAACCGATATGGAACAGGAAAATCAGGCGCAGCATAAGCGCCGCGTTCGATATAAAGGAAAATACCCGAAGAAATTCGAGGAGAAATATAAGGAGCTGCAGCCGGAAAAATATCAGGATACCGTGCAGCATGTGATCCGTGAAGGGAAATACGCCGGCGGGGATGCATATCTCGATTATGGTAAAAGGAATTCTGGATTTTGCAGATTCAGCCCGGGGAAACCGGCTTTGACGCGACGCTGGGCTACGGCGGACACACAAGAAAGCAATGCTGGAATGCTTGCATGGTGATGGGCACATGTATGCGACGGACGTAGACCCGGAGGAATCCGCCAAGACGAAAAAGCGTCTGGAGGATCTGGGCTATGGGGAGGATATTCTTTCCATCCGGCTGCAGAATTTCTGCACGATCGACGAGATCGCGAAGGAGGTCGGCGGCTTTGATTTCATTCTGGCGGATCTGGGAGTGTCTTCGATGCAGATCGACAATCCGAAGCGCGGCTTTTCCTTTAAAGTGGATGGCCCTCTGGATCTGCGATTGAATCAGGAAAAAGGGCATCAGCGCGGCAGAACGGCTGGATACGATTTCACGAGAAGAGCTTGCCGGTATGCTGTATGAAAATTCAGACGAGCCGTACTGTGAGGAGCTTGCGAAGGCAATCACAGAAGAAATCCGCCGCGGCAACCGGATTGACACAACGACAAAGCTGCGTAGGGTGATCGAAAGGGCGCTGGACTTTGCCGGAAAAGGAAAAGCAGGAGACGGTCAAAAAGACCTGCCAGCGGACGTTTCAGGCGCTGCGCATTGACGTTAACCATGAGTTTGAAGTGATTTACGAGTTCATGGAAAAGCTGCCGGGCGCATTGAAACCGGGCGGGGCGCGTTGCAATCCTGACGTTCCATTCCGGCGAGGACAGGCTCGTGAAGCAGGCACTGAAAGAGGGCTATCGGGAGGGCATCTATTCTGATTATGCCAAAGATGTCATCCGCCCTTCCGCGCAGGAATGTGCACAGAACGGACGCGCGCGTTCGACGAAAATGCGCTGGGCGGTGCGTGCAGAGTGAGGGGATAGTGTGAAATATAAGCGGGATCGCTTATGTTTCACGCAGTTGGAAGAAAAAAGAGGCGGCGAAAGCGCCTGCGGAATGGAGATGATTATGGAAGAAAAAAGAGATCGAACTGCGGGACGAGGGGCTGCGGGGAAATGAAAGAAATAGAGGAAGCCATCGCCGGGCTGCAGCAGGAGCCGACGCAGGAAATGCTGGCACATGCGCTGACGGTGGTGCGCCGCCGAATGAAAGAAAACGGAAAGCTTATCGTTGCAGTGGAGCCTCCGGCTGGCGGCGGACAGCTTTTACTGCAGACCGTCAAAACGTCGGACAGCAAACTGTGGTGGGCTGCGTTTACCGGATTTGAGGAAGAGCTGCGCGGCAGCGACCGCGTGAAATCGACGTTTTTGGCGGATATGGGACAGCTGTTTGTAACCGCGCTGCAGGCAGACGGCGTGGAAGGGATCATTTGAATCCCTGGAACCGGACGCTGATGCTGGAAAAAGAGCTGATCCGGATTATTTTGGGGCAGCAGGGGTAAAGCACTTTGCGCGAAGCGGCAGACATGGGAAGAAAATGCTGGACTGGTGGATGCCGCAGCAGGAATTACAAAGGATAAGTCGCTGGATATGCGGCAGAAAGAGAGGAAACGAAATGATTACAGGTGTTCATCATGTATGTATGAAATGCAGATCGGAGGAGCTGGAAAAGGTTCAGAAGTTCTATGGGGAGCTTCTTGGACTTCCGCTTGTCAGAAGCTGGGGTGAGCCGAAGGTGGAAGGGCTGATGTACGGCGCAGGGACGAGCCTGATTGAGATTTTCCCGAACGCGGAGGAAGATCTGCCACAGGGTGCAATCCGCCATTTCGCACTGGCGACAGACGATGTGGACAGCATCGTGGAGGCTGCGCGCAAGGCAGGCTATGCTGTGACGATGGAGCCGGGCGATATTGAAATCATGTCGAAGCCCTCTCTCCCGGCGCGGATCGCATTTATTATCGGACCGGTGGGAGAAGAAATCGAACTGTTCTGCGAAAAATAAAAGAAATAACTGTACTAGAATCCTGCGAGCATTCTATTGTACCGGTGGCGCTGCCGTCTGCCATCCGGCAGGTTCTAAAACCCCGCGAGCAGCGCAAAATAGCCCCAGTCCCAGAGCAGGGATTCGAAGCTGTTTTCCAGATATTCATAAATATCTTCTTCGTCATAGCCGGTCATACGGTTGATAATGACCGGCGCTTCCCGCACTTTTTCATAGGAAAATGCCTCCGGGCTGTCCTGCCAGATGAGGAACAGGCTTTGGCGCAGCGCGGCATACTGCAGCATCAGCCACTGCAGGCGCACGAGCATATGCTTTGTGGTGTCCTCAAAGGAAAGCAGCTCGGAATAGACCTCGTTTGCAAGGTAGCTGCGCATCAGAGGCTCGTATTGCGCGAAGGCAGTACGGAATGCCTGCCATTGCATCGGGAGCTCTTCTTCCGGTTCCGTGAGCAATTCCGACAACGTTTCCGCCTGCTGTGTGAGTGGGGTAAGCCATTCCCGATAGAGCTGCTCTTTCTGATAGTTGACAGAAAGATCTAACAAAAGTTCGTTGCACTCCAAAACAGAGTCGATGCAGTCCGGCGAGAGGTCGTCCATGGCATCATAGAGCTGACAAAAGCTTTTTTCAGAAAAACAATCTGAAACAAAGTCTTTTGTCGGCTTTTTTTTTCGGTGGATTTCCTGTATCATATAAAAACAGGCGGAAAGAATCTGCTCCGGCAGTCGGTCGGTCTGCTGCAAAATGGCGTCGATGACTGCAGAACGGATGAAAAATGGTATGCTGTCAATATCCGGATGCGGAAAAGTAAGCGGCGTAGCATCCTGCGCTGCCCAGAGGTCAATCACAGCGGGACAGCAGGGCATGAGCGAAGCCTCCTCGTGATCGGAAAAGGAATGGGTTTCGCGGGGGAAAATCTGACACGTCTCGGAAATCGCATTCTCTCCGTGTTCGAGAACAAGACGGCAGAGTTTATTTTTTCAAGAAACGGACAGACATGGCGGCTGTTTAAAGCGATCACGCGCTGACCGTCCTGAACGTAGGTAAAGAGTTTCGAATCCACGGGCGGATTTAAGGCTGCCCAGCGCTTCAGCGTATCGTCATCGACAGAAATTTTCCATTCCTGGCAGCAGGTGATGGGACATTTGTCCGCTGTACAGCGAAACTGCGCATAATAATCGGGGTATAATGTTTGCATAGGCGTATCTCCAAGTGTTAGTGGTGAAAATATTATACATGCGCCTGTTGAAATTGAAAAGTCCCGGGAATATAATGAAGATCAAAGTTAGATAAGGCTAAGTATACAGACGGCAGCGATATCTGTGCGCTGCAATGGGCCTATGGGAGATGAAAAGGCAATGAAAATCTATTCTTTTGGCGAGGAAACAAAGCCGGCAATTTTACTGCTGCCGGGGACATGCTGTCACTGGAAACGGAACTTCGGACATGTGATCCCTCTGCTGCAGGAGCACTTTTTATGTGCTCTGCGCGTCCTATGACGGGGTTCGACGAGACGGAGGATTCGACCTTTCCGAACATGTTGATCGAGACGGCAAAGCTGGAAAACTATATCCAGAAAAAAATCTCGGCGGTCAGCTCTTTGCGGCATATGGCTGTTCTTTGGGCGGCTCAGCTTTGTGGGACTTATGGTGCAGCGCAAAAAATCCATATCCGGCACGGAATCCTCGGAAGCTCCGATCTGGATCAGGGCAGCAGCTTTGGAACCTGGGCGATGGCGAAAGCTATGACGCCTCTTCTTGGAAAAAATGCTTCGCAGCGGAAAGCTTCCAGTCTGGGCAAAAAAGAAAATGGAAGAAAAAGCCGGTATGCCGAGTATGCGCAGGCAATGCTGCAGCTGTTCGGGTGCAGTGCCGCCACGCAGGAGCTGCCTTCCATGGCATTTGTGTCCAATACGAGCATTTTCAACCAGTTCTTTTCCGATATGGTGACGCCGCTGGAAGATGATATTTATGTGCCCGGAACGAAAATTCACTGTTTTTATGCCGTGAAGATGGGGGAGGAATACGAAAACCGCTACAGAAGACATTTTGTGGATCCGGATATCCGGTATGCGATGCAGCATGAAGAGCTTTTTTGGCATGCTACCCGGAACAGTGGGTCGAGGAAGTGTTGGCAAGCTGTCGTCTGGACGGCCGCGGAATGGAAGAAAAATGATTTCGAAGAAAGACATTTCACAGAAGCAGAGCGCGCTCAGGCGGAAATTACCGAGTCCGGAAATCCGAGAAAGCCGGAGGGCGAGGATGGCAAAAAAATGCTGGAGCGCATGAATGAGAGCCACCACAATGTGACCGGCTGGGCACTTTCCCTTTGGGAGATTCAGGGAAACGACAACATTCTGGATATCGGCTGCGGCGGCGGAGCTGCGCTGTCCCGGATGGCGGAGCATGTGACGGACGGACATTTGACGGGAATTGATTATTCGTCGGTATCGGTGGAAACGTCCCGCGCAACAAATGCAGAATCGGTTGCGGCAGGCAAGATGGAAATTCTGGAAGGATCGGTGGAAAAGCTTCCCTTCGAGGCAGAGACCTTTGACAAAATCGTGACCGTGGAAAGCTTTTATTTCTGGCCGAACCCCAGGAAAACCTAAAAAGAGGTGCGCAGAGTATTAAAGACCGGCGGAACCTTTTTGTTGGTTGCAGACATCTATGAAAAGCCCGGACTGCCCAGAGAGGTAAAGGATAATATCCGCAAATTCCACCTGTTCAACCCGACCAGGGAGCAGTTTAAGAACCTGTTTCGGGAAGCCGGATTTGCAGAGACAAGGATTCACACAAAGGATGGCGAGGACTGGATTTGCGTAGAGGAACCAAATAATAGAGTGCGCACAGAACGGAGAAAACGATATGAAGCTGAGTATCATTGTGCCGGTTTATAACATGGCATCGGACGGAAAAACTGAATTACTGCCTGGATTCACTGGCAGCGCAGACGATTTCGGATTACGAGGTCATCACGGTGGATGATGCTTCTACGGACGAATCCTTTTCCATTCTGCTGGAGTATGAAAAAAGTACCCCCGGTAAATTCAAAGCTGTGCATTCGGAAGTCAACAAGCGACAGGGCGGCGCGAAAAATATCGGGTTGTCCCTTGCAAAAGGCGAGTGGATCGGATTTATTGACAGCGACGACTGGATTTTGCCCACGATGTACGAAAAGCTGATCGGACGTGCAGAGGAAACCGGTGCGGATATGGTGGGCTGTGATTACTGCCTGACGGATGAACACAGCATGAAAATCAGCAAACGTGTGGAAAACGGCAAAGCAGAGCAGAGCGGCGTGCTTGGCAATAAACAGTGTCGGTCATTGATTTTAGACAGCGGAAGCCTTGTTTAAAGGTCTATCGCCGGGAAATTTTCATGGACAGCGGCATCCGCTTTCCGGAGCACATTTTTTACGAGGATAATGCGATCAGCGACGCGGTGCTTTTTTTACAGGCACATCATTATGAATATATCCCGGAGGTCATGTATTTTTATTACCAGCATGAAGCGTCCACGGTGCATACCATCAGCAGGGAGCGCTGTGAAGACCGGATGGCGGCTGGACGGGGCATTCTGGAAAATGCGAAGAAATTCGGTTATCTTGAAACCTACCGACCGGAAATCTGCTTTGAATACACGATGCTGTTTTATGTCAACACGTTGTTTTCCTATATGGTCGGAAAGGGTCATAAATCGCTTTCTTTTATCCGGAAGATGGGAAAGGAATTAAAAGAAGCGTTCCCGGATTTTGCGGACAATCCGTATTATCAGGAACGCGTCAATGCAGAGCAGAAAAATGATTGCCCTGCAGCAGCGCTCCACAGCAGCCTTTGTGCTGTACTATAAAGCACTCTGGACATGGCGTAATTTTAGAAAAAAAGCATTTCGGGGAAAAAATGATATGGAGCTGTGTGGCGGAATATAGGAAAAACGAACCTTCTAAATTTCCTTTCGGAAATTCCAGAAGTAGCGCAAAAAAGAGAGCCTCCCGGCTCTCTTTTTTGTTTCATAAAAATGCGTCCTATGAAATAAAAACGCTCCGCTTGGGGTGCGCACTCGGCCCGTCGCACACTCATTTTGCCAGAATTGCGTCCGCGATGCGGCGCGCGCCGGCACATCATCGATCGCCATACGCATTCGGTCGGATTGTTTCTTTCGGGCGTCCGGATTTTTCAGAAGTGCAGTCAGCTTTTCCACTGCATCATCGTAGAAGATTTCGTTGTCACGGATGTCACCTGCCCATGGAATCAGGTTTGCATCGTCAAAGGCTTTGACACCGGGAAGCTGATTATCCGCCATACTGAAGCTTACAGACGGGACGCCGACGGCACAGAGTTCATAAAGCGTCGTGCCGCCTGCGGAAAATGCGAGATCGCAGGTGGACATGAGTGCAGCCATATCGGAAACCTGTTCATGCAGGACAATGCGGCTGTCTTTTTTCCTGCCATGACGGCAAGCTCTGCGCGGTGGACATGCATGGGGACCTGTCAGGACGTGGAAGGAAACATCCTTCCAGTCGTCCGATGCGCAGAGACGTTTTAACATACTGCCTGCGATATGGAAGGGATCGGTCGCCGCCGGTGGAAAGAAAGAGGTCTTTACCTGCTCCCAGAGATGGTAGGGCTGATCTGCAAACTGCTCCCGGAGGGGAGTGTAGGCGCATCCGGTCAGAACACAGTCCGCTTTGGTGTAAAAACTTTCATCAACACAGAAATCATAGTTGATCACGAGGGAAGCCGGGCAGTCGAATGCCTGCAGATCGTCCAGATAGGCAACTTTGCAGATCTGGCGCAGGATATCGAGATATTCCGGTGTTGCAAAATAAGAATCCACCAGCAGGCAGGCAACGTTGTGGGAAGAAAGGATCCCCTGCATGGTCTGGATTTCCCGATCGAGGCTTCTGTAATCGGTGCGCAGCTCCAGGATCGGAAAGCTGTGGTCAGCGATTTCGTCAGGAGAATACATTTTTTGTAAAATGGAAGCCGAGGTATCATCGGAGACGAGAAAAGCCACCGCTGCACCCCGTTTCTTCAGGGCACGGGCGATGGATAGACAGCGCATCAGATGTCCGGTCGCAATTGTTTCATTTCCGTCTGTGCGGATATAGACTAACGGATGAGATTCCATGACAGCGGCGTCCCCTTTCCGATCGGACAGGAAGCCTTCCTGCCGAGAATTTCCTCATAATACATTGTGTGCAGTCCGATGCCGGGGCGGATGCAGCGGATATTCTGCTCTGTGAAAACTTCGCCCTCTGCCATGTCCTGTGCCACGAAGATGGAACGGGGAGCCCTGCCCGTTTTTTTCCTGCTTGGGGGTAAGGCGGTATTCGGAAGAGCCGAGTGCCTTTTCCAGAATACGGATCTGCGAAACCATTTCCTTAAATTCCTGGGGCTCCATGGAAAATGCGCCATCCGGACCGCCGTCGCTGCGTTTTAAGGTCAGGTGCTTTTCCACCATCCGCGCCGAGGGAAACGGCTGCCTGCAGCGACAGCCCCGCCCATCGTGTGGTCGGAGAGGCCGGTCAGGCAGCCAAAGGTCTGAGACAGCGTCGGAATCATGCGCAGATTGACGTCCTCGTAGGGCGTCGGGTAAGCGGAAACGCATTTTAACAAAATCACGTCCTCATTGCCCTCTTCACGGCAGACGTTCATGGCGCGCTCGATGTCCTCGAGATGTGCGACGCCGGTGGCAAAGATGACGGGCTTGTGGAGCTTTGCCACCCGACGGATTAACGGAATATCATTTATCTCATAAGATGCAATTTTATAAGCGGGAGCGTCGAGTTCTTCGAGAAAATCGACGGCGGTTGCGTCAAAAGGGGAGGAAAAGCAGAGCAGTCCGCATTTTTTTGCCTCCTCCATCAGACCGGCATGCCATTCCCACGGCGTATAAGCCTGCTTGTAAAGGTCGTATTCTTTGATGCCGTCCCAGAGACCGCCTTTATTGATAAAGCAGTCCGCGTCGCTGTCGACGGTCATGGTGTCGGCAGTGTAGGTCTGCAGCTTGATCGCGTCCGCGCCGGCTTCCTTTGCAGCGTGGATGATTTCAATCGCACGGTCGTAGTCCTGCAAATGGTTCGCAGACATTTCTGCAACGATAAAGACAGGGGCGTCTGCGGCGATTCTGCGCCCGCCCAGATAAATTTCCTGATTCATATTGTTATTCTTTCTCCATCATTTTCTGATATTTGACTTCTGCAATCGCCCAGTCCTCTTCGGTGTCGATATCCTGAACCTCCAGTTCGGGTAAAAGCAGGGGAACCATGCCGGGAGTATCTGTCGTTCCTTCCCGGAAAAAAGCTTCCGTCCGGCAGGCATAGAACTGTCCGCAGTCGTGGTAAAGCGTTTCGAGATCCTGGCTGCGCGCAGTCGCGTACTGGTGGCCATTTGTAGCCGATGTGACCGTTTTCATCTACGGCGAGGCTGCGCAGAACCGGATACGGAAAAGTCGTTACCGGCATGACGGACTCGGCGTCTTTTAAAAGCTCCATCGCGGTGCTGAGTTTTTTGGGGGTAATAAACGGCGCGGTGGGGTAGATACAGCAGAATGTGTCAAACTCCCTGCCGGCAGCCCTGTAGCATTCGAGTACCTCGCGGATGACGTCGTCGGTAGAGGCGTAATCGTTTGCGGTCCGGGCGCTTCGAAGAAACGGGACGGACGCCCTTACGACCTTTTGCAAGTTCGGCGATTTCGGGATCATCTGTAGAAACCATCACCTCGTCAAAATGCCAGCCTGCAAAGCGGCTTCGATGGAATATAAAAGAATCGGTTTTCCGAGAAACGGACGGATATTTTTACGCGGAATCCGCTTGCTGCCTCCGCGCGCTGTAATAATGGCAAGTGCTGACATGGCAAAACCTCCTGTTTCCTGTCAAAAATCGGATTGTGCAGTGTCCGGGGAAAAAGAAATTGTGTTACACGCGCCATTCGCAAAACCGCGTCTTCGACGCTCTCCGCTGCTTCGCAGCTCACGTTTGGGGCAGATTTTCATGCGAGCATGAAATCGCGTCGTAAGTAGTATAACAATCCGGGGAATATTATTCAAGCACAGTTCACACGGGATTCCCAGCACATCGGAGAAGATGCATTCCGCCACTTTGAAGCGCATTGTCTTGCAATGGCAGACAAAAGTATGGTAGAATATAACGACTATGCAATGGAGTCAACTGGTTTAACCGGGATGATTTCATCAGGTTTCCCGGAAATTGCCGGAGAAAGAAACGAAAATGAAAAAGAGAAAGCCAAAAGAGCGGATTTATGTCTGCCATACTTATTATCATGTATATGTTGCCTGTTTAAAGGAACTGACGCTTCCAAAGGGCAATGCGCGGAAAGGCGGATCTGGTGCTGAGCACGATGTCGAACGACTTTGGCAGCCTGAAGGAGCGTGCAGAAAAAAGCGGTCTGTTTGAAGCTGTTTTTATGTTCGAGGAAAAGGAAGAGCATGCGTTCCCGCAGCTGGCACGCTATCATGAGGATCATGGAAATCTGGTGTTTAACCTGTTTTCCAGAATGATTTTTACGAAATTATACGGAAACTGCAGCAGCCCTATGTGCCGGTGGATTTTAAAAAGTATCAGGACATCTATGTGTTCTGCGATTCCGATCCCGATCGGATATTATCTGAATTATAAGAAAATCCGCTATCATGCGGTGGAGGACGGTCTGGATTGTATCTGCTATTACGATACCGCGCGCTATGACAACCGAGGACATTTCGGACTGAAAGCCTTTCTTGCGGCGCATAACCTGATTTTTATCCAGAACGGATACAGTAAATATTGCGTGGATATGGAGGTCAACAATACGTCAATCCTGAAATATCCCTGCTCCAAATATATCGAACAGCCGCGGGAAGCGATGGTGCGCAGGCTGACGCAGGACGACAAAAATACGATTCTGCGGATTTTTATGGAGGATCTGGATACGCTGGTGACGCAGCTTACGACCGGCGCACATCATGAGCACAAGGTGCTGGTGCTGACGGAGCCATTATGCGAGCTGCCGGTGCGCGAGCAGATTTTCCGGGATATCGTAGCAAAATACGGAAAGGATGCGCAGGTGATTTTTAAAACCGCATCCCAGAGATGTTTTAGACTATCATAAGCTGTTCCCGGACGATATTGTGCTGGATGGAAAGTTCCCGATGGAAATCCTGAATTTCATCGAGGGACTGGAATTCGACCAGGTAGTTTCCGTGTATACCTGTGCCGGATTCGATTCATTTTGCAAAGGAAAAGATTTTTCTGGGGGATGACTTTATGGATCTGTACGAGGATCCTCAAAAACACCGCTTTAATGAGCAGATTTTTTAAGAAGCAGTTTTGGAATAGGGCTGCAGGAACGAAAGGAACGCTTTCATGAAAAAATTTACCGTAAAATGATGGTTCTGATGAACCGGAAGCAGAAGCTGAAAATGGTTCAGATTCTGTTTATGATGGTGATCGGTGCGATTCTGGAAACCGTCAGCATCGGTCTTGTGGTACCGGCGATTCAGATGATTATACCCGAGCTGCGTGGAGGGCGACAGCCTCCTGGCGCAGATTTACCGATGGACAGGCTTTCAGAAACCGGGATATTTCACGGCGCTGATTTTGGTGCTGATTATTCTGGGCTTTGTGTTAAAAACGTCTTTCTGTATTTTCAGAATGTGGTGCAGCTGCGTTTTGTATACACGAACCAGTTTGAAACCTCTCAGCGTATGATGATCAATTTCATGAAACGCCCCTATGAATATTATCTGAATGCGGATACCTCTGTCATCCAGCGTATGATCACGTCGGATGTCAATAACATGTACGGTCTGATCCTGGCGCTGCTGCAGCTGATGAGTGAAGTGATTATTTTTTGTCCTGCTGGCGGTTACGCTGACTGCGATGGCTCCGCAGATGATCCTGACGATAGCGGCACTTCTGATCGTGACGCTGCTTGTGATCAAGCAGTTTTTAAAGCCGATTATGCGTCAGGCGGGCATCGAGAACCAGGATTATTACAGCGGTCTGTACAAATGGATTGAAGAATCCGTTATGGGCATCAAGGAAATCAAAATTGCCAATAAAGAAAATTATTTCATCCGGGAATACGGTAAATGCGGTCACGGCTATGTGAGCGCAGTGCAGAAATACAATATTTTTAACGCGACGCCCCGTCTGCTGATCGAGACGGTCTGCATGGCAGGACTGATCCTGTACCTGATTTTCATGATCCTGTCCGGCGAGGATGTCACCAGCATGGTGAGCCAGCTGGGCGCATTCGGCGTGGCTGCCATGCGGCTTCTGCCCTCTGCAAACCGGATCAACAACTATCTGACGCAGATTTCCTATTTCGAGCCCTTCTTTATGGGCGTGTCCGACAATCTGCAGGAGGAAATCAACGACAAAAACGTGGTTTACGATGAAGCTGCCTATCGGAGAAACAAGCCGGTGGATAAGCTGCCCCTACAGGATAAAATTGTACTGGATGATATTGTATACAAATATCCGAATTCCGAGGTGCTGATCTTCGACCATGCGCATATGGAGATTCCTGCCGGAAAATCCGTCGGCATTGTGGGGACATCCGGCGCAGGCAAGACAACGATTGTGGATATTATGCTGGGGCTGCTGTCGATTCAGGAGGGACATATCCTGGCGGACGGCGTGGAGGTTCGGGATCATTACGAATCCTGGCTGAAAAATATCGGCTACATTCCCCAGACGATTTTCATGATCGATTCCACCATCCGCAAAAATGTGGCATTCGGTTACGCGGATGAAGACATCGATGATGCAAAGGTCTGGGAGGCACTCAAAAAAGCCCGTCTGGATGAGTTTGTCCGCAGCCTTCCCGAAGGACTGGATACCAGCATTGGCGAGCGCGGCATCCGGATTTCCGGCGGTCAGCGTCAGAGAATCGGAATTGCGAGAGCGCTGTTTGAAGACCCGGAGGTTCTCGTTTTGGATGAAGCGACCAGCGCACTGGATAACGATACAGAGGCTGCGATCATGGAATCCATCAACAGCCTGCATGGTCATAAGACATTGATTATTATTGCACATCGTTTGCAGACGATCGAAAAATGCGATATTGTTTACCTGTAGAGCACGGGGAGATCGAACGGGAACGCTGATGCGCGACGAACACGGACGATGCGGAAGCAAAAACGTAGTCCCGGAGAGACGATTTACGCGGCGGGAGTACAGCGCTGCGCACTTTTGGAACACACCGTGCGCCCGGAAAGGAGGAAACATGGGAAAGCCCGGACGTCAGGCAAATTTTGAGCTGCTTCGGATCATCGCCATGTTCATGGTTGTGATCCTGCACTGGAACACGAACAGCGGATTGCTTTTGGATGTCGGAAGCCCTGTGACGGGCTGCCGGGGTCTTGGTCCCTTGTGACAGAATCAGTCTGCATTGTCGCAGTCAACGTTTATGTGCTGATCAGCGGATATTTTCTTTCCTCCTGTACCTTTTCCTTCCGGCGTGTGGCGCAGGTGCTGGTTCAGACGTTGTTTTATACGGTGCTGATTCCTCCGGTTCTGGCACTTGTCGGTGTCCTTTCGTGGTCGGAGGTTCTCAATCCCTACCACATCTGGAACAGTATTTTTTCCGGTGCAGTCCGGACATTACTGGTTCGTGAGCGCTTATGTGGTGCTGTGCCTGTTGTCCCCTTTTTTTTCAACGCAGGGCTGGAAACTTTTTCCCAAAAGCGGATGCAGCAGCTGCTGGCGGCGCTTTTGCTCTTTTTCTGCATTGGAAAATCCTTCAGCCCGCTGCAGTTTGCCTTGGATCGTTTCGGATATGACTTCGGATGGTTTGCAGTGTTGTACCTGACCGGTGGCTATTTGAAAAAATACGGGATGCCGCGTTTGGACAGCTTTTCCCAAAAATATTGCGCTGTATGCAGGCTGCACGCTGGGAACATTTTTACTGGAGCTTTTGCTGCTTCCTTTGGCAGGACGACTGACGGACTGACCTATTATGCGTCCGTTCCATTTCACTATAATGCACTGTTTGCCTATCTTGCGGCGGTGGGGCTGTTTGGCGCGTTTGCTGTCCTGAAGGTAAAAGAAGGGCGTTTTGCAGACCTGGTGCGGTTCTGGAGCCCCTGCGGTATTCGGGGTTTATCTGATTCATCAACAGACGGATATTGCACAGCGCTGGTTTCGTGGGTCAACGCCCTGACCGGACGACTTGGGGAGTTCTGGAACATCGTTCCGGGTGAGACGGGCGTAACTGCAGGACGGATGCTTCTTGTGCTTTTGGTGCAGTCCGTCATCGTTTTTGTGATCTGCATCGGAATCGAGCGGCTGCGGCTGTGGGTGTTTGATAGAATTGGAAAAAGCTTAGGCAGGTCTGCTGCAAAGTAGGAAAAGGTTTTTTTGGAGGAAAAAGAGAGCGTGAAAGAAAAAGCAAAACAATTGGGAACAATTTTGTTTCCGGTGATACTGTTTTGTATCCGCTGTTAAAAATTACACAGGGAATCGAACTGACGGACACCTGCTATGGTCTGGTAAATTACCGCTTTTTCCCGCATGCGGGGCAGGAGTGGACGGTTGCGACCTATCTTGCAAATGTGCTCGGGGCGTTTTTGATGCGCCTGCCCTTTGGGGACAGCCTGGTGGGAATGCGTTTTTATACGGGACTTTTCGTCAGCGCCATGGCGCTTTTGGCGTATTTTTTCCTGAAAGGCAAAAATGCCGTCCTGGATGGCGTTTCTGGGTGAATTCGCGGCAATCAGCCTGTGCTGGATTCCGACGACGAGCCTGTATAATTACCTGACGTTTTTCCTGTTTTTGTGCGGAACGGTGCTTTTATATACCGCGGACTGATCTGGCAGAATCGCAAATGGATGGCATTTGCTGGCGTGTGTCTGGGCGCTTCTGTGCTGACGCGCCTGCCCAACATTGTAGAATGTGCGCTGATTATCGCGGTATTTTATTATGGCATTTTGAAAAAGAAAAAAGCGGCGGAGATCTGGAAAGATGTCGCTGCCTGTGTGATCGGCTTTGTGGCGGCATTTCTTGTCGGTTTTCTTGCGATCAGCCTGCAGTTTAGGTTTGATGCATATCCGAAGATGCTTGTCGGGCTTGCCGGATATTCCGGAACGGATGAGACGTATTCATCCCTTTCTATGATTACTTCTGTTGTATCTGCTTATGTAGAAGCGTTTAAATGGGTGCTGATTTTGGGGATCGCAGCGCTTTTAGGTACGGTTTTATTTTTCCTTTTCCCCGGAAAATTCGAAAAAGGCAAGATGGTGCTGTATCTGTGCATGCTTCCGGTGCTGCTGCGGTTTTATGGGGACGCGGCATGTTCAACCTGCAGTACGCCTTTTACTGGAGTGTATTTGAGTGGTGTATGGTGCTTTTATATGTGGCAATCGGGCTGTGTATCTGGACTTGCCGATCCGCTGGTATTTCGGAGGGATAAGCTGTTGTCGTTGATGGTGCTTTTGGTCATTTTGATCACGCCGATCGGAAGCAACAACGAAACATATCCGAATATGAATAACCTGTTTTTGGTTGCTCCGGTGACCTTCTGGATGGGCTACCGGCTTTTTGTTAAAGCTGCGCCGCCTGCCGTATAGCTTTGCGTGCCGGGCGATGCTGGTGTGCGTGGCGGTTGTTTTTCTGATACAGAGCACGGGTTTTGGCGTGCGTGCGGTTTTTCGGGACAGCATCGAGGGACAAAAGCGGGATACCCGGGTTGTAAACTGCAAAAAGCTTTCCGGTGCAAAAACGAATCGGGCAAATGCAGAGCAGTTGCAGGATGTTGTGGATTATTACGCAGAGCATGCGGATGAATTGGAGGAAAACAGCAGGCTTTTGACGTTTGGCGATGTGCCGGGCTTTTGCTGGCTGTTCGATCTGCCCTCGGCGCTGTCCACGACTGGCCGGATATGAATACTTACCCGGCAGAGACGATGCGGACAGATTTGGAAGCGCTGTCCCAGGCGGGAGAAAAGCCGCTGGTGATCCTCTGTCCCGGAAAGGTGGACACAGAGGATGTGCAGGAAGCGCAGAAATGGGAGCTGCTGCAGGAGTTTCTGGCGCAGAATGCCTATGAAATGAAGCTGGATAACGGAATCTATCAGATTTATGAATAAAGATGAAAGCAGCGCAGTGCGGAAAAAAACGGACTGCAAAACCGCTTTTGGGAAAGAAGGAATCAGCCATGGAAGAAAAAAAGCTTCCCTTTACCGGACGGGAAAAAATCCGGTTCAATGTACCTCCGTTTACAGGACGGGAATACGAATATGTGCGCCAGGCAGTGGAAAATCAGAAAATCTGCGGAGACGGGGAATTTACCAAAAAGGCGAGTCACTGGTTTGAAGAAAAAACCGGAACGGCGAAGTGCCTGATGACGACTTCCTGTACCCATGCGACGGAGCTCGCCGCGATTCTGGCGGATATCAAACCGGGGATGAAATTATTATGCCGTCTTACACATTTGTTTCCACGGCAAATGCGTTTGTGCTGCGGGGCGGCGTGCCTGTTTTTGTGGATATTCGTCCGGATACCATGAATATTGACGAAAAAACAGATCGAAGCAGCGATCACCGAAAAGACGAAGGCCATCGTGCCGGTGCACTACGCCGGAGTAGCCTGCGAAATGGATACGATCATGGATATCGCAAAGCGTCACAACCTTCTTGTGATTGAGGATGCGGCGCAGGGCGTGATGGCTTCTTATAAAGGGAAAGCCCTCGGGAGCATCGGTGATTATGGCTGCTACAGCTTCCATGAAACAAAAAATTACAGCATGGGGAGGGCGGTGCACTGCTGATCCGCGATCGGGAGCATGTGGAGCGTGCAGAGATCATCCGGGAAAAAGGTACTGACCGAAGCAAATATTTTCGCGGTCAGGTGGATAAATATCGCTGGCAGGAGTTCGGCTCCAGCTATTTACCGAGCGAGTTAAATGTGGCGTATCTGTATGCACAGCTGGAAATGGCAGATCAGATCAATGAGGCACGGTTGGCGCGCTGGAATGAGTACTATAAGCTGCTGACGCCACTTGCTCAGACAGGCAGGATTGAGCTGCCGGTGGTTGGAGGGCTGCGTCCATAATGCCCACATGTTCTATATCAAGACGGCGGACGAACACGAACGCCGAGGAGCTGATCAATTATTTGAAGGAACGGGATATTCTGGCGGTTTATCATTATGTGCCGCTGCATTCCGCGCCTGCAGGAATCAAATATGGACGCTTCAACGGAGAGGATGTCTACACGACAAAGGAAAGTGAGCGCCTGCTGCGCCTGCCGATGTACTATGGTCTGACGGCGGAAGAGACAGCATTTGTGGCGGATCAGGTGAAGGAGTTTTATGGCTGGTAAGCAGTTTTTGAAAAAACACGAAAATTGCATACTGTCGCTTGCGATGGCTCTGATCCTGGCGGGGATTTTAGCGGCGCGCTTTGACTTTTATTATGATTTGAATGACGATGTGCTGATAAAAGATATTCTGTCCGGCGTATATTCCAGTACGCCGGACGGACATACCATGCAGCTGTTGTATCCGCTGGGAGCATTGCTTGCGCTGTTGTACCGGGGGCTTTCGATCCCGGTATTCGGCGCGTTTTGCTTTTCTGCCAGTTTGGGAGTATCTGGGCGGTCGGATACAGGAGCACCGTGCTGGTGGACGAGGAGCGGGCAGCACGGGATGGCGCGCTTTTTTGCACCAGGGATGTGCAGTGCAGCGTCTGCCGCGCGTCTGGCAGAGCCTGCGTATGCAGCGCATGGAATACTACCGCTGCGCGTCTGGGCGTAAAAGGGTGCTTCTCCTTGCTGAGGCTCTGTTCTGGTTCGCAGCCATGGGCAGCCACCTTGTGTATCTGCAGTACACGGTCACGGCAGGGATGCTGGCGGGCGCGGCGATTTTTTGGGTTGTTACGGCGAAGGGCAAAGAACGCTTCTGGGCGCTTTTGCTTTATTGGCTTTCTTTCTGCCTGCGTCCGGAGATGGCGCTTTTTGTGCCTGCCGCTTGCAGGAGCTGGCGGTCTTTGCATCTGGGGCAGGGGAAAAACAGATTTTTTCCAAAGAAAGCCTGCGTCATTATCTTGGACTGTTTGCAGCGCTGGTGATCGGGATGGGTGTTTTTACGGGCTTGACGTGCTTGCCTATTCCGATCCGGACTGGAAAGATTTCCGACAGTTTTTCGATGAGCGCACGATATTATATGATTACCATCTGGATTTCATTGAGCAATACGATGAAAACCGGGAAGCCTATGAAGAGACGGGTGTTTCCAGGACGCTGCAGGAGATGCTCAAAAACTATAACTTTGGGGCGGCGGATGAGATCGACACGCAGATGCTTTCTTCCTGGCGGTGCAGGCGAAGAAAACAGACGCAAAAGAATCGGTGCTATCGCAGGTAAAAAAGCAATTTGGCGGCTGGCACATGAAAACTGGTTGTCGAAAAGCGACCTGCCCTGGAACTTTGTCTGGCTGGCAGTTGTTTTTTGCATGGTGTTCCTGCTGTTTACAGAAAGGAAACCGAAGATATTTCTGGCAGCCGTTTTTGTGGTTTGTGTCGGCGGAATGCTGTGGAGCTATCTGCTGATGCAGGGACGGATGGTGGATCGCGTGACCCATCCGCTGTATCTGGCACAGATTTTGCTGGCGGCTGGGCTGTGGGGAACGGCAACGAGCATAGCCGCGCCCGGCATCAACACACGCAGCACCGGACGTATTCACAGTGTCATGACTGCTGCAGTCTGCGGTGTTATCCTGTTGCTTTGTATTCTCCGGGTTCCGGGCATGTGGCAGGGTGTGGCGCGGGAGCAGACACGCAGGGGAAACGGTAAACCAGACAAACGAGGACGTGTTTGCGTATTGCGAAAAACATGCTTCGACGCTGTTTTTAGAGGATGTGTATTCGACGGTGGCGTATTCGGGAGAAGATTATGCTGGACCGCGATAAACCGTTCAATTATGATCTGTTGGGCGGCTGGCTGGTAAAAAGCCCGCTGACGAAGCAGAAGCTGTCAGCGTTTGGATATGCTTCTATGGGAGAAGCTGCCAGAAGCAGTGAGAAGGTCTGTCTGCTGGCGGACGAGGGCACGGATATGTCATGGCTGACAGAATATCTGGAGGAACGGGGAGAACCCGGAATGCTGCTGCGGATCGGCTCTGCAGGAGAAGGGGTTGAGGTTTATCAGTTCCTTTCAGAAGAGCGCATAAACGAAATGTTTCGGGGAGAAGAGATGGATGCAGAAGATTGAGGGAAAGCAGATTTATCTGCGGCCGATCACGATGGAGGACACGGACCGGATTGTTTCGTGGCGGAATCAGGATCGCGTCCGGCATAATTTTATCTATCAGAAGCTTTTTACAAAAGAAAGCCATGAAAATTGGATGCACACCCAGGTGGAAACCGGCCATGTCGTACAGTTTATTATCTGTGAAAAAATAACGATCGACCGGTAGGCAGTGTATATTTCCGGGACATCGACCACGACAATAAAAAAGCGGAATATGGAATTTTTATCGGAGAAGCGGACGCTGTAGGCAGAGGAATCGGATCGGAAACAGCCCGCCTTGCAGCAGATTACGCGCGGGATGTGTTAAAGCTCCACAAGCTGATGCTGCGCGTGTTCGCGGATAATGTCGGGGCAGTCAAAAGCTACCAAAATGCCGGATTTGTGCAGGAGGCATGCCTGAAGGATGAATTTTTGCAGAACGGCGTTTATCGGGATATGCTGCTGATGGCGATTTTGTTTGAGGAGAACAGGTAAACAGCCGCATCTGCGGCAATACAGGAGGAAAGTATGAAGAAACAGTTAGTCAGCTTTGTAATCCCGTGCTACCGGTCAGTGGAAACGATCGGCAGTGTGGTGGACGAAATCGAAGCAGCGATGGGGAGCTGGAGCGGTATGAGTATGACATCATTCTGGTCAACGATTGCTCGCCGGACGATACCTTTGGAAAATCCGCGAGCTGTGCGGCAAGGATAAACGGATCAAGGGGATAAATCTGGCGCGAAATTTTGGACAGCATGCGGCACTGATGGCGGGATTTCATCAGGTAAAGGGCGACATCCTGGTTTGTCTGGATGATGACGGTCAGACGCCTGCAAACGAAGTCGGCAAGCTTCTGGCTGCGCTGGAAAACGGCGCAGACGTTGCATATGCAAAATATGAGCACAAGCATCACAGCGCATTTCGGAATTTCGGAAGCAGGGTCAACGACTGGATGCTCTGCTTTATGCTGAACAAACCAAAGGATCTGTTTATTTCCAGCTATTTTGCCGCAAGACGCTTTGTACTGGAAGAGATGCTGAAATATGAAAATGCGTTCCCTTATGTCATTGGACTGGTGCTTCGTGCAACCAGAAATATTGTCAACGTGACGGTAGAACATCGGGATCGAATGGTCGGCGAATCCGGCTACACCTTTGGAAAGCTGTTGGCGCTGTGGTTTAACGGATTTACAGCGTTTTCAGAAAAGCCCCTCCGGATCGCAACGATGGCGGGTGTGGGCTGCGCCGGACTGGGATTTTTGTATGGAATTTATACGATTATTAAAAAACTGGTGCTTCCGGGTGTTCCGGTTGGATTTTCAGCGCTGATGGCGTCGATCATGTTTATCGGCGGAATGCTGATGCTGATGCTGGGGCTGATCGGGGAAAATGTCGGAAGAATGTACATCTGTCTCAATCATGCGCCGCAGTTTGTGGTAAGGGAGATCGTTGGTGGAGAAGAAGAGGAATCGGGAAATTAAATATCGCACGCTTATTTGCAGCGCAGCAGGGGCTTTCTTTTGCGGATTTGGCGCAAACTGGGGCAGTCAGTTGGATCGAAACGGAAACGTAGCAGTAACGGATTTGTACAGCTGGCTGATCCCATTTCTGATGGCCTGTGTGCTGACACCGGTGTTTTATCTGGTGGTGGAAAAGCTGACCGGCATAGAGGCGTCAGGCGATAGGCAGGTATCGCACAGCAACAAAAAAGCGCCGGATGCCGGGCAGCAACTGCAGCGGGGCTGGAAGAAGCTGTTCCAAAGTCCGATCCTCCGCTATGCCATCATCCTGTTCCTATGCTGGCTGCCGGTATTCCTTGCGGTCTATCCAGGCTTTTTTGCCTATGATGCGACGGACGAGCTGCAGGAGGTGCTGACCGGACAGTATGTGACAAGGCATCCCCTTTTACATGTACTGATGCTTGGAAAAACGGTAAGCGGCATTCAGAAGCTGACGGGCAGCTATAATATCGGGATCGGCGTTTATGTGCTTGCACAAATGGCGATAATGGCGATGCTGCTTGGCTGGACCATACAGCAGCTTCGGACCAGGGCAGGACGAGTCAGCGGGCTGTTGTTCTACGGACTGTTCCGGTCGTCCCGATGTATGTGCTGTGCACGAGCAAGGACATGCCGTATACGGCGGGAATGCTGGCTGTGCTGGTGCTGCTGTGCAGGATGCAGCGTGGCGGATGCAGCAGGAGGGAGAAGCTGAAGTTGCTGTTGCGCACGCGGACGTGGTATCATCGACAGCCAGCGTCGCTCGGTCAAAAAGCTGTAGCAGACACCGAAATGCCCAAAGCCGGTCATTTCCCTTAAGCACCGCATCCTTCCGGCACTCGCATTCGCCCTGCTGGTCATGGCAGTTTTCGCAGCAATGGGTGATCGTCCTTGTATTGTTTCTGCCGATCCTGTTTTTCTGGTACAGAAAAGCAGCCGGAAAAAGGCAGTGCTTTTGGCAGGCGTTGTTTTGGGGCGTATGTTCTTTTACAGAGTGGCTTAAACATTGTCCTGAAGCCGGAGAGCACGAATGCGATGGAAAGCCTGACCGTGCCGATTCAGCAGCTTGCGCGGACGTGGAACTACAGCCCGGAGCTGTTTTCAGAGGAAGATCAGGAAACGCTGTTTGAAATTTTACCGGAGGAATCCCTGCAGCTGTATCAGCCGAAGCTTTCCGATCTGGTAAAGGCGGGATTTGTGACAGAAAGCTTTCAGAACGATCCGGGCAAATATTTAAAGCTTTGGCTGAAAATCGGGATAAAAGCACCGGCAACGTACTTAAACGCCTGGCTGTTGACCTCCTATGGCTTCTGGTATCCGGGCGCGGATATTGATGTATACAATGGCACAAGATGCTACGAAAGCAGCTCTTATTTTTCCTGTGAAACGGAAGGACCGGACGGCGGGATTCCAAACTGCCGTGGCTGGGCATAGGTATGAAATCCTTTCCTGGACGGATACAGTGCACAAAATACCGGTCGTTTCCCTTCCCTTTTCGCCGGGAGCGCTGTGCTGGTGTTACGTGCTCGGCACACTGTTTTTGATCGCGTCCGGAAACTGGAGGAAGGCGGCGGTATTTTCACCGGTCTGCCTGAATCTTCTGACGGTGTTGTTAGGGCCGACCTATCTGGTACGTTACGTCCTGATTTTCTGGTTCGCCCTTCCCCTTTACTTGTCAATCTGTGTCGGAGTGTGTTATACTTCTAAAGATAATGGAAAAGTGGGAAATTCTGCGTAAAAGCAGAAAAACAGGCTGCCGGAAATCTGCCGGATGGTTCCCTTTTCGGAAAGGCTTTTCATGAATCGAAAGATTAAAGCATATCAGGCAATTATTTATATCGTTCTGTTTTATCTGGCAGCGGTTCTTTTTTTGCTGGGACCGGGAAAACTGCTGGAAAAAGACAGGCTTCTGGCGGGTGCAGAAAATCCCGTGGGAACCGTGGAGGTGCGGGAGGATCAGCAGGTTCAGCAGGTGCTGATTGCAGAGGGCGATTATCTGCGTTATCTGGAGCTGTATGTGACATCTCCAAAATCTGCCGGGGAGTATTATCATCTGCTCGTTTACGATGAAAATAACGAAATGCTGATTAAACGGGATTTTGAACTCAAAGCGGACGAAGTGCCCGGCTTTGTGCGGATTCCGCTGGGAATCGATACGACGAGGGGGACGGCTTATGTCTGGCAGCTGCAGGGTAAGTCGGAGCCGCTGGAGCTTTCTTATGAAAATACAGGGAAAACGGGGCTGACCTGCTTTGGCAGCTATTATGTCCTCGCAGACAGCACTTCGACTCAGATGGAGACACAGAATATTGTCATGCGTCTGGTCTACACCGACAAGCCGTCTGCGGCAGTGATGACGATTTTAAAGACAATACTGTGCGTTGTAGCGGCAGCTTTTATCCTTGCTGCGGTATATCTGAGTCCGAAACAGCCAAAACTCAACAATAAAATCACATGGCGCTTTGTCCACTGGGTGACAGCCGGACCTTTGATTACTGTGGGCACGGCAGTTTTGCTCTGGGAGGTCTATGGGCGCAGGGTATTTGGAGGCAAGCCGGATGACCTGATCGTGTACGGACTTGGAATCGGTCTGTTTTTTGCATTTTCTGCCTGGGTGCTTTTTTTCGCGGCGTGGCAGCAAATACCATCCACCGTTTGAAGAAATGCTGACAGAGCAGGGGATGGACTGGCTGCAGGCGGCGGCGTTTGCCGGTGTTTTGCTGGGCGGCATTCATTATATGAACGCGCTGTACCAAAATCAACAGAACCTCGCGTATCGGGAAGTACTTTCGTGGGCGGCGTTTCTGATTCTGACGATGGTATCTCCTGCAGTTCTGTTTTCCAAAAAGGGCGGACTGGCGGGCACTGATCGGCCTGATCGCCGGTGGAATCTGGTATGTAGTGCAGTCGCTGACGCAGAAGGAAGCCCTGCAGACCAACGAGCTGCTTGGCAAACAGATTTTTCTGGAAGGGCTGATCGTCTTTTTCTTCGTTCTGATTCTGGCAGAGCTGGCAGCACGAATCCGCGCCAAAAAGCTGGTCGAGGGTAGTGTCAACCGCGTCTATACGGCAGTGCTGTTTGGATTTATGGCGCTTTTGGTGATTTTCAGAAATACGCGCCTCTGGCCGATTTATCTGGCGGTCGTATTTGCACTTTACTATGTTTTTTATCTGGGCTGGAACAAAAAGAAACACCTGTTGAATAACTTCTGCAATGGCGTGATGTTAAACTTTGCACTGGCAGTCGTGTTCGCATTTGCGAGAAGACCGTTCCGCGCGTGGGTGTATTCGAGATATAATTTTGTTTTTCACACTGTAACGATTACAGCAACTTATCTGACGTTGGTGCTCTGTGTGCTGACGGTGCGGCTGTTCGTCAAACTGTCGGAGGGCATGCCCCAAAACAGCACAAAAAATGCCAAAGGGATGAAGCATAAGCCGCTCCGCAAAAGGATGCGAAAACAGCTGCCCCGCGGATTTGTGGGGGAACGTTTTTGCTGTACGGAATCGCAGTTTCGCTGCTGTTTTTAACGCTGTCGAGAACCGGCTATCTGGCGGTGCTGGTAATGACCGCAGTGCTGCTGATTTTTTGTGCCGGTGTTTGTATACAGACAGAAAATCCGGGAAATTTTCCGGGCGCTTGTCTATATGATTGCGGCGTTTGTGATCTGTCTGCCGATGACCTATTCCGGCATCCGGCTGCTTCCGGCACTCTATAACGATCCGTATCTGTATGAGATCGAGGATTCCGCATCCGCGATTCACAAGGACGATCCGAAGGATTCTGACGCCTATATGTCGGTCTCCTATTTCAAATATGTCATAGAAAATAAGCTCCTTTCGGATGCTTCCGAGCTGACGGAACAGACAGAGCTTTTCTGCAATGCAGTGACCGGTAAGCCTTCTGTAAAAATGACGTGCTGGTAGCGTCTGCGCAGGATGAGGCAGGCATGTCGGACGCAGAGGATTTCTCAACGGACGTCTGGAAATTTTCCGGTCGTATATGGACAACTGGAATGCGACGGGACATACGGAAATGGGCGTTTTGCTGCCGGACGGCTCCATTAGCGTCCATGCCCATAACACCTATCTGCAGGTCATCCATGATCACGGACTGATCGTCGGCATTTACTTCCTGTGTTTCGGAGCCGGAAGCATCTGCCTGATGTTTGCATATGCGATTAAAAAGATTCGGGAGGACGCATATGCTGTACTGCCGCTGGCTGTCATGCTCGGCTTTTGCGTCGCGGGGCTGGTGGAATGGCTGTTCCATCCCTGCAATCCGCTCGGATTTTCCGCGATGGCGCTGCTTGCACCCCTGATGAGCTTTTTTGCCCCTACAGACATGCTGCCTGACGGGATATCACGATAAATGAGGAAGAAAGAAATGCAAGGCAAAAAGAAAAAAACCCTTTAATTATCAGCTGTTTTATCGCAGGACAGCGTTAATTGTATACGATATTATCAGTGTAATCGCCGCCAGCTATCTGGCGATCCTGATCCGGTATGATTTTGACGTGAGTACAGTACCGGCAGCGTTTTTGCTGCCGATCCGCCACTTTTTGCCCATCGGGATTGTGATCGCACTGTTCGTATTTTATCTGTTCCGTCTCTATCACAGCCTGTGGGCATTTGCAGGCGAGACAGAGCTTCAAAACCTTGTGATGGCATGTCTTGTGACGAGTGCGGTCAACGGCGCAGGGATCAACCTGTTCCGAATGGAGGGAAAAGCAGTTCCGGACAGCTATTATTTTCTGTATTTCTTCTTCCTGCTGACCTTTTTGTTTGCCAGCCGTTTTTCCTACCGTTTTTTCCGCAGCCGCAAGCACAAGCTGCAGAACCGCAAAAACAGCATTTCTGTCATGATCATCGGTGCCGGCGAGGCGGGCAATACGATCATCAAAGAAATCGTTTCCAGCAACTTCTCTACAATGGTGATCCGTTGTATTATCGATGACGATAAAAATAAATGGGGACGCTTCATTCAGGGCATCAAGGTGGTCGGAGGCCGCGACAAGATCATAGAGTCCGCAGATTTATACGATATTGATGAAATTTTCCTGGCGATCCCTCTGCGTCTCCGGCGCAGATTAAGGATATCCTGGAAATCTGTAAAGAGACAAACTGCAAGCTGCGCAGCCTTCCCGGACTGTATCAGCTCGTAAACGGCGAAGTCAACGTCAGCAAGCTGCGGGATGTCGAGGTCGAAGACCTGCTGGGCAGGGAACCGATCCGCGTGGATATCGATTCCATTCTGGGATATGTGCAGAATAAGGTTGTGCTCGTTACAGGCGGCGGCGGTTCCATCGGAAGCGAGCTGTGCCGTCAGATTGCCGGCCATAAGCCTGCGCAGCTGATCGTGTTTGATATTTATGAAAACAATGCCTACGACCTGCAGCAGGAATTGAAGGAAAAGTATCCGGAGCTGAATCTGGTGGTTCTGATCGGCAGCGTGCGCAACACGAGCCGGATCAACTATGTGTTTGAAACGTATCATCCCGATATCGTGTACCATGCAGCAGCCCATAAGCATGTGCCGCTGATGGAGGACAGCCCCAACGAGGCGGTCAAAAACAATGTATTCGGCACCTGGAAAACCGCTATGGCGGCGGCACAGAACCACACGAAAAAGTTCGTCATGATTTCGACAGACAAGGCGGTGAACCCGACGAATATCATGGGTGCGAGCAAGCGAATCTGCGAGATGATCGTGCAGACGTTCAACCGCCATTATGAGACGGAGTTTGTAGCAGTTCGTTTCGGCAACGTGCTCGGCTCCAACGGAAGTGTTATTCCGCTGTTTAAAAACAGATTGCGGCAGGAGGTCCGGTAACAGTTACGCATCCCGACATCATCCGGTATTTCATGACCATTCCGGAAGCGGTATCACTGGTGCTACAGGCGGGCGCCTATGCAAAGGGCGGAGAAATTTTCGTTCTGGATATGGGCGAGCCGGTCAAAATCCTGGATCTTGCAAAGAACCTGATTCGTCTGTCCGGTTATCGTGTCGGTGAAGATATCAAAATCGTCTTTACCGGTCTGCGCCCGGGAGAGAAGCTTTATGAAGAGCTTCTGATGAAGGAAGAAGGACTGCAGGATACGGACAATAAGCTGATTCATATCGGCAGACCGATCGAGCTGGACGAGCGGCTGTTCTTTCAGCAGTTAAAGCAGCTGGAAGAGGCATCTAAAGAAGAAAATAAAGATATCCGGCCGTTGATTCATGAGGTCGTGCCGACGTATCATTATCAGGAGAAGCGATGAACATACATCATATTGGGTATCTGGTCAAAAAGGTCCGAAAGCACAGGCGGCATTTGAAGCGCTTGGATATATTGCAGAGGGCGAATGGACGCATGACGAAATCCGCAAGGTGGACATCCTGTTTTTGCAAAAAGGACGGCTACCGGATCGAACTGGTGAGCCCCTATGCGCCGGATTCCGTGGTTTCCGGACTGATCAGGACCTACAAAAATGCACCCTATCATCTTTGCTACGAAGCAGAGAATTTTGAAAAAGAGCTGGCAGAGCTGGAAGGAAACGGCTACATCCGGATCGACGAGCCAACGCCTGCTCCGGCCATCGACGGACGCAGAGTAGTATTTCTCATGCACCCGGCGGCAGGTATGCTGGAGCTTTTGGAAGAAAAATAAGCCTGAAATAAGAAAGAGGTAACGAGATGGAAAGAAAACAGATTTATCTGTCCTCCCCCACAATGCACGGAGAAGAGCAGGCCTTTGTACAGAGTGCATTTGATACGAACTGGGTAGCGCCCCTTGGTCCCAACGTGGATGCCTTTGAAAAGGAGATGGCAGACTATATTGGCGGTGGTTATGCGGCGGCTCTGTCTGCAGGAACCGCAGCGATCCATCTGGCAGTGATCCTGGCGGGCGTAAAAGAAGGGGATGTTGTGTTTGCACAGTCCCTGACGTTTGCTGCAAGCGTAAATCCTGCCTGCTATGAAAAAGGCAAAGCCTGTCTTTATCGATTCAGAACCCGACACCTGGAATATGGATCCTGTCGCTTTGGAAAAAGCCTTTGAAAAATATCCGCATCCGGCAGCTGTCATCGCTGTGCATCTGTACGGAACACCTTCTAAGATCGACCGCATCCGCGATATCTGCAAAAAGCATCAGGTTCCGCTGATCGAGGATGCTGCGGAAGCGCTGGGAAGCTCCTTTAAAGGGCAGAAGCGAAGCCTTTGGAGATTATGGCATTCTTTCTTTTTAACGGCAACAAAATCATCACCTCCTCCGGCGGCGGTATGCTGCTGTGCAGCGATGAGGCAAAGATTAGGCGTGCCCGCTTTCTGGCGACTCAGGCAAGGGATCCCGCCCGTTATTATCAGCATTCCACCATCGGCTATAACTACCGGATGTCTAACGTGGTAGCTGGAATCGGAAGAGGACAGCTGTTGCATCTGGAAGAGCATAAAGCCCGGAAAAATGAGATTTACAGACAGTATAAAGAGGCGTTTGCGGATATCGAAGCGATCACGATGAATCCGATGAATCCAGACGGAGACGCAAACAACTGGTTGTCCTGCATGACGATCGCACCGGACTGCAGCGTGACGCCCGATCAGGTGATGGATGCCCTGGCAGAGTACAATATCGAGACGCGCCCGATCTGGAAGCCGATGCATTTACAGCCTGTTTTTGCAGACTGCGATTTCATTCAGGTTAAGGAAGGCAGGAGCGTTTCGGAGGATATTTTCAATCGCGGTGTCTGCCTGCCCAGCGATATCAAAAATACACCGGAGGATATGGAGCTGATTATCTCCCTTATCCGTAAGGTATTTGGAAAATAGGAAAAGAATATGTATGCAAAGTATATGAAACGGCTGCTGGATATCCTGCTGTCGCTGACAATCCTCGTAGTGCTGAGTCCACTTCTTCTGGTGCTGTGTATTCTGGTGCGCAGCAAGCTGGGCAGTCCGATTTTCTTTAAACAGGAGCGGCCCGGGACTGCATGAGAAAATTTTCACAATGTATAAATTCCGCACGATGACGGACAAACGCGACGCAGAGGAAAGCTTCTGCCGGATAAGGACAGGCTTACCAAATTCGGAAAGCTTCTGCGGGCGACGAGTCTGGACGAGCTGCCGGAGTTTTTCAACATTTTAAAGGGGACATGAGCTTTATCGGTCCGCGTCCGCTCCTGGTTTCGTATCTGCCGTATTATACGGAAACAGAGGCTCTGCGCCATACAGTGCGTCCCGGCCTGACAGGTCTTGCACAGGTGTCGGGACGAAATTTTCTGGACTGGGACAGACGGCTTGCGAAGGATGTGGAGTATGTAAAGGGACTTTCCTTCCAAATGGATTTGAAGGTTTTATTTTTGACCGTCAAGGTAGTCTTCGACCGCTCGGACGTCGCAGAGGATACCAGCCAGGCGGAGGGCAATTTTGCCCGGATCAGGCAGGAGCGGCTTGACAGAACCGGAAGGCTGGAAGCCTGAAGAAGACAGAGCATAATCTGCTCGGAAAGAGGATTCGTATGATCAATATCCTGATTTTTAAGTGCCGGCACGAGAGACAAGGTTGTGCAGTATTTTAAAGAAGCCCTTGCCGGAAAAGGAAAAGTAATCGCAACGGACTGCAGCCCCTACGCACCCGCCATTTATGAAGCGGACGAATATGTGCTGGTGCCCAGGATCACAGAGCCCGGTTATTTGGACAAAATTCTTGAGATCTGCCGGGAAAAACAGATCACGGGCGTACTTTCCCTGATCGACCCGGAGCTGTCTCTTCTTGCAGACAATAAGGAGCGTTTTCTGGAGGTCGAACCGTGCCGATCGTGCCGGACGCAAAGCAGGTGGATATCTGCTTCCATAAATATGCGATGTATGAAGCTTGCAAAGCACTCGGCTTTGCGACGGGACGCTGCTTTCTGGATCGGAAGGAATTCTATCATGCGGTGGAAAACGGCGAGCTGACCTATCCGGTTTTTGTCAAGCCGGAAAGCGGAAGCGCGAGTCTGGACATTCATATGGCTCAGGATCAGGAGACAGTGGAATTTCTCTGTAGCCGTGAGGACGGACTGATGATTCAGGAGTTCATGAACGGACAGGAATACGGTGCAGACGTCTACATCGACATGCTCAGCGGCGAAGTGGTTTCTATTTTCGTTAAGAAAAAGTTGAAAATGCGTGCAGGAGAAACCGATAAGGCGGAATCCTTCCAGGAGGAAAAGCTGTTCGCCCTGATTACAGATTTTGTAAAGAAAATGGGCTTTCGCGGTATTATCGATATCGATCTGTTTGAAATCGACGGAAACTGGTATATTTCCGAGGTTAATCCGAGATTTGGCGGTGGTTATCCCCATGCATGGGCCTGCGGCGTGCGCGTACCGGAAATGATAGTCAGAAATCTGGAAGGACAGACAAATGTTCCGGAAATCGGAAATTATCCGGTTGGGAAGATCATGATGAAATACAATGAGATTATGGTTCGCTGACAAAAAGCTGCAGCAGAAACGAGGAAGGATGAAACAAAGCGTACTGGTGCTTGGAAACAGCGATTCCGGGCTGTATGATTTCCGAAAAGAAGTGCTGATGGCGCTGATGCAGGAGGGCTATGAGGTCCATGTGTCGGTGCCGGATACCGGGTATTTGGAAAAAATCAAAAACTGGGCTGTATCTGTCATGAGACGGTGATGGAGCGCCGCGGTATGAATCCGTTGAAGGACGGAAAGCTGCTTTTGTTTTACAGAAAGCTGTTAAAGACCATCCATCCGGCGGCGGTGCTGACCTATACGATTAAAACCGAATATTTATGGCGGTGTGGCGTGTCGGTTTGCAAAGGCATCTTATCTGGTCAACATTACAGGCCTTGGAACGACACTGGAGCATGATGGACCGTTGCAAAAGCTGATCGTTTTACTGTATCGGACAGGAATGTCCGGCGCGGGCTGCGTCTTTTTCCAGAATGAGCAGAATCTGGCGTTCATGCGGCAGAAGGGCTGTGTCTGAAAAAAAGGACGAAAACCCGGGTGATCTCCGGCTTCCGGTGTCAACCTGGAGGAGCATCCGCCGATGCCCTATCGAAGGAAGATACCGTCCGTTTTGTATCGGTTATGCGGATTATGAAGGATAAAGGGAATCGAGGAGCTGCTGGAAGCGGCAAGACGGATGAAAAGCACCGGAAACGGTGTTCGAGCTGCTGGGCGCCGCTACGAGGAAGAAACGCGGGCGCGCTATGAGCCGATGATTGAGGACTTGCAATCCAAAGGGATTGTGCGTTATTATGGTTACCGGGACGATATACCAGAGTTTTACCGGCATTGTCAGGCGGTAATCCATCCGTCCTATCACGAGGGCATGTCGAATGTCCTGCAGGAGGCGGCAGCGACCGCAAGACCGGTGATTGCCAGCGATATAAACGGCTGCCGGGAGATTTTTTGAAAACGGCGTTTCGGGGCTTGCATTTTTACCCCAGAATGCGGACAGCCTGACAGAGACCATCGAGAGATTCCTTCTGCTGGCTCCGGAGGAACGGGCCGAAATGGGACGTCAGGCGAGAGCCTATGTGGAGGCGCATTTTGACCGCAGACAGGTCGTAACAGCGTATCTCGAAACGCTGGGGAGCCTGATTGGGGCAACCAGATGTTAAAAAGGAAAAACCATATAGAAAAGCGCAGGAAAGCGAGGATATGAAAATGGATTTATATGAAAAGATTTTGGCAGGCGAGGAAAAACTGTCGCTGGTAGGTCTTGGTTATGTGGGCATGCCGATTGCAGTCGCATTCGCCAGAAAGATCAAGGTAATCGGCTACGACTTAAACGCAGAAAAAGATCAAACTGTATCAGTCCGGCATTGATCCGACCAACGAGGTTGGAGATGATGTGATCCGCCAGACGGAAGTGGAGTTCACTGCAGATGAGACAAAGCTGCGGGAAGCAAAATTCCATATCGTAGCAGTTCCTACTCCTGTAAACGATGACCATACGCCGGATCTGACCCCGGTAGAGGGTGCAAGCAGGATTCTGGGACGAAACCTGACAAAGGGCAGCGTTGTCGTATTCGAGTCTACCGTATATCCGGGCGTAACCGAAGAGGTATGCGTGCCGATTCTGGAAAAGGAATCCGGACTGGTATGCGGTAAGGATTTCAAGATCGGTTATTCTCCTGAACGGATCAACCCGGCGACAAGGTACACCGTCTGGAAACCATCACAAAGATCGTTTCCGGTATGGATGAGGAAACGCTGGATACTGTTGCAAAGGTTTATGAGCTGGTTGTAGAAGCCGGTTATACCGTGCAGAATCCATTCAGGTCGCAGAGGCTGCAAAGGTAATCGAGAACAGCCAGAGGAGATATCAACATTGCGTTCATGAATGAACTTTCTATTATCTTTAACAAGATGGGCATTGACACGCAGAAGGCGTATTAAAGGCAGCAACCAAATGGAATTTCCTGAAATTTTATCCCGGTCTGGTGGGCGGACACTGCATCGGTGTCGATCCGTATTATCTGACCTACCCGCGCAGAGCAGATGGGCTATCATTCCCAGATCATTCTGTCCGGCCGCCGCATCTGGCGACGACATGGGCAAATATGTCGCAGAAAACATTGTGAAAAACCTGATTCGCGCAGATATCGCGGTAAAAAGCATGCGAAGGTTGCAATCCTTGGCTTTACCTTCAAGGAGAACTGCCCGGATACCAGAAATACAAGGTTATCGATATTGTAAAAAGAGCTGCGTGAGTACGGCATCGAGCCGGTGCTGGTGGATCAGACCGCAGACCGCGCAGAGGCGAAACGTCTCTATGGAGTAGAGCTGCAGGATATGAGTGCTGTAAAAGATGTGGACGCGCTGGTTATTGCTGTATGCCATAAGAATTTGAGAGGACTGGATCAGGCAGCGATTGAAAGCTTCTTTAACCCGACAAACGGCAAAAAGTACTTGTAGATGTTAAGGGTATCTTAAATCGCAAGGAATGGACACGTGATGACTGCCTGTACTGGAGATTATAATCCAGAGGTGTAAATGATCCGAAAATGGAAAAAATTCCCGTTTTCCTGGCTGCTTCCGGTGCTGTTTTTTGCAGCACTGTGGCTGCTTGGAACAACGAGGGATCTATAATGACAGCAACCAGTATATTGCGATGCACATTCACCGGGGTAGCTGTATTCTTTCTTTTTGTGGATTTTCCGCAGCCTGTTTGGGAGACAAAGTATCTTGATATTGTGAGATTTCTGCAGAACGGACTGGCGGCGTTTTCCGTGATCTGGCTGGCGGAGGCCTGAAAAAACGGTTTGCACTTCGGACAGTGGATGGAAGCTCTGGTGTGCCTGATCTTACTGGCTCCATTATCACGCCGGTATTTTTCTGCGAGCGGACTGGTTTTGTCGAACGGCGTCATCAGCGAAGCGCTGGGACTGCCGCTGT